>Ga0256868_10000003_pt1 | contig 180953 bp, 139 predicted proteins | sample RVTome_13_FD_187341 | JGI IMG/M metagenome (GOLD analysis project Ga0256868, IMG submission 187341) | Soil microbial communities from uranium-contaminated site in the Upper Colorado River Basin, Wyoming, United States - RVT92D227 HiSeq ...
ATAGGAAACAGGATATCCCAGAACCGCCACCGAGGCCCCCATCAATTCCCAATTGCCGAAGTGCCCCGAAACGACAATGCCTCCTCGACCCGCCGCCCTTGCCGCATCGAGCACGTTAAGACCCTCAAGATCAACCAAATCGAACAGATTCTTCCGGCTGAGCCGGGGCAGGCGTGCGAACTCCGCCATCAGCGCGCCGAAATGGCGATAACAGCCGTGGGCAATTTGGCGAATCCGCCGTTGATCCAAGGATGGAAAGGCCTGGGTTAGATTATCCCGAGCGACGGCGGTGCGAACGCCAAGGAGATAAACCAGGCTGGCAAGGCTTTCGCCAATAAAGAGGCTGACGGAACGGGGAAGGAGGCGCAGCGAAATGGCGAGGCAAAAAAGGGCGAAATTCTCGAGGCTGTGCCGCCAATGTTTCATGGGACGTCTACGTTGAAGGCGCCATCCCAATCGTTCGCCGGCGGATGGAGCTCGAATTCACGGCAACGATCGCGGAGTATCTGGGTGGGACGATCGGAAGGATCGGCTTTAAGGGCGACATCAAAAGCCGCGATAGAGCGCGACCACTCCCGAGCGAGGTAAAATCCCCAGCCCTGGCGATACTTCTCCAGAAGATTGCGTTTGGCCGGAGGCAATTGCTTTTCGTTTTCTCCCATGAGCTCATAAACCCTCACCGAATCCCGGCGGCCTCGCACACGCAGGTCGTCCAGGGGACGCGTGATGAAATCTTGAGGCAGATCCTCTCGAGTGAATTGGCTGATCAGGATGCCCGTCCCGTACACCTTGTTTGCTTTTTCCAGCCGTGCGCAGAGATTGACCGCATCGCCGATGACGGTGTAATCGAAGACGTCGCGCGAACCCATATTGCCGATGATCACTTCACCGGTGTTGATCCCCAGGCGAATTTCCAGGGCCGGCTTCCCTTCCGCCGCCCAGCGCAGGCGCAGATCGGCGAGTCGGCTCTGCATCTGCAGAGCCGCTCGGCAGGCCCGAAGGGCATGATCCTCGTAGGGCACGGGCGCTCCGAATTCCGCCATGATCAAATCCCCCTCATACTTGTCTATAATCCCCGCCTGCGCATGGATAACTTCGGTCATCGCGGTCATATATTCATTCAGGAGCAGGACCAGATTCTCCGGCGACATCTTTTCGCTGATCGAAGTGAAATTCCAGATGTCGGCGAAGAGCACGGTCAGGCGCCGCTTTTCGCCTCCCAATTTTAAGAGCTGCGGGCGGTTAATCAATTCTTCCACTACCTGGTTGGGCACATAGTGAGCGAACATGGTCTGAATGCGAATCCGCTGCCGCTTCTCCTTGAAATAATGATACAGCGAGGTGGTGAGATAGGCCAGAATCGCGCAAATGAATAATGCCGTCAAATCGAGCCAGTAATTAAATTTGGCGAACGCAGCGAATCCCAGGGAGAGGAACAGGGCCGACAGCAGCAGGCTGACCAGCAATCCTCGCCAGGGTTTCAGCCAGGCCACTCCGAAGAAAATCAGCAGCGCCAGCAGAGCATTCAGAGCCAGAACCAGCAAAGGGGGTGATCGGAGGATGAAGGCGCGAGCTAACAGCGTCTGCAGCGCATGGGCGTGCATCTCCACTCCCGGCATTTTGCGAGGCGTCGCCTCGGAGGCGTAGAAGGGCGTATTCTTGGTATCGTGCAGCTCTTCCGCACCCGCTCCGATCAGGATGATTTTGCCTGCGAAGGGATTTGCGACTCCGCTGATCGGGCTCCCTCGAGAAGCGTAGAATGGCTCCATGAAATTCGAATCGTTCGCTCCCAGATCGAAGGCGGAATCGTCGAGAATGCTCGATAGCGAAATAGCAGGAAAAGTGCCCGCCGGCCCATAATAATTAATCAGAAAACTCGCGCGGTCAAAAAGGGGAATATGCAGCGGTCCAAATCGGCAGGCGCGGCGGCTGATTTGAAGCTCTGCGCTATCGGGGATCGCCATAGAAGCACGCAGCACTTCAAAACCCAGCGAAGGCTTGTAGCGTCCGCCCAGGGGAAGACCAATCAAATAACGCCGGCTGAAGTCATCCGAGTCTGTGAGCTCATTGACAAGACCCCAGCGCGCACCCGCCTCCAATAAGATCGAAAGAGGCATCATCGGCGCGGCGTAAGGACGTTCCAGAGACCGGTCATGCGAGTAGGCAATTTTCCCGGCCAGGATGACGTTGTTCGAGGCGGCGACGGCCGCGGCGAAAAGGGAATCATCTTCGGGGAAAAGCGGATGGGGTTCGGAGAACTCGATATCGAAAACGATCAGGCGGGCGCCGGCGCGGGTCAAATTTTGGATGGCGCGCGCGTAGAGGGCGGGGCGAAACGGCCACTTTTGCTGAAGCACTTCGAACGTTTGATCATCAATCGTGACCACCTGAAAAGGAGAGCCAGCGATAGGACGAAGGCCGCGCCACATGAAGCGCTCATCCAGCAGACGGCGTTCCAGGCTTTCGCCGAAATGCAGGCGCGAAAGCAGGAAGGCGACGACGGCGACGAGTAGCGGCAGCAGCCACTCCGGGATCCTGACCCTCGATGAAATCATGGGATCAATCAGTACCTTTTAATATAATAGAGACGGTACAGTCCTTCGTCCTGGATGTTGTCGTTGAAATAGTGAGTGCCCATGAAGCGCAACAGATGTTTGGGATAGAACTCCCAATCCGCCGCCAGACTGGTCTGATATCGGTCCAAATCGGCCAGGCCGAGACGCCGATAAGCGCTCAGGACGATTCCAAGATTGCGCCGCCCTAAGCGGCCGTTGTAAGACGCGCCGATTTGATGGTAGCGGTAATCCAGAGCGGCCGTTTCGCTCGAATAAAAGGAATATTCCAGCGAGGCGCTGTGCAGCGGGGAAAACTGGGTGCGCCACGTCGCGGCGTAGTTCCGGGAATCGCTGTCGAGCCCAGGATATTCCGCCCGCCGCTCGTCAATTTGATCCTGGTAGCGCGATAGACTGGCCACGAGTGTTAGGAGGTGACGCTGACCCAACCAGCGCAGTGACTGATTGATCGAAACGTTGAAGGCCATGGAAAGATCTTCTCGCCGTTGATCCGAATAGAGCGTATCCACATTCTGGCCGGCTTGCGAAATCAGAGTGTCCACGGTCGCCAAATCGTTCGCCGCTCGCGTAACGCTGGCGGTCAAAATGACTTGGGGCGCGGGCGCCGCCGGATAAAAGGCCAGCGACGCCCAGCTTCCGAACGTGTTCGTCGTCGTGATCTTATCGTCCTTTAGATTATCTTCGAGACGGCTCAAGCCGAGATTGAAAAAGACGCGGTTTTTATAAAGCGAAAATTGATCGGAGATATTCCAGCCCGCCAGATCGCTTTGCAGATAAGGATTTCCCAGTGAGTAGTAGGAGGGTCCCAGATGCCGATATCCCAGGGAGAGATTTTGCCCAAAGTGGCGCAGCGTCAGCGATGTCGTGAAGGCCAGGGAACCCAGGCCGCGCGGATCCGGCGGGGACAGGCTCTCGTTAATGACGATTAACGGTTCCAGCGGCTGGGGATCAAATGGGATCTCTATATCCGTATCCTCCAATTCGGATTGGGAAAGCGCTCCGCCGCGGATATCCAGCGCCGTCAAGGAGGCGGCCGCGGCAACTGCCCAGCTCAAATGACGCTGCAGCATGGGCACTTCGGCATCTATGCCCAGCACGATGTTGTCTTGCGGCGAGACGGCGGCTTCATTGATCGTCCCAAGGTCGTCCTTCGCTTTCAGAATGCTCAAGCCCAAGCGGGCTCCGGAGGGAAAGGCCCAATAGGGGCGGAGGCTGCCCAGATAGCGCCGGTAAGCGCTCCCCTCAATTGGCTTGTTGGCCTCTCCAAAGACCGAAAGCAAATGAAATCGCTCGCCGTGATAATCCAGCTCTACTCCTCGAACGCGCTGGCCGGACAGAACCAGATCCGAAAAGACCGGAGCGGCATCGCCCAAAACGAAATACCATCGCCGCTGCGCCAGACTGACTTGGAACCGATTCTGCGGCTGGCGATCCCAGGCTTCCTCGCTGGTGAGGTAGCAGCGCGCCGCGTACTCCCAGTCGTCATAGGATCCCTCCACCCGCCAGTCGCCCCGCAAGATTCCTTCTGTTTCGCCGCCGAAATCCTCCCAGCGGGCTTCCCCGCTGAAACTCCAATTAAGGGATTTCGGGCCGCGCCCTCCTCCTGGTCTCGCCGCGCCAAAGCTCCAAGATACATCAGGAATGGGCATCCCGCTCAGATCGCGCGAGCGGATGATCATTTCATGCCACCCGGGAGAAACGCTCTCAAGAACAAGAAATATAAAATTGGGACTGATTTCCTTCGGCCTGATCTCCTCGCCGTCCAGGAATATTTGCAGCGAGGAGAGATCGAGTACGGAATCGGAATCAAAAATAGAAATTGCGGCATGCACTTCATCATCATAGACGACATCCCCCTCACGAGGGTAGAGAATGACGAAGAGCGGGATCTGGGTGATCGTTTCCTTTTGCTGCAACACGGCCACCCGCTGGGGATAGACCAGAGGCTGAATCTGGGGAAAAGTCACCTCGGACCCATCGGCAAAACGAAGAATTATCGCATATTCCAGAAAGGGAGGCTGGACGCCGCTGCCCGGAATGATCGCGCCTAAGCCTCCGGACACCGCCTGAAGATCTGTCGTGCGAAATTCGCCACCGGGCAATCGCCACAGGAGAAGGCCAGCGGCCACCTGACCGGCCGCCTCCTCGATCAGGAGCTGCAGATCGAGGTTTTCCCCCGCAAAAACCTGGAAAACGGGCTGGTGCTGAATTTGAGGCGTCAGATAAACCGTCTGGCACGGCGAGGAATGACCAAGGGCCAAGAGGGTAAGGGCGAGAAAGGCTGCGCCCGGCCGCCGACTGAGCCGAGCTTGATTTGCATGAAAATAGGTCCAGATCGGTTGGGAAAGCACCAAAAGACCGACGATTAGCGATCGAAGTCTATGTACAGGGTCTTCGATTGACCGGAGTTGCTTTCGAATTCAATTTGCAGGGAACCCTGGTCGCTTCCCGGCGGCGCCTGCGGGATCTCCTGAGCCTGGGTCGGCGCCACCGTCTGCCCGCCGGTAGGAGAGCTGGTGGCCGTATTTCCCGCCGATACCAAATTGATGGCTCCTGAGCTGCGGTTTTCCACCGTGACCTCGCCCTCCAATACAATCACCTGCGTCACCTGAGCTCGATCTACGGTCGTCCACCACTGCGTGCCTTTGACGGATGCCACGCAGGTCGGAGTTATCACCTCCATTTCTCCCTCGAGCACGCGGGTCAGCAACCTGCCGATCTCCATGTACATGCGCTTGACGATGCCGTTGCTGCCGCGCTGGCCCTGAATGGTCAGTTCTGTATTAGGGATGAGCTTGAGTTCTACGGCGTTATCGGCAAAGATGATTGAGGCATGGCCGCCTTCTTCGGATACGACGCGGTCACCGGGGTATAAGCGGTCGTCCTGTTTCAGCGGGACAAGCGCATCGGCGCCGGCTCGTTGCAGCAGGACCGGAGGAGTGACCCTGGCAACCACGGCAACGAAGGGATCTGCGGCGGGACGATCTTGAGAGTAAGCGGATGGAAGAAACGCAAGCCATCCCAGGAATGGGATCGCTGCCGGAATCCAGAAGATTTTGCGGATCATTGTCCCAGCCTCCCTATTCAATGCGCACCGTGCGGATGCGATAGGAACCCTGCTCAAAGCGAAGCGCCATCTCCTCCAATTGCTCGATGGAAATTTCCATTCCATCCAGGAGGATGCGCCCATTCGGCAGAAGTCCGGTCAACTGACTCATGATTCCCTGATGGCCGATCCCCAGGACCCGCTGCAGCGCAAAGGCGATGCGCTGATCTTGCGGAGCGGCAATCTGAGCAATCGAGAAAGCGCCAATTTCGCTGGGGTACTCCTGCAATCCGCTGGAAGTCTGAATCAGCGCTTGCACCTGCCAATAATAGACGCGGCCGGGCTCCAACGGGATCACGCCGGAGGTTGGATAGGCAAAGCTCTGGCCAGCCAGAGGGGCACTGCTATCCGTTTCATACAAGGGCCGACCCTGCATCACCGACTGGGGATCCATATCCGGAGACGTGCGCTCGCAGATCCTCATGAGAAACTGCGTGGCTTGAGATGACCAAGAGAATACCGGCGTGGTGGAAAGAAGAACAGCGGGGGAGGAGGGGGTTCCGACCGGCGAAACCAAGCGCAGGTCAAAGGGATTGGTGATAATGGCGACAACCTCATCCGAAGCGACGGCCGTCGTCGAACCCACGGGGAATAGCTCCAGCTTCAACCGGTAATTGTCCGCCGGGAAGTATCCCGTCTGTACCAATTGGTCTTCAATCTGTTGAGCTTGACCGCTGACCTGATAATCGTCCAATTCATAGGGGCTGCCGGGCTCGGTCAGGTTCAAGTTGCTGAGGAGCAGCATGGCGTTTGGCATCAGATCGAAGGGATCCGTCTGTCCGCTGATGATCAAGGTTTGCGGGTTGCTCATGCTGAAGACCAGATAGCAGCGCAACTCCACAGAAGAAGTTGAGGTGATGGTGAAGCGAAAGACCTCGGCCGCCGGAGAACGCCCCGAGACGTTCAAATCCTCGAGAAAGAACGCCTGGAGGTTCGAGGGCGCCACAAGGGACATATCGAGGCTGACCCCCGCTTGGAGGGATGCGCCAAAGGCGCCCAGTCCTGCCAGACAGGCGCAAATGGCTACTAAAGCTTTTGCCTTAGGCATTGCGCACCTCATGACGGTAAGTGATTTTCATAAAATTAACCATTTTTGTGCATCTTGTCAAGATTTTTTCGATAAAGTCCCTACCCTGCCTAAGGAAGGACTTCACCAATGATAATATGGAATGCTCTCATGGATATTTTGATGATCTGCGTCACAAAGTTCGGAAAACCCAAACGGCCTCCAATTCCCTTGATTAGGGGTCAAAATTGTTTATATTTACGCCCAAGGCAGAGCTAAAACCGGAAAGGAAAGCCATGCCAGTTAGGATAATTGACGGCAAAGCCATTTCTGAACAGATCAGGGGTGAAATTGCCCGGCAAACGGCCGACTTGAAACAGCGCGGAATCACCCCGGGTTTGGGATTCATCCTGGTAGGGGACAATCCGGCATCAAGATCCTATGTTCGCGCCAAGGGAAAGGCTTGCGAACAGGTCGGATTCTATTCCCTGACCAAGGAGCTGCCTGCGGAGACGACTCAGGGAGAATTAATGGATTGGGTGGATCGCTTCAATCATGATCCGGCCATACACGGCTTCCTGGTGCAATTGCCTCTGCCCCATCACCTGGATGAAAGCAAGGTGATTGACGCGATTTCCCCCGCGAAAGACGTGGACTGCTTTCATCCCTATAATGTGGGCAGTCTGGCCGCGGGTAAGGAGGTCTTCGCTCCCTGCACTCCTGCCGGCGTCGTCGAGCTCTTGCTGCGCTGTGGTTTTGATCCAGCCGGAAAACATGTCGTCATCCTGGGCCGCAGCTCGATCGTGGGCCGGCCACTGGCCACTCTGCTCTCGCGCAAGACTTCCGGTGGAAATGCGACTGTGACCATCTGCCATTCCCGGACTCCGGACCTGGCTTACTTCATCCGGCAGGCGGATATTCTAATCGCCGCCATTGGTCGCGCGGAAATGGTGCGAGGCGACATGCTAAAGCCGGGCGCCGTCGTCATTGATGTGGGGATCAATCGGGTGGAAGATCCCGCGGCGACAGGCGACAAGAAATACCGCCTGGTCGGCGACGTTCATTTTGCATCTGCTGCAGAAGTGGCTCAGGCCATCACGCCCGTGCCCGGCGGCGTAGGCCCGATGACCATTGCCATGTTGCTGAAAAACACCCTAAGGGCCGCTCAACGTTCAGTCGGAGGATCAAAGTGAAAGCCACCATCCCAGGAACACTTGCCATGATTGCGTTCCTATTTGCCGGTTGCGCCGTCCACACCCCTGAGGTGACCTTTACGGGGGAACGCACCGCGCTCGAAAAGCAAATCCTCGGTTCCTACCGCTTAATCGAAGAGGATACCTGGGAACTCTCTTCAGTGCGCGCGGCGGGACATGATGGCCGAAAAGTGTCCGCAGACCGCCTGAAGGCGATCGAGGCCTTCGCCAGCCGCCTGTTCAACGCCGATGACGTCGAGGATTTCGAACGCGACGAGGTCATCGGGGAAACCGCGCGTGGATTTCTGACGCTCCGCTCGAGTCCCAAATTGCAGGAGGACGCGGAATACCAGGCTCTCGCGAATCGCATCGTATCGGAAGAAAACTATGACCGCCAGATCATCATCCAGTATCTCATGGCTGAGGGCCGAAGCTCTGAAAGGAGTGATTCGCTGGAGGTCCATCACATCCTCTCTCAGATGTTCCTGGATGCCTCGCCACCCGGCACCTGGATTCAAAAACCCGATTCGTCCTGGACTCGAAAATAGTCCAGATATGTGCGGCAAAATAATCATCCCGGTCGCGGCCTTCCGGCCCATTCCAATTCTTCTCGCCCTACTTTTTGCTCTCGCCCATCACGCCGCCGGCCAGCCCGCCGATTCCCTCCGCCTCGTGCACCATACGCCACAGCCGCTGACGGCGGATCTGGCGACAGAAATCTCACCGGAGTTAAGCCCCAATCAGAAATACCTCATCTACGGCTCGCAGGCCGGCGGCAACTACGATATCTGGGTTCGACCCCTGGCCGGCGGCATCGCCGTTCCGCTCACCAATCATCCGGCGGATGACCATTCGCCGCAATGGTCGAGCAAGGGCAAAGTCGTAGCGTTCGTCAGCCATCGGGATGACATTGAAGGGGATATTTTCGCGCTTTATCTGGAGGAGAGCCGTGATCGTCTGCGTGCCGCCAAGATCGCGCCTCTGGTAAGCGATTCCGGCCCCCAGAGCTTTCCGAGCCATTCACGGGATGGACGCTACCTGGTTTATCAGGATGGGGGCGCGGCCCAAGCCCGTCTTATCCTGTTGGATCTGAGGCGAGGCAAGAAAACCATTCTAACCGAGCCGGGCTATCTTCAGCCGCGATTCTCGCCCGTGGACGACCGCATCCTCTGCCTGAAATCAGGCGATGGAGATTCACCGGGCGCTCTTTGCATTCTCCAGATGCACGATTTGAAAAATCCGACACCTGAAATTCAGGTGGTCTACGATGGGCTTTTCCCTGCCGCATTTCCGGCTTGGTCTCCGGATGGCGAGTCCTTCGTCGCCGCGCTGACGAATCACGATCTCGACGGCGATGGAATGCTCACCTACTTGGATCGAGCTCAACTTTACCGATTCGATCCAGACGATGAAGGATACGGATATCGCCTGCTCTTTCCCGGCGACAGCCGGGCCACCTACCCCTGCTGGGGAACTGACGATTTCGTCTATTTCGCCTCCGATCCGCGCGGCAATCTCGATCTCTACCGGCTGCCCGCCAACGGTGCGATTCCGCCTGCGCCTTCGGCTGAGGCTGGATTTCAGTTCGCCCTATCCCTTGGCCGGGAGGCCGAACTTTTGGGTAGATCCCTACGCCGCGACGAGAGCCTGGCGATCCTGTTCGCTCTGGAGCGCGTGCGCATGTATTTCCCCCGGAACCGCACGATGGCCGCCCGAAGCTTGCTGGAGTCCGCCCGCCTGTCCGTCAAAATGGGAGCGCAAGATGAGGCGATAGCCTCCTTGCGAAAACTGGTGCGCGGCTATTCCGATCAGGGCGAGGCCGTCGGCCAGGGTCTGATTGATTACCATTTTTTGGTGCACCGCGCTGCCATCGCTCCCGAAGATGAAATCGCGGCGGCAAATCCTGCCTCGCTGATCGCCAATTTGGAAGATGTGCAAAGACAATTTTCCGATCAGCCGACGGTCCTGGCGCGATGCCGCTGGTTATCAGGAAGGATCTGGCTGGCGCTGGGAGATTCAGGCAAAGCGCGAGAACTGTTCGATTCCATTCTCAGAGACTTCCCCGGTCTGGACGAATGGGCGGCCCAAGCGTTACTCAGCAAAGCCAGCCTTATCGAGAAAAGCGGTGATTGGGAAGGGGCACTTCGACTTTATAATGAACTTCTGCAAAAATATCCCCACGAGATAGCGCCCATCGAACGGGCGGTGCAGAGAATATTCAGCATTGAACTCCAGGGTAGCGAAGCAGATCCTATTCTGAGCGAGTTAGCCAATCAACAAGAGAGTCCAGCTCTGGCCGCCGGGGCGATTCGCCGGCTGGCGGAATTCTCGCTGCAAAGCGCCGATACCAACGGCGCAATCATCGAATATAACCGTCTGCGCGGTCTCACGGAAGCAAGCCCGACATCGTTTGTGCGCCAGACTTTTGCCGAAGGCTGGATGGCCGCCGCGGCGCTCGAAGCACAACAGGGCCGCATGGAAGCCGCGTTGACTCGGCTGGCGGAGGTGCAGGAATCATGTTCTGATTTACAAGATGGTTTTTACAGCCGCAAAGCCCGGCAATTGCGCATCTCATTCTTGACAAAACAGGCCGAAGACGCCGCAACGAGGGGCCAGGATCGCATAGCGATGAGGTTCTTCCAACGAGCTCTCGATCTGGATCCCCGGAGTGTGCCTCTTCATCGCGGTTACATCGCCGCGGCGTTTTCAGCGGGCGATTTGCCTCGTGTGACAGAGGAATATCGCCAGATGAGATCATCACAGGAAAATGATCCGGTATATCTCTATTCGCTCGGTTTGTGCTTATCCTATATCGCTGGGAATAATCGTCGTTTCCTGGCGCAATCCAATGAGCTGTTGGAAGCCGCCATGGCGCAGCAGCCGGATCTGACTTTCGGCTACCTGACTCTGGGGTATAACTACGGATTAATGGAGAAGTTGGCCGGGAAGAAGGGGCGCCGCCAAAACTGGATGGAGAGGGCTATCGCCATTCTACAATTAGGTCTGGCGGTCAACGATGAGAATAAGGATCCGGGGCTTGAAGGGCAACTATGGCTCGATCTGGGCAACAGCTATTACGAGCTGGGAGAATATGGCTACGCTCGCGCTCTGCAGGCCTATCAGCAGCGGGAAATTTACGATTCGACCTTCGCCTCGCCCGTGCAGGCCGCGCTGACTTTTGAAAAGATGGGACGCGCCGCCGCCATGACCAGCGACGAGGCGTCGGCCCTAAAGAGCTATCAGCAATCGCTGGAACACTGGCGCCTCGCGGAGCACCCCAGCGCCGAACGCCGGCTGCTCCTCAGGCTGGCCGAGCTGCATCAGGTGTCGGGCAATTTTGATTTGTCCATTGAATATTATAAACAGGCCGCTGCGCTGGCGCAGGCCAAGGGCTTGAAAGCGGATTCGGCGAAATGGCTGACCAACTGCTCCTATAACGCTCTGCAGATGGATAAGATCGCTGAGGCGGCCGCCTACGCCTCCCAGGCTCTGCCGCTGCTCGGCGACATAAAGACATCTTTCGAAGATTCAATTCGCAATCCGCTGGCGCTGGAAATACTCGGCATCACGATTCCCCTTTGGGATTTTGGATTTCTGGGCGCGGGTTCTCCTGCTTCAGCGCGAGGTTTTTCCGACCAAGAGAATAAGCAGCTTACGTTATCCATCCTTCAGGAAGTCCACGAAAAGCAGGGCGATTTCGTTGCCGCCCGCCGTGAGGCCTTTCGTCGCCTGGCGAGCGCCGTCGAACGGAAGGACCGCGAAATGGAGGCTCGCCTGTGGTCGGAGATCGGATTCCTCGATTGGCGGCTGGGCGATCCTACTTTGGCTCGGCGGGGTTTCCTTCGCTCGCTGACCCTATGTCAGGAGGAAAACCTGAAATCGGGTCGGCTGGCCGCGCTGATCAATTTGGCCAGCCTCGAGTTAGAGTATCCCAATAACAGCTATTTTTTGCCGCCCATTCTTCAAGATGAGATTGCCAGTCTATCGCAGGCTGAAATCGGCTTTTCCCAAGAGCAGTGGCAGGAGATGCGCGCGACGATTGCCGCGATGAATCCGAGCTCCAGCGCTTCGGCCATTTCGCGGCAGATCCGAGGATCACGATCGGTGGGATTTGACCCCGAACGGCTTCCGCCTGAGCCTTTGAATTGGAATCCGGTAGAACATCTGCTTTGGCTGCGGGACGATCCCCTACCCGACGCCAATTCTTTGCGTCGAGCGATTCGCTCCGAAATAGACGTCCTTCGAAGGGAGCGCATGGGATTCGATCTCGAACGGTTGCGCTTGCTTTCGCTCTATGCCAGCCTCTGCATGCGAGAGGCTCTGACTTTTTCCGATAGCACTCTTATCCAAAACTCTGATCGGTTGCGGTGGGAAGGCGAGGCCCTCTGGGCGCTTCAATACGGCCAATCCGAGGCCTCCCGTCTGGGACGGACGGAGCAAGAGATCCTGATTCGACTCGCCCTGGCAGATTTACGGCTTCGCCTGCAGGATCCTACCGGCAGCGTTTCAGAATTGGCCGCCGCCAAAGATCTCGCCGAGCAATCGAATAATTCCAACTTGATCTGGCGAATCTACTGGCGACTGGGGCGCGCTTCCATTCTGGCTGAGAAGGCGATGCGAAGCATCTATGCGGAGGGATTCGATCTGGTCAACAGCCGTTTGCCGGAGGAGTGGCTGGAGTTGGCTCAGGAGGCCTGGGGAGAGTCGCTCCGTTCGGACAGTCAGCAGCCCCGCGACTGGCAAAATCCCAGCGAAGTGCGGCTCATGTTCGAGCTGTCCGCCGAACGGGCGCTGGCTCAGGGTAACGCTGAGGAGGTCTTTGGAGCGGCTCAGAAGATCGCGGCCTGGTCGTTCCTTCAAAATCAGCGGCCAGGCGGCGATGAAGTGGATTCGCTGCCCCTTCCCCTTGCGCTTCCCAGTGACACCCTGAAGAAGATCCTATATAAGGGCGATCTGCTGCTTCAGATTCTCGAGATCGCGGGTAGAACCGAGTTCATTCTCTTAAGGCCCAATGGGCTTTCGCTCTACGCCGCGGAGAATGCCAATGGGGCATTGGCACAGCTCGATAGCCTGCGCAGGCACGAGGAGTTTGACAGTCCTCGGGGGCATGAAGCATCGCGAGAAATTCTTGCGGCTCTATTCGCGCCCCTCCGTGAACAATTCGATCAGGTTGACCGCCTGTTCCTGGTGGCTCCACCGCGCTGGGACAATGTCCCCTTCGAATGGCTATTAGCAGAAATAGATTCATCCTTAAGGGATTTGACTGTCATTCGCCTGACGATGCCGCAAAGCCTTCTATTACCCGTTGCCGATAGGGAGAAACTGCTGAAAGCACCGGTCAGTTTCGGCATAGAAGCGCCCCTGTCACACGTGATCCCAGCCGGCTTGGGGAGCGCGAGCAAATCCCGTGAGGATCTTGAAAATGCGAGCCTCGTTCTGATTCGAACTCACGGACGACCGCCGGTCAACCCCCTTGTTCTGCCGCTGTTCTCTGATGTAGAAAAAACATGGTCGGCAAAAGATCTGATTCCTCTCAAGCGCAGCGGCGGCGCTTTAGTGTTACAGGGCAAGTTCGAGGATGCCGCGCCCATCGCTCAGGCGGCCCTCCTGGGCGGCTTTACCTGCGTTCTCTTCCTGCCGGCCGATGCGCCGGATAGTGCGCTTGAATCTCTAATATCTTTCATGCAGCGGTTATCCTCAGCCTACTCGTGGCCTAAAGCCTGCCGGATGGCCCTGCAAAACCTGCGGCAGGACTCCTTGTTTTTGGACGCCCGATGCTACTCGAAAATCACGCCGAAATCTGAATTTAAGACTGGTGAATGGCAGAGAATACTACAGGATGATGAGGCGATTCTCAAATATTCCTGGCAGGATCACGGCGGAAATGACCCGGCGAAGCTGAATATCCAAATTGCGACATCCGAAGTCCGATCAACTCTCGAATTAGACATATCACCCAAAGCTCTGGAAACACTCCTTCGCTGTTGGCATGCTGGATTTGAGCGGCGACTTCCTCTCGAAAAAGAGTGCCGATCCTTGTACGACCAACTGATTCTCCCCGCCCTCCCCCACCTCGCCGGCAAATCCCAATTAATTATCATTCCCAATAATGATCTAACGCCCATAGCCTTCGCCGCCCTGAAAAGTCCGAAAGGAGATTATCTTTTAGATCAATTCGCTATATCGTTTGCCTCGTCCATGAGCGAATTCATCACCTGTCGTCAATTGGCTTTCTCAAGAATGGCGCCCGATGACAGTATGGTAGTAGTGCTCGGTTCGTCTCGGCCTTCGCCTGGTCTGCCCCGGCTGCTTTTTGCGGAAAAGGAAGCTCGCAGCATCGCCTCCACCGTTTCACTCTCGGAATTGCTCCCGGCTGAAAATACTACTAAAGCGACGCTGGCACAACGCGCCCAATCCGCCCCGGCAATTCATTTCGCAGGTCACACAAGTTTACCGAAAGATGATCAACAGAAAGCACTTCATCTTTTCCCGGACGAGGATCGGGATGGCCGATGGATCTCCAGTGAGATAGAAAATCTCAATTTGAACAGTTGCAGCTTAGTCGTCTTGTCCTGCTGCGGCGAGGGGAGGGCAATATCACCCGGTGGCAGCAAGATAGCATCCTTGACCGATGCTTTTCTATCGGCCGGCAGCCCCCGCGTGATTTCTGCCCTCGGCGAAGCAGATGATTTCGTCTGTTCGGTTCTATTCAAGCACTTCTATCGGCATCTCAAGGCCGGAGTGAAACCATCTCAAGCGCTGCGGATGGCGCAATTGCACCTGCGCAACCGGCTAAAACCGCACCCCGGCGATTGGGCGGCTTTTGGCCTCTGGGGCGAGCCGCGCTGATGGTACAATTCCCCTCCAATTTGGGGAGAAAATCTCAGATCGCCGAGTTGAATGAATAGAACATAACATGTTCAATTCCTGCCTAATCTTGCCCCATCGTGGGAGGCGGTTATGCGAATGACCAAACCGATCGCTTATGCTGGAATGGCCATCTGGCTGACGGGATCGCTGGCGCTGGCTCAAGGAGTTCAGCAGCAGATCGGGATTAACGGATCGGTCAACTTCACTCAGCGCACCATTCAGGCCACCGGAGTAGGCCTGCCGGGCGCCGTCGGCGGCCGGGCGGGAGTCCTTCGCGCCGCCAAGATGGATGCCCTGCGGAACCTGCTTGAAGTCATCAATGGCATCGCCCTGACCTCTTCGACCACCGTGGAAAACCAGATCCTATCCAGCGACATCGTGAAAACCCGCGTGGAAGGGATCGCCAAGATGTTTCGGCAGGTGGGTTCGGAGAAATTCTACGACGACGGTTCGGTCGAAATCACCATCGAGATGAGCCTGGACGGGCCTTTTCTTGAGGCCGTTCTCCCCTCGCGCACCGGCAGCGCACAGCCGCTGGCCTCGGCCGTGAAAGGCCACGCCTATACCGGCCTAATCGTAGATGCCACCGGCCTGGGCGCGCGACCGGCCCTGGCGCCACGAATCTTGAACGAAGAGGGGCAAGAAGTGTACGGATCCTCTTTTGCCGGCCGTGAATGGGCGGTCAAATATGGCATGGTGGGTTACGAACGAGAGGTGTCTTCGGCGACGCGGAACGACCGCGTGGCGGATCGGCCGTTACTCGCACGAGGCTTGCGCACTTCCGGACCGAACAGCGCAGATATCGTTATATCGAATCAGGACGCCCAGATGCTGCACAGCCTTCGAGAGAATTTGAATTTCCTGGAGAAATGCCGGGTGATTATTATTCTCGATTAGAGAGGGGATTCATCGGCTTACGGATGGCCTTGGCGAGGAAGGTATGAGAATAGAAAAAGTCCTTCAATTGGCAACGGCGCTGGCGGCGATGATCTTGCTGCTGATTGGCTGTGGGCCGAAACAGCGAGCCTCGCAGGGAATGCTCGACACGCCGGAATCCCATTACCACCAGGGCGTGCGCCTGCTGGATGAAGGCGACTTGACGGACGCCGCCCGCCAATTCGAGGACGCCATTCTCTTGGATGCGAAATACGCACCGGCCTACGCGGGACAATGCCTGGTTTATGCCTCTCAGGGCGCGAAGATTGCGGATCCAAAATCGGACGAGCGCAGAGAGTATTTCAAGAAGGCGCAGAAATCCCTGAATAAAGCCAAAGGAATAGACGACAAGATTCCGGCTGTGTGGATCGCTCACCTCCGTCTCTATTCGATGTGGCAAGAAGATTCTGACTGGCTGAAAGACTGCGAAAAAGGCTATAAGAAGGCGCTGAAACTCGATCCTCAGAGCGATGAGGCTTATTATTTCATGGGATTGGCTTACCGGAGCGCCTTCGATTTCCGAAAATCAGAAGAGATGCTCCGCAGCGCGCTGGAAATAGACGGAAATTGGTCGGAAAAAGCGGGGCAGGCGTTACAGGCCGTGCACAAGATTGTCGAGGCACAGCCTGGAACTAAATACGGCAAGATTATCGCTCTGGCCGACGAAATCACGCGCGCCGATATGGCGGTTCTGTTCATCGAAGAGCTGAATATCGCTCAGCGCATCAGCCGGCGCGAATTGGCGATACAGACCCCTGATTTGAGCTTTAAATCTGCCAGCGCCGAAAGCAGCCAACCGGCCTCGATGCCGCCGGCCATCAACGATATTTCCGGCCATTGGGCTGAATCCATGATCCGCGATTATGTGGAGGCCGGACTGTTCGACGTCATGCCCGACGGCGGATTTCATCCGGATGAAGCCGTCACCCGCATCGAGTTCGCGGGGGTGGTTCAGCGGCTGCTCTATCAGGCAACCCGCGATCCGGGTCTTTTCAGCAAATACATGGGCGAACAAGAGTCCCACATCCGCGACATGCGCACGGATCACCCCTTCTATGGAGCCGCCATGATCTGCGTCGAGCGCGATATTATGGATTTAGACAAAGTCAACGGCTTTTTCCATCCCCAAGAGCACATTGGCGGGCCGGATGCGCTGCTGTTCATCCGCGACTTGAAGAATGCCTTAAAATGGTGAGCGGAGCGCCATAGACAGCCATGCCCAGGTTTTGCACCTGGGCTTTCTCATTGTCCGGCAATGCCCTGCAATATCTGGGTACGCTAACCCAGCAGACGCGCCGCGATCTCATCTGCCAAAAGCAGGCCGCGATTATTGGGGGTGAATCGTCCGGCGTCGAAGATTCCCAATCCCTTCTGTGAAATGCTTTGCAGCATGGCGTTCCAGTAAATCGGCGCCTCGCCGAAAAATTCTCCATATTCGGTTAGATCCAATCCGCCAGCCTGCCGCAGATTCAAATAAACCCACTCCGATCGGGCCTGATCAGCCGTCAGCGACTCGGAATCTGAAGGCGGCAACTGGTGCGCCTTCAGAGCCTTCGTGTAAGCGTCTATATCCGGCGAATTCCAACTGCGTCTGCTATCCCTGAAGCTGTGAGCGGACGGTCCTAATCCGAGATACCAGCCGCGCCCCCAGTAATGCAGGTTATGGCGGCATTCAGCTCCGGGCTGCGCCCAGTTGGAGACCTCGTAGTGCCGATAGCCCGCTTCTTGCAGCCGTTCGGCCGCATAAAGCATCAGCTCGACGGTTTGGTCCTGGTCGAGACTCACTTTCTCCCCGGCCGACTGGCGACCCTCCAAAAGCGATCCCTCCTCCACCGTCAAGCTGTAAAATGAAATGCCGCCGGGCTGCTGCGGCAGCAGCTCATCGAATTCGCGCCTCCAGCTCTCCTGGCTCTCCAGCGGCGTGCCGAACATGAGATCCGCCGACCACGACGTGAATCCCCCCTGCCGTGCCAATCGCAACGCTTCCAGAGCTTCGGTTCGCGAATGAATGCGCCCGAGAAAGCTCAGCCGCTTTTCATCCAGGGCCTGCACACCCAGGCTCAAGCGGTTGACTCCGGCCTTCAAGTACTCCTCAAGAGACCGGGGCGTGATGGTCCCCGGATTTGCTTCGAGAGTAATTTCGACATTCTGCGTTAGGGCAAATTCCCCGCGTATCGCTTGTAGCATCTCCCCCACCGTCCCGGCCGGTATTAGCGAGGGCGTGCCCCCGCCGATATAAATTGATTTCAGGGCGAATCCGCGCCACTCCCCGGCGCGCAAGGCCAGCTCAGCGAGGATCCAGCGAGGGTATGAGCCAATCAGGGAAGCAGAAGCGCCTTCGCAGGAATAGAAGGCGCAGTAGGGACAGCGTCTCACGCAGAAGGGTATGTGGACGTAGAGACCGAATTCCTTTGTCAATGCAGATTAACCTTCAAGCGAAAACATCAATGTACAAGCCCTTGCCCTCTTCCGGAGGCCGTTCATTCCGAAGATCGGTCTCGCCGACCTGGAGGCGACGCTGCTCGTCGTAAGCGCGCCAGGCCGCAACGGCGTCTTGCGCCCGACCATCCCGCGGAGTATGAACGATGATTTCTGTTTTCGAATCTATCACAATTATAGCCCCTCGGCTAAATATTTTGCTTTTTAAGTCGCATCCAAATTCCGTCCAAATTCGCTAAAGATTCCATTATTTCAGGCGATTATAGACTTGAGGCCAACGATAGGTCCTATTCCGGCGACCACAAGGAGTTTCCGGTCGGAAACCCATGGGCGAATCAACCATTTGGAAGCCGGGGACTGCGCGATGAGTGCAGCCGACCTATAATAGTTGGCCTTTCGTTACTCATCTGTCCGCCGAAAATAGCTACCCCAAGCCACTATATCATGCACATCTTAAGCAAAGACTCTGCCATCCCGTATCCAATGACCCGGCAGCAACTTATATTCTTAATTATTAAGAAATTATAAAAAATCCTGATGACTCTCTAAGTGCCAATTTTTGCCGCCATAGTCTCGAGGCGGCATAAAACTCCTTCCCTCCCGCTCGGCTCTGGGGCAAGATCGGCGAATTGTGCCCGTCTCAAGGCTGCTGAGGGGATTGCGGCATAGGCGCGCCGCCTCGCCGAAACTCCTCCTGGGCGGCCTCGGATTGCCCCAATTGCAGATAGGATTCGCCCAGCGCGATATGCGCCGCGGCGAAACTCGGATCCACGCTGAGAGAGCGCTTCAACAAACCGACAGCTTCCTCATGGCGCCCCCCTTCCTGCAGAGTGATCCCCATATTGAAAAAATCCATGCGTGGCGAGGTCAGCGAAGTGGTGAATGACATGGGCATATTCATCACCAACGCAAAGAGAAGAGTAAAAACCGCCAGCCGGACTATCTGCCCGGCTTCATGCTGTTTAACCTTTTTCCAGATCTCCAGCAAGGCAGCGGCGCTGCAGGGCAAAAGGATTAGCAGGATCGGAAGACGGTACTCGGAGGCGGCAAAAAAGAGCAGTGTTGCCGCCAGATAACTCAGGCCATAGACATGAATCAGAGTCCCCTTCATTTTTCTATGGTTCAGCAACCAGTATGCCGCGCCGAAAGGCGCCAGCAGCCCAAAAGTAAACGGCAGCAGTTTCAGCACGAAAGAAAATGCGCTGACCGCATAGAGGCTCAAATTATTCGGAATCTCTGTGCTATGAAAGAATAGAAAGAATTTTCGCATCCAGAGGCCGACATAACGACCTGGCTTTTCGAGGATGAAGAAGAGTCCCTGTCTCAACCAGAACTGGGACGCTTCGACCGCATCGAGATCCTTTCCCGTGCGCCTAGTCGCTTCGGCGAGGTAATCCTTCTCTTCGAATTCCGGCTCGGCGGAACGAATAAATGGCGCCTCGCTGTAGATGCCCTGCGCCTCGGCATTGTTGCCGGCATAGAAATTCATCCCCAATCCCGCTGTTGCCAAGACCAGCCGTCCGCTGACTTGATAATTGCGATAGGCGACCGGCCCGAGGATGAGGGCGAATCCGAGAATCCAATAGAACGCCAGGCGCCGTTCCGACTTTGACTTGAACAATAGGTAACCTAAGGCCAATAGCCCAAATAGCAAGACGTTGGGTCTGGCGAGCGCCGATAGTCCCAGCAAAAGTCCCGCGGCGACGTAGTCAGTTGGTCTCTTTCGGGGAGAGAGAATTAGCAGCAGCGCCAGGCCGTTCAGACATAAAATCAGGGTGGCGCTTAACAGGACACTCTCATAGTACACGAAAGGGCGATAGAGCGCCGCCAGCGCTGCCGTCAGCAATCCCACTTTTTCATCAAAAATTCGCGTCCCCAGTCGGTTAATCAGAAAGACGAGAAAAACGCCCATCAGAAGCTGAACGACTACAGCCACACGGGGATGCGCGCCGAAGATGCGGTAAAGAACCGATAGAAAATAGGGGTAAAGAGGGCTCATAAAGAAAAGCTGCTTCGGTTGCGCTTCCTCAGCCGCCAGCGAAGCCGCCCAGGAATGGTAGAATTTCGAGTCAATGATGGGGACATCCAGAATTGGGGTATTCCAAATCGCGGCCACATGCCCAGCGCGAACAAGTGCGGCCAGAAGGAGGATAAGAATCAGGCGTTTGGAAAGCATTTGACAAGCTTGGAGAATTCTGGATGACCTGAGACTGGCCGGACGCCGAGCCACAGCCTGCTCCGTAAATTTCAATTCTATCCGGCGCCAAAACAATGAAATTGTCCTCTTTTTTCAATGGATGGCACTCGGAGCATCGCATAAGACTCATAAAAAAGGGGCCATTCGGGTGGAATGACCCCATGACCTCTCAGAGCGAAGCCCTATTTCAGCAAAAGCGCCTTGGCAGCAGCGGTTTTCCCTCGGGACTCAAGGGTAGCCCAATAGATGCCGGAAGACAGGCCGACTGCGTCCCACATGACCGAATGATAACCGGCCATCCAATTCCTATTCGCCAGCTCGCGGACCATTCTACCCTGCAGATCGTAAATCACTATCGTCGCCTGTCCCGTCCACGGCAGACTGAACTGAATCTCCGTTGAAGGATTGAAAGGATTGGGCGAAAGGCGCGATATTCCCAACTGCTCGGGCAGCGCTGAGAACGGCGAACCGGCCTCAATTCCCGCCGGGCTTTCGAGATAGGCCAGACAAAGGTCCAGGAATTGCCACCGTGTCAGCGATCCGCTCAAACCGCTCAAGGCCTCGACCGGAAACGCGCAGTAGATGAGTTTATAGGGCGTGAATTCGCAGCGCAACGCTCCGAAAGTTCCCGTATTATTGTAGGTGTAGATGCCCACCGCCGGCGAAATGGGATTGAAGCTCGCGCAGGAGTTGGAATTGCCGGCCCCTCCAGGGCCTATCGGATAGAGAGTCGTTCCGTCGGAAATCGGATCTCCCTCCACGCCGTGTAAGGGAAAATCGAGGCCCACGGAATTCGCCAGGTGCTGCGCATGCAGCACGTTTTGGTAAAAGGCGGTGCCTTGCAGGACATCGCCGGCGTTCTGACTGGAAAGCAGCAGACGGCCGCCGCCATTCAGGTAATCTCCGATAGCCGCTTGGTCAGAGTCATCGAGAACTGAGGTGTTGTCCAGACCCGTATACCAGATGACGTATTCATAGACCGCTATCTCCTGCTGTGGAATCGAACCGGCCTGCGACTGATTCCAGACATCATGCACGATTCCCAGAGAATCGAGCGCGCTCACGTAGAAGGATTCATAATTCCCGGCGATATCGTCATTCACCACGAGCAGGTCCGGCCGTCCCACCATGAATTCAATGTCATAGGCGGCCTCAAATGATCCCGGCTCCGCCGTGACGGCTACTGTGAAGGTGACCTCATGAGTCACGAAGCCGGGATCCACCACGAACTCCAAGGGATCGGCGTCGTTATTGCCGGTCGCTCCGGATGGAATGTCCGGAAAATTGGCCACCGAATCGGTCACCTGAATGAGCGGCTCCGCCGTGGATATTTTACCTACCACCTGAGTGGCATCATGAAACGGCACCATGTTCTCCAGCGTGATGCTCATCCGGCCCGTCTCACCCGGATCCACCCGCCCATCGCCGTTGCCGACATGATCATAGACATCAAAACCGGCCAAAATGAGATTGGGGAAGTCCAGCGGTAAAGACGCATAGGTGGCCTGCAACACCTCCTTGTCCGCATTATCCTGAACAAAGCAAGCTATATCGAGATTCTCCAGGACCCAGGACGGATTTCGGTAAAATGCCGCAGAGTAGTAGACGGTGTCGAGGGCTGTGGCGGAGAAAGATTGACCGGATGCCGTCGGCGCCATATCCCACATGGCGTGGTAATGATGCGGCTGGCCGTTGGGCGAATTGGGCAGGTAGCTGTACCGATCGAGCATCAGGAAGTGGATGGAGACGTTTCCGCTGACGTTGCGATCGGCCACAGCCTGGCACGTCAAGATGATGCTGTCCTGAGTCACCAGCCCCGTCAGATTCATCCAGAGCGGCGACGGGACATTAAGCCGGCCGTTGATGGACGCCAGGATGTTGGCCATCTGGGTGGGCCCCGGGATGGTCGCGCCGTCGCACTTCTGCGTGGGCGTCCCGGTGATGGAGTAGTATCCGATGCGCGCGTTGTTCTCAGCCTGATTGGCAAGATAGAAGGGATCTGTTCCACTTGGCCACCAGGTGTGATAAGCGATATCGAAAGCTTGATTAGACCCTAGACTCTCCAGGGCTGCATGGAGCGCGGGATCGCTCAACAGGCAGTAGGGTCAGCCCCAGTTGGTAAAGTTTTCCACCAGAACGGTGCGCTGATAAGCGCCCAAGCCGCCCGCCAAAGCGCTAAGGATCAGGAGAGTCAGGATGCTTAACTGCCCGTACCTCATACCTCCCCCATCGCGTAGGTTTCTGTAGCTCATTCTATCGTCCCATTTTATCGAGAGAAAGAAGACTCCTGATCCCCTTGCCAACAATTTTAACTATTATCAGAAGTTCGGCCGCATATGCCTATTGCTGGACCGCTTTTTCCTTAAGCCCATCAGGGCCAGCGGCGCGGCGGCCAACTGCTTCAGTTTGCGTTGCGGGGGCTGAGTATAGCTATGATAGTAATAATAGTATTGCGTACCCTCCATTCGCATCTTGTTCAAAGCCACGCCCAGAATGCGATTGTTTCCCCGCTCCAGGGTGCTCACAGCCTGTTTCAGCATTTGCTTCGATACCTCACCCGCCGCAGCGACCACCAGGGTGCGATTCACCAGAGCTCCCAGGATCACCGGATCATTCAGCGTAAAGAGCGGCGGCGTGTCGAAGATGACCAAGTCGAAAAGCCTCGTTGCTTCCTTGACAAATTCCTTGAACTGACCGGAATCGAAGAGCTGCGCCGTATTGGGAGGCTTCGATCCCGTAGTGATTACCCATAATCCATCCACGCCGGATGGCTTCAGCGCCTCCTCAATCGAAATCTGCCCGGTGGCGACTTCAGCCAGCCCGATCTCGTTGTCCAGATTGAAGATTCTATAGATATCCGGGCGAGGATAATCGGTATCCACCAGCAGCACGTTTTTGCCGGATTGCGCCATGCTGATGGCCAAATTCGCGGCCACGTAAGTTTTCCCTTCGCCGGGTATCGAGCTGGTGATCATCAGGCTGCGCATCTGCTCATCCAAACAGCCCAGCTTGATGTTGTGGCCGAGAATATTGTACGCTTCGCGTAGAAAGTAGAGCGATCTTCGACCGCCTTCCGATGGCGAAGCGCTGATCAGCGGAGCCGTTTTCCGACTTATCAAAGGAATGATTGCCAGCAACGGCAGACCGAGTGCTATTTGAATGGAGTCGCCATCCTTCACGCTATCGTCCAGATTTTCAATGAGAATCGCCAGCCCCAAACCCAGGAGGATGGCCATCAAGGCGCCAATGAGTAGATTTCCACCGACATCGGGAGAGGACTGTTTGGCCCGCCAGGCCGGCTCGATAATCTGAATGCGGGAGATTTGCATGGCCTTGGTTATGTTGAGGCGATACTTCATATCCAGCAGCATCTCATACAATTTTTGGGAGGATTCTGAGGCCAATTCGAGTTGCGCAAAGGTGTAGATCTTTTCCGGGAAGTTCTTCAATTGGTCTCGATAGCGCCCCAACTGATTCTGGATTTCCTGGCTGCGGACGCGTTCCGATTTTTCGTACAAGTCCTTCTCATTCAGGAGCTTTTTCTGCAGATCAATGATCTCTCCGCGCAAGGCGATAATGGTCGGATGGCTGTCCGTATATTTCGTCAAATCCGACTGCAATGCTGCTTCTCGGGCTGCCAAGTCCGCTTTCAAGTTGGAAATTTGAGAGTGAGAGGATATGGTGCTGCCGCCGACCATGCTGCTCTGCCCCTGTAAATCCGCCTCCATGGCGCCAATCTCTTGTAAGGAGAGATCCATCATATTTTGCTGCGCGCGAAGATCCGCAATTTCCGTGATCAGGGTCTGAAGCTCGACCGAAATATCCACTACTCCTTCCTGTTCCTGGAATTCTCGCAGCTTGCGCTTGGCCTCGTTCCAATCCCGCTTGGCAATCTTGGATTGTTCATCGGCAAATCGCGCCGCATCGGCCGTTTCCCGGTGCTTGCGCGCCACATCCTCCGCAATGTAAATTTCTGCCAGCGCGTTGGCCAAATCCTGGGCTTCCTGAGGATTTGGTGAATAGCCCTGAACGAAAAACATAGCGGAACGCTTCGCGGGTTTAATCTTGAGACCCCGCAATGATTTCCAGGAAAACGTCCCTTGTGCATAAGCCAAATTGGGCCCAGGGACATAGCTACCATCGGGCATGCGCAAATTCAGTTTTTGCGCCACCTTGTCCAACACGCTCTTGGATAGCATCTTCGCCGATTCAACTTCCATGACGCTCGCCGTCTGGCTGATATTGCTGGCGCTGAGCATTTGGTTGAGCTCTTCCAGACCCATGCTGCGCAAGAGGGCTTCCTGTGTGCCTTCAGACTCAATGAGCGCTTTTACTTCAGCCAGATAAGTCTTCGGTTTCAGGAAAGTTGCGATGGCGATGATGCCGTACACAACTATAAATCCTTGCAGAATAACCCACTTGCGACGAACGAGGATGTCCCATATGCGCTTAATTTCCATTGTCGAACCTCTCCATTGAAGCCCTCTTCAAAGCTGATATACAAGTTACGTTATAAATGCGCAAAAGTCAAGCGGAATATTCGAATTTCGGGAGCTCCCGCCCCTTGTTTCGGGACACTTCCGGCAGGCTATCCAAAAGCCTTATCCCCAACAGACGATGATAAATACGCTCGACTCCGCCAGCGATGACCTTCCAGGTAAACTGCTCCATGGCCATGCGCTTGGCCTCGCTGCCCAGGCGTCGCGCCAGATCCTGATCCGACAGCAGGACATTGATAGCAGCCGCAAATGCCTTGATATTGCCGGGCGGCGCCAGAATTCCCGTTTGGCCATCTACCACAGGCGCTGCGGCGCCTCGAAAAGCCACCACTGGTAGCCCCGCGGCCATATAATTTAGCAACTTGATCGGAAATCCCGACCAGGAAATGCGCGAATTGACGGCTACCCTGCCATGCGCCAGCAAGGCTTTAACCCGTTCATAGGACGGTCCGGGGACCACAGTGATACGATCGGAAAGTGCCAAGCGTTCGACGTCCCGAACGAATCCTGTAGTATCCGATCCTGTCATAAGCACGAATCTGGCATCCTCATGCGCCTTAAATACTTGGGCTAGAGCTTCCAACAACAGGTCAATTCGTTGATAACCGTCGAGGTTTCCCGCATAGAGAATCAGCTTCTCATCACGTATGCCGCATTTTTTCAAAATAGCTGGATCAGGTCGAGGAACCTCCCCATAGTCAATCCCCGGGGGAATATATTTGATCTTGGTAGCCGGTGTGCCCATCCCCGTCAAGAACGCAGCGACCTGGGGATTGATGGCGATGATAAAATCGGCCTGTCGAGGGATATAACGATCCATAAAGCGCGCCGCTGCCCGCGCCAGCTTTTGTGGGATTTTCAGCCGAAAATAGGTATAGAACTCATCCGACATGGTGTTGTGACTGTGATACACCAGCGGAATCCGATGACGGCGGCAAACCGGCAGCGCCGCCAGGGGCGCTTCATAGTTATGCGCATGCACGATATCAATGCCCTCACGCCGCACGACCTGATCCAGCTTGCGCATGAGCAGAAGATCCAGAATCGGCTTGCGAATCTCGGGCCCGGAGCGAAATTTATTATATCGAAAGAGCTCGGGAATTCGATGAATGATCAATCCCGGGCATTCCAGCGGCTCGCCGAAATGGTAGGTGACGACGTGCACGCGGTGACCTCGACGCGATAACGCCTCCGAAAGCTCGCGAATCAGCACCTGCGATCCCTGAGAAGTGGGGAACGGGCAGGCCGCCACCATGGCGATATTCAGGTTGCGGATCGCTCCACTCAAGAGAGATATCCCAAATCAGACAATCGCCGGCGCATCCAGGTTTCCTGTCGCGGCGAGTAAAGACAATTCTCCCGGAGCGTTGATTCCTCTGGAAGCCCAATCCGCTGGGGAAAAAGCCCATCCCGCTTTTCCATCCAATCGGGCTGATCCAGGCCGAGAAGCGCCAGCGCGAACGGCGCCACATCGAGCAGGCTCAAATCGCGGACGTCTTCCATCCATTGCTGACGCCCCGAATAAATAAACGTCCCATATGGCCGGTGAGATCCATTCATGCTCGCTCCTTTTCGGCCGATATACTCCGCGGGCTCAAGCCTTCGCCAGGAGGTCTTCGAAGTCGAATTACCGCTGCGACCGAGAGCGTAGCCATATCCTCCCGGCCGGTTCAGTTCCAGAATCAGATCCGGCGCGCATTCGATTTCCGGCCCCTGGTAGATCTCTTCGCGACGATGAACGGCCCTGATGATCGCGGCCTCATCCGATGGATCGCGCCACTGTATCAACGCTGACCGGATTTCCTCCAGCATCGAATCGGCTTGAAGACGGGGAACAATCCCAAAGGGCTCGCGCCCCTGAAGATTCAGCCAGATCGCCGGATAGTAGTTCAGCTCTTCACTGTAGGCGAGCGTGCGAGACCAGTCAATTCCTCCAAAGCGCTGGGAGGATTCAATGTAATTCGCCAGGCCGCCTCTTGCCAATTTGAACGCCTGCTGCTGTAAGTGGTAGGGGATCCACTTCATTCCCCAATTCTTCATCGCTGCAGCAACAGCGTTCCGCGGTATCGTGTCTGACCGGAAGAAGCCGTTTTCATCGAGGAATTGGTTTAAATAGAGAACCCGATCCGAAGTCCCCCCCATGCCGTGATCGCTGACGATCAACACATTTTCCGGGCGGCAGAATTCCACCACATGACCGACCAATTCATCCGCCGCTCGATAGACCGTCAAAATCGCGCCGGCGAGATCGGAATCGCCGTTCGGCACATAGCGAGGCGAAGCTGGGTCGAAAAATGACCAGTAATGATGCCCCACGGTGTCGGTTTCGCCCACATGCAGGATCAGAAGGTCCACCGGGATTCGACGCTGCAGAAAGCGAAGTAAGGCCTCTTTGCGCTCGATTCCCTGCAGCAGTTTCTTCAAGACGCGGCGATGCCAGCCGCGCCCGATGCGGCTTTCGTTGAAATCGCCGAAATAATAGCCGCCCAATTCGCGCTGAATTTCGTGGGCCAAATCTGGGGGATGCACGTACGAGGTATCCGCTTTGGAGGGCAAGGGCGTATCGAATCCCGATATTTGATACCCTTGCAAGGGCTCGGGCGGATAAGTGGTGGGGAGTCCGATGCTGCCGACGGTGCAGCCCTGCTCAGAGGCCGCCTTCAAGAAGGTCGGATAACGGCGGCGCGACGAATTAATAAAGCGAACTCCCAGCCGGCCAGGCAGCCTCTCGGTGAAATCGAATATGCCGTGCATTCCGGGATTCACGCCCGTTAGCATGGTGGACCAGGCTGGAAATGTCATCGGAGGAATAGTCGAGCGCAACGGCGCGATGAAACCTCCTTCGGCGATCCGATTCAAATGCGGCAGGCGATCCCGCCAGAGTGCAAAGAGATCGGGATCGAATCCGTCGAGTGCCAAGATAAGCAGTTTCATATTGATTTGGGCTGGTTTTTAGACGCCGCAAAGGCGGGAATTCACCCGCCCTCGCAAAATCGCCCCCGGCCATCGGTTCTCACTGGGTGTAGCCCAGCGCCTTCAGCCGCTCCTGTGTCGCCCGATCCATCTGCATCTGGCTGCCGGAAACGCGCGCCGCTTGAAGCTCGTTGTATCGCACCTTCAAAACCGCCGCCAGCTCAAGCACCTTATCTGCTTGCGATGCCGCCAGATTGTTCTGCTCCCGTGGATCGTCAGGCAAATAGAAGAGCTGTTGAGCCGGCCGCCCGCGCCGGTTGGCAGGATCCATTTGAATGTACTTCCAGGGGCCGATGCGCACCATCTGGCCGACGTTTCCCTCAAAATCCGCCTCGGCATAGACTTCGATCAAGGTATCCGAATTCGCCGTTTCAAAGAGATTGCGGCCCCGCATGTCCGGAACCGGCTCCAGCTCCGCGGCTCGCAGGGCGGTGGGGCCAATATCCATGATGCTGGCCGGAGATTCGCTGATCTGACCGGCGTCGGCATTGTCGGGCAATTTCACAATGAGCGGCACGCGGATCTGCTCTTCATGCAGAGTGGTCCCGTGCCACCAGCCGCCGTGTTCATAAAACTCCTCTCCGTGATCGCTGGTGAAAAGGATTACGCTGGAATTATAAAGATTCGCCTTCTTCAAATCGGAGACAACGCGCCCGATCCAATCGTCCAGATATTGAATTTCCTGCGCGTAATTACGCTCAAACGGTCCCACGAATCTGGGATCGGGATTGGGCATGGCCGCGCGGGCGTAGCCCCGCCCATTGTAAGGATGCTCGAAGTAGGGATCATGAGGATCCATATAATGCAGGAATAAGAATGACTTTCGTTCGCCATTTCGATTCAGAAAATCTTCGAAATAATTGGTGACTATCTCACCCGGGCGGTAAAACTGATCCGGATAGATCTTTTTGATCAGCCTCATGCGGATCAACCGCAGCACACCGTAAATGACCAGCCGTGAGGAAGACTCATTGGCTCCGAAGAGGAATTTCGGCGGCAGATACACGTATTCGTGAAAACCCTGTTGGAAGTTGTAGATGGGGGCGAGATTGACGTTGGTGACTATCCCGCCGCAATAATAGCCCGCCTGGGAAAAGGCTTCCGCCAGAGTCGTGACGCCCGGCGGAAGGAGGTCGGTCTTGTGGATAGCCCGGTGCTCAGAAAGATAGCGCGACGTGAGCAACGAAGCAGTGGAGGGCTTGGTGTTATTGGAGGTAGCGTAGCTTTCGCGGAATAGTATGCCGTCAGCGGCCAGCGCGTCAATGTTGGGAGTGGCGAATCGGCCGCTGCCATAACAGGCCAGGTGGTCGGGCCGCAGCGTGTCCACCATAATGAGAATCACGCAGGGTTTGTTTTGCAATCGCGCTTGGCCGTGATCCGCGAAGGGGCTGCGCACTTCCTCCGTTTCGCCGCCCAGCGACAGCCGCAGGATCAGCCCCGCGAGGAGCAAAACCCCCACGGTTGGAACATAGGTCTTGACCCTGATCAACCTTAAAATGAGGTGGCTCAGCACCGTGCGACTTATCACGAATTTCAACACAAAGAATAGTCCTGCGGCCGCCAGCAAGAGAAACAGGATGGTTAGCAATCCGAGCGGTTGCGTGGGCTTGACTTTCTCGGCGTGAAAATCACGGAAGGCACGGAAAACGAAGATCAAAAATACTATGGCGGCAAAGGTCAGGGAGACAATGAAGGCGCTTAATTGGTCGCGGCTTTCGCGCCGTTCACGATGAAGCGGCAGCGGCAGAAGGACAAGATAGGCCAGCTTTCCCAACGCACCGCCCAGAAGGCCATAAGCGATCATGGCAAAGAGCAGCCCCGAGAAATGCGCCGGCGCCGCTCCAAAGCGAGCCACCAGCAAAACCTCGACGAAGCCCGCCAGCATGCCGCCGATAGAGCCGGATAGAAAACAGAACGACAGGGATGGGATTAAGCCATTAATGCGATCATTTGCCATTTCGGGACCGAGCTATAATGGGAGGGATATTGAATTGGGAAGCTCTTTTTCGGACTCTGATGGCGGATAAGGATGATAGGGGCAAACCGGCCGTTTTCGCAAAATTGTCCGCTTGATATCCTGCCGCAAAGATGAAAATTTCAGCCTGGCCGCCAGGGTGAAAGCTTTAGCCGCGGCCACAGGCTGCGTTACAATTTTGACCCGCTTCTGTCGAACCGCCTGCATGATGGAATCGGCGTCGAAATCAGCCTGGATCAGCGAATAGGTGCGCCCGAACATGCTCAAGCGATGGCTATCCGAACCCCCAATCAGCGGCAGGCCGGAATTTTGAGCGAATTCGACGGCCCGTTGATTGGGGTTGAAGAACGACGTGTAGAAAGAGTTGTATTCCAACGCATCGAAGAGATCCCAATATTGATAGAGCTTCTTGCGCAGGCAGATCCTTCCGGGATAGAAGGGGTGCGGCGCGATGATCAGCGAATTGTTTATCCGGCGGTAGGCGCGCAGATCGTCAAACGTCCTGATCCGGTCGGCATCCCGCGATGCGTTAATAATCAGCACATGACGCCTACCGACCTCAATTTCAACGCCTGGGAATAGGATGATGCCGCGTCCCAGAGCATATTCCCGCCAGCATTCGCTGAATATGACGTAGTAATGATTGCTGATCGCTAGCGCCCGAAAACCCAGCTGCGCCGCCCGATCAATCAGTTGCACCGCCGAATGAGGAATACCATCATAGAAACAGTCGCTGGTGTGAGTGTGAAAATCCGCCCTGAGCCATTCCATGGATCGCCCCCTCCCAGGGGCTAATTTGTCGTCCCCCGCGCTCTCTTCATCTCTTCCATCTGCTGTTGATAATCCGTCCGGCGCGTCAAGAAAATGATTGCTCCGAAGATGTTCACCGACACCGACACAAAATAGACCATGGTGGCCGAAAGCATCATGGAACTGCGCGTCGCGGATGAAGCGTCCCCGACCACACCCAGAGCATCCAAAAGTCCCATGAAGGCGCCCTCTCGCAAACCGATACCCGCGATGGAGAGCGGAATCATGGTGGCAATCTGAGTCAGAGGGCCAACTTTAAAGATGTCACTAAGGGATAAGCCCGCGCCCAGCGCCAGCGAATTGGTGTAATACGTCAAGAACCAAAAGCAATAGACGACCAAGCCGAGCAGCACCGCTGCGACCAAGCTGCCCCGCCGTTCGCCGTAAACCGCGAACGCGTCCACCAATTTGTTCAGCGGCTTTTCGATCTTGCCCCGCAACGGAAAGTTGATCTGCAGAATCCGGCGAAAGGACCCCGGGCTGAAAAGCATCACCAACGCCAGCACAAACCACAGCGCGAAAAAGACTCCGAAGACGTAGAGGAACTTGACATTGATCGAGCCGGCGAAGAAAGGCAGCGTGATGAGAGTCAGAAGACTCAAGCTGAAAAACGTGCCGATCATCTTCTCGATCAAGACGACGGACACGGAAGCCTCCGTCTGGCCGGTGTAACGGGCAATGTCGTAAGCCTTATAGGCTTCCAGCCCGACGCCCGTCGGCGTGAAGGTCCCCAAGAAGCGTCCCACCAAAAAAGTCTTAATAATATGGGGAAAAGGAACACTCAAATTCTGGCTGACCAACAGAGTCTTCCAGCGCAGAATCGAGAATAGAATCGCTCCCAGTTGCATCAAGAAAGACGCTGCGAACCAACCGGGCTTTTGGCTGAAGGAAGCCACAATATCATCCAACCCGATCTGGAATTTCTTGAAGATCAGGTAGAGGATGACGACCGTGACGGCGACCTTGATGAGATTGATAATCAGTTTCTTCATGCCTATTCGAGATACCCCAAACTCCTCAGCCTTTTGGCGATTTCATCCGTCTCCTGCGACGTGAAGTCCTGCCGCTGGGAATCGGCGAAGGATTCGGCCGATACCTTCTGCAGCGGATGCGCGGCCAGAAATTGAGGATTGAACGCATCGGCTAAGAGCGCACCGTCCATGTCATCCGGCACCGGCTGGCCGCAGAGATGCAATACCGTGGGGGCGATGTCGGCGATTTCGGCTCCCTGCAATTCGTGCCCGGCCTTGAACTGCGGCCCGAGGGCGTAAAAAATCCCGTCAGGCCGGTGAAAACCGTTGGGCGTGTCCACGCTGGATTGAAATACGCCGGACAAGCCGAGGAGTTGGCGCCCCAGGCATCCGTAGTTCTGAGCGACGAACAGGATGTCGGCCGCATAGCGCGTTTGATCGCCGTGATAGATTTCTTCGCGATAATAGACTTTATCAATCGCTCGTTGACCCGTCTTGGGGTGGCGCAGCTCCGTCAATTTCTCACGAATTTCCGCGCGCAGTTTATCATATTCCGCCCCCGGTTCCACGATGCCCAGGCCATTTTCGCGCTTCACGTTGATGAAAATCCCCTGAGATGGGATCGAGGCAAAAAACGCCCGAGTGCCGCTATAATCCAACGCCGCTTCAAGATCGCTCTTGAAAGTCGAACGAGTCCCCCGAATTTTGCCGCGCACCACCGATTGCACATTCTTCGGCACGAGCGATTTTACGATTTGAGAATCGTTCAGGTTCATGAAGAAACTGAATATTTGCTTTTTCAGCAGGACGTCCGATTTGACCTTCAGGTAGCCGTTCTTCATCAGCCAGGTGTTGACATTGAACCACTCCCGCGTGGAACCGAAGCCGTGATCCGACATGATCATGAGCGGAGTGTCGCCCAATATCTGCCGCAATTCCCCTAGCATCTCATCCACCATCTGAAAGCTGGCGAGGATGCGGGGGCGTATTTTTTTCGCCAGGGGAGAATTATAATGCTTGTCCCATTGCGGATCCATGTATTTCCAAAAGAGATGCTGGATGCGATCCATAATAATGAACACGATCATGAAGAAGGTCCACTCCTTCGCCTCCAGCAGATAAAAAAAGGCCTCCTTGCGTTTTTGAAAAGAATTGTCAATGTCGTCCATGAAGCGCAAAGCGTCGGCCTCCAGCTCCACATCGTACTTGGGGATGTCAATGTTGACGACGTAGTGCCCGGTTACTTGGTTCAGCTCATCCTTGACCTCGGCCGGATAAGTGTAAGCCGAATCATCCGACGGCGTCATCATGCCGGAAATCATCAAGCCATCTACCGGCTCCGGCGGGTAGGTGATGGGCACGTTAACGATGGCCACCTTTTTTCCGGCGGCATTGAAGAGGTGCCACAATTTGCGTCCCTGCATGGAACTCAGATTGATCAGCGGCCGGTCGGGGTACTTCAGCGGCGATTCGCGGAAGTCGAAAATGCCGTGCTTGCCGGGATTTTTGCCGGTCAGGCAGGCGGCCCAGGCCGGCGGCGTGGTCGGCGGTATGGTGGAGGCCAATCGGCCCCAGGCGGAGTCTGAAAACAAACGAGCAAAATGGGGCAGGTGACCCGCCTCGGCCCACGGTTTGATGATTCGAAACGTGGCGCCGTCCAAGCCCAGCAGAACCATGCGCCGGGCGGCGCCGGAAATCGGCTCAGCCATTTGCATCGTTTGTCGTCTTATTGTCCAAACTACTGCGAATCCTTTCCCGCGATGCCGCTGGAATTCTGGAAGATTGAGCTCCCCTCCATTTCCGGCAGTTTCGCCAGGTTGAAGTAATCCAGCACGGTTGTGGCAACATCCACGATGTGAGGGCTGTCTTTCAGGAGTTTCCGGTTGCTGAAGAGAATTCCGGGCGTTTCTTCGGTAGCGGATGAGGCATGGTCGCCGGACCATTTATTCAAATTATTGCTCAGGAGTTCCGGCGGGATGCCGCCCAACATGGTTTCTTTGGAGGTGCGATAGCCGTCGTGAAAGCCGAGCTGAAGGTCAGGCGCTCGGCTCGCAAAGGTCCCGGAATAAGTGTCCTTGCCTTTATACACTGCCTTGAGAACCGGTTGGCCGTTCAAGGGATCGCGCGCCTCCAGAAGTTTGGCCGCTATCTCGCTGGTGAGACGATTGTATTCTTCGCCCGGTTTGACAATGCCCTGCCCGTCCCGGCCCATCAAGTTGATGTAGATTTGACCCGTGCCCATAGCGTAGGCTTTTGTCTTTCTCCAATTGACGCCGGAAAAGAGCTCCCCTTTGGGATACAGTTCCGGCGGAATATCCTGCCCGGGAGCCAGCCTTTCAAGACCCCTGAAAAAGAGATAGCCATTACGCGCCAGCCAGGTGTTGGTATGAAAACCGCGCCGGAAGCTGTGGAAACCGTGATCGGACAGAACAATCAGAGTCGTCCGGTCATCCACATATTGATCCATGACCAGGCCGACGAACTTATCCATGTGCTGGTAGGTCCAGAGGGGGACGGCCGCATACTTCTCAGCGGCTGCGGCGTCATAAAGGGGGTGCTCGGGATCCAGATAGCGGTAAAACATGTGAAAGACTCGATCGGTGCCGGTGAAGACGCCTATGAAAAGATCCCAATCGCGGCGTTCGAGCTCGGAAAGAAAGATCCTCTCGCGATCGGCCGTGATGGCCTTCATGTCCTCGAGAAAGGTGTCATCGGTCATTCGTTCTTCCTGCAGCGCGGAGGTATCATAAACCCAACCTACCGTTTTGAAGTAACCCACCCGGTGGAACAGCTCTTTGGCGAAGGATTCCGGATAGCTGATGGGAAGATAAGGATCGGCCGGATCAATGCACAGGGGCGTGATGTAAAGACGGAATTCCGGGTATGAGGTGAACAGGTGCATTCGGCAGATGCCCGAGAGCTTGAGAAACGGGCTCAAATTGAAGTGAAACGGCAACCAGGCGCTCCACGAGCCTGGTGTCAACTCGGCGGTATTCCTGTCCAAACGCACTTCGACGGATCCATCGGCCTTGATGGTGAAATTAATGGGAATGCGGGCCCGCTCGCCGGTCCTGGGATTGACCATGGCTTCGAGATAGGAGGCGATTTCGCCGCCCAGGGCTTTGACTTTCACCAATCTACCGCCTCCGACCGACTCTGCAAGCTCCTCGGCGCTCAGATCCGTGGCCATATAGGTGAAGGTTGAATTGGTCTCGCGCAAATCCGGAATTCCCAGCCCCGACAGCATGCGCCCGGATCCAACATTTTCGGGTGGGAAAGCATAGGGTATGGTCAGCAAGGAAGCGCGAACTCCGGCATCCGCCGCAACCTTCCAGAAAGAAATTCCTCCGCGAGTAACCTCGGCCTGAGCTTTCTTTTTGGGAAATACGCCCAGAAAAAACTCCGGCGGCTTGAGATCCATGGTGGAAATCGTCGGCATATAATTTTCCGGAGTGCGGTGGATGAAGTCGTAGATGCCATGCCCGCCGGGATTGGTGCCGGTCGCGAAGGAAGACCAGGCCACGGGCGAATGCGGCGGAGTGGTCGATCCCAGTTCGCGATAATTCCCTTGGGCTTTCAGTCTGGCCAGATTGGGCAGTCTGCCTTCGCCGATCCACTTGTTCATCCATACGGGATCCACGCCGTCAAATCCCAGAATGATCATTTTGGAGTCCTGGGGTATGGATGGCGAATCGCCTCCACCGCAGCCGATCAAGGCCTGGGCGCAGAAAATCAGCGCCCAGAAGCGGATTCTTGTAAAGCATGAAAAGAATGGGCTGGTCATGGCGGTTAGGTTAACGGGCGTTTTGAGCGATGAAGTAAATGCTGGCCGCTCCAAAGATGACGCTGAAGACCTGGGCGATTTCGGCCCAATCGCTCACGATGAAGCCGGAACGGCGCTCCAGAAGGATGGTGTCATTGGCCTGCAGCTCGATATCTTTGGTGCGGTCTTCGTCATCAAAAATGTCCTTCAAATTGACGACGACGCGGGGCTCGGTGCTGTCCAGCGGATAGACATTGCACTTTTTTAAATTGGCCTCCGTCGTGGGTCCCCCGGCCATGGCCAGATAATCCGTCAGACGTTTCTTCTCCTCGAAAGGATAAGCACTGGGCATCCGCACTTCGCCCATCACGTAGATCTTGTAAAGGGTCTCAGAGGTGATGGTGATGACCACAACCGGTCTTTGCAGAAACTGCCCGAGTTTTTCTGTCAGAATATCTGCCAATCCGGAGGTGGTTAAGCCCTCCACATAGAGATTTCCCACCAGGGGATAGGAAATGGTTCCGTCGGGAAGCACGGTAACGACCTGAGTGAGATCGTTATTGTCATGAACGTAGATGTTCAAACGATCTCCCGGCTTAATCTTGTACATCTCCTCGCTTTGCGCAAATGCAGCGGCAGTGCCGATCACCAAGATCAAAAGAGCGACGAACAGTTTAAGGGACAACTTCATGATTCTTCCCCGATTCAGTTGATGGACATGATCCTTCAAACCGGCCGGCTGAATGGCGCGAGCCACCAGAAAGCTAGGCGCGCGCGCCGGCCTGATAGGTCTCTTGCGATTCTTTCTTAATTTCCAGATTGGCAAAATCCTGCCGCTCCGTGTCGGCGTTGGCCAGCCAGCCGCGGTAGGCCGGGCTGGCTCCGAAAAGCATCGCCGGAATGGTTCGGACCAGAATGGATATATCGAGCAGCAGAGATCGGTTCTTGATATAGTAAAAATCGTATTCTAGATTTTGATGCAGAAAAAGATCCTTGCGCCCCATGATCTGCCACAGGCCGGTGAGGCCCGGCTTGACTTCCAGGCGCAATTTCTGCCACTCCTTATATTCCGCCACAATCTCAGCCAAATCCGGACGAGGCCCCACCAAGGACATCTGGCCGCGCAGGATATTCAGAAGCTGAGGCCATTCATCCAGACGGGTGCGCAGCAGCAATCGTCCCGTACGCGTGACTCTAGGATCTTTCCAATTTCGCGGCGCCTCCAGAACCGGGACATCTCGATAGAGTGTGCGGAACTTGTAAAGGGGAAACGGTTTTCCCTTCTTGCCGATGCGTTCTTCACGCATCAGCACCGGACCCGCGCTCTCCAGGCGGATGACGATGCCCAAGATAAGCCAGAAGGGCAGCGAAACCAAAAGGAAAAATATCCCCAGCACATAGTCCATCACCGCCTTCATCGCATTCTGCAGGCGGCCGAAGCGCTGCTGGCGAATTTCGACCATGGGGATGTCGGCTATGCCGTCAATTTCGGTTTGCGAGGTTACGATGTCATAGAGATCGCTGACCATCTTGACGCTCACGTCGGCTTTCTCGAGTTGCGCAATCAGGTCGAGAACTTTTTCGCGCGATATGTTGGGCCGGGCGAAAAGGACTTCGTCAATCTGGTAATCCTCGATGATCTTGAGAATGTCGCGTGACGCCCCCAGGATCTCTTTGCCCAGATAGCGCTTGCCGATGCCCGCCTCGGCGATGAATCCGACCACGTAATACCCCAGAGCCGGGAAATTGTGGGCTTTTTCCAGCAGCATCTGCGCCGTCTCGCCGCTGCCGATGATCAGCACCCGGGTGGCATTGACCCCCTTGGCGACCATGCGCTCGTGGATCATCTTCAGTACCACGCGTGAAATACCGACCAGGAGAATGGCCGTCAGAAAGACGACGACCAGGAGAATGCGGGAATAAGCCACTTTGAGAATGAACATGCCTGCCAGAACAACCAACGCCACCGCAAAAAAGGCCCTCAGGAAAACTACCATTTCGTTGAGCTTCGACATGCAGACTTTCACCCGGTACAGGCCCTTCTGCCGGAAGACCAGAACCACAACCAGCGGGAAGAGAATCAGCATGGGGTAGAAGTACTCCACGGGTTTGCTGAAGATGTTAGGCGTGCCAAAGAGCTGCGATCTCACCCAGAAACCGAGGGTCAGAGCTAAGGCCGTCATGACAAAATCGGATATGGCCAGAATCGCTGGGAAGATCGTGTCTTTCTCGCTTCCGATGATTAGCCCGAGAAATATCCCCGCCCCAAAAATGATTCCTTTGGGAAATAACACCAGGGGAGCGGCCAAGGCCATCTGAGGATCATAAGCATAAGTGCGGCGGATGAACGGCACACAGCTCAGCAGGAATAGCGCCAGCGCCGCTACCACCGCAGCCAGCCCCCACAATGGACCGAGAATAAATGCGAAAAATGATATCAGCAAGAGATAGGATGTTACAATCTGCGCCTTCAAACTCTGCGGCGTGTAGGTGTCCTTGAAGATCTTGCCGGGAAATTTCTTATAGACCAGCGTGCGCCAGAAGGCGCGGAAAAATTTGACGTGTAAGAACTTCTTCCAGTTGGCCGGATGACGATGATAGACGACGGCGTCATCCACATAGACCATCCTGTATCCACGCGAGGCGATTTTATAGGAGAGTTCGACGTCTTCGTTGTTGGCCAGAGGATAATGACAATCGAATCCCCCGACCTCTTCAAAGACGGATCGCCGGAACGCCGCCGCGAAGGAGGGCACCAGGTCAATGCTGTCGAAATTCTTAATGATGCGAAATCGCTCTTCGAATTCCAGTTGCGTAAAGCGTGCGCAAAATTCCTTCTGCCGCGTCCGGTACCGGCCCATCACGCCCGCCACCAGCGGATCCTCAAAGGGCTTGATCATTTTCTCGATCCAGTCCTCTTTGGGGATGCAGTCGCTGTCCGTGAAGAGGATAATCTCCCCCCGCGCCGCCCGAACGCCCAGGTTGCGGCCCGCGGCCGGGCCCTCCTTGTTTTGAATCCGATAGCGCACGCCGAATTCGCGAGCCACAGCCGCCGTGCCGTCCGTCGAGGCGTCATCCACGACGATGACCTCGTAGAGATCGCGGGGGATCGTCTGGTTCTGCAACGCGCGCAGCGCAATGGGCAGTGTTCGTTCGGCGTTATAAGCCGGTATGATGACCGAGATCACCATCTCACCCGGGTTGATCTTTTCCGGTCTGCTTAGGCCTTTTCGGATTTCGCTTCAACAGGGGCCTGCATTCTGGGTTTGCGATCCACCGGAGGCGAATAGAGCTGCACAGAAATAGCCTGGCGCAGGAAATCCATGCCTGCCGTATAATCCTGGGCGCTGATCGAATTGAAAAGCCGCAAGACGCGCAGCCGCAGTTGCCGCAAGAGCAGAAAACCCGTCAAAAAAGAGCGGTGCATAAAAAACTCGACGGGGCCGAGATTCTTGCGGACGAAATTGTGCTGCGCCTTATAGACTTCGATATTGACCTTCGCCCCCCAGAGCTTGGCCACGGTCTGCGAACCGTGATGGATGATTTCGGCGTCCTGGACGAAAACGACCCTCCACCCCTTCTTTTTCGCTTGAAAGCACCAATCACTGTCTTCGTGGAAGATGAAGTAGGATTCGTCCTTCAGGCCGATGTCGTTCAGGCATTCCCGCCGCACCATCAAGGCCGCTCCGAGCATCCAATCTACGTCTCTGGTGGAATTGTGATCCCAATACGTGAGCGATATTTTCCCCGCCAAGCTTTTAGAGATCCTAGACCAAGGCAGCAGATGATGCAGCAAGAGATGCCGCGTGGTCATGAAATTACGGCAGGATGACTGCAGGGAAGCATCGGAATTCAAGAGCTTCGGCCCGACCATGCCGACGTCCGGATGAGCGTCCAGATACTCCACCAGCCGGTCAATGGCGCCCTCCCGGCTGACGGTGTCGGGATTCAGGCAGAAGACGTACTGCCCGGTGCATTCGCGGATCGCCTGGTTGTTGGCCTCGGTGAAACCGGCATTCTGCGCATTGCAGATGAGCTTCACCTGAGGGAATCGTTCGCGGATCGCCGCCACCGATCCGTCTCTGGAGTTGTTGTCCACAATCCAGAACTCGAAGGGAATAGCCTTCTGGACGGACTTGTAGACCGACTCCAGCATGGGCAGAGTGAAGTGCCGCTCGTTGGTGTTGGCCGTGACGATGGAAAGCTTATATCGCAGCGATGCGGCTTTTATTTCGTCTGCCATGAGGGAGGCAAATTCTTTCGGATTTCGATGTTGCCGAATTCTTTCGACTGGCGTGCGCCATGGGATTTGACCCATGCGGCCATGCGCCCAATGCCCTCTTCCAGGGAGGTTTTCGGCGCGTAGTTGAAGACTTCCTTGACGCGCGAGTGATCGCTGAAGGCGTGAACCACCTCCTGCCGAGCCTTCAGATGAGTCACGTTGGGCTCCACGCCCATGGCCTTTGCCACAACTTTCGCAAGATAGTTCACAGAATAAGGCTGATCGGCGCCGACGTTGAAAACGCGGTTGCGCGCGCCGTCCAATTGGGCGGATCGGGCGATGATGGGGGAAACGTCGCCGAGGTAGGAGAACGCTCTCGTCTGCTCGCCGTCGCCGAAGACTGTCATCGGCTGACCCTGCAGAATCTGATTCATGAAGATGCCGACGACGTTGCGGTATTTGTCGCCTATATTCTGCCCTTCGCCATAGACATTGTGCGGCCGGAAGATGACGTAGTCCAATCCGAACATCTCATGCGAAGTTTTCAGCTCCAGCTCAACAGCGTATTTAGAGATGCCGTAAGAATCCTCGGGAGCGGGCGTCATGTCCTCGTGCATGGGGAGCTGTCCGGCGCCATAGACGGCGATGGACGACGTGAAGATGTAGCGCTTGATATTGAAATTGACGGCGGCGTTGATCAGGTTGACCGAGCCGATCAGGTTATTCTGATAGTTAAAGTGTTTGATGAAGTGAGACAGCCCTTCCGCGGCATAAGCCGCAAGATGGAAGATGTAATCAAAGCGGTGCTGTGAGCACAGATTTTGGAGAAGATCGCGATCCAGGATGCTCCCCTGGACGAAGGTCGCGCCCTTAGGGACATTTTCGACGAAGCCGCCGGACAGGTCATCCAGAACCACCACCTCATGGCCGATGCGCAGCAGATCTCCGGCGAGGTGAGATCCCATGAAACCGGCGCCGCCGGTAACCAGTGCCTTCAAATGAGTTCCTCCTAGATATCTTTGCGGTGCCGAATGGCCAAACGCAGCGCCCAAAACCACCCGATGTCCGTCTCACGCATGAAGCGCCACAGATTGCTCACGCCAAAAATGAAGAAAAAGAGCCTTCCCAGCGGCATTTTGACCAGCCGCGTGAAAATGGGAATAGTCCAAGGCATTTTCACGGCGACGTAGAAGACCTTCTGCAGGCGCGTCAATTCTTTGATGTAGGGCTGTTTCAGGACGCTATCGGAGAAGAAGGACGCCTCCAGGTCATCCAGCGAAAAATCGGGGCCGATCAGGCCTTTCTCCTGAGCCATCTGCGCCAGTTCCGTTCGCGGGTAGGGTTGCAGAATGGAACACCAGGGAAAGTCCGCCTTTATATCGGCATTGATTTTAATGGTCTTAAGAGCTTTTTCGACCGTCTCATCGGGCAATCCGAGGATGCTGGTCGTCTTGATTTTTATGCCGTATTTGTGAAACAACTCGGCGGCGCGATAAATCTGTTCATTGGTGATGTTTTTCTTCAAAACTTTGCGGCGGAGCTCTTCATCGCCGGATTCAATGCCAAACATGGCCAGCGCGCAGCCGGCATCCGCCAGCATCTTGACCTTCTCTTCATCAATCAAGTTCACACGCACGTTGCAGAAAAACGGCAGCTTCACTTCACGTTTGTAGAGGGGTAGAAATTGCCCCAGCCACTCTTTGTCAAGAATGAAGATGTCATCGTTGATAAAAATGCGCTTTAAGGGATAGCGCGACTTCACCCTGAGCATCTCCTCGACGGCGCGTCCGGGAGAATTCCGCCGCATAATCTTCATCTTCCCATGGTACATGCGGTTGAAGTCGCGATTGAAGCAAAAGGTGCACAGATAGGGGCAGCCGCGCGCGGTGATAAACGGCTTGGCGGGATATTGGCGCAGATAGGGGTATTTGTAATACAGCTCGCGATCGGGAATTGGATAATTGTCCAGGTTGTTTTCACCGGGGCCAATCTCGTTGCGCACCACCCCGCCGTTGCTCTTGACCCAGAGATTGCGCACATCATCGTACGCCTGGCTTCGATCCAGACGCTCGCACAGCAGCGCCGCCGCCTCCTCGCCTTCGCCGCGGCAGATGATGTCAATGGCCGGATGTTCGATGACCTCGGGGAAGAACGTGGGGTGCGGCCCCCCCAAGAGAATGGGAACGTCCAAATTCTTCTTCGCCCCCGTTGCCAATTCCAGACAACGCACATGGTCACCGGTCATCGTGGACAATGCAATCAAGTCGGGCTTGAATTCCCTGGCGCGGCCAAAGAGCCTCCGGCCCTCCTCGCCTTCAAAAAGAAGCTCCACCTGATGCCCGGCCCGCTTCAAATAGGCGGAGACGGACATCACTCCGGCAAATTCGAACTGGATGGTCTGTAGGAAGAGAATCCGTGCCATGAGGATAGGAGCTCCGAATCGCGATCTCGATTTTATCTATTTTTATTGCATAGCCGGTTGGCGTGCGGCCAGCCAGTCGCCATGCGATTGCTCAACCAGCCGATACGCTTCCTCAAGACTGATCTCCCGCAAACAGAGAGCGTCCTGCCGGCAGTTGATTTTCTTTAAGTTTTTAAAGAAGATGCAGGGGCTGCAATCCAACCCTTTGTAAAGCGTCTGGTGCCGCGCGCCCAGAGGCCCATAGCGGCTGGGACTCTCGGGTCCGTAAAAGGAAATCGTCGGGACACCCACGGCATAGGCCAGATGCAGCGGCCCGGAATCATTGGTAATGAACAGATCAAGCCTTGAGATGGCCGCGATGGCTTCCGGCAGGGTTGTGCGACCGGCCAGACTGACCGGGTCTTCCCGCATCATGGCGATAACGCGATCCACGTAGGGCACTTCATCCGGCGCTCCCAGAAGCACTACCTTGGCCTTCAGCCTCTGAATGAGCAGATCCATCAGCGCGGCGAAATTCTCCAAAGGCCAGCGCCGCTCCTCGGCCACCTCCGAGGCATTGACGTTGACCCCCACCAGGAAATCATGATCGCCGATGGCCTCGCACCGCAACAGTTCATCCACGGCCGCCAGCGCCTCGCGATTCGCCGGGATCGGCTCGGCCAGAAGTTGCTTCTCCGTCGGCTCGTCCCTCACCCCGAAGGGCTCGAGGATGCGGTAAAAGGTGCGGGCAATATGCTCATCTTCGCGGAATTCCACCGGCTTGGTGAAAAGCGATTTGCGCCCCGGCAAGGAAAATCCGACGGTCGTGCCCACGCCGACATAGAAGCTGATGATTTCAGCGAAATGGACCAGCGGCTCCAGGTCGATGATCAGATCAAATTGATAGGCGCGCAACTGAAAGAAGAGGCGAAAGAAAGCTCGTGTGAAATCCCATAGCGTGGTCAACCGCAGATACCAGACCTCATCATAAAGGCCTGCGCCTTCATACACGCCCTTATTTTGCTCCAAGGTCAAGAAGACTATTTTGGCATCGGGGTGCAATCCGCGAATCGCCCGCAGCGTCGGCGATACATGCACCAGGTTGCCGATGCCCCAAAACTTGATCACGAGGATATTCTTGATACCCACCGACCGCCGCAGAGGAGGAAAGAGGGCGCGAAAGCGATCGTAATAATAGAGGTAACTGCAGGCGAACCCGCCGATTTTGGAATCGAGCTGACGGATCAGTTCTAGATTCATTTCGCCTGAGATCCCCGATCACAGCCAGGTTAAAAAGGCCCGCAACATCCCCAAGAAATTCATGAATTCCTCCGGTGTCTTGATGCGCTTCATGGTGCGCCAGACGATCCTGGGGCGGAGATAGAAGCGGCGCGTCGCCCAACTGCGAAACCGAGTGATCTCCTCCGCGGACAGGCCCGGATAGTTCGTGACCGACCTATCCTGCTCATAATCGTCCCAATTGGTTGACGCCAGCCAGCCCTGAGACTTCGCCATCTGATAGAACTCTGAGCCCGGCCAGGGCGCGGCGCAATAGAATTGCGCGTAGTCTAAATCCAGGCCGCAGGCGAACCGGTAGGTCCGGCGCAGCGTCTCGGGCGTTTCGCCCGGCAGACCCAGGACAAAATGCCCGGCGATCTGAAATCCCACCTGGCGGGTCAGCGTCACAGCCTGGCGGATCTGCTCCAGCGTAATATCCTTCTTCACCGCGTCCAGAATCCCCTGATCGCCGGACTCGATCCCGTAGGAAATCATCCAGCAGCCCGCTTTTTTCATGAGCTCGAGAAGCTCGCGGTCAACGTTGTCCACTCGGCTGTTGCAGACCCATAGTATGCTCAGATTACGTTGCAAAATCTCGCGGCAGAGCTCCTTGATGGCCGCTTTGACGATGGTAAACGATTCCGACCAGAAAAAGAAATCCCGGACGTCATGCTGACGAATCAGATATTCAAGTTCATCCACGATCTTGGCCGGCTTGCGTGCGCGGACCTTGCGACCGTAATAGCTCTGAGCGACGCAATAGGTGCAGTCGTAGGGGCAGCCGCGCGCCGTGGTCACCATCAGAAAACGCCGCCCGGAAAAGGGCAGCCGATAATTGTCCAGGTTGACCAGATCCCAGGCGGGATGCGGCATCTCATCCAGAGCGGGGATAAATCCCCGGTTCGGGCCGTGCTGGATGGCGCCGTTGCGGCGCATCGACAGCCCCGGAATCGCCTGAATCACGCCGCGGCTTTCCAGCGCATCCGCCAATTCCGTGATGGTCATTTCCGGTTCGCCGCGCACGATGAAATCCAGTGCCTCCGTCATGGCGAAGGACTCTTCCGGCAGAGTGCCCACGTGAATTCCGAAGGCCGCAATTTTCAACGCGGGCACCGCCTGTTTCGCCATTGGCGGGATGGTCATATCGAAATTCAACGACGGCGTCGTCGAATTCATCACCAACAGGTCGGGGGAATAATCGCGCAGGAGTCCCATCAGCGTCTCCCGATCCACCCCTTCCACGCTGCAATCGTTGATGCGCACCTCATGGCCGTGCTGCCGCAGAAACGCCGCCGTCTGAGTCAGCGAGATGGGCGGCCAAGTGGTCGTCCAGACGCCCTCTTTTTGCATGCAGCGCCCTTCGCGCGTGAAGCCCAACTCGCCGGGCGAAGGGGGATTGATCAGATAGACCTTCATAAGCCACTTGGCTGGATGAATGCTGTGTCTTTTACGCCGCCGGTGATAATTTCTCCCGCCCCGACGGCTTGTCAGCCTTCTTCTGCTTCTTGAATAACCTCTGCGAAGCGATTCCGTATTGAATCAGCTTGAAGGGGCTGATTCTGGATCGCTGCATCAACTGCCAGCCATAGCACGCCTGAAAAATCAATTCATACATGAAATTCGGAGGCAGTTTGATGGCCTGGCGAATGACTGGAATCAGAAAAGGGAATTTAACCGCCACATGGAGCAGTTTCTGCAGATTTTCCATTTGGCGCATCTTTTTATTGCGCACGACGGAGCTTTTGAAGAAACTGCCGCCGATCTCGTCAATCGGCAGTTCCTGGCCGACTTCCTGCTCGACGAGCTTGCGTATCTTGGTGCCCGGGTAAGGCTGCAGGATGCAACCCAACGGATAATCGGTCTTGATGCGGGCATTCATCTTCACCGTCTCGAAGGCGTCTTCAATGGTCTCGCCCGGCAGGCCGAACATGTTGTAGGTTCCGAAACGCATCCCCTGCCGCTTGAAGACCTCCGCCGCGCGGTAGATATCGCGGTCTTTGACGCCCTTGGCCAGAACTTCATTGCGAATGCGCTCCACCCCGGATTCCAGCCCAAAAACGCAGGAGATGCACCCGGCGTCCTTCAGGCGAACGACGAGCTCGTCGTCCACCAAATTCGCCCGCACGGTGGATAGGAAGGGCAGACCGATCTCCTTCTTGTACATCTCCAGGAAGGGATACAGCCACTTGCGGCTCATGATCAAGGTGTCATCGGAAAAACCCACGAAACGCATGGGGTATTTCGCCTTGACCATTTTGATCTCTTCGATCACGTTCTCCTGGCTGCGGAAGCGAACATATTTGCCCTTATCCCGGTACAGTTCCTGCAGCATGTGATTTGCGCAGAAGTTGCACTTGTAAGCGCAGCCACGGCCGGACATAAAATTTTTCGACGTTTCGCGAGCGGTGACGGGATAGCGATCATAGTAGCTGCGATCCGCGAAGGGGAGGGCATCCAGATCCTGAATGAGGGGGCGGACGGGATTTTGAATGATCTGCCCATTGCGCTTCATCCAGAGGTTTGGAATCTGCGTGGGATCGCCATCGCCCGCCAAAGCGCGCCCCAGATCGGTGGCCGCGCCTTCGCCTTCACCGACGCAGACGTAATCCAGCACCGGATCCTCGATCACCCAGGGATGAAACGTGGCGTGAGGCCCCCCGAGAATCACCACGACGTCGGGATGCCGCTCCTTATACCGGCGGGCAAAATCCAGCGCCCAATGGTGCATGCCGGTAGTCGCCGTGAAGCCCAAGACCTGCGGCCTGTAGGCCTCCACCTCGGGAAAGGCATCAGTCCCTTGAACATCTATGAAAATGCGACACTCATGTCCTTCGCGCTGGAGATAGGCGCTGATGGACATGATGCCCAGATTCTCCGTCAACAGGTTCTGCACCAGGGCAAATCTCGCCATGAGCTCTAAACCACCTTTCGGGGATTCACTGTCTTTTCTATGGCTGCCAAAAGATGCCTATACCTTCCCCATCGCCTGGATCAGGTTAGCAACAGAATATCACTTTCGTAACGGCGGTGCCTATTAGCGTCAATAATCTCTACCCGCAAAAGAAATGCGAACAGTACTTAGAAAATTCCTGAAAAGAACCCACAGGCTGGGTGTTGATCGAATAATCGACCAGATGCGCTTCGGATTAAAGTAAAAGCGCCGAAACGCCATCTTTCTCAGACGCTCCAGGTCCGCATTGCTCATCTTGGATAGATTCGTGCTGACGGCGCTATAGTCGGAGTTGATCGCCTGCATGGCGAAACCAGCGGCCATCGCTTCCTCATACATCGGTGTATTGGGAAAGGGAGTCAGGATATAAAAATTGGCCGTATGCAGTTTTGACTCCAAGGCGAAGCGAATTGTATTCCAAACCTCTTCTTCCGTTTCATCGCGAAAACCGAGCATGAAGAATCCGCCGGTCGAAATACCTCGGCGGGTGGTATATTCTATGATCTCCTGAGCTCGGGGCAAGTTCAAATTCTTGCGGATCATCTTCTGAACGCGCGGACTCCCTGATTCAATGGCATAATTAATGCGATAAGTTCCGGCTCGACGCATTTTATCCACCAATTCCTCGTCCATTTGATCCGCGCGCAGTCCGTTCGGAAATGACAGCATCAGCTTCCAGCCAGTCCGGATTATGCCGTCGCAGATGGCTTTGGCGCGTTCGCGATCCAGATTGAACACGTCGTCAATGAACTCAATCTCCTGTATGCCAAAGCGCTCGACCAGCCAGCCAATTTCACCCAGCACATTTACCACAGATCGCTTGCGCAGCTTTTTGCCAAAAACATTATGACAGTAAGTACAGCGGTAGGGACAGCCGCGCGTGGAAAAAATGGAAATTCCCCGTTTTTTAGTCTGCATCATATTGGCCGCGCGCCGAATTTTGCCAAACCCGAAGTACTTTTCCAAGTCAATCAAATCCCATGCCGGATAAGGGATCTCATCAATGTTCTGAATCAGTTCCGGAAAAGCACCCTCAACAACCCGCCCGTCCTGGCGATAGGATATCCCGCTGGGTATCCTAGAGCCACCGTTTCCAGCAGATGTTGTCGAAGCCTCCAGGTAGTCCAGCATTTGCACAAGCATGAGCTCGCCTTCCCCGCGCGCTGTAAAATCCACATTGGCATCTTTCAGGATCGTCGTAGAATCCGACGTTCCATAGGGTCCCCCCACGACGACGACACAGCCCGGAGCGTGCGCTTTGGCCAAGGCCGCATATCGGTGCGCGGTTTCACCTTCCATGGTAAAACTCGTAATGCCCACCAAATCCGGTCTCACCCTCTCGATCGTGTCGGCAACGCCCGTTTCCGGCGTTAGTTCGCTACGGGCGTCGAGCACATGCACTTCATCTCTGCCGGGGCGCGCCTTGCGCAGATACGAGGCCAGATACATGAGCCCGATCGGAGGGGGAGCCGAAGGGATTCCAGAATTCGGTCGCAGGAAGAGGATTTTCATCGGCGATGGCTCATTATGATCATAGAAATTGGGGAAGGGCCTACCTCATGGCGCGCGCATTCTCACTGGCGGTTGGCAGCTCATCTCTGCCGTGTGCCGGCGAATGGTTGCCGGCGTGCAAAGGCTTTGGCTTAAATTCGCGGCCGGTCAGAGCCATTTTAGTCAGGAGGCGGACATTCTCCCGAATGCCTATCTTAAATGGATTCGCTCTTAAGAGCAAGTAGAGGCGCTTGAAACTGAAATAGAACCGCCGATAAGCGAGTTTCTTAAGTTGCCAGAGGCGTTCCTTGGAGACCTTGGACAGATTCACTGAGACTTCATGCAGGCCACGATATTGGGCGCTCATATCTATCCCCGCCTGCAACGCGGCGTTGTAAATCTCTGTATTGGGATACGGCGTCAAGATGAAGAAGCTGGCCACGGATAAGCGCGATTTCACGGCGAAATCAATCGTTTGCAGGATTTCCTCTTCCGTCTCGTCCATGAAGCCCAACATGAAATAGCCATTGCAGTTAATTCCGGCTTTGCCAATTCTGGTGATGTTTTCCTGGGCTTTAAGGAGATCAATATTCTTGCGAATCTCCTTCTGAATCCGAGGACTGCCGGATTCAATGGCGATCGTGATCCAGGTTACGCCACCTTTCTTGAACTTGCGCAGCAACTCATCCGTCAGGAATTCGGCTCGCAGCCCATTCGGAAAAGTAATGCAGAAGCGCAGCTTTTCTCGCTCCAGAGCATCGAAAATGTCAGCCGCTCGCTTCATGTCGAGATTAAAAATGTCATCCAGAAATTCAACCTCTTCAACGCCATACTTGTTTTGGAGCATCTTCAGTTCGCCCACAACATTCTCGGGGGAACGCTGGCGCAGCATTTTACCGAAGACATTATGACAATAAGTGCAGCGATAGGGGCAGCCCCGAGTTGAAAACAGTGACACGCCCCGCCGCCGGCTTAGCGCCTTCGACATCATATGATGCTTGTGATGCTTGCCGCTTTGCGAGAAATAGAACTCCAGGTCCATGAGATCCCAAGCCGGCCAAGGCAGCTCATCCAGATTTTCAAGCAGATCGGGGTAGCCGTTGTTCACCAGAATCCCGTCGCGCCGAAACGCGATTCCTTTCGTACTCTCGAAGGGAGTTCCCGCCTCGAGAGCATTTAGTACCGCCAGAAAACTTCGCTCCCCCTCACCGATGAAAGCCAGATCCACATTGGGATCCGCCATTGTCCTCTTCGGATCCGAAGTGGCGTGCGGCCCGCCCATGAAGATTTTGCATCGGGGCAGGGCTCGTTTCACCAATCCGGCCAGCTCGTGCATTGAATTGGCTTCCAGGCTGAGTCCGGTGATGCAGAGCAGATCGGGCTTGAAGCTGACTACTCTGGCGCAAAGCTGATCATTGTCCGCACGATGAATCCGGCCATCGTAGATTCTAAGTTCATCGCCGCTCCGATGCTTCTGCACGTAGGCCGCCAAGGCCATCAGCCCTAAAGGCACCGGCGCCGTTGGTATTTCACTGTCTACACGCGCGAAAAAAATGCGCATCTAGTGTCCTTCATTCGGTAAAATAAGGGGAGAAAAATCACGCGCAGGCGATTTTCACCCCTGTTTGGGAACCTGGCTTAGATTTTAGCTAAATAATATACGTTATCTTACCTCATTTTCCAACAGTTTCTTTAAGAAATTCAACAATTTATATGAGAATATTATCACATTACGGCATTTTGTTCTGCGAAATGCCCTGCCTTTAATTCGCGTGGCTTTATCCCCCGACAAGCGACGTATAGAGAAGAGTCCCGGGGAACGAAACCGGGGAAATGCGCGACCTTCATTTCTTGCAGGGAATCCCGCGACGCCTCGAGGATTTGCTGGTGCGTGGAGACATGGAAATTGGTGGAAGGCCCGAGCAGCTTGTCCGTGATGGCATTCTTGGTCGGAAATCCGGCTACCACCATCCCGCCGGGCTTCAGAACCCGCAGAATCTCAGCCATAGCGCCGCGCAGATCCTTGATGTGCTCCAGAACGCTGATCAGCAGCAAGGCATCGAATCGATTATCCTTGAAGGGGAGCTTCAAGAGGTTTGCAGCCGCGATATTCGCGGTGATTCGCTCCAACCTCAGCATTCCCTTCAAAGACCGATCCTGAAGTTGGTTATCCACAGCCCAGAGTTCGTCCGCACGGCGCCTCAGTTCCGGCAGGAAAATTCCAGTTCCACAGCCGACGTCCAAGAGCTTTCCAATCCGCTCGGTGGGCAGCAGATCCAGGCACAAAGTCAGGCGCTTGATGAAGAACCAGCGAAAAACCGGGATGTAGTAGTAAGCAATCGGGTCTTCCAGTGCCGGGATATGATGCTTAGGGGGGAGATACATATCACCGCTCGTTATTCAGATGATCAGCCAATGGAATTGGGCGGCGAATCCGCGCGCAGCAATTTTACTACGCAGTAGGCCGCCAGGAGAATGAAGAAGGGATCGGTGGGCACGCGATGGGGAATACCGGAAGCGGTCAGGGCGGCTGTCCCGACGGTATAGAAAAATATTGCGTAGATGACGGACCGCCTCCGCCACTCCCGCAGAGACAAGAGGGTGCCGATAGCTGCTGCCGGAAGAATCCAGCCGAACGTGATCAATCCCGCCAGGGTCGCCAGCGGCCCTCCCAACTGCCGCGGTATCACCCCGAATAGTTGATAAAGCCGCAGAAAGCAGAGCTTGACATAGACCACCGGATTCGCCAGGATGAATCCCTTCACCCGTTCATTCAGAATCCGATCGCGCTCAATCTCAGTTTCGGCCTCAAATTCCGGAAACGGCAGGAGCTCTTTGGCTCTCAGATTGGCGTAGTGTTTCCTTGCAAAGTTCTGATAAAGTCGCTCCGTGCCGGTCACTTTGGCTTCCATCTTCTCGGGCGTGAAAAATTGGTTATTGTATTCCCAGAGGTTGCGTCCGCCTTTGGTCGGCAATAAGAGCGGCTCGCCGAAAACGGCATAATTGCGCCACACCCAGGGAACCACCGCCAAAATCATCACGGTCATGCTGACCGCCAGCCGCCCCCATTTTAATTCCCGCCTCAGCGGCAGCCACAAGCATAGAACGATAAACGGAATAAACGTGATCAGGGATATTCGGGTCAGGAGCGTCAGTCCCGCGAATATCCCCAACAGGATGTAATTCGCCCAGGTCTGCTTCTGCATCGTCCGGACGAAGAAGAAGACCATGGCGGCCTGCAGAAACAGGTAGGTATTCTGAGTGACCAAATTCAAGACAAAGGCAATGGAATAAGGATAGAAGCAGTAGATGAAAGCCGCCAGCCCTCCGGTGATCGGCGTGAAAAGCTTGGCACCGAGATCATAGAGAATGAGAATGACCAGCGCATCGAAAATGCTCTGGAAAATCCGAACGATGACAATCTTCGGTCCGAAGGAAATCACTTCCTGCGATCCGAACTTGGTGCCCGAGGTGGGGCCGAAAAGGAAGCGAATGCCCCCCATAAACACGGGATAAAATGGCTCGAAAAACGCCGTGGGGGTTTCCGGACGAACGATTCCCCAGAGCGCCCCCAGCTCTTCATCGCGCACCCGCTCGGGCCGCGTCCTGAGAACTGCGCGCAGCGAATCCGATACGAAGTTGGGAATTCCGATTAGATCCTCGCTGACGGCCAATCCGCGGCCGGCGGCAACGTGCTCGGCCAGATCGAGAAAGACCGGCTGATCTGCCAGAGGCAGCAGACGATTGCCCAGAACGAGCGTCAGGCCGATCCGCAAAAGAAGTCCCAGGGCAAAAATCTTCCAGACCGCGCCTGGTTTTCCAAGAGGCGAAAGCAGGCGGGAAGCCAGGCGGAAAAGCGGCCAGCGTTTATCTTGCTGAAGGGTCAAATTATATTCCCATAATGAATGAGCTCGATGTTCTGCTGCATAATCAGCAGCCGGAGCTGAGGATGGGTCAGCGCCTGAAACTCCTCTCCCCAGTGGTATCCCCAGCCCAAATAGGCTCGTAGCTCCTGAGTATCCACTCCCGGGTGCACCATGATTTCGGAAACGCCGGCCGGCAATCCCGGCACCAGCTTCAGCCAATCGTCGAGCAGCAGCTTGCCGCCGCGCTGGAAACCGAAGAAATGATCAGGAAAACGGAATCCTGCCCGACCGAATTCCCGACGCCTTTTCTGGGCCAGCCGAAATACGATCTTGCCCTGAATCCGCCTCCCGAAGGAGCCCAGACTCCTCATCGCATCGGTTTCCTCGGCGGGAACGCGGATGCCGCGGATGGCGAATTTTCTGGCAATCTCAGCGACCACACCGGAAATTCCAGGAAGCAAATGAAGATGCTGGTGACTGTCCAGATGAGTAATGGCCAGCCCCAAGTCTCGAATGCGCGCCACCTGAGCCTCAAACTCGCGTCGCACCTGCGCCAAGCGGATCTGCCCCAGCAGGTATTTTCTAATAAAGACCGGATAGGACGCGCAAAACTTGCCATCACGATCCACCAGAGATGGGACGTCATCGGGATTCAATACCGGCCGCTGATCCACCAGGCAGAGATGAACGCCGATGCCCAGGTTCGGGCAGGCTTTCAATTCCTCAACAACATCAAAAAAGGCCATTCCACCGGCCAGAATTGTGGTGCTGGTGACGATGCCTTCCCGATGCGCCAGAATGATGGCTCGGTTGACTGACGGGTGCAAGGCAAAATCATCGGCGTTGACGATCAGCCTACGCGACTCAGGCATCGCCGCTGTGATCCCGATAATAGCGTCGGTAATAGGTCCATAGCTCATCCAGGATTTTGAAGATCACCCCCGGCGTCGCCAGCGTGGATTCCCCTTTGACGCGCGGGTAATAGCGGATCCCGACCTCCTTGATGCGAAAACCGTACTTGCGCGCTTCAATCAATAATTCCGCATCAATGAAAGATCCCATCGAGCGCAGCCTGGCTTTCTTCAACACTTCCTGCCTGACCAGTTTGAAGGAAAAATTCACGTCGCGCACCTTCAGGCCGAACAAAAGGCGGATAAGCCAGTTATAGCAGCGCGAATAAACCTTGCGCTTCAGCGGCTCATCGCGATTCAACCGGTAGCCTGTGATGAAATCGGCTTGGGCCATGATCGGCACGGCCATTTTCAGATCCTTCATGTCAATGGGATTATCGGCATCCGTATAGAAGACCAATTCCTTCGTCGAATTGGCAAAACCCGACCTCAGCGCGCCTCCGAGACGCGTATTCTTCTCGTGGTTGATGAGCCGCACGCCCGGCACCTCGCGAACCAGCCGCTCGGCGATCTCCTTGGTCCGATCCTTCGAGGCATCATTAACGACGATGACTTCCCAATCATCGCTGATTTCGCGGAGAACCTTGACGGAGTTCATCACCGCCTGCTCGATATTTTCCTCTTCATTATAGGCAGGCAAAAAGACCGAAATGCTGTAGCGTTTCGACGAGGTATCAGACATGAGACGGCCCTGTTTTGGGAATCCGTTTTTTGATGATGCGGTCGTAGACGGTCAGCGCCGAAGACACCGCCAGAATCATCATCAGAGCATCGACGGGCATCCGATAGCGCAAGCCTTCATGGGTCAGAGAGTAGAAAAGCACAAAATACCCCACCAAGCCCCAGAGAGGCAGCGTGGCGCCCAGCCTCCCCCACCCCCAGATCAAGGAGGCGGCAAAACCCAGCAAGATGGGACCATAGGAAAGCAACGAAATCAAATTCTGCAGCGGCCCCAGCCCGATCCCTTTCCAGCCGATGGTCCATTTGAACCGGATCCAGCACAGCTTGAAAAGGAAGCCGGGATTGGCACCAAGGAATTTCATGCCCTCTTGCGAGAGAATCCGATTTCGTTCCAGCTCCCCCTGTTCGGGCGTGAAGGCCGGGTATCCAAAAATATATTCACGATAGTTCAATTTATCCAGATATTCCGGTGAAAATTTGACCCCCATCGCCGCATATTCGTCCTCGATAAAATAGGGATTATTCCGCATCCAGATGTTATATCCGGAACGGGTGGAAAGCAGGACCAATTGTTCGTGCAGGCGGTAATTGCGATAAATCCAGGGCGAAAGCGTCAAGATTAATCCCAAAGCGGCCATTCCCGCCAGCTTCCAGCGCCGGCGATCCTTGACAAAAAGAACAATCAAAACAAGCATAACGGGGAAGAAGGCCATGAGGAAGGATCGCGTCAGCGAGAAGACGCCGAAGGTTAGACCCATCAGCAGCGCCCAACCATATCCGGGCTTCTCCACCAGCCGGAAATAGGCCCATGCTCCCATGACCAACAACAGGTTGAGCAGCGCTTCCGGCACGAGAATGCGACTATAAAAAATATAATAAGGGTAAAAACCGGCATATAGCGCCGCCCAGGTGCCGATGCGCTCATCCTTGAAGACACGTTTGCCGAGATCATATACGAAGAAGATCAGCAGGGTGGCCAGGACAACGTGCACCAATCTCCAGAAGAAAAAATTGTCTCCGAAAAGGACAAAAAGTCCTGAGCAAACTACGGGGTAAAATGGCTCCCAGAATGAACTGGGCTTTCCCCACTCGACGATGCCATAAAGTCGCCCTTGTGCATCCCAGACGGCGCTCATGGAATCGTGAAAAGCCGGATAGAAGCCTTCCGGACGCGCCTGCACGAGATCACGGGTTTCAACGTAGGGGCCGCGAGCTTCGCGGGGCACCCCCAGAAAGCCGTCATCCACGATGGTCCGCCCCAGCAAATAGTAGGTGTTCTGGTCGCGAAGGGGATAGCTGACGCCGTTGCCCAGAGGGAGGATGGATAAAAAGCGGATAAGAAATGCCAGGAGCAGCAAGGCGCGAATCCTGAACCGTTCCTCCTGCCAGAATTTATGCCATAGAGTCTTCATGCTGAGGAAGAGTTGTTGTCTTTCACTTCAATGTGCTCCTTGCCGGTCAGCCGCAGCCACCAGGTATGCAGAGCTCGCTCCGTCTTGATCTCCTGAATCCCCAAGGTGACATTGCGGAAGGAGCGCAGTATTTTGAGCGGATGAAACAACAACTTGGTGGCATAGAAGGCCAAATATCCCAGATACTTCAGCAGGACGACCTGGCGATCGCTGATATGCTGCGAATAGGATTTGGAAACCAGCAGATCCCCGTGCGGCGTCAAATCATCGAAGAACTGTTCGCCGATCTGCACCCTGCCTTCCTGCTGGAGCCTTTTGATGAGCTGCGAACCCGGTAGTGGAGAGAAGATGGAGAACACCACTTCATCCACTCCCAAAAATGCCAGCCGCGTCGCCAGCCAGATGGATTTCAGCACATCCCGCTTTCTCTCTTCGGGCAGGCCCAGCATGAAATAGCAGGCCAGCCGCATCTTTTTCCGGTCGGCCAGCCGGGCGGCGCGCAACACCGCGTCCAGATCCAGCCGTTTTTGCATGACTTCACGCAAAATCCGCGGGGATCCCGATTCCGCCGCGATGGTGATTTGAGTGCAACCGGAAGATTTCATTAGCTCGAGAGTCTCTTCCGTAATGCTCTCGGCGCGCACCCCGTTGGACGTCTGCCAGATGACGTTCAAATTGCGGGATTTCAGTTCACGGCAAAAATCGAGGACCCATTTGAAATTAGTGGTCAGGCTTTCATCCTCGAAATGGATCTCCTCCACTCCGTAGTCCTTTTTCAGTTGTTCAATTTCATCCACTACATTCTTGGGCGAGCGCGCCCGCCAGCGGCGCTGCCAGATCTGCGGAGTGTTGCAAAAGGTGCAGCCGTAAGGGCAGCCCCGGGTGGCGATCATGGTGGTCCACAGCCGACGACTGGCGCTGCCGTGAGGCTCGCGGGCCATGAAATAGTTTTGCATGGGCAGGAGATCGCGCCGCGGGAAGGGAATTTCGTCCAGATTCTGCACGAAGCGAGTTTTGGGATGGATCACGATCTCCCCATTTTTCTTGTAGCCCAAACCATCCAAATTTTCCCATCCCTCGCCTCTTTCAATCGCATCCACCAGAGCGGGGAAGGTCTGCTCCCCTTCCGAAAGGACCACGAAATCCACTTCCGGCCGCGACAGCGTTTCGCGCGTCATGATGGTCGGATGCGCGCCTCCGAAGACCACGATGACATGGGGATTCTGCTCCTTGACGCGGCGGGCAATCTCCACGGCAATCAAGAAGGCAAAGGTATACAGATTCGAGATGCCGACCAGGCGCGTTTCAGGCGGTATAGCTTCCAGAATTTCGTTGAAGGTTAAGCCCCGCAGATAATGATCGCGCCAGGCGAAGACCTGCTTGAAATTCTCGCCGACCGCGTCAATGATCTTCACCCGATGCCGGGCCGAATCCAACGCCGCCGCCAAGTAGCTCAGGCCCAAGGGTGGCACCACGCCGGCCGTCTCCTGCGTTTTGGAAAAGTTCTGCGGTGGGCTGATTAGTGTAATTTGCACGGCATCCCGCTTGGGTTGCTGGTGGTTTCCTCAACGCCTAATTCACCTGCTGCCAGGTCGGATCCGTGAATCCCAGGTGCAGCACCGAACCGAAGTCCAAGGCGAACTCCAGCAGCCAACCGATCATCACGAAACCGAGCATGGCCAGGGCGATGGCCGGAGCGCCGCGGCGCCACCAGCCCCGCACTTTCAAGGCATCCAGAATCGGTTGCCATTGGGTCAGGGCATATCCCGCAAAAAGCATGAGAATCGGATTCAAGGGCATGCGATGACGGGCAAAACCATAATAAACAAAAGCCACGGCCAGATAATAGAAGATCATCCAGCGCAAATTGGTCTGCAGCGGGAATTTTTTCCAGGCGTAGACTATTCCCCAGATGAATAGCGGCACCAGCAGATAAACCGCGGGCGCCATCAATAGCAGCAGCAATCCCGATTGCCAGCCCGGCGTTCGCCCCCACATCCCAGCGAATAACGTCCAAACGAATTCACGCTCCACACCGAAAAAATTCCACCACATGCGCACGCCCTTAAACAAGAAGAGCAGGGGGTGCGATTTGATCCAGTTCATGGCAATTCCGCGAGCGAAATGATCTCGTTCCACTTCGGTCAGCGCCCAAGTTTTCACTTCGCCGAGGACGGATTCATCTTCGAGGCTGATGTTCTTGACAATATACGCGAAGGGATTATGATTATAGACAAAAAAATCCACGCCGGCTTTGGTCGTCAAAATCGGCTCGCCGAAAACACGTTCATTGCGGGCTAACCAGGGCAAGAGAACCGCCCAGAAACTGATCAAGAAAACGGCCAGTTTAGGCAGGGATGACCAGCGCCGGCGATGGAAGAGGAGGCAGACCACCACCAAAAAAATGGGAAACTGAAAGAGCACCGTGCGTGTCAGCGTTGCCATCGCCAGCAGGATTCCGGCGAAGACCGCCTGGGAATAGCGGCCGGAAGGCACGTCCACTAAAAAATACAGGCCCGCGATGAAGAGGAAGGTGAACAGGGTTTCCGACAAGATCATGTCGCTGTACCCCCACATCGAGGGATAAAGCGTCAAGAAAAGCGCCGCCCAGAAACCCACTTTGCGCGAAAAGACCTTTTCTCCCAGTTTAAAAGTCAAGATGACGGTCAACGCTCCCAGCAACGCCTGGACCAGGCGCACCACAAAAAGATTCCCCGCTCCGAAAATGTAATATAGGAGATAGATGAAGATCGGATAGAGCGGCGGCCGAGCCGCACTCAACCGCCCTTTGACTTTGAGCTCGCCGGTGAGCAGTAAGCTCATGCCGCTTTCATGATAGCCCAGCATGTCCGAGATCAGGTTGATCTGCCGGTGCAGGCACACGAAGCCCAAATGGAGTGCCAGCGCCAGGATGAGCAGCTTGACGCCAATCCAGGGATCGGCGCTGCGCCGCTCGGCCCATTGGTCCAATCTTTGGAGAATTCTTTGGATCATAGCGCGATAAAGATTTTAGGGATTATTTCCATTTTCGGATCGACGGTAATAAAGAGCCGTCACATTGCCCATGCGAATGGCCTCCATGCTCCGGTAATCCGCACCCTGGAGTTCCAAAGGCAGATTCTCCTTGTTCCTCCACCCCCAGCGAAGAAACGGCCCCCAGGAGGTGGAATCATCAAAGAAATCCGCCCGGGCATCCAGTATTACCAACCAGATTCCTGGCGGCTGCTCCGGCAAATCACTCAACTGGTGAATCTGATCGCCGGGCTGGAGATACTGGCGGCCCAAGTAGGATTTCAGAGGACCTCGAGAATAAATATATTCGGGCACTGATCTTTGGTTGTACCAAATCATCGGAAAAAAGCTGAAGGCCCGCGACAACTCGTTCCCATAATGGATGACACATTCACCCGGTGCAATCCGGGATCGAATCAATGCGGCCATTTGCGAAAGGGCGTGGCCTTCTGAATGATGGCTGGGTGTTTGGCACCGAATGAATCCGTATTCAAAGTGCTGGTCATAATAATCTGCAAAATAATAAAGGGCTGAGGCCGTGAGGATCAGCAGCAAGACACAGATTCCGATGCGGCGCGCAACGACGCGGGTGAGGCTGAGCCACCCGGCCAGAGACAGCGCCAAATAAAGTGGCAGCAAAAAGATGAAATAGCGCTTTAAAAAGATGGACTGGCCGATCAGAGAAATCACATAGACCATGATCAAGGGAAGGGCGAAAAGCGCCGCGCCGATCCGCAGAGACATTTGGCGGAGCAATAGCGGGAAGAGGAATAACAATCCCATCAGAAAGGGCAGATTCAAGATAAGGAACGCCAGTGGATGCCGATCGTTGAAATCAATGCCTGTTCCCAAAAATACCCAAACCCTGAACAGCCCAACCGGAGAGGGCGCCGGGATCCAGAAATCATCGCGCACACTGTGAACTTGTTGCAGGGCGAAGAACGCCCAAATCAGCATGAGCAACACCGGCAGGATGTGGGTCAAGAAGGGCCGCCGATAAGCCTGCCAGGCCAGGCGAAAATGAACTGCCAGCACCAAGGCCTCGGCAACAATCAGAAAAGCCATGAATAAGAAGGTGTAAAATCCCAAAAGATTGGCTGCCGCGGTGAGTATCCAGTATTTCCACTGGTTGGTTTGCAGACCTCGCACGAAGCCAATGACTGAAAGACACGCAAATAGTGGGAAAAGGCTGTACATCCGGATCATCTGGTGGTAGTAGAGCAGAGCCGGAGACAACACGCAGGCGATGCCCAAAATCCATCCCAACCGGCGATCCAGCAGAGTCTTGCCCAAGAGATAGGCCGCGGGAGGCGTCAGCGAACCCAACAGTGCTGTGCCCACACGCAAGGAACTTTGACCCGGAAAAATCCAGGTCCAGATCTTCATCACCCAAACGTAAAGCGGCGGGTAATTGTCGGTTTTGCAGAAATTCCATATTTCCGCGAAGGACTTGTGGAGTTGAAGGACGATGACGACTTCATCGAACCAAACGTCAAGTTCAAAAAGGCGGATCAGCCTAATTCCCAAGGATGCGGCAAACAGAAGTCCGAGAATCCACCCTTCATTTCGAATCTCGCGGTTTCCCACGAATGCAGCGCTCAAGGCCGAATCTTCCTTTCCGAGGTTTGGTTGAAGTCTTCCCTACCAAATCGCCGAAAATGAAGCGCATTCACCGCGCCATCCCCGATGGTCTCTGGCGGCGCGAAGCCACCACCCCTTATCCCGCCGGACAAATCGCCCTCCGCGGAGCAAGAGCGGCCATCCTCGATATCGAGCAGGCAAGGTGGCCCAAGAAGATTGGGGTGGCAATGTGGACCTGAGGTGCCCAAAACGCTCCGGAGCTCAGATAATCATGATTACCGAGGTGGGAAATACCCACGTTTGCAGAAGTTTCAAAACTCCACCAAGGACCTTTACGCCGGAAAAGGAATCGCCGCCTCGAAAAATCATCCATCGAGATTAGGCAGACGAATTAGGCACGCCCCAAAAACCAGGACGAAAAGCAGGCGGGCGCTTTGCCAATCCCTTCCCTCGACTCTGATGGCCGTTGAGTAGCCATTCTTGCTGAGCTTGAGTACTATCCTGACTAATGCCCCCTGACTGCCTTCTCTGCGGACGGTGAGCGGAGCACTCTGGTTTCAAGCAACTCTGCCATAAACTGCGCATAGAGTTCAGCGCCGGCAGGATTGAAGTGTCCATCATATTCATAATATAATTGCCTTTCCTTCGCGGCCTCTCGGAATTCCGCCAAGGGTGAATAGAAATCCAATCCAGCCATTTGGGCCGCCTCCTGAATGGCTGCTTCCGAACTATTCGAGAAGAGCAACCGGCCATCGAGCGCATAGCCCATGCCTTTCCAGGCAGGCTGACAAGTTGAACTAACATAGGGGGTATAGGGAACCAAACTGACCAACAGGTCGCAGCTGTATTTCTTGGCTGTGTCCTTAATCTCCTGCAGCTTGGCCGCCAAGTTCCGTATGGCAATTTGAGTCGCTGGCGCCTTCAAATCCTCATAAAAGAAAAAGCGGCCGGGATCGCTGACTCCATCCCGAACCAAGTAAGGATTCAACCAGCCCTTGGTGAACATCACTTTAACCGTATCATCCAGCATCTCAAAACGCCCGCGCTGCTCCGACGACAAGGTCTGTAAAATGGCCTCACCCTGCTTGACCCAATCGCTGGCGATATCCAATTCCAGGGCCTGATTTCCATAGATTCCACCTCCAGAAAAAAGAACCAGAAGGTTGGGTAGGAATTTTCTGGAATACCCTTGCAGACGCCGCATCAGACCATGAAGGTTGCGCAGAGATCTTCTAAAATACTCCCGCGGGCGCAGCCCCGGACTGCTCCTGGCGCCTTCTGAAGGATCGCGAAGCGCTCCCCCAGCGCGCCCAGGCGCCAGCTGAAAAAGATCATCCCCTTGAAGAATGTTCACAACTACCAGATCCGGGTCAAGAATCGGTACGGCTCGGCGAGCGACTTCAACATACCCGCCGGGACCGTAGCCCGGTCTACCCAGATTAAAAATCCTCACTTTTGGTTCGGCATCACGCAGCCGCTGCTCAACGCGCCGGGGCCATGTCTCCTCATCAGTCAATCCCCAACCGAAGGTAAAGGAATCGCCGATCATCAGCACATCATAAGAATCACCACCCAGATTAGAGAGATTCTTCGGACCGCGGAAGCCGAAGCGGTTTATATCGGCCGTATAGTCAAATTCAGGCGTCACGTAATGCGCGGAAGTATTCGGCAAAAATACTAAGTCCCAATTGTGCCTTAATTGGCCCAGCACAAGATCCGCGGTTTTGGCCGCAGCCAAAACCGCCAACCCGGAGCCAACCAGAAGGACCTGATTAATAATCAAATTCTTTACCTTCGGCCGGCCTCGAAAGAGCAGCCAGAGCGCGGGGAGAAGAAGCAGATAAAAATCAAAGAGCAAGACCGGCCACTTGATCTCTGGGCTGATGACCTGCTGATCGCCGCCCAAGAACAGATGAATCGTCTTCGGATTGACGATCGCGATGACGGCCACGGCCGATAACAGTAGGGTAAAAAAATATTTCGGGCGATCAGGCGACGTCATCGGTTTGGCCTGCTCGGGCGGCTATGTTCATCATGGCAACTGAAAAGCCAAGGAATAACCAGTAGCGACTGATAAAAAACACCGCGAAATCAAAGAGGCAACTGAAATAGAACGCCAACATCCCACAAAAAACTCCCAGCGAGAGATATCGGTATTTCGGATCCAGAAATTGCTTGTATCCTCGCCGCAAGCGGATCAGGTTTCCGATCATCAACCACAAGATAAGAGCCAGACCGATGATTCCATAGTGTAGAACCGTGTCAATATAGAGGTTGTGAGGATTAATTCCCTGTTGCTGATATTCCGTGGCTTCGGAGATATCCCCGTATTCCAGCCCATACTTGAAGGCTAGCGACCAGAAAGCGCTCACCCCGAGTCCTCGAATCGGATGCCCCTCCATCATGAACATCTCATGAGCCGCCGTCCAGAGAATATAGCGAATTTCCATGCCTTCCGAACCGGCGGGATCATAGAAAAGCGAGGCATAACCTCCAATTTGCGATCCAAAACCCAGGTAGTAAATGGATAGGATCAAAGCCATGAGAATTAAAATCAGGACAAGGATGCGCGCCAGCACGCGCAGACGGGTGACATTCGGTTTAAAAAAGGATTCTGCGAGAAGGAAGAATCCTGTCCCTGCAAAAAGTCCGACCGTAGGACCTTTTGACTGCTGGAGCAAAATTCCTCCGAACGTGAAGAAAAGCGTAAAAAGCATGATCAATCTAAACAGTTGCTTTTTGAGCAAGTAGAATACCGGCAGCATGATAAAAAAGGCAAAACTCATGAAAGAGGCGGGGAAATTGTGCTGCATGCCCATAGCGCCCAAAGAAGTGCCCCAACCGGATGCCTGCTCAATGGGAGGACTATAGCCAGTCGCTTTCGTCCAGTAAGCGGCGGCGGCCCCGAGGGCGCCCATAACAATCCAAACCCAGGCAGCAACATCTACCAATTTGGGCGTTCGCAGCACCAATGGACTGATCAATAAAAAGAGAACTCCGATTAGGATGAATTTAATCTGACTCCAGCCGGCTGGAAAGGGCTCGATCGCCCAGAGGGCAAATCCCGTAAGCGCCCACAATAGGAATAAAAGAGTCGGCCATTTCTCGGGGAAAAAGATGGCTGCCGGTTTGGTTCGCGTTAAAATTCTCTCCTTAACGTACCATCCGGCCATAAAGGCGATACCGATGATGAATTCCAAACGAATCGGGTGCGATACCAGGCTGGCCATCGGGGATACTTCAAACCAAATCCAAAAAATCAGAATCGCATAGAATAAGATGGGGCTTTGAAACGCGATAATCGCTCCGGCCAAACCTGCCAAAATGCCCAGAGCATAATTCTTATTTCCTACGAACAAAAAAGCGAGAATGATTTGCAGGGCCAAGAACCCGGCAATCGTCATGTGCCGGCTCTTCAGCAAAAAAAGGAGAGGAATCACCAAGGCCAGCATGGCGAAATATTTGACTCGGGTCAGGGGAGTTAGGTAGATGAGCCACCCGATCGCCATAATTAAAACGGTGAATATCGCCAGGCCGATAATCTGTCGCCGATCGAGTGCCGGAATTTCCAGCTTCGGCCAGGGCTTGATGCGATAGTTTTTCAAGATTTCCATCATACCGTTTTTTCGCTTTGGAGCGCCGCTACGTCTGGCGCGAAATTTCCCGCGATTGGCGCGTCTCGTCCAGACGGACGGTCAAAGACATCCAATCAATTTGGTCCGGGCGCTCTTGATAGATCCGCGACACCAAGTCCATATAACTCTGAACATTTCCGCGCCGGGTATCTTCCTTCGAGGATCCCCCTTGAATCCGGAATTCCGGCAGAATTGTCAGAAGATGACGGTTGTCATCCTGGCGCAGCAACGCCGACGGCAACACCGCCGCCCCGGTCATCATCGCCAGACGCACCCAGCCGCTGGGCAGCAAAACCTCTTGCCCCAGAAACTGCACGTAGACGCCCTGCGAATCGGCTTCAGCCGTCGAGGCTACCTGCAGCACCCGATTGCCCTTGAGCATGCGCAGGAGCCAGAAGGTATCCCCGGGATAGCCGACCTCATGAAATCGCTTCGAGGCCCCGATTTTAACGCTTTGGGCGTAACGACCATTATCCTCATATTTCGAGGAGATGACCGCGACCGGATAACCCTTGACCGCTAAGGCGATGTGATGAAGCCGCTCGTTGCCGATGTGCGGCACGGGCAGAATCACGCCTCTTCCGCGATCCAGCACCCGATCCAGATGCTCCAGTCCTTCGAACTCAACGAGCCGCGCAAGATTGTCTGGACCCAGGTAGCGCGTCAGAAAAAGCTCCGTAAAGCGCTTTTGGTGATTGATCCAGTAAGCCTTCACCAACCCTTCGACTTCGGAATCGCTGCGTGAAGGAAAAAACAACCGCATGGTTCTGAGGTATTTGTCTCGTGACCAGCCCCGACCATTATAGCCGAAACGAGTGCGGAAAATTCCGACCATTTCCGCCAGCCCATAACTGCGAGAGGCATGGTTAAGGCCGCCCAGCGTTCCAATCAGACCGCTAAATAGCCGGTAGTTTAAATCCTGCAGGCAACGGGCTAAGGCGTTCATGGCATTTTATGTCGGCGACCATTGACCCACCATCAGCTCCTTCAGATCGCGGAGGGCGGGATGCACGCGCACGTAAACCACATCACAGTGGCGACAAAGAGGAATCGAACGATGCAGACCCAAGACGTGCTGCCGGCGCATTTCGACCAGGGCCGGCCCGTTCCAGATCTCTTCCAGACTCTGCTGACGAATATCTCCCAGGGTGACGATCCCATTCAAATCGCCGCAACAACCCAATATGCGGCCATCCCAGGCGATTGAAAGGCTTTGCCATAGCACGGGACAGGGAAAATACTTTTTCCCCATGGGCCTTACGAAATCTGCAGGCTCCTGCCCCGGCCAGGCAAAGGGATGTAGCGCCAGAAACCGATCCACCGGCAAGCCATCGAAGCGCCGCTTGAATTCAGGTGACAAGTGCGGCATCCCGGAATTGCTTTTGTACAGCTTGATTACTTGCAGCGTCACATAGGGGAGCTTCTGAGTTCTCGCCTTTTTCAACTCGAGAAACTGAAGAATGTTCTGCAGTGTGGGTTCAAACTGGCTGCCAATTCGAATGCTCTCGTATTCTTCTGAGCTTTCCCCATCAAAGCTCAAGGAGAGTCTATCCAATGGACTGTCCAATAGTTGTTCGCCGCGCTTTTGATCCAAAATCGTCGCATTGGTATGCACCATGGTGCGCAGGCCATTCTTTCTGGCAACACTGATCATCTCGGCCAGGTGAGGGTGAAAGAGCGGCTCACCGGCCAGAAAGAAACGCACTTCAATAACGCCGAATTGCGCGGCATTTTCGATGGCGCGTCGAGCCAATTCCAGCGAGATGTAGCCCTTTCCGCGGTCCTGTTTGTAGGAACAAACCTTGCAGTGCAGGTTGCAGAAGCCCGTAGGCTCGAGGTTGATGAAATAGGGAGGAAGGGTCAGCCTCAGGTTCTTGCGGTACCACTGCATCCGCAACCGCCACCAATGCAGAGCGGGTCGCCAATTGCCTTTCATGAAGCGATCCGATGTTTGATGCTCGCCAGCATTCCATAGACCTTAAATAGCGCATTGATTAGCGGGGTCTCGGGATTGGTATAGAACAGTCGGCGAAGCGCCTCTTCGCTTTGGGGGAGCAGATCGGCCTGCGGCGGAATGACCCCCTGCTCCACCGCCAGGCGATACATCTCCGTATCCGGCTCCACCCGAATATTGCCCAGGCCGAATCCATTGAGCTTGCCATGAAGAAAGAGGCGCGCCTTCAGCCAGAAGAACATGAGCCGGGCAAAATCGGCATAAGTCTGCCCGGGCGGATTGACGAAGAAATTCCAGCCGAAAGTCGCCCCGTCCGCTCGGCGGGCGATATCGAACACTTTGTGGATATCCTTGACACGCAGATTCTTCTTCAGCAGCTCCAGTGATTTATCGCTATAGGCATCTGGAGAAAACGAAAAGTGCTTGCATCCGGCTTCCCGGGCCAATTGGTAGAAGCCTTGATCGAAAATCCTCTCGTTGTACCATGCCGACCAGGGGATATCAATTTTAGCGCGAATCAACTCGCGACAGATCTCTTCGGCGTGCCTCTGGGGAATATTAAAAATGGAATCCACGAACATGAAAGTTTCAATCTTGAATCTGCCGCGCAATTCGGCGACCTCGCGGGCAATCTTTTCGGGGCTGCGCAAACGGTAATGAGCGCCGTTCAGGAAAAAATAGGTGCAATAAGCGCATCGCAGGCCGCAGCCGCGCTTGGCCTGGATGCCGAAAGCGTCCATTTGCCGGGCGTAGGGATAGACGTCCACAATATCCCATTGGGGCGTAGGCAGGGCGTCGAAATCGGGCAAGACCGGCGGGCTCGATAGCAGAACTTGACCATTGGAACGATAGAAAATGCCCGGCGTCATCTCGGGATGATTGAGGTTTGCCAAGAGCGCCGGAAAGCTCTCCTCCGCCTCCAGCATGATCCCAAAATCGAGCTGCGGGAAACGCTCCATAATCGTCTGGGCGAAGATTGAGAAGCCCGATCCGCCGATGAGGCGAAGAGCTTGGGGCGCATGCTGGCGTATGAGATCCAGCGTCGGCGGCAGTGTGGCCAAATACAGGTAAGGGTCGCGATACTGCGTGGTATCAACATTCCGCAACGAGATCCCTACCACGTCCGGCTGGAAGCTCTTCAGCCGTTGGGCTAATTCCCCGTACGGATCCGAGGAGACATTGGCATCATAGGCCTGCACCGTGTGGTGATCGCGCAGACAGGAACCCAGATAGGCCAGGCCGATGGGATAGATGGGCTTCTCGGCGCGGCCCAAGTAGGATTGCAGAAGAAAGATTTTCATTGGGTGCACGATGGTAACGCTCATCCCGAAGGAACTCTCCCAGGGAGCACTTCGTGCCTTGGGAGCAAGGGATAGGCTGCATATGAAGCCTGGCCGCACGATATTTTTGAAAGGCTCATTTGGTATTACGTGCGGAGCGGAGCTTTTGCAGCCGACTCTGCCACATCTCTTTCATGAACTGCCGCTGATTGGGTGAAACCACGCGATAGAGCCATATGAAAAAGATAAAGGCCACCCCGAAGATCGGGACCGAGAAGTAAAAGGGCAGATATCGCAGCGCGTAAAGCACGAGGGTTGCGGACAACAGCGCCGCCGCCGGTTTCAGCATGATGGCGCCGAAATTAAAGGAGGTGACATGACGCCGTGTTAAATTGAACATGACGGCGAAGCAGGCTACATCCGCGGCTAACGTCGCGATGGCCGCGCCCATGATGCCATACCTGGGTATGAAGATAAGATCCGCAACGAGCTTCACTCCGAAAATGACGGCGGAACCGACGATGACCAGTTTTTGCTTTCCCACGGCGGTGAGCGTTAAATCGAAGAAATAGAGAAACGCGTGCGATATGATTACCGGCGAGATGACCGCCAGCACCAGGGCGGACGGCTCATATTCGGCACCAAAAATGGTCAGGGTCAAATCCCGGGCTTCGAGCATCAAGACGGCGCTAATCGCCCCGGTGATCACGGCAATGGTTTTCAAATAGCCCTGTCCGTCTTCATCCAGTTTAGCGATGGATTCTTTGGCCGCCCGCGTCAGATGAGGCAGCAACACCCAAATGACCGGTATCAGCAGCGTAAAGAGCGTCGTGATCACCCTGAAGGGGACGCCGAAAAGTCCGGTTTCCTGAGCAGTGCGAAAATACTTTAGGATCAGGATATCCACCTGAAAATAGAGGCTGTTGAAAGCAAATGCGATTCCAATGGGAAAGGACTCCTTGACGAAATAGCGCCAGAGCTTTGGATCAAATTCCAGAATCGGCCTGGCGAACCGCTTGATGACCAGCCGCATGGCCAGCAGGCCCTGGCCGGCTTCGGCGATCAAGGCCGCTCCGAAGATCGGCGCCAGCCCCCACCCCAGGAAGACTACTGGCAGAGTGCTGGCTAACTTTATAATCTGGAAAAAAAAGGTGACCAGCGCGCGAAATTCCATCCGCTCGTAGGCAAGGAAAACGGCGTATCCGACGACGGTGGGCACTTCACGAAAGAACAGGGTGCCGAGGAAGCAGAGCAGGATAGCCCACAGCTCGAAGCCTCGATGCCCGATGAAAAAAGCGACTGCCATTCCCAGCGGGATGGCGATCAGGGCAATCAGTATTTTTAGGAGCAAGGCGGCGCCGACGAAATGCTCAGCAGTTTCGCGTCTGGAAGATTCCTCCGACGGAAGTCTCCTAAACGCATGGGATCGGTGAGCGATTTCACGGATCAAAATATGGTCAAGTCCCAGATCAACCAGAGGCACAAAAATAGCTACAAACGCGATGACGTAGGTGTACTGCCCCATCCCCTCGGCGCCAAGGTAGCGAGCGAGAATGACAGCGAGGGCAAAGGTGACGGCGACATCGAAACTGCGGGCGATGAAGCTGAAGAGAGTGTTGCGCATGATGCTGCGGAGAAGGCCCTGGCCCGAAGCGTCGAGCGGGGATGGCTTCTGCCCAGCCAAGGATGCTTCGGGATAATGCCCACCAGGAGACAGGCTGCTTGGAGGGGGAGGGGCCGCATCAGGAATCATCGGGGAAGGTCCACTTGAGGGTTTCAAACGGGACGCCCCTGCCCCGGGATGCTTGGGGTGCCGGCTCAGGGCAGCGCCCCCTTTTCGGGGGAGGCGGCCTCCCTTGAGCTGGCACTGGAAGGCGAACTCGAGGCGGGCGGCTGGGAGAGGCGAGCTGTTGCCTCCGAGGATCCTGCGGGGACAATCTGCCGAGCTACCCTGTCATCCTCCGACGAAGCCCTTTGGGCCAAGTATTGGGAGATGGCTCGGAATTCATCCATGAGGCGGCGGAAGTGTTGGAAATCGAGAGTCTGAAGGCCATCGGAAAGGGCTTTTTTGGGATTCGGGTGAACCTCGACCATGACTCCGTCGGCGCCAGCGACGAGGCTGGCGATGGCCATGGGGATGACGATATCGGATCGTCCAGTGCCGTGGGAGGGATCCACAACGACGGGGAGGGAAGACATTTTCTTCAAGATGGGGACGCAGGCCAGGTCGAGGGTGTTGCGGGTGATATTATCGAAAGTGCGGATGCCGCGCTCGCAGAGGATGACGTGCTGGTTGCCCTCTTTTAAAATATACTCGGAGGCCAAGAGGAATTCCTCGACGGTAGCCATGAAGCTGCGCTTCAGAAGAACGGGCTTATCGGTGCGGCCGATGCGCTTCAGGAGGGGGTAGTTAAACATGTTGCGAGCCCCGACCTGGAGAACGTCGGCATATTTGGCGATCAAGTCGAGCTCATCGGGCTCCATGACTTCGGTAACCGTGACCAGGCCGGTTTCGTCGGCGGCTTCTTTCAGGTAGAAGAGGCCCTGGGGTCCCAGGCCCTGGAAGGAGTGGGGGGAGGTGCGGGGCTTGTAGGCGCCGCCGCGCAGCATCTGGGCGCCCTGCATCTTAACCTCGCGGGCGATCTGCAGGATCTGCTCGCGCCCCTCGATGGAACAGGGTCCGGCGATCATGATTTTCTGGGGGCCGCCGATGGTCAGGTCACCGATGTTGAACATATTGGTTCCGAATTGCGAGTTGCGCGTTGCAAGCCGGCAGGTGGGAAGTGCCAGCTTGTTGTTTTCGGTTCACGGTTTACGGTTCACAAGTTATTATTGTATTAACAGATCCAGGGCAATAATCTTGCGGAAGATCTCCTCCAGGGCTTCGTCATAGATCGGTCCCTTGTTTTGCTCGATGACATGGGAGATGACTTCGTCGGGACGCAGGGCCTGCAGGGGCGCAGCGTGCGGGGGTGAGGCACGCCTAATTCCTGCATCTTGATCGCGCAAATTGAAAATGCGATGAACCAGTTCGACTCTCTGGTTGAGCAGATCCACCATCTTGGAATCCAGCGCCTGGATGCGCCGCTGCAGGGAGCTGAGTTCATCATCCGCCAAGGCGTCGTGGGCTTCCTGAGTCAATTCGGCGTGAGAGATCTTGCCCGTTTCGGTCTTCGGCAGTTCGCCGCGGACTTCGATTAGGGCTGGGATTTTATAATCGGCCAGATGTTCGCGGCAAAAAAGGCGCACTTCCTTGGGCTCTACTGTCTGTCCGGGCTTGGGGACGACGAAAGCCTTGGGAATTTCGCCCCGCAGCGAATCCGGCAGGGCGATGACGGCCGCTTCCTCGATCTTCGGGTGCTTGAGCAGCACGGCTTCCACTTCTGTGGGATAGACTTTCAGCCCCGCCACCTTCATGAGTCCGCTGCGCCGCCCCAGAAAATTGTAAAATCCCGTCTCGTCGCGCCGCACCATGTCGCCGGTGTAGCAGGCGCCGTGGTGAAAGGTTGCCTCGGTCTCGGCGGGAAGATTGAAATACCCCTGAACCACCCCGGGACCGGATATCACCAATTCGCCGACCTCGTCGGTGTCCGCCTCGCGTCCGCCGGGACCTAAGACGCGCACCTCGTACCCCGGGCAGGGCTTCCCCATTGAGCCCATGCGGAAATCCTCGACCGGCGAAGTCGCCAGGGCAATCCCCGTGGTCTCGGTGCTCCCCCAGACCGGCAGAAAACGTAATCCGAAAATCTCTTCGAACTCCCTGCATAGCTCCGCCGGAGAAGACATCCCTCCCGCCTCGGCGATGCGCAAAGATGACAGGTCGAACTCCTTCGCTCGCCCCAGCGGGAAAAGCGATTTGTAGAACATCGGCACGGCCATCATGCAGGTTACGCGGAACTGCTCCAGCACGCGCATGATCGTCTTCGGATACATGCTGTCCAAGAGAACTGTTGTCCCGCCCAGGTAAATGGACCGGCAGAAGATTTCATGCGGATGGGCATACATGGGGAACATGCAGAGATGCACGTCCCGGCTGTCCATCCGCATCATCTCCACCGCGCCCTTGGTGTTCCAGAGCAGATTGCCATGGGTGGTGATGGCCGCTTTCGGAATTCCCGTTGTTCCCGAAGTGAAATTCAAGTAGGCTACATCGTTCTCTTCAATCTGTACGCCGGGCGATCGCGACGTTTCCCGCGCCAAAATATCATCGAAGGAATGAACTCGGTCGCCCTGCGCGCGTCCGATCAAGAGGACATAGCTCTGAGGATGATTCGGTCTGAAGAATTTCGTCAGGAAGGGATAATAAAGACTATCGGCAACAACAGCGAAGGGATTCAGGTGATTGAAAGAGACCCGCAGGGTATCCGGCTTCAGCCGCATGTTGACCGGCGCGATCGCCCCGCCCGCACGCGTAACGCCCAGAAATGTCACCACCGCTTCTACGGACTTGGAGAGCAGCATAACTACGACATCGCCGCGTTTCATGCCGAGGTTCAGCAATCCGTTCGCCAGGGCGTTGGCCTGATCGTTCAACTGGCGATAGGTGACGTTACGGTCTCGCGACAGAATGGCAAACTTTTCCGGGCTGGATTGATTAGCCCGTTCCAGCATGCGATCTAGGGTCATATTTTGCGGAGATGTTTTCGGGTCTACATTCGGAAGATCAGATAATTTGGCAATTTAATATTTTTCTGACCCAAAGTCAACCCAAATGTTCGCAACCTTGAATCATGTCATTTAAGGGACGCACACGCATGATTTGCTTTCGCCGCCTCAGCGCAGAAGGAGACCCCGAACGGTACCATGCGCCTGCGCAGCATGAAGCCGGAAAACGTACATTCCCGAACTCAGGTTAGGCGGAATTTCAGCGGAAATGAAATGGATCCCCTCGCCCAGGAATTTTGTTGGAAGTTCAATGACCTTCTGGCCCAGCATGTTGTACAAGGAAATTTCGATCCGGCTGGGATGTTGAAGCGAAATCTGCAATCTGGCCCCGGAATTGAATGGATTAGGATAAACCGACGCCAATTCGTGCCGGATAGGCAGGCTGGCCTCCAGCCCGGGCTTTACAGAGGTGGGAATCTGGAACCATTCCATCACCGACTGCAGGAACTGCTGCCGCGAGGCTGACCCGCCCAGACCCGACGCGCCCTCAAGCCCAAAGGCGAGGAAGACCATCTTATAGGGATTTTCGATACGCACCGCCGCCGTAGTTGGTACCGCGCCCGAGTAGGTCATGGCCTCCAGGCCAGAAGCCGCGGCGTCAATGATATCCTTGGAAGTCTGGTTGCCCGCTCCACCGGCGCCCGTCAAAATCAAAGTCAATCCGGCTGTCACTGGATCGGCGGCTACGCCGTTCGCCATCGGCTGGGTCGTTACAGGAGCCACAAAGCTGCAACCCAGATATTGATCCAGGAATGGATCAGTCGAAAGGCTCTGGGCGATATTCTGTCCGGTTAATAGAAGCGCTCCGCCGGAATCTAGAAAATCCGCCAGCGCTTCCTCTTCGGCTCCGTTCAGCACGCTGTCAGTCTCATTGCCGGTGAACCAGACCAAAGCATCAAATAAGGCCAATTCCCCTATTGGTGAGCCAAGTTGGTGAACGTCCCAGCGGTAGGCGTCATATCCCGCCGTTTCTAACGGCTCAGCAAAATAGACTTCGTATGAAGCTCCGCCATCATCATCCACCAGTCCCAGCACCGCTGGAATTAGCTCAAAATCCGCCGTGGTCGTTCCACCGGCAATTACATCGATACCCACCAATTCGCGATCCGTGTAGGGAATTTGCGGATCCACCACAATGCGGTAATTCCCTTCCATGACCAGCACCAAATACTCACCGGTCGCCGTGTCTGTCGCCGTCAGGTAGAGAGGCTCCGCTGGCGGAAAACCGTCCCGATAGAATGCCAATTCCGCCGACAGCGGATCGCCGCTGCCCTGGTCGGAAATCGTCCCCTGTATCGTTCCACGCCCCAATACCGTATAGAACACACGCGCGGTATCATTCTGCGCGTTCTGCCCACCCGGGGAGAGGCTCATCGTCAATTGCACCGTTCCGATTTGCGAAGGAATCCACGAACCGATGAAAACGGTGTCCACGTCGGCGAAATCGAGCACGGTCGAAGCCTGTGCCGTGAAATCACCGCTGATGGATATATTCACGCTGCCGAAAGATTGAGTCCCGGAATTGACGACAATAACGGCCACATCATAGCTCTCCCCTTGAGCCACAGGATAGGTCGAATCCGGCGCGGCAAAACCAAACGCCGCCGCATCCAGGGCCGGAGATTGCAGAATCAGCGGCTCCAAGCCCATGAAATCCAGATAGCACGAAACCCAGCTCTGATCCATGGTCGGCGGATTGCTGGACGTGGCGACGATGCCGCCGTCATTATCGGTATCCGAATCCAGCAGCGTATCCACCAGGACAAAGGCGTAATTCGTATAAAACGGATTCTGCGTCACCGCGGCGCTGGCATGATAGGCGTGAGCGTACCACACGTTCCACGAGTTGTTCCATTCGCCGAAGGATGCGTAGGTGTCCATATAGGGCAAGTATTGCGGCAACCAGGCCTGCCCCGCTGCGGTATCCGCCGCGAATGCGGAGCGGCAGACGCCCCACAAAGCCGTCCCCCCGCACAGCGCCCAGACTTCATTGCTGTTCAGCCGGTTCGGGCTGGCTTCGATCCAGGCCTGCACGTCTGATCCGATGTCGAGAGCCGCAACGACCGCTATTGAGTCGCTCTGTTCAGTGCCATAGCCAAATAACGTTCCCGCACCCCACCCTTCAACCAAGGGATGGACATTATCATAAAAACCTGGAGAACCCGTGTAGTTCAAGCGGTGCGCCTGAATGTATTCTGCGCACGAATCGGCATACCAGAGAAAACTGGTGTCGCCGTAAACCTCGCGATATTTGCTTTCGGCCACCAAAGCCCAGCCACAGTTGTGGACCCGGTAGTAATCGCTCTCCGTGCCCTCCTCATTGTAGGCGGGATAATTCATCGTATAGATCCAGGCCGCCTCGATATTTCCGCGGTAAGTCTCCAAATCTCCGGAAAGATCCGCATATTCGCTCCAGACGCGGATGGCTTCCTGCGTGTTATCCGTTTCCACGATGGCCCAGAGATCCGGCGTCTCCCCTTCATGCATGCCGCCGTAATCCGGCGAAATCGGATTAGACTCCTGCATGACCGTCAGGAAATCACAAATCTGCACATATTCGAAGAGCAGAGCATATTCATCCAGCTCCGCTATTCCCGGCCTGCCGGATGCCATCCCCGATATGGTCGGAGCGCCAGGAGCTTTGATAATCGCTCCCTGAAGTTTTTGATAATCCTGCGCTGTCCAGTACGGAGTCGCGATGGACAAGCTGGCACACAAAATCAGAGCAATTCCGGCTGCAATCAGAAGCGAAAACCATTGGAGCATGGTCTGCCTCCGACAATCGTCGAAATTATCTTTAAGATTCATGTTTACAATAATATAAGAATCAGAAAGGCGGATAGCAACCATTTTCTGCAATTCCCCGAATGGTAGCGGCAGGACGGCATCTGTCATTTTCCCCAAAAAATCAGGGGCACGGCGCGCCGTGCCCCTGATTCGGCCAACTGCATTTTAGCAGTTGTAGTACAACGCGATTTCGTAAGGGTGAGGCCGGTTGCGGACTTCCATGAACTCGCGCGACAGCTTGTAGTCAATCCAAGTCTGGATGATGTCCTTGCGAAAGACGTCCCCCTGAAGCAGGAATTCGTGATCTTCCTGCAATGCCTCAAACGCCTCCTTCATGGATCCCGGTACGGTCTTAATCTTATCGCGCAGACCAGCATGCTGAGGGGCAAAGAGATTCTGATCGTAGGGGCCGAAGCCCATCTTGGTGGGATCCATCTTCTTTTTGACCCCGTCAATGCCGGCCAGAAGCATCGCGGCCATGGCCAGATAAGGATTGCAGGTGGCATCGGGGGGTCGGAATTCCATGCGCTTGGATTCGGGGCTGCGAGTGTATTTGGGGACGCGGATGGCCGCCGAGCGATTCGCCAGCGAAAAGAAGAGGTTGACCGGCGCCTCGTATCCCGGCACCAGCCGCTTGTAGGAATTGGTGGACGGATTCGTCAACGCTAACAGCGCCCGGCCGTGGTGCAAGATCCCCGCGATGTAGGACAGGGCGATTTTCGACAATCCGGCGTAGCCTTTGGCGTCGTAGAAGACGGGCTGCACCCCCCCCTGCCCGCCCGACTGTAATCCCCCCTGCCCCCCTTTAAGAAAGGGGGGTTCTCCTTTTTCCCCCTTTTTTAAAGGGGGATTAAGGGGGATTATTGAATCTCTTTGCGCCTTTGCGCCTTTGCGTGAGACTTTAAAAAGATGCTGATGAAAGTGCATCCCCGAACCTGCCTCGCCGTAGAGCGGCTTGGGCATGAACGTTGCGGACAGGCCGTTCCTTTGGGCGGTCATCTTCACGAAATACTTGATCATCAGCGCGGAGTCGCCCATGCGCGTCAACGGCCCCAGAACGACCTCGATTTCGCTCTGGGACGGCCCGCCGACTTCATGATGGTGGTAATGCACCTCGACGCCGGCATCGTGCAGGAGTTGGGTCACCTCGGAGCGGAGGTTGTAGTATTTGTCCAGCGGCGGGATGGCATGGTAGCCGCCCTGGTGGCGAATCGAGTGCCCCAGCCGCTTATCGGAAGCCCGACTCCCGGATCCCGAATCCGCGTCCGGATAGGTATCCCAAATCGCCTCGCGCGCTTCGATGCGGTAGGCCGACCAGTTGGACGAATCCTGATGGAAGACGGAGTCGAAGACGTAGAATTCGAATTCCGGCCCCCAGAGCGACAGGTCGGCGATGCCGGTGGCTCGCAAATAGTCCTCGGCCTTGCGAGCAATGACGCGGGGATCGCGGTAGAAGAGCGTCCGGGTGTCGGCTTCGGCGATGTTGCAGATGAAGGAGAGGGTGGGCTTATCCCAGAAGGGATCTTCGAAGCCGGTGGAGAGATCGGGCAGGAGGCACATGTCGCCCGCCTCCAGCTCCTTGTAGCCGGGCGTGGACGAGCTGTCAAACCCCACCCCCTCTTCCAGCACCGCCGGCGTGGCGTGATAGGCGGGCAGAGTGATGTGATGCCAGCCTCCGAAGAGGTTGCAGAATTTCAGATCCACCATCTGGATGCCACGCTCTTTGATAAAGCGCGAGACATCCCCAAACGATTTGAGTGTCATGCGGGAGATCCAGTGTTATAAGTTATTAATTATCAAATATAAATAGAAGCCAAACGGAAATGGCTCGAAGTGCGCTCGGCTGCACACAGTCCCATGAGGGGATGATGGAGCACTCCTATTTGCGAAAAATAGTGCATTAAATTTCTGGATACGCCAGCCTGGGATTGAGTCTCGCCCCGGCCCCCTCTCGACGGGAAGAAAATGCTGCCAAAAAATGAGGAGCGAGAAGGTGCAAGACGGGTAAAATGACGAGAACTCGACACTCCATTCAAGCTTGCCGAGATCTCGGCGCTCAATCGGGACGAGATCTCGGACAAATGACGAGAACTCGACCGACTTTCTCTGTTGCGTCAGGTCTTTAGTCCGCCGCAGCGGAATCCGGAATCCAGATCTGCCCTGCCCCGCATGCCTCCCCCGGGCAACTTCGCGGATTGTGGGGCGACGGGCGCAAAACAATAATTCGGATGTTCGTTGCTCATCAATCATCAAGATGCTCAATAAAATCACTAATTTGTAGCGGGATACCTGCTTCAACAGAAGCGTCGCGTATTTGCAATATAATGTGTCGCTTAAATTGAGCGATTTCTTCCGGATCTCTTAATATGTCTTTTGCCAATGCGAGCAATCCAGATATGCTGCTGCACAATCCGTCGCAAAGCGATTTTAGCTGGACCTGCAACTCACTGTCTGATTCGGGATCATCCATTTTCTCCAAGGCCGCATCCCATTCATCCTTTAGGAGGACCATTGGTGGATCGCTGCTGGTCATATAACCTGGATAAAAGACGCCCTGAACCTTGACAGTGCAATTCCTCACTTGGCCAATCTTGAGCAATTCCTTAAAGAGGACAGTATGCAGAGCTTTCCCTTTCTTCTTCATTGCCATTTTCCCTCTGGCGATTTTTATGCCATCCAGCTCGGAGAGACAGTAGGCAGGATGGCCGGATCAAATATTTTTATTTTGGTCTGGGTCTAATGCTCTGCCACCCGACATTCCTTTTGATAGAAGTCTAGAGTTCTTGTTATCGCAAAGATCTCTCCTATCGTCCAACACGTTCAGCAACATACTTTGCCCTTTCTTCCAGCAGCATCATCTGTTGCGGCTTGGGCTCAATTAGATGGTTATGCTCGCGGATATTTGCCGGGAAGTTAAATACAAGGGCTTCTACAATAGCCCTTCGGTTTTCCAGTTTCCCGCCTGAGTGATAGAAATGATCGCGTGTAACAATTTTGAACTCGCTCCATATGCTCTCTATCATGGGATTCTTGCGGTAGTCATTGTGATGCCAGGTCGAGAGAATAAAACGTGCTGATGTCTCTGCCAGCAACTTGAAGAGCCTCTTTTCATCATCTTCCGTCCACCCACTATAATAGTCAACATATCTACCAAGATATGGAGGGTCGCAGTAAATGATGTCCTTCTCGGTGGCTTGGGCGATGGTATCTTCGAAGCGTTGCACCGCAAATATCCAGCCCGGCTGAATAAGGCAGGCAATGTCACTAACCTGATTGACAATTTTGGTGATATATGAACGCGAGAATCTCTCCGGTTTTTGGCAAAATGGGATATTCCAGCCACCATTGCGGTTGAAGCGCATCATGCCATTGAAACCGGCTCGTGAAAGAAAAAGAAAATCCAAAGGATCATGCAATTTATTGAAGCGCTCCTTAACAGCCCTAAAATGCTCATAACCATTGTCGGCCGCACTCTGGAGCGTCGCACCTTCCCTTTCCAGATATGCGCGCACAATAGGAGACGTAATTTCGCCTTTTTTTATTGCTTGATAGAAACCAATGACATGCGGATTAATATCAGCCAGCAGGGCTTGCTGAAAGCCCGAGTTGAAAGCCACCACACCGGTACCCAGAAAAGGTTCAATCCATCGTCCCGATACGGCCGGCACCAGTGCTTGAATCCACGGCACGAGCTTTGTCTTAATGCCCTGGCTCTTAATTGGTGGAACTACAACTCTCATTCTTGCTCTTCGTCTCCTAATCTCTTTTTTGACTTTATAGGCACAATCTTACTCTTGTCCGCCCGTTTGAATTGCAGAAAGTCTGCAAGCTTGCGAATCGGCGTCGCTTTGCGCTTTTTCATCATTGTGGTGACTCCATAATTCATCCAATACTCGTCAAACCACTCTTCTCCCAATTTCGCAAATATGCCGTTGCCAGAAAGAATGTCTTCAATCCACGTGATCGAGCCTATATTAGCTGTGTTGCCCGATCCCTGCCGGTCGCTGGCCAGTCGCCATTTCTCGCATACAAAGAATTGGAAATCTTTAACTACGGAGGCAATTGATCGAAGGCTTTCTACCTTGGTTACACGATATCGGTGGGAATTCGTTTCAGATGTATTTTCATCCAATTCTCTAACTCTGATAATTTCTGTCTCATCTAGCGGTCTCGAATCCGCCCTTGTGTAAATAATTCCTAGGCAGAAATGGCCCAAATAGCTGGCATAGGGAAATTGGATATTTTTCGTTGACGCTCGGTCTCTAAAGTAGGCCCCATGACTACCCAGAGTGAAGCCGTTTACGTGTCCGGGAAATTCCGGATCCCTATAGGTAGTCTTGAGATCAATAGCAAATTTTACCGCCGGATTTTCTTTTTTGACGAAGCTAAGATCAGGATACCAATTTTGATGCTCTGCAAGCACAATTGAGTATCCAATTTCCTGGGCGAACTTCAGGATCTGAGGAAATAGATGAATTTCAAGTATTTTGGAGACGATCTTCGTGTCAGAACTAATTGTGTAGACGTTCTTGTATATGTCAATAAAGCCCTTAACTGCCCATTGCCCATCTTCGGTGGAAACATACGCAGATAGACCTCTAACAAAACCAGTCAGCACCTCTGCGAATGCTCGCTTTTCTTCTGATAATTGATCTTTGTCTAATTTCATTGCTTTAATGCCTAACAAGATAAACTACTCCTCTGCCTCCTTCGGCCACGGATACGCCACCGAATTCCCGCAAAGCGGACAGAATTCTATGGTGGGATACGTCACTTTCTCAGTATTGTGAACGAGGATAATGATCGCGATTCCCCCGCAGTGGTCGCACTCGTATCTCTCTATGCCCTCGCCTGCAATATCAGGCACTTTTTCAACGCAAGGAGTAAATCCGACTGATTGATATTCGGCGGGATTGTTCATTACCTAATCTCCTCCATGGATTCCCGCTTTCGCGGGAATGACAAATATGCAGACGGGGAGGTTAGACATTCCTGTCTGACAGGCAAGAATGCCTGTCCTCCCCATTTATTCATCATTCATCACTCATAACTTTTGAACAGCTTCCCCCACTTGCTGGCCTGAAACTGTTCCACATATTTCTGCCCCTTGAACGGATACCAGAAGTAGTCGTGGTAGAAGAAGCTGCCCCAGATGAAGAGATTGACCAGGGGCGTATGGAATGCCAGGTATTGCAGCTTGTAGAGCGGGCCGAACCAGAAGGTCTTGCCGCCGCGAGAGACCATGTTATCCCCAACGGAGAATTTATAGTCCCAGCCGCGGATATCCTCGCCCAAGACTTCGATTTCGCGCACGTCGCCGCAGCCCAGGCCTTTTTCGTGAGCGATGCGGATGAAGGGGATGGTCAGCGGATCGAAGCCCATGATCTTGGCGGCCACGGCGTCAATCGCCACGCAGTCGTTTGAAGCCAGGATGATGTCCTTTTCGACCGGAATCATCGTGCGCGGGCCGGGGCCCGAGCCGCAGTGCGTGCCGTCCATGGTGGCGAAGATGCCGCTGTGGATCTCCTTCTGGATCATCAGCAGATCCACCAGCGTTTCGTGAATGACCGAATGGGTGTAGTGCCGACGCGTGTTCAGCAGCCCGCCGAAGGCGTTCTTCATGGCTCCGGTAGTGGTGGTGTAGATGTGCGTCTTGACGGTGGGCAGGTGGACGATATTCTTGTCGAAGAAGAAATCGGGAATCATGATCCCTTCGGGGAAAATCTTGTGCAAAACCAGCGTCTGGCCGCGCGGCTGATACTTCACCCAGGTCATGTCTTCGGGCTTGAAGTTGTATTTGACGGGCACGCCGTGCTTTTTGAAGACGCTGACGAAATTATTCAGCCGTTCGCCCTTGTAGGCATTCGTGACGACGGTCTTGTTTTGCACCACAACCAAATCCTTGAAGCCCGCCTGACGTAGACCCAGCACCGCCGCTTCCAACTGCCACGGAGTCGTATTGGCGCCGGGGTAGCCGAAGTGCCAGGAGATGTTGTCCTTGAGGATCACCGGCTTGGAGGGATCCAGCGTCGTGGCCATGCCGGCCATCTGCTGCGCGCGGATGTAATCCTGGACGACGGTTTCGGGTTTGGTCTTCAAGACGACGACTTTGCTGCGGCCGGGCACACCTGCCGATGATTGTCTTTTTTCTGCTGTGAGGATTTCCTGCATGATGATTCCTGATAGGCGTAAGTTTTAAATTTACAATAATCGGTTGCGGGATGCAAGGATTTTCGTGCAATGCACCCGAATAAATTCGGGTGCTCCATAAGGCGTGAAGTCGTTAAAACGACTTTTCCTTAAGAGCCTCAGGCAGAGGCTTTAGCCTCTTCAATCTCTATCGAGCACCCGATTTTAATCGGGTGTGAGAATCATGGCGCCATCCCAGGGCGCGCGTGGAGCGAATTTGGGCAGCAAACTGGACTCCCGCTTTCGCGGGAGTGACGGGGAAACTGGGTGCCTGCTCTAAGCATCTTTCCGCTTGACATGCGGAGCTTTTTTTCGTAATTTGTTAAAATGTATGCAACTCCGGAAAGCGTGAACGATCTGCGCGCGGACGAGGTTCTGGATACTTTCGGCCTGCTCTGCCCTATCCCGATCATTAAAACGGCCGAGCGGGTCAAAACGTTGAAGCCCGGTACGGTGCTGGAGGTCATCTCCACCGATTCGGGCGTCGTGCCCGATATGCAGAACTGGTGCAAGGGGCATAAGCATGATTATCTCGGGCACCGGCAGAATGGGCGCCCGTATCATGTTTTCTTGAGGGTAGCCAATCGAACCACCTAGGGGCGAGGCGCGCCTCGCCCCTACCCAAAGGGATTGCCAATATCTTCAGGTCTATGATGAAATTCCGATCAACCTTTCTCGCAATTCTCAGCCTTCTATTTGTTGGATCCATCGCCGCTCGCCCACGACCAGGCGACGTCAATTCCGCACGCCTCAAAGCAGACATCGAATTCCTGGCGTCGCCGGAACTGCAGGGCCGGGGAGCGCCGGGATTGGGATCGGAGATCGCTCAGAGATACATTGCCACGCGCTTCGCCGAATTGGGTCTGGAAGCCTTCCCCGATATGCCGGGATATTATCAGAATATCCCGCTGATCGCCTGTAAGACAGATTACGATGAATCGCGCTTGATCGTTAGCAGGGGCGGCGAGCGCCGGGAATTCCTGCCGGAACAGAAGGTCTTCTTCTTCCCGCGCGGCGGGAAAGATGAGGACATCACCGCACCCGTCCTCTTAGCCGGCTACGGCATCAGGGCGCCTGAATTCAAGTGGGATGACTTTGCCGGAACCGATCCCAAAGGCAAATTTCTCTTGATTTTCAATCGCGAGCCGCAGGAGAACGATTCAACTTCGCCTTTTAACGGCGCCAAGGCTACGAAGTATTCTCAGCCGTCGGTAAAAATCCGCATCGCCAAGGAGGTCGGCGCTCGGGGATTGCTGGTGATTCAGCCGCCAAATAATGGCCTCCCCCCTATCGAAAAGAGCCTGGATCGCTATCGCGGCACGATGAACGAACCGATCGTGCAGTTGGCCGATGACCGCGAAGCTTTTCCGGTCTTTTATCTAAAACCCGAAGTCGCGAAATTGCTCTTGGGAGATGATTTTGATTTATCCGCTTACCAGCGCGAATTGGATGAGCAGTTTAAGGGCAAACCGATCTCGCTGAACGACGACTTGCAGATCACTTTGCAGATACGATTCAAGGAAGTGCAGGAGACTCAAACAGCCAATATCGTTGCAATGCTTCCGGGCAGGAGCGATGAGGCAGTCCTGCTTTTGGCGCATCATGACCATCTGGGGATAGTGGGCGATAGCATCTATTTCGGTGCCGATGACAATGCCTCCGGCACGGCGGGCCTGCTGGCCATTGCTGAGGCTTTCGCCAAGCAAGATCGCGAGCCGCGGCGGGATGTGATTTTCCTTTCAACCGGATGCGAAGAGGACGGCACGCTGGGCGCGCTCTATTTCAGCCGCCACTTGCCCGTCCCCGCCGAGAAGATCGTGGCAGCAATCAATATGGATGAGATCGGCCGCGATGCTTCATCACTGTTTCGCGCCATGCAGGATCCAAGCCTGCCGATGGAAAGCAACATGCTGATGATCTTCTATTCCGGGCAGACGCCTGACTTGAAAGAGGTCATTCAACGCGATAATGGTGCCACTCAGCTCGATCTGATTCTGGAGCCAGTGCTGCATTTTTCGGGATCCAGCGATCACATCCACTTTCACGATTTGGGCATCCCCTCGATGTTCTTCTTCACCGGCTTTCACGGCGATTATCACACTCCGCGCGATACGCCGGATAAGATCAATTACGAAAAGACCGCCCGCGCGGCTGAGCTGGCTTTCTCCGTGGCGCGCGATCTGGCGCAGATGAAGAAGCGGCCGACGTTTGATCCGGGCATCACCAAGATCGAAGGAACGGGAAGAAAATACGGCAATTGATTTGAACTGACGATGAGGTCATCATGTTGAAGCGAGTGCAAATACTACAATACATGTCATTGCGAGGGGCGCAGCCCCGAAGCAATCGCTCGGTTTTTGCAGGCACGAGATTGCTTCGCCTTCGGCTCGCAATGACCAAACCAAGCCATTGCGGTTGCCTCGCACTTTTGATGCTCATATTAGCCCCCGGCGCCTGGTCGGAGACGCTGGTTTCCGGCAATGTCTCCGGATACTGGACGGTACTGGGGAGCCCCTACATCGTGGTTGGTTCGATCACCGTTCCTGCCAACCAGTTCCTGACGATTCAGGCGGGCGTGGAAGTGCGATTCCAAGGCGATTTTAATTTCCTCGTGTTGGGCGGCATGTGCGCCTGGGGAAATGCCGTAGATTCCGTGAAGTTCATCGCCAACGTCGGCCAGATCCCCAGTTCTTGGAAGTATATCGAATATCGCGACGCCTGGCCGGATTCCGCCCGGTTACGCTATTGCCTGATCGAAGCCGGCGACCGCGCGGTCTATGCCGATGGATCGGAAGTCCTGCTGGAACATTGCCTGATCCAGAAGCACGCTCAAGCGCCGGTTCGCGGCAGCAGCGCACAAATCACTCTGGACAACAGCACCATAACGAATTGCGGGGCCTCCGGGCTGTCACTGGACAATACTTCCGCTCAGGTATTGAACTGTGATATCACCGACAGCTACGGGGCCACGGGACACGGAATCACCGCCAGCAATGGCAGCGATATAACGGTCAACGGCGGCTATATTGGAAATAACATCGGATGGGGCATAATCGGCGTCTCCATCGGCACGGTGGACCTGCAAAACGTCGAGATTGCCGGTAACGCCGATGGCGGCGTTTCATTGTCCTTTGGCACTCTGTTCACCGCCAGCCGCGCCATCATTCATGACAACGACTGGCATGGGATTTATTTGTTGCAGACTCCGGCGGACGCTCGAAATATGACCATCAGCGGCAATTTTCAGGATGGAATATTCTGCTCCAATGCGGACCTGGAGATAAGCAGCTCAATCATAGATCGCAATGGCAGTTGGGGAATCGAGGTGCAAACTCCGGCAGTCGGAGATTTGTCCTACAATGATTATTTTGACAACAGCGCTGGAAATTATTTGGGGGCCGATCCCGGAACGGGCTCCATCGAGGTGGATCCTCTGTATGAGAATTACGCGACGCGAAACTTCAATTTGCAGGCAGGCTCGCCCTGCGTGGATACCGGCAATCCCAACGATCCCACGGACCCGGACGGCACCCGGACGGACATGGGAGCCCTCTTCCTGAATCAATCGCCCGCGCCGAGAGCCATTCCAGCGCCGCAGTCGTATCAATTCATCGGCGCCTATCCCAATCCCTTCAATCCGAATCTGACCATTCACGTCTACTGCCCGGCGCCAGGATCCGCCAGCCTCAACGCCTACTCACCGGATGGGCGCCTCGCCGCCGCCATCTGGCAGGGCCGACTCATCCCCGGATTGAATGAATTTCATTGGCGGGCCGATCATTTGGCTTCCGGTGTCTATCTCCTGAAATTGGAAAGCCCACAAGGCTCGCACGCCTTGCGTTGCAGCTTGGTCAGATAAGCTCTACCAGCTCATTCTATGTTTGCTTCGATCAGGCGACTGCTTAGGCATTCCGCGGTCTACGGCTTGGGACACGTCCTCTCCCGCGTGGTCAGCTTTCTGCTCTTGCCCTACCTGACCCATGCGCTGACGCCCGACCAGTACGGCGCCGTGACCCTCCTCTACACCTTCATCTCCATCGTCCTCGTCTTCTATATTTACGGTTCCGACATCGCCTTCCTGCGCTTCTACATTCTCGAGAAAGACTCGCAAAAACAAAAGCAGATCTTCGGGACAATTTTCTGGGCCACCACCGTCACGTCCGGCTTATTCTCGATTCTCATCGTGCTGGCCAGCAACTGGCTGAGCGGCGTCGTGTTCGACGATCCGCGGGCGATAGGGCTACAAACCGGCTATCTCATCATTCTTTGCACCGGCATTCTGATATCAGATACCCTGGGGATGTTCCCGTATCTCTACCTCCGCGCCCTGGAAAAATCCCTGCCGTTCATCCTGCTGAAGGTGCTGGGCGTCGGCTTTCACGTCGGCTTGACGGCTCTATTCTTATCGGTGTTCCACCGCGGCATCGCGGGCGTCTTCGAGGCTAATCTAATCGCCTCGGCGCTGCAGTTTGTTCTACTGCTGCCGGTCATCTTGAAATACACGAGCTTTCATATCCATTGGAGCCGGTTGCTGGAGTTTCTGCGATTTGGGCTGCCCAGCCTGCCGTCCCAGCTTTTCGTGATCATTGTGGAGCTGTCGGATCGCAAAATACTCGAACTGTTCATGGGATTGACCGTGGTAGGCATCTACAGCGCGGGCTATAAACTGGGCCTGTTCATGGCGGTCGTGACGCTGGGATTTCGCTTCGCCTGGCACCCCTTCTTCCTGAACATCGCTGACCGGCCGGACGCGAAAGAGACCTTCGCTCGCGTTTTCACCTATTACCTGCTGGTTACGGCGTCGCTCTTCCTGCTGCTCGTCTTCACGCTCGAACCGTTGATGAAGATGCGGCTTCCGATCGTTGGAGTGCTGATTGAAGAACGCTATTGGGATGGACTGAAGGTCTTTCCGATCATCCTGCTGGCTCATATCTGCAACGGCGCTTCCGCCAATTTCATGGTCGGCGTGTATCTGAAGAAGAAGATGGGCCTGATGCCGATCGTCACCGGAGCCGCCGCCGCGGTCAATCTCGGTGTCAATCTGATTTTTATCCCCATCTTCGGCATGATGGCCGCCCCTTGGGCGACGTGTCTCTCGTTTTTCACTCTCGCCGCCTTGTTGTACGTCCTGATCCAGCCGCACTACCGCATAGACTATGAATGGCGGAGGGTCGGCATTCTAATCGTCTGCACGGCGGCGGTCTATTTCATTTCCATCATGTCCTTTTGGCAGGACTACTGGATGCTGAAGCTGCTGCTGCTGCCGCTCTTCCTCGCGCTGCTGCGGCTCGCGCATTTCTTCCTGCCGGATGAATTAGCGGCCATACGCCGCCGGCTTTTCCCATCGCAGGCCAATTGAGGCACAGGAGAGCAACGTGACCTTGCGCAATGGAGATCGCATCGCTGTCATCGGCGCCGGTCCCGCGGGAACGTTTTTCGCGTATCTGGCTCAGGAAACCGCCCGCCGCGCCCATTTGGACGTTTCCATCACGATTTTCGACGGCAAGCCTTTTGAGCAGCCGGGTCCGCCGGGCTGCAACATGTGCGCCGGCGTGATCTCCGAAACTCTCGCCGAAAAACTCCACGACGTCGGCCTGAAACTGCCTCCCAATCGCGTTCAGATGGAAATTGAGAAATACAATCTGAGCACGCCTTATCACAGCATTTCCCTGTACAAACGCCGCCGGCGTTTCCCGATCTATACGGTCTATCGGGGCAACGGGCCGCGGGATCTGAGCCGCGGGGAGAACGTCAGCTTCGATGACTGGTTGCTCGATCAGTGCCGCTCCAAAGGTATCGAGGTCATTCCGCAGATGGTCAGGGACATTGTCCTGCCGGCAGATCGGCATGATCCGATTCGTCTCACCTACGGAAAGAATGAGGACCCTTACGAAGCGCACCTGGTCATTACCGCCTGCGGATTGAACACGAGATTCTTAGAAAAGCTCGCCCGGCTCGGCTTCGGATACAAGCCGCCTCGCATGGTCTACGCCTGTCAGGCCGAAATCCCCATCCCAGAGGATTTCCTGCGGGACAAGAATATCGCCGGCATTACCACCTTCGCACTTGAAAAAGGCAACATCCGCTTTGCCGCTTTCACCCCAAAGCAACAACACTTGACACTGACCATCGTTGGAAAGCGGGATGTCAATCTCAGCGATCTGGAGGCGGCGCTGAATCATCCCAAGATCAAGCAAGAGTATCTCAAAGGGATCTCTTACCAACCGCATTTCTGCTTCTGCCGCCCCAAAATCGCCATCAGTCCGGCGCATGGCGTCTATGCCGATCGGTTCGTGGTCATCGGCGACGCCGCCTTCAGCCGCTATTATAAGAACGGCATCGAATCGGCTTTTGATACGGCCCGATTAGCGGCTCGATGCGCCATTCATCAGGGCGTCTCCGCCGCGGATTTTCGTCGCCATTATCTCTGTGGCGAAGCCCGGGCCATTCGCAACAGCTCGCGGTACGGGAAATTCCTCTTCCAATGCTACGATGTCATCTTCCACAGCCGCCTGCTTTCCGACAGCCTGGTCTCCCTCTTGCAGCGCCGCCGGCATAGCTTCACCAGCCAGCAGATGATCAAGATCCTCTGGGGAATTTCTACCGGAAATATCGCTTATCGCAAAATACTGGGGATATTAGCTCATCCGCGTCTGCAGGTGCGCATGACCATGGAAACGGCGCGAGTGATCCTGGGGAGACTGTTACCGAAACGCAAATTCGCGGAGGCTGAAAAAGTGATCAACCGGGAAGTGGATCCGCTGGGTCCCTTGGGATCCGGACAAACCGCGGCGATCATCGGCGGCGGGCCCTCCGGAGTGGGCTGCGCCATCGCGCTGAAGAAATTCGCGGCGGCGCGCGGCCTGGAAATCAATGTCGTCATCTATGAGGGCAAAGATTTCGAGACTCAGCCGCATTATAATCAATGCGTCGGCGTGTTGTCGCCGCCCATTATTCGCATCTTGGAAATTGAACTGGGCATTCCCTTCCCGCATCACCTTTTCCAACGTGAAATCACGGGCTACGTGTTGCACTCCGATAACCGCGCGCTGCCCATGCCCGGTCACGACGAGCCGTCCATCTCCGTGCGGCGCGTGACGTTTGATAGCTATCTCCTCAACCAGGCAAAATCCCAAGGGATCGAGGTGATCCACAGCCGCGTCACCGACATCGAATTCAGCCCGGACGGCGTGATGATCTATTCGGAAACGGACAACCGCCGCGCCGAAGTGGTCGTGGGCGCTTTTGGCCTGGATGACGGCACCGCCAAGGTTTTCGAACGAGTGACCCGCTATCGTCAGCCGCGCTTCCTCAATTCGATTGTGACCAAGATCCATCCGGGCGAAGATATCGTCGCCAACTTCGGCAATGAGATCCACGCCTTTCTACCGTCACGCCGGGAAATCGAATTCGGAGCGGTGACGCCCAAGAAAAACCATTTGACCATCAACGTGGCCGGAGCCAAGGTCACCGCCGATTCCTTGCACAACTTCCTAGACATGCCCGAAGTGCGCAAAGTTCTGCCTTCTATGATCACCTGGAAACCTGAAGAGATATCCTGCTTTAAAGGCAAGTTTCCCAATTGCGTGGCCCGAAATTTTTTCGGCGATCGTTACGTTATCGTCGGCGATGCGGCCGGACTGCTGCGTCCCTTCAAGGGCAAGGGAGTCAACACCGGCATTTTGACGGGCATGAGGGCGGCGCGCACCATTCTCGACGTGGGCATCAGCCGGCGCGCTTTCGAAGACTTCAATGCCAAGTGCAGCGATATCACCAACGATCTGCCTTATGGCAAGCTCATGCGTTTTGTCGCCGTGAGTATTGCGAATTGGAAAATCCTCGATCCGATTCTGCAGGTCGGTGAGCAGAGTGAGAAGCTGAAGCAAGCTCTGTTTGACAGCATCTCCGCCCATCAAACCTACAAGAATATTCTGCGAGATTTCTGGGATCTCGGATTGTTCCTCAAAATCGCCCGCGCCGTGGCCGCCATGATCTTCTCCCGGTTGCGGGCGGGGATCGGAATCAAGCCATTCGGCACGGCCAAACCGGGTTCCCAAACCCAGCGCTCGGATGCTCGGCAAGACTGAACGGATGCCCTGATGGCGCTTTACAATATCGAAATCATCGAAAAGCCGGGCAACCCCAAAGCTCTGGCGCTGATCAGCAGCCTCGCCGACATCCATCTGAGCGAAGCCAAACGCCGCCTGCGCCGTATTCCCATGACGGTTCAGGCCTCAGTGCCGCTCACCGACGCCGTCAGCATTCAGCGGCAGCTCTCGCGAGTGGGCGTTCAGTCGCGCATCTACCGCTCCGACATCAGCATCGAAGATTCTACCAAAGACAGAATCCCGCCGCCTAAACCGGCCGTAGAGACCGAAGAAATCATTGAAATACCCGACTCTGACGTCCGCGTTCTCAATCATCCAGGCGCGCCTGCGCCGAGAATAGAAGTCCGCCGCTTGCGCCCGGCAGGCGCCTCGGCATGGCGCCTCTATGCCATTCTGGCTGGCGCCGCCCTTACGCTATTCGCGCTGGGCTACTTCCTATACTCCTATCAAACGGGCAAGCGCATCAAAGAGGAGGTCGTTACCGCCATGGAGGATTGGCGGCGCACGCTGCAGGATCAGGACGTGCTGCTCGATCGGGGCATGACCGCGGAAAATATCGCCGGGAAGCTGGCCGAAATCGAGCGCAAGCTCGAGACTTTGTGGCGACTCTTGAAATCGAAGGACCAGGTGGAGACCTTGCAGAAAGATTTTGCTCAAGCGCGGGATCAGACGCGCGATGAAATCCTGAATCTCGATTTCCGCCGCAGCCTGGAGAATGCCTCCGTCTCTATCAATCCCACCTGCTCGATAGATCAGGGGCGCGTGCGCGGTTACAGCGATCTGCCGGACGGCGCGCGGTTGCGCGTTCGCCTTTTCGGCGCTCCCGGCGTGGAGGCGGTCAGCTATTCAGCGCAGGTTCGGGATCGCGTTTTTGAGCTGGTCATAGATCCTGCCATCGAGAGCAGCGTTTACGATGCCAGAGCGACGATTGCTCCCTACACCCAACAGCCTCAGGCTGTGCAGGAATGGGCCCAAATGGTTTTCCATCTCCAACCCGGAGGCCGAAAGCCGGATGCATTGGGCAATGCGGCGCAAGCCCGTGGCGCCTCGCCTCCCCCGCCAGGGCAAGAAAGAATCCAAGTGGAGGCCGGCATCCCATCTGCCAGCTCTCCACCGACCCATTTGAAAGATTTATCACAGGCGCCGGATTACCAAATTGAGCGGGCCCTGTCGTCGGAACTCGCCCAGTGGGAGAGGGCGGTGCAATCAATTCCTCCAGATCTCGATTCCGGCCAGGAGCAGACTCTGGAAAACATTTTCCAGCAACTGTTGAATCTGGAAGCCCGCATAGATCAGTTGATCGAATGGCTGAAGTCGCCCGTCCTGCGCGATAGCTGCAATCTGCGGCGAGATGGGCTGTACGGTCAATATCGGGAGTTTCGCCGGGAACTGCAACAGCGGCACCAGAATTTTTTGAGTATGCGCAGCCCCTCCTACCTGGAATCGCGGCTGCAGCGCGCCTTCCGAGACGGTGGAGCCGCGCAATTCCAGATCATCGTTTTTGATTCGCCGCGCCGCGCCGGAGCTTTCACCATCGAAATCGAAACCGGGGAATCAGCCGAGCGCAGAGAGGCCGCCTGGCCTATCATGGCGCGAGTCATCAACGAAGAAACATCCCAAGCTCTGCTTGACATTGATGGCGTGCGCTTTCGAGACGCGGCTGGTGTCCTTCTCTGGCCGCTCGAGCAGATCAAGGAAGCTGCCGGCGCTCTCGATCAATCCGGCGGGACCGAACGCTGCCTGGAAATTCTAAAATCCCCTCGTCCCCTGTCGGGTGCGCCATGATCCTGATGGATCTCCACGTCCACCCCACTCCCTGGCAAAACGATGGCCAGAGTTACCACTCCTGCGTGAAATCTGCCATCCGGAACGGCGTGAGCATCTTGGGATTCGCCGAACACGGTCCCGCCTGCCAGCCGCATCCAAAATACCGAGGCTTAGAAGCGCCTGAAATAAAGTCCTACGTGGAGAATATTCGCGCACTGAAAGAAGAGTTCAAGGATCAAATCCAGATTTTCTGCGGACTGGAATTGGACTACGTGCCGGCAAGGCTCAAAGATTACCAAGAGTTAAAAGACCTCTACTCTTTCGACTATTTTCTCGCCTCTGTGCACTTGATTGATGATTGGCACGTAGATGATCCCGAATCGCTGCCCAGCTCCAAGCACCGAAATGCGAATCTGTCCACCCTCTATTGGCTCTATTATCGGGAAGTCATCGCGGCCGCGGGCACCGGGCTGTTCCAGGCTCTGTCCCATCTGGATTACATCCGCCGCAGCCTGCCTCATCCACCCGGCCGGCCGCCGGAGTTTGCCCATGATCTCTTCGCCGAAGTGGCCCGGGAAATATCGAAGCGGGAAATCGCCGTGGAGATCAACACGCGAGGAAAATCTATCCCAGCTTCCGCCGAGTTTCATCCGACTGAGCCTTTTATCAAGCAACTGGTTCGGGCGGGCGTTCAGTTCACCCTGGGCTCGGATGCTCACGAGCCTGCCCGCGTCGGAGATGCTCTGCCGCAGGCTCGAGGCTTATTGCGCGATTTGGGAGTGGAACGATTGTGCTACTTTAGAAAGGGCGAAACGATGCAGGTGGAGATATAGGCGGGCATTGGGTCGGAATACGACAATAAGGGGCGGTCCTCAGACCGCCCCTTCAATCTCAACCTTCCTCAAATTCTATTTCTTGAATCCCAGCTTCACGCCCATGGCCAGGAGAGGGATTAAGATCTCGTGGTGGCCGGTGATTTGATAACCCTTCCCCCCTTCCTGCGTCGGCCGCTGCACGACATTGACGCGCGGCCGGTAGTGCTGGATCATGTCGAAGTTGGCCGTCGTGAAGTTCTTGCATTCGAAATCCAAATTGCGCGCTAAATTCAACGCTTTCACAAAGACTTCGGGCAAAACCACCGCCGATCCGATATTCAGCACCACCCCGCCATCGCCCAATTCCGCCACCTGCCGCGCCAGGATGCGAAAATCCCGCAGCGACGTTTCACCGATGGCCGCGCCGTCCGCCGACAAGTGCTGATGAATAATATCCGATCCGATGGAAACGTGCACCGTGGCCGGGATTTTCAGCTTGTGCGCCTGAGCCAGAAGGCTGATTTTCGCATACTTGGCTTTCGCCTTTAGGATTTCGCGGCCCACAGTTTCCCCGAATCCCAAATCTTCTGACGCTCCCTGTCGAACCGCGCGGTTGATGAAGTCCCCCGTCTCCCGCGCCATGCCGAAACTGCCGTCGGACAGATTTGCGGCCACGTCCTCCGAGGTCATCCCGAAGAGCGCCAGCTCTACATCATGAATGACGCCCGATCCGTTGAACGCCAGGCAGGTGATGATGCGCCGCTTCATCAAGTCAATCAGAATCGGCGAGAGTCCCACCTTGATCACGTGCCCGCCCAGCATCAGGATAACCGGCTTGCTCCGGCGCCGCGCCGAGACGATATCGGCGGCTACCGCTTTCAAATCATCCGCCGCCAGGAACTTGGGCAGCGAATCCCACCACTGTGCGAAGGTCGCGGTTGCCGTGCTAGGCTTCCCCAGCAGTGATTTCTTCACCTTGCTGAGGCGTTTGGCCACGGAATAGTACCGGGCTTTCTCGATTTCGATTTCAGGAAAGGCTGACATTGTGTTTAGGTCCTCTTCTCCCATAGTGAGGGCAAATCTCGCGCGCCATGGATAAAAGCCAAGATAATAACAGTATCGTTGCTTACCTTATAAACAAGGCGATAACTGCGCACCCATAACTCGCGAATATCGGGGCTGCCCAATTCAGGAACAATTCGGCCCCTTTTGGCAAATTGACGAAGCGAACGGGCTGCATCCCTGATTTCTCGGACAAATGCAGCCCCATAGTACATCGAATCTTGCGCAATGTAATCTGCCGTCTCTTCCAGATCAACCCAGGCGGCGGCCGTCCATATTACTTTCCGAGCCAACGTGCCATCCTCTGCTCTACCTCTTCTTGCGACAGCAAGCGACCCTCAGAAAGATCTTTCAAGCCGCGCTCGATTTTCTCGCGCACATAAATATGATACTGGATATCCTCTAATGTGACATCATCGGGAATCCGGCTTAAGATCTTTCGCACTTCTTCCTTGGGTGAATTCACTTTCACCTTTCTCATTTCAAATTTCTCCTTTCTGGTTAGGTCTTCTGCTCCTTCTTCTTCGCTGCCGGGAAGAGCACGTTGTTCAGGATTAGCCGATAGCCCGGGGAATTGGGGTAGAGCTCCAATTGTGTGGGCGGATCGCCGACCTGATGGCGGTAATCTTCGGGATCATGGCCGCCGTAATAGCAGAAGGTTCCCTTGCCGTAATCTCCGCGCAGGTATTTGACCTCGTCGGACCCCTCCACCTGTCCCATGATAGTGACGCTCTTCTTCACCAGCGACTTCTTGAAAGCCGTCGTCTGCCCCATGAATCCCTTGATGACGGAGGTGTGGCATTGAGTCAACATAGTCGGCACGGGATCGTACTTGGCGGAATACTCGAACAGCGTGAAATAATCTAACATATCGCCGCGCGGCGACACGCCCGTTCGCGGGGTAGTGTCAATGTCCGAGAATTCATACACCAGCGGATCGGTGATCAGGGTGAAGTTTTCGAAGGCGAAGGTCTGGCCAAAATCGAGCTTGCGGACGTAGCCCGGATCCACGGGCGTGCCGTCGAACACGGAGGCGCAGATATCCACTCCCTGTGATGCCAAGGCAATGTCATAGCTATCTGTCGCTGAACACATAGCGAACATAAATCCGCCCTGACCGACATAGTCCTTGATGGCTTGCGCCACCGCCTTCTTCTCCTCCTGAACCGTTTTGTAGCCCAGTTTGTGCGCAATATCTTCATAGAGCGCTTGCTGCTCGATATACCACCTCGCCCCGCGATATAGAGCGTAGAATTTGCCGTACTGTCCGGTGAAATCCTCATGGTGAAGATGCAGCCAATCGTATTGAAGCAGTTTGCCGCTCAAAACCTCCTGGTCGAAGACCTTTTCATAGGGGATCTCGGCGTATTCTAAGGCCAGGGTTACGGCGTCATCCCAGGGCTGAAAATTGGGCGGCACATAGACCGCCACTCGAGGCGCCTTTTCCAGGAGCACTCGCTCCATGTTGGAGGATTCGATTTCCCCATAAATGGCGGCCGCGTCTCCCGCGCCAATGGCCTGATAAGTGATTCCGCGCAGGCGGCAGAGGCGCTCCAGAACGGACGTCGCCGGCACCAAAAAGCTCCCGCCGCGATAATTCAGCAGCCATTCAACGTTGACACCCTGCTCCAGCATCCAATAGGCCATCCCATAGGCCTTAAGATGGTCCGTCTGTTCCAAATCCATGGGGATCAGGATGCTCTGCGCCCGTGCAACGGAAAAGATCAGGAGGATGGTTGCGAGGATAGCGGAGCGGCCTTTCGGGGGGATCAATCTCATCGTGATGCCAGGGCCTCCTTAAGATATCCTGAACCGTAGAATGGCTCCAACGTGCCCATTTTCGTCCATACCGGAGGCCGAATCCACATGTTCTATAATGCTGCCTGTGCGAATGGCCGCCTCGATGGCTTCATCCACAATGTCGCTGGCGCGATTCAGCGGCTGGCCGCAGCTCGGACAAGCCTCCCCATGGAGCGTGAGAAAATCACATGGGCGGCAAATCATACCTGCTTTGTGCCAGCCGGTCTCCACCACCAACTGATGAACCGCACCTTGTTGCAGCGCCCTCAAAACATCGGCCAATCCCAAGACGGCCAAACCCTGCGCATTGGCCATATCTACCAACTGCTTGACCAACTGCCGGTCGTTCTCGGTCTCCATCTTCTTCTCGATGGCGGCGACCGCATCGAGAATAGCCGCCGGCCGGGTCTTGAAGGGTTCGGCCGGGAAGTATCCGGCGACGCGCTCCTTCAGCCTGGGATGGAGGTAATTTTCAAACTGCGCCAGAAGTTGCTGCTTGCCGCCCAGCACCAGATACTCGTAATGGCGGCGGTGAAATTGGTGAAACAGGATATCCGCGATGCGCCGGAAATTCTTTTGCGTCTCCTCCTCGCCCCGCCGGGACATGCCTCGATCCGCCGAACCCGGATGCTCCACAGCCGTCGAAAAGGCCGACGCAGGCCCTGAAGGCTCGAAGGCATTCTCAATCCTGATAATCTCGCCGATATAGACTTCAAAGAGCTCGGCGCCCCGGCTGTCCAGGATTGTCACTCCGAAACGATGATATTGATCCAGAATCAAAGTCAGGCGGCGAATGTGCGGCGTCGGCTCCATCATCAATCCTGAAGGAACCGGCTGCGGCAGTCCAAAAACGCGCCACAGACCAGCTTCAGTACAAGCGAACATGGCCAACGCCCGATGCGGAAAGCCCGGTCCCAGATCGTCCTGAATGTATTTTTCCAGGCGTCCCAGATCGCTCAGGAGAAATTCACGAATCTTGCCACTCCAGGATCCCTTTTCAACCGCCTGTCGCCCATCGCGCAGCAGATTGCGCGCCGTCACCTGGCTCTGATCCAGCGAGAATCTCGAACGGTCGGTGTTCAGGTAGAAACTCAGGATGGGTTGCTTTTGCGAGCGGAAATCGAGGAGGTCTTCGAGGTCGGGGTAAGTAATCATAAGCGCTCCCTTGAAGCTCTAATGGTTATACGAGAACAGTAGTCGCCATGTTTCAAACAGCCCTGAAGCCGGAAGGGTTTGTGTTTATTTAAATAGGCCGATTGGGGTGATCAGTGCCGCATCGTCCGCCGGTTTAGCGGATCTTCCAGTAACCTCAAGCCCCCTTTTTCGGATAATTCCACCCTGACGCCTACGGGCAATGTCAACCGTTCGGGATGATGACCGTACGGGATACCCGCGTATATTGGAATACGATGCGATGCGGTCAATTCCAATAGCACTTCGGCCAATTCCAGATGCTGCCCGCGGTTGGTTTTGGGCCAGCAATCCGTCAGGCGCCCGATCACGATGCCCGCGATCTTGTCGAAAATCCCCGCATTCTTCAAATGGACCAGCATGCGGTCCACCTGGTAAGGCTTCTCATCCAAATCCTCCAGCAACAAGATGCCGCCGGTGAGATTGGGCAGATAGCGCGTTCCCAGCAGCGTTACAATGAGGGACAGGCAGCCGGGAAAAAGCGGTCCGACCGCCCGGCCCCGCCTGATCACCTGCCAATTTCCCCGCCACAGGGGGTCCGGCGGCTTGGCCGGACTGACCAATTCCAAGAAGGAGCGAATCGTCAACTCGGGTAGACCTTCGCCGATTTCACAGACCAGCGGTCCGGTGAAACTGATCAATCTGGCGCGGGCATAGAGCGCCCAATTAAATGCTGTCAAATCGCTGAAGCCGACGAAAATCTTAGGATTCCTGGCGATCTTTTGATAAGGCACTGCCGCCAAGAGCCGGCCGCTTCCATATCCTCCGCGCGAGCAGAGAATGGCGCGCACCTGCGGATCGGCAAAAGCCTGGATCAAATCTTCCAATCGGCTGGCATCGCGCGCCGATAGATAGGCATGGCGGCCGCGTGCATGATCGCCCATTTTGATCCGGTAGCCCCACCGCTCCAATTCGCGCAAGCCCGCGTCCAAACGGCTGTCCTCGGCGGGACCGGCAGGCGAAATAACAGCGATGGTCTGTCCGGTACGCAGCGGAGCAGGTTTAATCGTTTTGAGAGTCTTCGGAGACCGAGCGGAGTTAGTAGTCATGCCAGATAGGAGTTTTCAGGCGGTATTCACCGAATCCCTCTTCGTCCACAAAGAGGAATTGGCGGTTCAGGTCGTAGTAGTACCAAAACTCGTGCGGTTTTTTATCAATATCGAAGGGATGGCGCTCGATATCGCTGGGCGCTCCGAAAATGATATAAACGCGCCCCATGTCGGTTTCCCAGCCGTCGCGCAGCCCCGAAAAGTTCTCGTTGCTGTAGCGCACCCGCCGATAGTACTCTTCCATGCGTTCATTAACCGCCGTGGACGGCGTTGGATCTTCCTTCTTCCAGAATTCATAAAAAAGCCCTTCCCGCCGCGAAGGGGGGGCCGCCAAGAGACGATCCATCTCCTCATCGGTGGCAATATACTTCAACTGCCGAGCGGCCAGGTCAAGGTCTTGAATGTAGTCCGGCAAATTCTGCCAGAGGATTTTAAAGGGATAACTGCGTATCCGCTGCTGGTCGTCTCTTCGCGCGTTCACCATGAGACGATAATTGCCGTTCTTCAGGTCTTGCGTTGGCAGCTTCAAGGTATCGGCGTAGAATTGGGCCCCCTGGGACAGTTCAGAGCTTTGATCGAACACGATCTGATCGCGATCATCCAGGATTCGGCACTGCAAATTGACTACATCGCCGGATTCGCGCCACAGGCCATAGGCCACCATCAGGGGATGGTTGCTCAAGAAACCCGTGCTGATCTGAACAGCGCCCGTCGAATCCAGCAAGGCCAGATCGCCCAATCGCAAAGTTCCCCCCCACTCCCTTGCCGGAAACGTTATCTCCTTTTCCAGAATGCGATCCTTGCGCGATTCGCGATCTCGCAGACTGATCCGCAACTTCATCTCTCGCAGCGGCAGAGAGAAAATCGCCTGGGTCTGGTCGCCATACTGCCGGGAATTGGTCTGAGCATAGCTGGTGACAAAAAGCCTCCGGTCCAGCCGTTCTGATGCAGTGGTACGATCCTCTTGATTCAATATCACAATATCCAGGGCATAGCCCGCCTCATACCCGCTATCGGTCTTGACGAACTGCAGATCATCGCAGAGCACCCGAATGTGAACCTCAAAGCGTATGGAATCGGGATGCGCCGACGGCAGTCGCAGCGGCAACACCCGGAATTCCGGAAAGCCGATGAACGGATCGGCGTAAAACTCCGGCTGGCACCAAGCCGCTATCGCCGAAAATATAAAGGCGGCAAGCCTGATCAGAGTTCTATTCATAAATCCTCTTCCCGCGCCCTTCCCAGAGGACGCGCCACAAGATCATATTCGAGCGCTTCTTCGATCTGCACTCTGAGCTTCGATCCGGGAGGCAAATTCCCTTTGATCAAAACATGCCCGTCTATTTCGGGCGCTTCGCGCCGCCCATGAGCAATGCTGAATCCGGATTCCGCCTCAAAGGAATCCACGAGTACTTCCTCAATGGATCCCACTCGCTCCAGCTTATGCTCGTGGGAGATCTGCATCTGCAGCTCCATCAACCGTTCGCGCCGCTCCCGCTTGATCTCGGCCGGAATCGGATTGGGCAACCGCGCGGCGGCCGTGCCATTTTCGGAAGAATACTCGAACGACCCTAAGTGATGGAATCGGATCTGCCGCACGAAATCCAGCAGCTCCTCAAATTCCTCTTCCGTTTCGCCCGGAAATCCGACGATGATCGAAGTGCGCAGGGCCACGTCCGGCATACAGACCTGCGCAGATTCGAAAAGCGTCACCAACTGGCGGCGACTGCTGCCTCGCCCCATCGTCTTCAGAATTCGTTCGGAAGCGTGCTCGATGGGCAGATCCAAGTAGCGGCAGAGCTTCGGCTGCGACGACCAAAACGCCAGTAGCTCCTCATCGCAGACGGGTGGGTGCAGATAAAGCGGCCGAATCCATTCAATCCCTTCGATCTGGCACAAGCTCTCCAACAGTCGCATGAGCGGACCGTTCCCCTGCCCCAATCCGAGATCGTGACCGTATGAATTCAACTCCTGAGCGACGGGCAGCAGTTCCTTAACGCCGCGGCGAGCCAAATGTTCGGCTTCCTCCAGAATATCTTCCGGCCTTCGGCTGACGTACGGGCCTCGAATCGTCGGAATCACGCAGTAGCTGCAGCCCCGGTTGCAGCCATCGGCGATGCGCAGATAAGCATAGTGCGGTGGCGTTTCCAGATCCCGCAGGACGAAGGGATTAGCCGCCTGAACGCTGCTACCGTTCACGCCGATGCGGCGCAGAAGGTCGCGCCAATGTCGGACGCCGAAAAAACCATCCACCTCGGGCAATTCCGACGCCAATTCGTCCTTGAAGCGCTGCGGAAAACATCCGAAGACCAAGAGCTGCCGGCAGGACCCCGCCGTCTTCATCTGCGCGGCCTCCAAGATGGCTTGCACGGCCTCCTCCTGAGCCTCACGGATGAAAGCGCAGGTGTTGATGATGATGACTTCCGCCTGGGATGCGTCCTCAATAAATTGGATGCCGCCCTGGCGACCCCAACCGCGAATGAGCTCGCCTTCGACCTGCTGCTTCGCGCAGCCCAGATTGTGCAGATAGAGGCGCGTCACGCGGCCTCCGCGCCGGCATCAAATAGCGCGCCGGCAAAATCCGCCGGATCGAATTCGTCCAAATCTTCCAGCTTCTCCCCCAGGCCGACAAAACGCACCGGCAATTTCAGCTCGTGGCAGACCGAGATCACCGCGCCGCCTTTGGCCGTGCCGTCCAATTTGGCCAACACCAGGCCGGTGACGCCGCTGATCTTCTGAAACACCCGCGCCTGCTGAACCATATTCTGGCCGGTGTTGGCGTCCAGCACGAGAAGCACTTCGTGCGGAGCCGTTGCATCTATCTTCTTCAAGACGCGGCCGATCTTCTCCAGCTCTTGCATGAGATTCGCTTTGTTGTGCAGCCGGCCGGCGGTGTCAATGATCAGCAGATCAAATCCCCGCGCCCGGGCCGCCTGAAAAGCGTCAAAAGCGACCGCGGCGGGATCCGCCCCGGGCTTCTGATGGATCACCTGAACATCCAATCGCTGACCCCAGGCCATGAGTTGCTCGGTAGCGGCGGCGCGAAAGGTGTCCGCCGCAGCCAGGAGCACCTTCTTCCCCTCGCTCTGGAAACGATGACTTAGCTTGGCGATGGTGGTCGTCTTGCCGCTGCCGTTGACCCCGACAACCAGCAGGACGGCGGGTTTGGCATCCAGCGCCAGCGGTATAGCCGCGACGGATGAGGTGATTATCTCCTGAATCGCCTGAACCAGCAATTGGCGGACTTCTTCAACACTGTGCGCCCCGCCGCGCTTCACCCGCTGCTTCAAATCGGAGATCAACGCGCCGGCGGAGGCCACGCCCACGTCGGCGGAGATCAATGCCTCCTCAAGATCCGTATAAAGCGAATCTTCTATCTTGGGATGCAGAGCGAGGACGCGGCGGATATTATCCCCCAGGCGCTCGCGAGTCTTCGACAGGCGGTCTTTGAGCTTGGTCAGAAAGGACATAGATTAGTATTGCGATAGCGCGGCAGGGACATCCTTAAAGTCATTGCGAGCGAAGCGAAGCAATCTCTTCACATTGGAAGATTGCTTCGGCCCCTGCGGGGCCTCGCAATGACCTGCCGGATATTTTGCAGCCTCCCCATTTTTATCTACTTCCACACGCGCACTTCCCAGTGCTGGACAATCGCATCGGGGCGGCCGAGGGCGCGGGGATCGTTTCCGAATACCGGATCCTCCGGATCGTAGAGGCGTCGCCGTTCCTTGATCGAGATACGGCCGAATCCGCCGGTGATTTGTTCTATCTCAGAAGATGTATAGAAATGATGGGGCACACCCGCCTCGATCCCCTGCCGGTGGATAAAGGTGAACGGCTCGATTTCATCTCCTTCGCCGCAGCGAAAATCCTCGCGGCCGATGATCAGAAAATAAAAAGGCGCACGCAGTTTGAGGACTCGTCTGATCTCGGTAACTGCGCGGGCGCCTCCCTCCAGGGTTGCGTGATTGAGGACGTTAATCGAGACCGCCCCGTCGAACGAATTCTCTCTCCAGGGCAGAGCGCTCATTTCAGAAAGGAGAAGATGCGCGGACAGCCCTTCCCGAGCCAGCCAATCTCGCGAAAGCCTCAAGCCTTCGGGTGACAAATCGCTGCCGCAGGCCTGGATCATATTTCTGGACAGATGCAGAAGATGCCGGCCCGCGCCGCAGCCCAGATCCAATACGCGAGCGCCCGGCCGAAGGGTTCGACACAGCTCTGCGACCAGGGAATCGGGATCCCGTTTGATCTTGGTTGGATCTGTGAAAAGCTGATTCCAGTCGGCGCACATGGATCGGAGAAAATCTCGGGGAATTTAACAGGGGCGAAGCACGCTTCGCCCCTACGTCCTCGAAGTCCAAAGTGATTCTAATTCCCCCACTTGAGTTTTTCCCGCAGGACGTCGTAGAAGAACTTATCCTGGAAGTGCACCAGCTTGACGACATAGTCCGCGCGGCGGATCAGGATTTTATCGCCGACGCGCAGATGGCGTTCGATCTGGCCGTCGGTGGACAGGATCATAGCGCTGTGGCCGCTTTCGATGACCGCCTCGATTTCCCGTTCCGCGCCGATAATCATGGGCCGGTCGGCCAGTGTATGCGGCGAAAGCGGATTGACGATCAGAGCATTCAACGCCGGCTCGACGATAGGCCCGCCCAACGATAGCGAGTAGGCCGTGGAACCTGTCGGCGTCGCCACGATCAATCCATCTCCCGTGTAGGTGTTCAAATAGCGCCCGCCGATGGTCGTGCGAATGCGGACCACCCGCGTGAAAGCGGCCTTATCTATGACTACATCATTCAGCGCCTGATAAACTTGCGGCGACCCGACCACGCTGCAAGACAGGACCATACGGTCTTCAACGCGATAAGCGCCGCTCAGCAGTTCTTCGACGCGCGGGTAGAGGCTTTCCAGCGAGATCTCCGCCAGATAACCCAAGCCGCCCAGATTAACGCCCAGAATCGGAGTTTGATGCCGGCCGACTTTGCGAGCTGTGGCCAGGAGGGTACCATCGCCGCCAAAGGAGAGCACCATATCGCTTTCGGCGGCGAGCTGATCGTAGGGCAGGAAGCGCTTTTGCGGAGCGTTCAGGCGATCCTGCAGGTCATCGCAGACCAGGCAAGAGGCGCCCTTACTTTCGAGCCAGGCGAGAAAGGGAGGAAGAACTTCCCAGATCTGGTCTTTTAGCGTATTGGCGATGATGCCGAAGATCATGGATCGGCGCGGTGTCTGCGGCGCGGATTTGGGCGCCTTTTTCTTTGACATGGGATTCGAAGAATTTGCGGGCGGCTTTGGCAATGCCCTGAGCGTCGAGGCCGATCAAGCGAAGCAACAGCGAGCGTTCGCCCTGCTCGATGAATCGGTCGGGAATGCCCAGACGGCGGACATGCGGCTGCCGAATATCCATCTCCATGAGGGCTTCCAAGATGGCAGAGCCGAAACCTCCGCTGATGGTCCCCTCTTCGATGGTCATCACGCGATCGAATCGCTCCGCCAGATCGGCCAGCAACTCCGTATCCAGAGGCTTCAGGCTGCGCATGTTGACCACCGTCAACGGAAGACCATCTTCCTCCAGAATCTGCGCGGCCTGCAGGGCTTCCCAGAAGACCGTCCCGATCGTCAGAAGGACTCCGGCGGAGCCCACCCGGGCGACTTCCGCTCGGCCGACATCCAGCAATTGCCAGCCGCTTTCGGGCTCCAGCGGGCTACCGATTCCCTCAGCACGCGGATAGCGCACGGCGATGGGCCCTTGATTGAAATGCACCGCCGTATAGAGCATGTGCTGGAATTCGTTCTCATCGCGCGGCGCTAAGATGGTTATATCGGGAATCTGCCGCAGATAGGCCAGATCAAAACAGCCATGGTGCGTCGGCCCATCCTCGCCCACGATCCCCGCGCGATCTAGAGCGAATATGACGGGGAGTTTCTGCAACGCCACATCGTGAATGATCTGGTCATAGCCACGCTGCAGAAAAGTTGAATAAATCGCCACTACCGGCAGATAGCCTCGCGTCGCCAATCCAGCGGCAAAAGTGACCGCATGACCCTCGGAAATGCCCACATCATAAAATCGTTCCGGGAAGCGCTGGCAGAATTCTGATAGCCCAGTGCCTTCGCCCATGGCCGCAGTGATGGCGACGATCTTGGAATTCTTTTCGGCCAGCTTGACGATGGTCTTTCCGAAGACGGCCGTGTAAGTGGGCGCATGGCCAACATTGTTTGTGGCGCCCGTTTCTTTGACAAACGATCCGATACCGTGGAATTTGGTGGCGTTCTGTTCGGCCGGTAAGTAACCCTTGCCCTTGCGCGTCAAGACGTGCAGGAGAATGGGGCCGGACAGCTCCTTGACCTGACGCATAATATGCAGCAGGTCTTCGATGTTGTGCCCGTCCATCGGGCCGATGTAACGGAAGCCCATCTGCTCGAAGAAGAGACCCGGCACCAGCATCGCCTTGATAGAGGATTCCAACCGTCCCCAGGATCGAGTGATGCGCTCGCCGTGCGGCAGATGCGAAGCGCGTTTCAGCAAGTCCTTCTTGAGCTTGTTCAGGCGAGGGTCGGTGAGCAAGAAAGCGAGGTGCTTCGACAGGGCGCCCACATTGGGCGAAATGGACATCTTATTGTCATTGAGGACGACGATGAAATTGCGCCCCGAGGCTCCGGCGTTGTTTAGGCCTTCGAAAGCCAGCCCGCCCGTCATGGCTCCATCGCCGATCACCGAAAGGACGTGGAAATTCTCTCCCGCCAGGTCGCGAGCGCAGACGATGCCGTAACCCGCCGAAATGGATGTGGAGGCATGCCCCGTGCCGAACGCGTCGTGCTCACTCTCGTCGCGCTTGGGGAATCCCGATATCCCCTGGTATTGGCGATTCTCGGAGAAGCGATCGCGCCGGCCGGTCAGGATCTTATGAGCGTAGGCCTGGTGGCCGACGTCCCAGATGATCTTATCGCGCGGGCTGTCGAAGATTGTATGGAGTGCAATGGCCAACTCCACCACGCCCAGACTGGGAGCCAGATGCCCGCCGGTGATCGAGACCTTGTTGATAATATGATCTCGCAGCTCTTCGGCAAGCTGAACCAGTTCAGGCAACGAGAGGCCCTTCAGGTCCGCAGGGGAGTTAACCTTTTGCAGCAGATGGCTCAAGCGTCGTCTTCATTCTTAATTCGACACGGGCCCCACTCCTTTAAACAGAGAGGGCGCCGCCCAAACACGTATTAATATACATAAAAAGAGTCTCAAATCAAGAGGAATTGTCCTTAGACAAGATGCGCAATTTCTGTTCTGCGGACTCCAATTTCGCCAGGCATTGGGTTAGAAGTGATTTCCCCTCTTCAAATAATTGCAGAGATTCGTCCAAGGAGGGCGTCTGTCCTTCGAGGGAATGAACGATTTCTTCTAAGCGTTTGATGGTCTCCTCGAACGATTTTTCGGGGGGGGCTGCCGATTTCTTCGCCATGATCCCTAACCTGCCTTTGTCTGGGTAATACGCGCTCCGGCTTCGCCTTGATGGAAGGTGATGCGGATGGCGTCCTCTACTAACAGATCCTTCGCGCTCAGGATCGGTCGGGCTTCCGCCTGCTTCCGAACGATGGAGTAACCCCGCGCCAAGACCGCCTGGGGACTCAAACTACTCAACTTTTCCTGAAGCAAATTCAAATCCGTTCGCCGCCTCTCCATCAATCGAGAGCGGGCCGCATCGAGTCGGCGTGCCAGCTCATCGGTTCGCTGCGATTCTTCCCGCCAGAGGCCCGCGACCGTACTCCGCAACAAGACTGCCACGTGATCCTCGAGCCAGCGCCGCGGTTTGCTGATGCGCACTTCTAGCGAGCGTTTCAGGCGCAGGCCCAGCTCTTCGAAGCGCTGCCGTAATGCCTCTTTATCGGGAAGCACCATTTCCGCCGCCGCCGAAGGTGTGGGAGCGCGCAGATCAGCCGCCAAATCGCACAGGGTTACATCCACTTCATGCCCCACCGCGCTGACGATGGGCGTTTGACAGTTGGCCACGGCGCGCACCACGGCAGCTTCATTGAAGGCCCAGAGATCCTCCGGAGCGCCTCCTCCGCGCCCCACGATGATCACCTGCGCCCAGCCTTTCTCATCAAGTGCTTTAATCCCGGCCGCAATTTCCCCGGCTGCACCGGATCCCTGAACCGCCGCCGGAGCCAGGAGAAATTCCGTCCAAGGCGCCCTTTCGCGGGCCACCCGCAGGATGTCTTGAAGCGCCGCGCCATCCGGGCTCGTCACCAAGCCGATGCGCTCCGGGAACGGCGGCAGCGAAATTTTGCGCTCCAGGGCGAACAGGCCTTCGGCCGCCAGCTTTTGCTTCAGGGCTTCAAAAGCCAGAGACAGGTCGCCCACACCCGCCGGACGCAGCTCATAGCAGTCAAATTGATACCGTCCACCGCGCTCATAGACTACCACCTTGCCGTAAGCGAGAACGGAGTCGCCTACTTGAGGCAAGGCGATCTGCTGCGCCACCCGGCCGCGCCAGAGCACGCAGGCCAACTGGGACTGCTCGTCGCTGAGCGTAAAATAGCAGTGCCCTGAACGGTGTTGAGTGAACTGCGAAACCTCACCTCTCACCCAGAGCACCGGCAGACCGCCCTCCAGGACAATTTTTATCCGGGAGGTCAATTCGCCGACGCTCAGGGCCGAGATCTCTGCCATCATGATCTCCAGAATCTCAAGAGCAACGTCAGCAACAGGCTGAGGATCACGCAGATGCCGATGGGGAAGTAAATAGTCAGCGCCCCTTTCTGCCAGCGCCAAGGTTCGAGGAACCTCGCCAGCAGAGGAACCTTCGGAGCGGCACAAAAGAGTGCTCCCGAGACGATCAGGAGCACTCCGAAAACGATCAGAATTTTGCCGACGCTTTGATAAGGCAAGGCCAATTTACCTCGCCGAATGATGGGGAGACGACAACGATATAATGCTTGCCGAGTAGTTCGTTCCGTTAATTTCCAGCCAGCCGATCGTGTACGTGCCGCCTCGCGGATTTGTGGCGCTTCCCGGATTCAACAACAAGACATTGCCCCTCCTGCAATGGTAGGCTTCATGAGTATGGCCGAAGATAAGGATATCGGGTTTCGGCTCCGGCCAGGCGTGAAACACTCGCTCGGGAAGATCCCGAGGCGCGCCCCACCCGTGCATTAAACCGATGCGAACGCCCTCGCACGGAATCAGCGCATACTCAGGTAGCACCTCTTTCAATTCCAGCGCGTCCATGTTGCCGTGCACTGCCTTCAGATTGCCCTTTTGGCGCAACGCCTCGTAGAAACTGTCCTCGGTATGGTCTCCGGCGTGGAGGATTAAATCGGCGCGGCCGAAGTAATCCGTCAGGCGATCCAGAAAATTCTCCACATCCGCCTTCTCCCGATCTACACCTTTCAGCGAATTAATCTCGCGCGGCAAGTGGGTGTCGGAGAGAATGAGGATGCGAGTCATAACGGTGCTGCTGGATTACACCTTTTTCTTATGTCGGTTCTTGCGCAGTCTTTTCTTCCTTTTGTGGGTCGCCATCTTAGCTCGCTTGCGCTTCCGGCCGCAGGGCAATCGAATCACCTCCTTCGAAGGTCGTCGTTTGGATTAATAGTTAGATTACTTTTTCCGGCGCAAAGATTCTTTCCACTCCGGCGAGGCGCGGAAAACAGGAACTTTCTTGGCGGCGACATTGATAGTTCTGCGGGTGCGCGGATGCTGGGCTTTACGGGCGCTGCGATGCACCGCGCGGAACGTCCCAAAACCGCGCAGATTCACACTCTGACCGCCGCCCACTTTCTTGATGATCAGCTTAACCAGGTTATCAACGGCATTGCGGGCCTCGGTCTGGGTTAGGCCGGATTGATGGGCCACGTCCTTAATCAAATCGCTTTTGTTCATGCTGAATCGCTCCTCTTTTTGATTTTGAATTCCCCGAGAAAGCCGGGCTTTATCTTCTTTATACGATGGGATTCGCCAATTTGCCAATGCCTTTACGGCAAAATCGGATGGAAATTTCGGGGCATTTCGTATTTCAGCGGCGCGGCCAAACCCAGGCGCACATAGAGGATTTCCTCCAAATCGCCGAAGAGGAGATCGAGCAGATTCAGCCGCCGGCGGTGGAATTCCACCAGCCTCGGTTCGCCCTGAATGCCGCCGAGCTCGCCCGCTAATTTCAGCGCGTCTTCCATCCCCCCCAGCAGGTCCACCAGCCCCAATTCTTGCGCCTGTCGTCCGGTATATACTCGGCCATCCGCCAGAAGTTCCGCCTTTTTCACGTCTATTTGGCGTTCTTCCGAGACGGCGGCGAGGAATTGCTGGTAGGAATCGTCTATAACGCTCTGGATGTATTCCCGCTCCTCCGGCGTCAGGGAACGATGAGGCGAACCCGTATCCTTAAACTTCCCACTCTTGATCACCTCGAAATTTATGCCGATCTTTTCGAAGAGTTTGCCGTAGGTGGGAAACTCCGCAATCACGCCGATGGATCCGGTGAGCGTGCCCGGATTGGCCATGATGGTGTCGGCGCCCAGAGCCACGTAATAGCCGCCGGAAGCGGCCACTCCGCCCATGGATGCGACGATGGGGATTTCCTTCTGGTCGCGCAGGTAGGCCAGCCGGGCGTAAATTTCCTGCGACGCCGCCACGCCGCCGCCGGGCGTTTCGAGGCGCAACAGCAGGGCTTTCACACCGGAGTCGCGCTCGATTTTCTTGAGTTGTTCAAGGATGGGACGAGGGTTGTAGATCGGCCCGAAAATCTCGACCAGGGCGACCTTTTCGCCGCCCGGCATGCCAAGATCTTCGAAACCCGCCCGCGGCGACAAAAGGCCGGTGATGAGGTAAAAAAAGAGGACTAAGGCCAGCAGGAAGAAAAGAAGTACAAACAGGTCGCGACGTCGGCTCAATCCACCTCCATAATTAAGGCTGCAGTTTTATTTCGAGGCCGGGTTGAAGAGAATGCGCCGAGCGGATGCCGTTCCATTCCTTCAATTGCTGCACGGAAAGACCGAATCGCTTGGCGATGTCCCAGAGCGTATCCCCGCGGCGAATGACGTAGGTTTCAGGCACACTGGCGCTCGAATTGTCCTCGCCCGACTGCGGATTTTCGGAAATGCCGAATTCGCGATCCCCGGAGCTCCCCGGGGCGGCTTGAGTCCAGAGGATGAGCCGCTGACCCGCGTAGATGTATTTTTCGCCCCAGAGGTGATTCCAGGTTTTGATATCCGACGGCTGAACGCGGTATTTCAGCGCGATCTTCGCCAGGGTGTCGCCTCGGCGGACGCGATAGATGATGCGATTGGATCCGTCCGCGGAAGTGACCTGCGCAGGCTGCGGCTGGCCGACCGCCGGCTCCTCGCTGGTGGCCACGTATTCCTCGCGCACGGGAATCAGGAGATACCGTCCGGCGCGGATGCGGTGGGGGCTTTTCAGGTTGTTGGCGGGCACGTTCATGATCGCCTTGACGCTGACGCCGTACTTCCTGGCAATCGTGGCCAGCGTTTCGCCGGAGCGCACGCGGTGGCGGACCCAGTCGCTGCGCTCCTCGCTCTCGGTCTTGACCGGCACGCGCGGCGCCTTGCTGATCTGCTCGGCAAATGCCTCCGCCGAGCTACTCCCTGCCGGCAGCTTCACCGGGAAATTCTTGGCCTGGGGCGGAGTGATCCCCTTTTTGAGGGCCGGATTCAACCGCTTGACCGTCTCATAATCCACATTAGCGCATTGGGCGATGGTGCGCAGATCCATGCTGCCGTCAACATAGACGACATTGGTCTCCGCCTGTCTCCGGAAAACGGGCCGTTCGAATCCGTATTTCTCAGGATCCTGGCATATCAAGCGCGCGGCCAGATAATAGGGAACGTATTCGCGCGTTTGACGTGGCAGATGCCGGCGAATTTGCCAATAATCATAAGCTCCGACTTTCTTCACCATCTTCTGCACGCGAACTTCACCGCAATTGTAGGAGGCGAAGGCCAGATACCAATCCCCGAATTGATCATACAGCTTGCGCAGATAACGGCAGGCCGCTCGGGTCGCCAGCTCGGGATCGCGGCGCTCATCATAATGTTTATTGACCGTCAGGCCATAGATCTTGGCTGTGGAAGAGATAAACTGCCAGAGGCCGGAGGCATGCGCGCGCGAATAGGCCGAGGTGCTGAAGCCGCTCTCAATCATGGAAAGATGGACGAGCTCCACCGGCATCCCCTCCTGGCGCAGGAGATCGGTCAAATAAGGCACCCACTCCTCGGAGCGCTCCAACCAGCGCGTAAACACCTTGCGGCCCTTGGTCTGGAAAAAGCGCAGGGCGTCTTCGACATGACTGTTGACTTCGAGAGGGATGGGGGGATACAAGCGATAGGAGGTAACGACGGCCGTATCCACCTGAGCCGGCGAGAGGACGATGTCAATCAATTCTTCCCACGATTCCACTGAATCACCGAGAAATTCCGCCAGCGCCAGATAAACAGTGGATGGAGAACTCTCTTCCGGGAGAACGGGAAGCTGATGGAGAAATTTGGCGTAGTCTGAAACCAATTCGCCGCGCAGATCATCGAGATCTTCCGGATCCAAATCCAGGCTGTCCGCTTCCAGGTCCGAGAGGTTGACGATGGCGCATTCGAAGAGATCCTGGGCCGCCTCGTTGCGGCCGGCGCTGGCGCTGTCGAGAGCCTCGCTGTAACAGCGCTGGACGTCCTCAAAGCGCTCTTGGGGAGTGAGATAGAAGGGGAGTTCGGAATCGAGGAGCGCGAAGGTTTCACTCTCCTCCATTGCAGGCTCCTCCGGTTTCTCCGAGAGCCAGAAGAAGTTCCGGGCGCCGGAGCATCCCAGCATCAGGAATGCCAGCAGAGTTATAAGACTGCTCTTACATCTCATCTCGCCTCGTCGTTGGGTCTTCAAAATTCCCCCTAAGATAGCCATTTGCCGGATGGATTGCAAGAAAAAATCGCGATGATATTTTTTTATCTACCGAAGCTGCGAATTCCAGGCTTTGCCTCAATTTATAGAATGGGCCCGGCCATTTCGAAGCAAAATGTCGGCTTTTTTAGGGGCTGACGAGCCGATTCGCCTCCGCTGCTTTTCCAGCCTTCTCTTGATTTGGAAACGATCTATCACTATATTTCCAACCAATGACGGGCGTGGTGAAAAAATCCCTGCGGCTGACGATCCTCACGTTTGCCATCCTGACTCTCGGCTGCTCGGGAGATGCGGATAGGACTATCCATATTATATACAGCGGCGGCATCGCGGGTTATCTGGAGCCCTGCGGCTGCCGTGAGGGCCGGATTGGCGGCATGGCGCGATTGGCGGGAGCCATCCGCGATAGCCTGCAGCAATGGAATCATAGCATTCTCTTATTGGACGCCGGTGAATTCGCCGAGAGCTACGGGTCGGATCTCATCGCCAAGAATCGAACGCTGCTAAAATCCCTCGCTCTGATGAACTATGACGCCGTCAATGTCACCACCCGGGACTTGATGGCCGGAATCCAAAATCTGCAATGGGCCGCCGATTCTCTCGGAGTTCCTCTGATTTCAGCGAATCTGAAAAGTCGAGAATCGGGACAGCGGCTCTTTCCCGGGTGGATCATTAAGGAGATTCAAGGCAGGCGGATCGGCGTGATTGGGGTGGGAGCCATCCGTCCGCTGGAGAGGATGAAGGCGGAAGCGCCATCCCTGGAGTTTACTGTTCCGGAAAGCGCCATTCGAGAGGCGCTGGAACAAATCAGAAATCAATGCGACTGGGTCATTCTGATCTGCGATTTAAGCTCGCGCAGTTCTCGCGACCTGGCCGCGCGCATCTCCGGCCTGGACTTCGTCATCTCCACCAGTGAAATCATTTCCAAGGATCAGGCCCGCAAATTTGGCGCGGCTTATGTCATCGGCACGAGCCGCAAAGGAAAGCAAATCACAACTCTCAGCCTGCTCGAAGCCGGCGACAGTTTGAAAGTCGGCCTTTCCAAGGCGATGCTCGATTCTACCGTGAGGGCAGATGAGCAAATTGGGAAGTTGGTGGAATCACACCGGCAGACAGGTCTTTTCCAGCAAAGACCTTAAATACTGGATGGCACGTTATTAAAATGCGCGCCCACCGACGGTGAGCCGAATTTGCGGCACCCATTAAGGGAGGAGGCACAAGGCCTCATCTCTACTTTTGGGACTGGATTACGAATTAAAAAGCCCGCTGGAGCGGGCTTTTTGTTTGATAATCGCTTATGGGTAAAGGCTATCCGCCGGAGGGCGGATGGGGGCGAAAGCCCTCCCTTCGGGACCTTCGGCTCATTTCATTAGCACTATCTTCTGAACCGAAGTAGAGCTGCCCGCCGATATCCGCGCCAGATAGATTCCCGACGGGAGATGCGAGGCATCGAAGGTGACTTCGTGCGTTCCGGCTTCGCGCCAGCCATTGACCAATTCCGCCGCCAATCTCCCGGCAGTATCATACACTTGCAAATTGACATGGCTCGATGCCGTCAACCTGAACGTGAGAGCAGTAGAAGGATTGAAGGGATTGGGATATGCGGAGATCAAATCGGTGCGTTTTGAAACGGCGGTTGCAGTTTCAACCGCTTCCACCGGATCGTCCCAACCGGAAACTCCCATCTTGTCAACCCACGGGCCCACGCTGAAAGCATCCAAGCCCTTTGTAAACGTGAAGCTATCCGACGACCAAACATTGTGGGGATGATAGCCCACCTTAGCCGTATAGACGTACGTCCCATCCGGGGCCCGGCCGGGAATGAACTGACTCAGGCTGCGAAGAATCGTTCCATTGGCAGCCAGCGCGACGTTGTTGCGCAGCAGGATCAAGCTGGTGGATCCCGAGGGAAAGGTCATCTCGATCCAGACATCAAACGTCGCGGTCGTGATCTCGTTGTTGTGGATGTTGAGGTCATAGGTTATGGTTCCGCCGGTAGGCGGAAGAATCAGCGAACTGGTGGGCGTCAGATCCACAGTGACGTCGTAGGACGGCGCTCCGACCACGGTGACATTCATGGAATTCTGCGAAGTGTTGCCGCCGCGATCCCAGGCCTGGACGGTCACGGTGTAGGGGCCGCCCGGATAGCCGGCGGTGTGCCACATGCCCGCATTGTCCGTCGTCTCGATCAGAGTATCCCCGTCGTTATTGGTCAGCACGAAGAAGAAATTGCGGGCATTGTAATTGCCCTCCGTATTGCAGGTGGCGTCATCCTTGTAGACGACTCCCAAAACGGTTGAGCTGACGGGCAGTAGGCCGTTGAAAACAAAGGCCTGGCGCGTGTCCGTGATCGAACCGCCCGCGATGGTATAGGCAATGCGGTAGGGGATGACTTCCCAATGGTTATTCCAGATCTTATCGCCGATCTTGGCGATGATGTCCACGTCGCCGGAAAGCGAAGTGGGATTCAGGTAGGTTGAGGTATTATTGACGCAGAAGGCCAGCAGATTTTGACCGGTGGCGTTGTATATCGTCGGCGCATCCGGCTCCGCGATGGGCTGCAGAAATTCCAGCGGATTTTCGATGGAAGAATACCAGCCCCAGGGCAGGCCGCCTGTGCCGACCACGCGGTTGAAATGCACGTGATGGAAACTGGAAACCGACCAGGTGGCCACATCACCGATGTAGTCGCCCGTGTAGATTTGGTCGCCGACGTTGAAAGGATAGGTGGTATTGGGCATGTGCCAGTAGAGCCAGCCGGTGGCTCCAGCGACGTACTGATCGCCGATCATCAAGCCGCCGTACATGGTGCCGGAGGTCTCATGCGTCATCCAGCCGTCTGTGGCGGAGTAAACGAGCACACCGCCCGCGCCGGACATGATGTCAATCCCATCATGATAATAGGGCGAGCCGCCGTAATTCTGGAATTCATCGTAATTGTTTCCCAGCGACCCGTGCTGTGTGGTCGGCTGGAAGATCCAGGGAATGGCGCCCGCGGTCCCGGTTAGGAGCGAAATGGCCATGACGGCCAGCGCCGATCGTTTTATATGATTCATCGTCCTGTTCATTCTTCACCTCCTGTCCCGCACAGAGATTCAACCGGAGCGCGCATGACCTCATCGCGCGTCAACACCAGTAGCTGACGACCATCCGCCGAAAACTGCACTCGCGGCGTCGTTGTGTTCCAGCGGGTGTAGGTTACCTTCTGCTGATAGCAGATGCTGCCGTCGCGGTTGTAGAGCCGGACTTCGCCTTCGGGATGGCGATCCGGTCCTTTCACCTCCGACCCCAGATCGCGCTCGATTCCGATCGCGATGCAGGAGGCATCCTTCGTCAAATCCACGCTGGCGAACGACCATTCCCCCTGCGCTTCGAGCTGGCGCTGCATGACGACTTCCCCGCTCGGATTCCTCATCAAGAAGAGGGCATGATCGGTGAAGGCGGCAAAGAGAGCATGGTCCGGCGAGAAGGCAACGCCGCGAACGATTTCGCCTCCCAGTTCGCCTGAGTAGGCGGCGCGGCCGTCCAGATAGAGGCTGATCCTGGGGCCATGGAGGATGGCCGCCCAGCGGCCGTCAGCGGAGAAAAACATGCGGTAGGCCGTACCCAACCGCGCGATCTCGTCGCCCGCTGCGCTATACAGCAGGCTTCCCTCCACGCCGCTGTTTATCAAGATTCGATCGCCTGACAGGCTGGTCTTGATTTCGCCGACGGCGGGAAGTTCGAGCTGCTTGATAAGCTCCCCATGAGGCGAAAGGAAATAAACGCTGTTCAGCGGCAGGTTGATGTTGCGGTTCACGCCGACCGCACCGCCGGATTCGAGAGGAAAGACGTCGTTCAGAGCGTGATGTTCCAGCGACCAGAGTTGCTTACCGTCGCGGCTGACGGTCATCTGAGCCGCATTGGCGACGTCTTTGACGCCTTCGTAGGTAATGGACGCCTGAATCGCTCCCGATGGGGATACATAGATCCGCTCGGCCATCGGCAGCTCGCGCACCTGAGCCTCCACCGAGCCGGCTGCGATTCGCGTGAAGCGAAGCTGCTCCAGAACGCAGACCTGGCCGGATGTCGTCAGCGTCGCCGCTTCGATGGCTCCCGGCGAGCGCGCCAGAATCTCCCAGGGGCCGGGCGCCTGAGCACCGAAGGCTGGGGAGAGACTCGCCAAGACCATCAGGACCAAAAGATTAACCGTTTTCTTCATCAGCACCTCGCACCCTCATTGATTTTAGAGTTATCAATTAATTTGTAACAATATACGAAAGAATCCGGCCAAATGCAAGAGGAATATGGGGCGGAGGATTAAATGCCAAGCGAGGGCCATCACAGTCAACGAAGGAAAGTAACAGGGCGAGATCTTCTGAATCAGGCCTTCAGCATGATCACCAGATCCATGACATTGGTCAACGTGGCTCCGGTGAAGAGGAGGTCGTGCAGGGGATTGAAAAAGTGGTAGGAATCGTTTCGCTCCAGATAGTCGGCCGCATCGAAGCCCAGGGCGGCGGCGCGGATTATGGTGGTTCCGTCGGCGATGGCTCCGGCGGCGTCGGTGGGACCGTCTGTGCCGTCGGATCCGGCGGATAATAGGAGACAGTTGGGCACATCTCCCAGCTCAATAGCCGCGGCCAGAGCCAGTTCTTGGTTCCTGCCGCCGAGGCCGGAGCCTCTTAGGGCGACCGTCGTTTCGCCTCCAGCGAGGAGGCAGATGGGCCTGCCGGTGGCTTTTTCCTTCTTAAGCACCTCTGCCAGATCCCGACCCTGATAGCGGGCTTCGCCTTGAAGGCGGTCGGTGAGAATTCTGGTTTGATAGCCCAGCGATTCGGCATGCCGGAGAGCGGCTTCCAGCGCCAGCCGATTGTTGCCGATGATTTGGAAAACGGATCGCTCGAAGATGGGATCTCCGGGCTTGGGGGTGTCGGGAATTCGGCCTGATAGACCCTCCCCGATATGATCAAGTATTGCTTTAGGTAAATTATCTGTAATGGCGTATTTTTCGAATAATGCATATACATCGCCAAAAGTCGTTGGATCGGGAACGGTGGGGCCGGAGGCAATAGCTTCGGGCCGGTCGCCGATGACATCGGATAGAGCCAGGGTGACAATTTGGGCAGGCTGAGTGAAGCGCAGGAGTCGGCCGCCTTTGACCTGAGAGAGGTGTTTGCGAACGGAATTGATCTCCTCAATTGTGGCGCCACAGGCCAGGAAGACGGAATTAACCTGCTGCAGATCGGCGAGGGAGATGCCATTCGCGGGAAGTTCGAAAAGCGCGGAGCCGCCGCCAGAAAGCAGCATCAGCACAAGATCATCGGCAGTCAGTCCTTGAAGCACTTGGAGAATCGTCTGGGTGCCCTCTAAGGTCATTTCGTCCGGGACGGGGTGGCCGGCTTCGAGGAGGCGGATCTTCGTGAGCGGCAGGCCATAGCCGTAATTCACGATGACAGCACCAGCGGATACGCGATTCCCGAGGATTTCCTCGATGGCGGCAGTCATGGGCGCGGCGGCCTTGCCCGCGCCGATCACGATGAGGCGCGAATGACGGCACAGACGAAATTCTCGCCCGCCAACCGTCAGACCGTCGGCTACCTTCCGAACGGCCTCCCTTACCAGAAGGCCGGGATCCACGGCTTCAAGCGCCGCTTTAAGGATTCCCTGGGCATCGGCGCTCAATTTTGCGAGTATATCCATTCCCTCATCAAATTCCACAACCTTCATAAAGATAAGTCATGGACAGGACGATAACAAGATTAGGTGGCGGATATCTTCGTGGGCTCGCCGTCGAGCTCGGCAAACCACTATCCTGTGCGATGGATAGGTGCGAGCCTTGACGATAAGCGGGCGCGCATTTTGCCCGTTTTGGTCGAGATAATATGCCTGCAAACAGATCGAAGCTGTTTCGGCCCGAAACGCGCCTGGATGGTCACTTCAAAATGCGACCTGCCGAGCGTTGGGCCGTTTCAAAATTGCCTGCATCGCCCAACAGCCGAGTGCGGGAAATTCTGCGCCTGCTGGATCAGGATCGCGACCTGCCGACGCTTTCGCCGGTGGTGGAGCGCGTGCTGCAATTAGTCAACGACGATAAGATTTCCATCAAGGAACTCGCTGAGACCATTAAGAATGACGTATCCCTCTCGTTCAAAATCCTGAAAGTAGTCAATTCGGCATTTTACGGCTTCCCGCGCAAAATTTCCACTCTGACACAGGCGATGGTCATCCTGGGGCTGCCGGCGGTGAAGAATCTGGCACTCTCGATGTCCATTCTGGAGGTCTTCGTCCGGGAAAGCGCCAAGACGAAGGACGGCAAAGGCTTCCGGATTTTCTGGGAGCGCTCGCTCTTCTCCGCGGTGGCGGCGCGGCGCCTGGCGATCCTGATCAAGAATCCGGGCGATGAGGAGGTCTTCATCGGAGCGCTGCTGCAAGATATCGGCATTCTGCTCTTCATCAAACACTTCCCGGACGATTACGCCGAGGTGATGGAAAAAGCGCGGCGCAGCGCCAGCGATATCATGATGCTGGAGGAGGAACACTTCGGCATCAATCATGCCGTGCTGGGCGAATTCCTGGCCAACAAATGGCGCCTGCCGCGCAATTTGACGGTGCCGATTCTGATGCACCATCAAGGCGATATCACCGCGGACAGCTTTGACACCGAAGAGAAGAATCTCTACCAGCAGACGATTCTGATTCATATCTCCGCACTGATCTCCCAGATATTCTACGACGAATACCGCAGCGAGCGCGTGGAACGCTTGAAACAGACGGCGGATCACTTTCTGAATCTGGATCCACACGTGGTGGAAGATCTGCTGAAGAACCTGGCGGATGAAGTCAAACAGGTGGCGGACTTCTTCGGGCTGCCGCTGGAAAACACGCAGAACTATTCCGACCTGCTGATGGCGGCGAACATCGAATTGGGCCGCATCAATCTCACCTATGAGCAGATGAACCGCGAATTGATCGTGGCCAAGCGACGGGCGGAGGAGCTGGCGGAGCAGCTCGCGGAAGCCAACCGCAAACTGCAGGAGATGGCCAATGTGGACGGCCTGACGCAGATCTTCAACCGGCGCGTTTTCCAGAATCTCATCACCCGCGAATTCTACCGATCGCAGCGCTACGGACATCCGCTTTCCTGCATCATGATTGACCTCGACGCCTTCAAGGAGGTCAACGATAATGAAGGCCATCTGGTCGGCGACCAGGTGTTGAAAGATGTGGCGGCCTTGCTACAGAGGAGCCTGCGCAAAACGGACTTTGTGGCGCGCTACGGAGGTGATGAATTTGTCGTCATTCTTCCAGAAGCAGACGTCAAGGCGGCGGCCACTCTGGCGGATAAATTGCGACAGACGGTGGAGCAGCGCAGCTTCGAAATCGAAGGGCGTTCGATTCATTTGACCATTTCTCTGGGCGTCTCGACGCTCAGCCAGGGGGCGCCGATGGCGACGGAGGAAGAGATGGTGCAGCGGGCCGACGCCAACCTGTACCTGGCCAAGAAGTTTGGGCGCAACCGCTGCTGGACAGATAACGACGGTAAGGTGCTCCAGGAGGCCGAACAACAGACGGACAGCCTGATGTCTAAAGCGCCATTACCTGCTTGATTCTGGGCTTTTTAATTGTTACATTATTACGTTTAAGCCTATCATTCGCGGGAGACCGATGGCATCATGAAAAAGTTGCAGTTTCATAGCTTTGGCGACTTGAAGCTGGTGATGGCAGAGCTTGAGAAGCATAACATCGAATTCACCTGGGACTTTCTGACCCGCCAGCACGAGCTCAACTTGGGCCATATCAACATCGATCACGTTAAGCTGGCGCTGACCAACTGTCCGGTGCCCTACAAAATCATTGATTATTCTTAAATCCGAGGCCGATAACTTCAGCCAATTGACGGCACTCTGACCGACTTTACTCGCTGGGTAAGCGCGAGCATCGTTTCACCTCATCTTTCCGCTTTGTTCCATCCCCTCGACAGACTGCGAGACGCCCTGCGGCGGTATGCGCCCTTCGCTCAATTCTCCTCGGCTATCGCTGAGCATCCCGCCATCGTGCTGCGGGGCGCTCCGGGCGCATTGAAAGCGCTTGTGGTCGCCGAGCTGGTGGGCGCGGGCAAGCGAGTTCTCTGGATCTCACCGCGCAGCAGCAGCCGCGAAGAAGCCCTGTCCGATCTCACTCACCTTTTGGCCGACGACCAACTAGGCCTGCTCCTGACTTCACAGGACAAGGGCGACGTTTCCCCTTTTGAATCCCGCATCTTCCGCGCCCGCGCCTTGCAGGGCTGGATAGCCCGACAATCCTTCGCCCTGGTCGCCGATCCAACGTCCATCTGGCAGGACGTATTCCCCCGGCTGGAGACCCTGGAGAGAATTCGCATACCGCTGCAAATGGGCATGTTGCTGGGTCGCGATCCGCTGACGCGCCGGCTGGCCTCGGCGGGCTACATGCGCAGCGAACTGGCGGAGAACCGGGGCGAATTTGCCGTCCGGGGCGGGATTCTGGATATCTTCCCCTATACTCACGACCGCCCGTTGCGATTGGAGTTCAACGGCGACGTGCTGGAATCGCTGCGCAGCTTTGATCCGACCAATCAACGGACGGTTCAACAGATCCAATCCGAAACGCTCTTCCTGGCCAATATCGAAGGGGAAAGCGGCGCAAACATTGCGACCTATGCCGGGCCGGAGGACGTGCTTCTGATCGAAGAGCCCGAAGAGATCGGCCTTCGAGCACGGGAGGCAGGAAAGGAACAACGCTGGCATGAATGGGTCGCCGTGAACCGGATCATCTACTGGGGCAGCGCTCAGCGAGAGCTCCCACGGCATGACCTGGGCGGCATGGTGCAGGAGGATTTCGGGGGACAGATCAACCGTTTGGCCGACTCGCTGGCCGACCAATCGGCGAAGCATTGTCCCTGTTTCGTCTCCTGCGACAACACGGGGCAGCTTGACCGGCTGCGGGAACTGTTAGATGCGCGGGAACTGCGCGAACATCCGGTGATGTTGGTGGCGCATTTTTCGGGTGGTTTTCTATTGCCGTCCGGAGCGCCCTGCCTGTACACGGATCATCAGATTTTTCGGCGTCAGCGGCGGCGCCGAACCTATTTCCGCATGCACAACTTCAGCCCCATCGAACGCGCCGACATGTTGAAGAAGGGCGACTTCGTCGTGCATGAGGATTATGGCATCGGCCGATTCCTGGGATTGACCACGATTGAAGTCAACGGGCATGCGCGAGAATGTTTGCAAATTGAATACCGCGACAGAGTGACCCTGTACGTGCGGCTCGAATCGCTGGCCACAGTCCAGAAATTCTCCGGGCGCGAGGGATTTATCCCGCCGCTGACGCGCATCGGCCGGGGCGAGTGGGAGAAGCTGCGCAAGAAGACGCGCGAGGCGGTAAGGGAGCTGGCCGCCGATCTGCTCAATCTTTATGCTCTGCGATCCGCTCAGGATGGCTTCTCGTACCCGGAGGATGGGTCGCTTCAGCATGAGGTCGAGGCTCAATTTGAATATGAGGAGACGCCCGACCAATTGAAGGCGATTGATGAAGTTAAGCGGGACATGGAAGAGCAGCGGCCCATGGATCGCTTGGTCTGCGGGGATGTGGGGTATGGCAAGACCGAGGTGGCTCTGCGCGCGGCTCTGAAAGCCGTGCTGGGAGGCAAACAGGTGGCGCTGCTGGTACCGACCACGCTCTTGGCGCAACAGCATTATGGGACGTTCAGCCGACGCCTCGGTTCGACTCCCGTGGAGCTCGAGATGCTGTCCCGTTTCCGCACGCAGAAGCAGCAGGTGGATATTCTCAAGCGCCTTAAGGCGGGCAAGATTGATATCGTCATTGCGACGCATCGGCTGCTTTCACCCGACGTGGTTTTCAATAATCTGGGCTTATTAATTGTGGACGAGGAGCACCGGTTCGGAGTGCGGAACAAGGAGCAGTTGAAGAAACTGCGCAGCCAGGTGGACTCCCTGGTATTGACGGCCACGCCCATCCCCCGCACGCTGCACATGTCGCTCATCGGGGCGCGCGATATGTCGCTGATCCGCACGCCGCCGCAGCACCGGTTGCCCATTGAGACCGAAATCGCGCCATTTTCGGCCGACTTGATCAAGGACGCCATCCTGCGTGAGATTGACCGCGGCGGGCAGGTCTATTTCGTTCACAATCGCATCGAGTCCATTCATGCCGTCAAGCGGATGCTGGAGCGCTGGCTGCCGCAAATCCGCTTTACGGTCGCTCATGGTCAGATGCCGGAATCGCAATTAGAAAAGACCATGAGCGATTTTCTGATGAACAAGTTCGACGTCCTGATCTCGACCATGATCATCGAATCGGGACTGGATCTGCCCAACGTGAACACGATGGTCGTCAATCGCGCCGATCGTTTCGGCCTGGCGCAGCTCTATCAGCTTCGCGGACGCATTGGCCGATCCAGCCGCCAGGCCTACGCCTATCTGCTGACGCCCCCCAAGGTGGCGATCGCCGATCAAGCTCGCAAGCGTCTGGAGGCGATTCGGGATTGCAGCTACCTGGGCGCAGGCTTCCAATTGGCGCTGCACGACTTAGAGATTCGCGGGGCGGGCGAGATTTTCGGCGCCAAGCAGTCGGGGTTCATTCATGCCGTGGGATTCGACTTGTATCAGAAAATGCTGGAAGAGACCGTGCAGGATTTGACTCACCGGAAGGATGACACCCACCCGCGCGAAGAAGTTCCATCTGATTTTGAGCCGAAAATCGAGTTTCCTCTGGATGCCTTTCTACCCTCCAGCTATGTCGAACATCCCGAGCAGCGGCTGGAGCTGTACCGCCGCTTGTCTACTGCACAAGATCTCCAAACCCTGGAAAAAGTGGCAGAAGAGATCACCGATCGCTATGGAACTCCGTCTCCTGAAGCGCAGCACCTACTTGAATACCTGGCGCTCAAAATCGGCTGCCAGAAGGCGGGCTTGAGCCGCCTGGAGCTGCGCGAAGACTTTTTGTTGGCGGAAATTCATTTGGGGAAGCACAGCGATTGGAACCAGCGACTGCCAGAGATTGTCAGCCGATTGGACGGCCTGCCGGTGGAATTTTCCGGAGACGTCCCGCCGGCGCTGCTGCTCCGCTGGACGCCCGAATCGGATTGGCCTCAGCGGATCCGCCTGAGCCGCGACGTCCTGGCTCGCCTCGCTGAAAATAAACCATAAAAATCCCCCAAAGACGGGATCAATCTCTGGTCAAAGGGGTATAATTACCTTTGAGATTGACAAACACAGACTCTTGACCCAGAGGAGATGCGCATGCTGCGAGTTTTCCATGAACCGAAATCATCATCCAGGACCGCTATGAAGATGAGATTGAATCAAGTTTGGCCGATTTTGGCCGCCTCGCTTTTCGCGCTGCCGCTGATCATCGGCGGCTGCGGGCCGGGCAAAGACATTGTGGCGAAAGTCGGGCCCAGGAAGATTACCGAAACTGAATTCAAGGACGAGCTGATCAAGCGATACCGAGCGCCGGAGATGGCGGCACAACGCAGCCTGGACGAACGCAAAGAAGTCCTGAAGCTCATGATGGAACAAAAGATGAGGATTCTGGACGCCTATCGCCTCGGTCTGGATAGGGACTCCGCTGTTGTGAAGGCGGCGGAAGACGCGCGGCAACAGGCGGCCATTCAGGAGCTGTACCGGACTGAGATCATGGACAAGGTGATTCCGGCTAAGGAAATCCGCGAGCAGTACGATAAAATGGGCGAGGAGATCAAGGCCAGCCACATTTTGATCAAGTCCGCGATGGACACCTCAGAAGCCGCTCTGGCGCCGACCAAGGCCAAAATGGACAGCATTTATCAACTAGCCATTTCCGGGCAATCTTTCGATTCATTGGCCAAACAATTCTCCGAGGATGTGACCTCCGCGCAAAACGGAGGCGACCTGGGTTATTTCGGCTGGGGGCGCATGGTGGACGAATTCCAGGAGGCGGCCTTTGCTCTGGAGGTGGGCGAAATCAGCAAGCCGGTGAAATCATCCTACGGCTATCACCTCATCAAGCTGATGGATCGGCGGCCTAATGCCAACCGCAAGAGCTTCGAGGAAGAGCAGGATAACATCCTGATGAATCTGCGGCGCAAGTATCAGAAGGAACTGCAGAAGCTGGCCGAGGAATATCTGGCCAAGTTAAAAGAGGATTTTGGCCTGAGCTTTAACTACGCCAATATTCAGAAGATTCTGGACAAGGTCAGCGATCCTTCGGTGCCGCGCAACAATGACTACTTCTCCAACTTCACTGCAGAAGAGAAGGCCTGGGTTGTGGCGACGCTGAAAGGCGATACCATTACGGTGGCCGATCTGCAGGCGGAGCTGGTCAAAGCCGGGCAGAATCCTCAGTGGCGGGATCAAAAGGACATCACGACTATGGTCGAGAGGGTGGTGGTTCCTAAATTCCTGGGTGAACGCGCCCGCGATTTGGGGCTTTACGGTCGCAAGAACATCCGCGAAATGTACCAGAGCACTCTGGAATTGCAGATGTCTCAAAAGGTCGAGGCCAAACAGGTGCAGGACAAACTGGATATCAGCGATGCCGCGCTGCTGGCTTACTACCAGAGTCATCCGGAGGAATTCAAAAGCGATTCGACCGTCGAAGTGCAGGAGATCTACATTAACGCGGACGTCGCCAAGGATCACGATCTGGCGATGGCCCAGAGAATGGCAGCCCGCGCCAAGGGCGGCGAGGATTTTGCGAATTTGGTGAAGAAATACACTGACCGCAAGTCGTCGCTGCCTCGGGATGGTCGGATCGGCCCGATCACGAGCCGTCAATATGGCGAAATGGGTCGCCGGGCTTTCAGCATGAAGATCAACGAGATCAGCGAGCCCATCCCCATGGGCGCTCGCGCCTATTCCGTCATTAAGCTGATGGACAAATCCGAGGCTCGCCAGAAGACTTTTGAGGAGGCCAAGTCGCAGGCTGAGCGTCTGGTGCGCATGAAGCAGTCCGATAGTCTGCGCACAGCGTGGGTGGAGGATATGAAGAAGCGCTACCCGGAGAAGGTTTACGAGGATCGCCTCATGTCCGTACTTCCGCCCCAAGCCGGTTCGGCCGATACGACGGCGCAGGCCCCCGGCATGCAGACGCCCAAGGCTCGGATGCAGCAAATACCGGTCACGAGGGAATCGAAGCAGGAGAAGAAGTAATTTTCGAAGATGGCCGAGCGCGCTTCCCGGTCTGGCTGCCGACGATAATCCTGCTTATCGCCGGCTGCAGCCAAGACGCACCCATTGATCAAATCGCGGCGCGGGTCGGCGATGCTGTGATTCTGCGAAGCGATTTGCAGAAAGCCTATGGCCTGCCAGCGACCACGGCCGATTCTTCTGCCGTGCGAGCGTGGGAGGCGGCAGCCCGAGATTGGGCTTTCCAGGAAATCCTGCTCCAAGAAGCCGGTAAGCGCCGGCTGGAGCAGGATAGCCTTTTTTTGGCGAGACTCGGTAATTTACACGACGCATTACTCATTCAATTTCTCTATGAAAAGGCGGCGCAGCCGGGCGAGGTGGATTCTGCCGAAGTCGTGGCTGAATATACCCAAAACCTAAAGGAATTTGTTTCAGCGGCGGAGCAGATTGATCTGGCCTATCTTGAGGCGCCTACGCGCGAGGCGGCCAATGAGGCGCGCCGGGCTATGCAATCAGGCGAGGATCTGACTATCATTTTGGGACAAGACGAATCGCTGCGCGGTCAAGCTCTGGGCTGGGTGGGATACGGGGATCTAAATCCGGAAATTGCGAAGGCCGCATTCTCATTGGTGCCGGGTGGAATCTCCTATCCCTTGAAGCGTGAACAGGGCGGTCACATCGTCTTGCAGTGCCGGCAGAGGCGTGCGCAGGGGACTATTTTGCCGTTAGAAGAAGTCTCTGACGAAATCCACGATCGAATCAAGCTGCGGAAGCAGGCCGATGCGGAATGGACCTTGCGCGACAGCCTCTGGTCAGCCTACCGGCCTGAGATTAAAGTCAAGTTATCGGAGAACCTCAGTCCTGTCGAATAAACAAGGCGAATTTGTGGGCGAGTCGCGAGTAGAATGAATATGACTTTTAAAATGACTCCAAAAATAATCCGCGTGCCAACCAGATGGAGACTTTGGTGCGGCGCGAGCCTGGTTTTTTTCTCGATTCCGGCCTGTTTTGCGCAGGGATCCAATGAGGTGATTGACCGTATCATCGCCATCGTCGGGGACGCGGTCATTCTCGAAAGTCAGGTTTTCCAAAACGCGCAGAACATCGCCCTGCAGCAGGGGATGGATCTACTGAAAGATCAGAACAAGTTTGAGCAGCTCAAGCGAGACGTGCTGCGCGAAATGATTAATCAGAAGGTCCTGCTGGCGAAGGCGCGAGAAGACAGCATCACCGTGGAAGCTCGCGAAGTGGATCGCGAGCTGGAGAACCGCCTGCAAGCGATCATTCAGAACGCAGGATCGGAGCAAAAGTTAGAGGAGGTGTACGGCCAGTCGATCAACCGGATTCGACGCGAATATCGGCCCCTGGTTGAGGAAGAGCTGCTGGTGGAACGAGTCAAACAGCGGCGCCTGGCCGACATCACGGTAACGCGTCCGGAAATCGAGCAGTATTTCAAAGATCATCCCGAAGCCTTCAAGCCGCTGAAAGACGCCGCCGAGATTAGTCACATCCTCCGAGAAGTCAGCCGCAGCGGCACGGCGGAAGAACGAGCCAAGGCTCGAGCGGATTCTCTCTACGACGCCATCAGGGCGGGTGCGAGTTTTGACTCCCTCACCTTCCAGTTTTCCGATGACCGGGCGTCGGCGAAAAGATATGGCCGCATTGGGACTACACAGCGAGGGGATCTGCTGAGCGACTACGAGAACGCGGCTTACGCCTTGAAAGCCGGGGAGATCTCCCGGCCGATTCGCAGCCCGGCGGGCTATCATATTATTCGGTTGGATAATCGCCAGGATGAGGAGATCTCGACCTCGCATATTCTTATTCAGGTCAAAGCCACGCAGGATGATGAGCAGCCGATTGTGGACAGTCTGAAGATCATTCGCGAGGCCATACTGGCGGGGCAGAGTTTCGAGGAGGCAGCGCGCGCCTATTCGCAGGATCTGCAAACCGCGCAACGCGGAGGTTACCTGGGCTGGTTTGCTCTGGAGGACATGCCGGCGGATTTCCGGGCGGCGGTGGATACCCTGAAGGTCGGCGACATCAGCCAGCCGCTGAAGACACAATACGGCTATCACTTAGTTAAGCTTCGAACACGGAGGGAGGCCCACGAAGTCAGCCTCGAACAAGATTGGGAGCTGGTGGCGCAGCAGACGCTGAATGCCAAGAAGGAGAGAGAGTATCTGCGCTGGATGGATGGGTTGAAAGCGAGGTATTACATAGAGATCAAAGACAATTGAGGCTTGCGCTACCCGCTGAGGTAGGGGGTGCGGCATGCCGCGCCCCTATTCATTTTCATTGCCTAAGCAGCTAGATTCTATTATATTTTGGATAGGCCGACGGAGCAACATTTTCCCCATTGGGAGCGTATCCTAATTGGGATGGTCAAATACCAATGAATTCAATTGAACAGGATCGCCTGACCATCGCCGGGCGCAGCTTCAAATCGAGGCTGTTGATCGGGACGGGGAAATTTGCCTCGGCCAAGATCATGCGGCAGGCCGTAGACGCTTCTGCATCGGAGCTTGTCACGGTGGCTCTGCGACGGGTGGATCTGGACAATCCCCAGGACGACATGCTGACGGCGTTGCAAGGCGGCAGTTATTTAATTCTGCCCAATACCTCCGGCGCTCGAGACGCCGAAGAGGCGATTCGGTTAGCTCGACTGGCGCGGGCGGCCGGTCTTGCGCCGTGGGTGAAATTGGAGGTCACACCCGATCCGCGCTATCTTCTGCCCGATCCCGTTGAGACCTTGAAAGCGGCTCAAGCGTTGATCAAAGAGGGTTTCACGGTACTGCCCTACATTAATGCCGATCCGATTGTGGCGATGAGGCTGCAGGAATTGGGCTGCGCGACAGTAATGCCGCTGGGCAGCCCCATTGGATCCAACCAGGGCTTGCGCACAAAAGATGCGATCGGCATTATCATCGAAAACGCGATAGTGCCGGTCGTCGTTGACGCAGGCCTGGGGGCTCCATCGCATGCGGCTGAGGCGATGGAAATGGGGGCGGATGCCGTGTTGGTGAACACCGCCATCGCCACGGCGGAAGATCCGATCGCGATGGCTATGGCTTTTAAGGAAGGTGTGCAAGCGGGAAGGCGAGCTTACCTGGCAGGACTGCCGGTTGCGAAAACCGCCGCGGAGGCCTCTTCCCCACTCACGGGATTTCTGGATCATGAGCTTCGCTGAGATCTTAGAGAAAACGAATCTTCGCGAGCTGCGCTTGCATCTGGACGACGTTTCAGAAGAGCAAGTGCAGAGATCCCTCGCCCGCACGCGCACGTCATTTTCCGATTTTCTGGCGATGCTTTCGCCGGTGGCTCGCAATTATCTGGAGCCCCTGGCGCAACGGGCGCATAAGATCACTGAGCGGCGTTTCGGGCGTGTGATTCTGCTCTATGCCCCGCTCTATCTTTCCAATGAATGCACCAACGCCTGCCTCTATTGCGGCTTCAACGTCAACCGCACGGTGCCGCGCATCACGCTGAGCTTCGATCAGATTCTGGCAGAGGCGCATTACCTGAAGGGCTGGGGATTTCGGCATGTGCTGCTGGTCTGCGGAGAAGCCCCGAAGGTGGTACCGGTGGCACTCTTGGAAAGGGTTTTGTATGCTCTGAAGGACGATTTACCTTCCTTGTCTCTGGAGGTCTATCCCCTTTCGGCTCCGGCCTATGAGCACGTGGCTCAGGCGGGAGCGGATGGACTGGTTCTGTATCAGGAAACCTACGACCGCGACGCCTACGAACGGGTGCACCCTGAAGGGCGCAAACGCGATTTCACCTGGCGGCTGACGGCGGCGGAGCGCGGGGGGGATGCGGGCTTTCGGCGGCTGGGCATCGGCGCGCTGCTGGGATTGCACGACTGGCGGCATGAGGGGATCGCGCTGGCTCTGCATGCCGACTATCTGATGAAGCATTATTGGAAGACGCAAATCACGATCAGTTTTCCTCGTTTGCGACACACGCCGGAGACTTTTGTTCCGGCAGCCTCGGTGAGCGATATTGATTTAGTGCAATTGATGCTCGCTCTAAGGAATTATCTTCCTGACGCCGGCATGGTAATTTCGACTCGCGAGCCGGCGATGCTCAGGGACAAGCTGATCCCTCTGGGCGTGACGCAGATGAGCGCCGGATCTCGCACCGAGCCGGGAGGATACCTGCATCCGACGGAGGCGGGCGCGCAGTTCGAGGTGGAAGATCACCGTTCGCCGCAGGAAGTGGCACGGGTGATCCGCGAGGCCGGCTACGAGCCGGTGTGGAAGGATTGGGATCGCGAAATGCGATCCGGGATAGCAGTGGAAAACGAAACTTATGCAAGTCATCGTCAACGGGAAGCCCCGAGAGGCGCATGAGGGTCTGACCGTCCTCGCACTATTGGGAGAATTGAAGCTGAATTCGCAGACCACGGTTGTGGAACTCAATAGAACGGTGCTCGACCGCGAATCGTTCGGCGTGAAGGAGCTTTCGGACGGTGACCGCCTGGAATTGGTGCGATTGGTAGGGGGCGGATAATGGTTCCGAAAAGCGATCCACTGGATTTCGATCTGTATCCGGTGACGTGCCAAAAGCTCTCGCGCGGGCGCAGCAATCTGGACGTGCTTGATGCCCTGATCAAAGGCGGAGCTCGGGTGGTGCAGTTGCGCGAAAAAGACCTGAGCAAGCGCGAACTCTTCGAACTGGCAAAGGCCTTCCGCGAGCGGACTTCCGACGCCGGCATGACGCTGATCATCAACGATCACATTGACGTCTGCCGGGCGGTGCACGCGGATGGAGTGCATCTGGGTCAGGATGATTTTCCGGTGCGCGAGGCGCGGGAATTGCTGGGACCGCTGGCCGTCATCGGAGTCTCGACACACAGCGTGGAGCAGGCTCTGAAGGCCGTTGAAGAGGGAGCGGACTACATCAACGTCGGGCCGATCTTCGCCACGCAAACGAAGGAACACTCTGGGCCGCCGGCGGGGATCGAACTTTTCCGGCATGTGCGCAAGTTAGCGAATATTCCCATCACCGTGATGGGCGGGATCAATATGAACAATGTGGATCAACTCCTGGAAGCCGGAGCAGATCGCATCGCGGTGGTTTCGGCGGTCGTTGGAGCGGAGGATATTGCGGGGACGGTGCGCGAATTTCGCCGGCGGATTGCCAGGGCAAAGAGAAAGGGAGCTGTGGCGTAGTAAATTCAAATGCAGAATGGAGAATTATAGGGGCGCAGGATGGCGCCCTTCTTTGTCAGAATCGCCGATTAAACGGATTAAACGGATTAAACGGATTTCATTTGGAGAGGAAAGGCAAGGATAAAAAGCGATTCCCCCGAAAATATGGCTTGCAACCGGGATATTATTGTGGTATATTGTCTCTGCATCCTCTGCGGTTAAGAATATTTCACGCAGAGGCGCAGAGAACACAGAGAAAAAGCCAAGAAGATGAAGGCTGAAATGAAAAATCTGATCCGCCGCGGCGGATTGATATTGATGTGGCTGGCGGCGGCGGTGGCAACCCAGGCATCCATTATTTACGTCCAGGGGACCGTCTCCGGGGTCTGGTCAGCGGATACGGTGATGGTGACGGGGGAGGTGCGCGTGCCGCCGCGAGAAACGCTCGAGATCCAGCCGGGAGTGCAAGTGCTGTTTCGCGGGCACTACAAATTCGTTATCAACGGAATATTGGAGGCCATCGGCACGCCGGGCGATTCGATTTCCTTCGGCGCCATCGGCGCGGCAGGATGGCATGGACTGCGTTTTATCAATGCGCCCGCGGAGAGCCATCTGGAATACTGCCGGATTCAGCAGGGCAGAGCATTAGGGTTTGACCCGGATACCTATGGCGGCGGAATCTACTGTTACGCCTCCAGCCCCATTCTTCACCACCTCAGCATTTTCGAAAACACGGCGGCTCATTCCGGAGGAGGGATTTGGTGCCAGGCGGGAGCTCAACCGACGATTACGGACTGCCTCATCAGAAATAATTCCTCCGGCGTATTCGGCGCCGGCATCGGCTGCTGGGATGCCGCTCCGACGATCGAAAATTGCGTAATCCTGGAAAATGATGCGGGAGATGACGGCGGCGGGATTTTCTGTTATCATTCCGATCCGACGATTCGCAATTGCCTCATCAGCGGAAATTCGGCGGTGGAATGGGGCGGCGGAATCTGCGTCGGCTGGGTCTCGGTCCCGGATATCGCTCGCTGCTTGATTGATGGAAATGCCGGAGGCGATGGCGGCGGCGTTTACGTTTTCAATTCCTATTTCGCCATGCGCGGCAGCCTGATCAGCAACAACCTGGCCACGGGCGGGGGCGGCGTTTACACCCACAACGACGGCGGGGGAATCTTCTTGGGATATTCCCTGGCCGGCGCTCTCTCGCTTCACGAGAGCATCATCGTCGGCAATCACGCCCGCCGACACGGTGGCGGCATACATTGCGGCAGCTCGTACAATTTATATCTCTCAAAATGTGCCGTCAATGGGAATGAAGCCGACGAACGGGGCGGAGGCATTGCGCTGTACAACGCCGCCGGATGTTCCATGCAGCGGGTTACCATCGCTCGCAATTCGGCTTATCGGACGGCGGGCGGAATATATACATGGTGCTACAGCGCCGCCAATTTAGGGAACGGCGCGGTTTGGTCGAATACTCCGGAGCAGATCATCTATATCAGCCCCCTTCAGACCAATTATTGCGATATCCAGGGCGGCTGGCCGGGTCTGGGCAACATCAACATCTACCCCGCCTTTGTGGATACCGCTCATGATGACTACCGCCTCCTCTGGGGATCCCCCTGCATTGATGCCGGCGATCCCAATCCCATTTATTATGATCCCGACGGCACGCGGGCGGACATGGGGGCGTTTTACTACGACCAGTCTAGGTCCGTTCGAATCCTCTTGACGCCGCACCAGATTCCCTACCTGATTCCCGAATCCGGCGGTTCGGTGGATTATACGATTCGGGCGTTCAACCGCGATTCATCAGCGCATTCGGCTATCATCTGGTGCGATGTGATGCTGCCGGATAGCTCGGTGTTCGGGCCGGTTTTGGGGCCGGTGGAGATTACGCTGGGGCCCGGGGCTCTTCTGGAAAGAGTTCGGACGCAGAACTTCCCTGCCGCCGCGCCGATGGGGGTGTACCATTACGATGCCTATGCGGTGGTGGGGCAGGACACCTCGAAAGATTCATTTATGTTCGGGAAGCTGGGATCTGGGGGCTTGGGGCTGGGGACCAGTACCTGGACAAATGCCGGAGAGCGGGCTAAGGATGCTATTTCGCCCGTAGCGGGCGCACATTCCGCCGCGGCGGACGCCCCTGCAAATTTCGCTCTGTATTCGTGTTCACCCAACCCGTTTAATGCCAGGACAGTTCTCAGTTACCAGTTGCCAGTTGCCAGTTACGTCAATTTACAGGTCTATAATGTCGCCGGAAGGGTGGAGAAATCGCTGGTGATTGGTTGGCGGGATGCCGGGTTGCACGAGGTGACCTTTGATGCGGCGGATTTGCCATCGGGGATCTATGTTTGCCGGATTCGGGCGGGAAGTTTCGAGGCGGTGCAAAAGATGGTGCTTCTCAAATAGGTGCTGGGGGCTGGGGAATAGAAGATAGCACGCGCGCATAGTAGCGCGCCCTCAATTCTTACTGAATGCAATCCCAAAATAAATGGAATTCACTTGACTTCAAGCATCAAAGTTTAATATATTACAAAGCTTAGGGCGAAAGCCCTTTTTTTGCGATTTTAAATCAATGGCATCAGGTCAAGGAAGACCTGACGCAACGGAGTTGAGTACAGGAGTCAAAATGAGCCGTGAATACAAAAATTTCATCGCCGGGGAATGGTGCGATGCCATTTCCAAGGAGCGCTTCGAGAACCGCAATCCGGCGGATCAGGATGATCTGATCGGGACCTTCCCCAAGTCGGATGAGCGCGATGTGAATGCGGCCGTGGCCGCGGCGCGAAAGGCTTACACGAGCTGGCGTTTGGTGCCGGCTCCCGGGCGGGGCGACATCCTGAAAAAGGTCGGCGATATCATGAAGGCGCGCAAGGAGGAGATCGCGCGCATCATGACGCGCGAGATGGGCAAGGTTCTGAAAGAGACGCGCGGGGACACGCAGGAAGGGATTGACACCGCCTACTATGCCGCGTCCGAGGGGCGCAGGCTGTTTTCTCACACCGCTCCGTCGGAATTGCCCAACAAGATGAACATTTCCTTCAAGATGTCGATCGGCGTGGCAGGAATCATTACGCCCTGGAACTTCCCTATGGCCATTCCCACCTGGAAGATCTTCCCGGCGCTGGTCTGCGGCAATACGGTGGTCTTCAAGCCGGCATCGGACACACCGGCGACGGCCACGATGCTGGTGGAGATTCTGCAGGAGGCGGGCGTCCCGCCGGGCGTGGTTAACATCGTGCACGGAGGCGGATCCAAAGTTGGCACGCCGCTGGTCGAACATCCCGACGTTAATCTAATTTCATTTACCGGATCATCCGACATCGGCAAAGACATTTACCGGCGAGCCGGGGGACGGCTCAAGCGCGTATCGCTGGAGCTGGGCGGCAAGAACGCGCAGATCGTGATGGATGACGCCGATCTGGATCTGGCGGTCGAGGGTGTGCTCTGGGGAGCTTTCGGAACGACCGGCCAGCGCTGCACGGCCACGTCGCGGCTGGTCCTACATGAGAAGATCCACGACCAGGTGGTTTCGAAGCTGGTCGAGCGCGCCAAGAAGCTCAAGGTGGGCAATGGTCTCGATGAGACGGTCGAAATGGGACCGTGCATCAATGAAGGGCAGCGGAAAGTCGTCGAAGAATACGTCGAAATCGGCAAGAAAGAAGGCGCCAAGCTGGTCGCCGGCGGCGGCCGTTGCACGGGCAAAGAGCATTCCAAAGGATTCTTCTACTGCCCCACCATCTTCACCGAAGTCAAGGCGGGCATGCGGATCGAACAGGAAGAGATTTTCGGGCCGGTGTTATCGGTGATTCGGGTGAAAGATTTGGATGAGGCCATCCACGTCCTGAACGACACCGTTTACGGCCTGTCGAGCTCAATTTATACGAAGGACGTCACCTCCGCCTTCAAGGCGATTCGCGACATCGAATGCGGCATCACGTACATCAACGGGCCGACCATCGGCGCGGAAGCTCACATGCCCTTCGGCGGCATGAAGGAGACGGGCAACGGCCATCGCGAAGGCGGGTGGCAGGTGTACGAATTCTTCTCGGAAACCAAGACGGTGTACGTGGACTTTTCAGGCCGCCTGCAGAAGGCGCAGATAGATACGGAAGAGTTAGGATAATTTCAAATCGGCAGTCATTGCGAGCGAAGCGAAGCAATCCCATTTTTACTCTGAGTCCGGAGATTGCTTCGGGGCTTTGCCCCTCGCAATGACCCAAAGATGGATAGAAAGCGCCATGTCCAAGCTATTACGCAAAATGCTCCTGAAGATCTACGTGATCGGGTTCACCCAATGTGCGCCTTGAACAATTCGCGTAGGGATCGGCCTTGTGCCGACCCGTCATTGGGTCATTAACCTGAATTAGGGAGAGAATCATGAGCAAGAAAATGATGAAATATTGGGTCGAAGCGCAGGACGTGCACAAGACCATCGGCAAGTACATGCTGGCGGACGGCTTCGACATGGTCTTCGACCTGCGCAAATCGCACGACATCTACTGCCGCGACGCCAAAACGGGCAAAGAATACCTGGACATGTTCAGCTTCTTCGCCAGCGCGCCGCTGGGATTCAATCACCCGAGGCTGACGTCGCCCGAAATGATCCAGTTCTTGGGCGAGGTGTCGGTCAACAACATCACAAATTCCGACTTGTACTGCTCCGAGATGGCCTCCTTCGTGGAGACCTTCTTCACCCTGGCTGTGCCCAAAGGCTTCAAGCATTCCTTCTTTGTCGCCGGCGGATCGCTGGGGATTGAGAACGCTCTGAAGGCGTCCTTCGACTGGAAGGTGCGGCAGAATTTTCGCAAGGGTTACCGGCGCGAAGTCGGCCACCGCGTGATCAGCTTCGACCACGCCTTCCACGGCCGCACGGGATATACGCTCACTCTGACGCGCACCGATCCGGTGAAATGGCAGTACTACCCGATGTTCGACTGGCCCAAGTGCAGCAGTCCGGCCATCGAATTTCCAGTGACTGAGAAGAATCTTGAGGAGCTCAAGAAGCGCGAGCAGTTGGCGCTGAACCAGGTCAAGCAGACCTTCCGCGATTATCCTGACGATATCTGCGCAATCATCATCGAACCGATCCAGGCCGAAGGCGGCGACCGGCACTTTCGCGGGGAATTCCTGAAGGCGCTGAAGGAGATCGCCGATGCCGCAAACGCCATGCTGATCTTCGACGAGGTGCAGACCGGCATGGGGTTGACGGGCAAGATGTGGTCGTTTGAGCACTTCGTGCAGCCGGATATGTTTTGCATCGGCAAGAAGTCTCAGGTGTGCGGCTTCGTGGCCAACGACAAGATCGAATCGGTCGAGGACAACGTCTTTCACATTTCATCGCGCATCAATTCCACCTGGGGCGGCAATGTGATTGACATGGTACGCAGCGCCCTCTATCTGGAGATCATGCACGAAGAGAGACTGATCGAAAACGCCGAAAAGGTGGGACAGAAACTGCTGAAGGAATTGGAGAAATTCCAGAGTGATTTCCCGCAGTTGATCTTGAGCGCTCGCGGGCGCGGGCTGATGTGCGCCTTCGATATGCCCACGCCGGAAATTCGCAATAAATTCCGGTCGAAGCTCTACGACAACGGGCTGGCCATCTTAGGCTGCGGAACCAACACCATCCGCTTCCGCCCGCCGCTGATCATGAAGGAAGAGCACGTCGGCAAGACAATGGAGATTTTGAGGAAGACGGCGAAGCAGATGAGCTAAAGATAAATTCGCCCAGAGCTGGCGCTCAATGGCCAGCAAACGCAAGCCCTCAAACTGATTTTGAGGGCTTTTTTTGTGCTGGAATCTGAAAATAGCGCCGTGGGGATCTTTGAATAATTTTTAAAAAAGGTCTTGACTTATCATTATACTGTTTTGTATATTACGGCGGTTTAAATTAGAAAGGAGGTTGAATTAGAGGAGAAAATTTCATCAGAGAGAAATCTATCAATGAGGCAAAAGCTGTCCGGGAGGGGAATTGTAAAAACATCTGTCTAACCAAAACGGAGGCAACATGTTGCGGAACATTCTCATTGCGATGGCATTGGTTCTGCTGGGCGCCATGATGGCGCACGCGGAATACTACGCCGTCATCATCACGGGTGATGATCCGGCGCTATCCGCCCAGGGCGATAAGACCTGGAATGGCGGCGCTGGGGACCCCAACGGATACGATGAATTCTGGAATGACACCTTCCTTATGTGGGAAACCTTGTTCACCTTTGGCTGGCGCGATGAAAACATCTACGTCCTGTATGCCAATGGCGAAGACACCATCTTCAACAATCCGCGTTACCAACCGGAGACCTACGCGCTGTGGGACATAGAGCACATTACCGATGACAGCGCCTACGTGAACGACGTGGAGGACGTCTTCAATGACCTCGCCGCCACGATGACCGATGAGGACTATCTGTTTGTCTTCACCTTCGATCACGGCGGATCGGCGGGAAATAATGTCTCCTCCATCTTGCTGATGGACGGCCAAATGTGGGACTACGAGTTCGCCGATCTGGTGGACCAATGCGCTTATCGGCTGCGCGCCTTCTACATGCAGCAGTGCTATTCCGGAGGATTTATCGGCGACCTCGAAAACGATAGCACGCTAATCCTCACGGCCACTTCCGGATCATCCATAGCGGGTCGGGCCACTGACACCAATCCGGACGACTCGGATAGCCTTGAAAATGAATTCTATGAACCGGATTCAGACTACTATCATCATGGGGAATTCGACTATCACATGTTCAACGCCAGCCACCTGCACACCATCATCGGAAATCCACTGCCCGAACCGGACGTGAATGAGGATGGCCTGGCGTCCATGTCGGAAACCTATGATTGGGTATTGGAGACGGATGACCTGTGGTGTGACCGCATACAGTGGTCGGATCCCGGCGATCATGGGGACATCGCCTGTCTGAACATTCCCCCCTACACCCCCACAGGCTTAACCGTCGAAAGAGTCAACAATTCCGCTTTCCTGTCCTGGAATCCCAATGAGGAATTTGACCTGGACCATTATGAAATCTACAAGCGGACCTATGAGGATTCCTCGCAGACCTACACTGAATGGTACCATCTGGATCAAACCGATGACACAAGCTACACCGATCCAGAGTTCGTCCCTACCAGCCAGGGTTCAGACACCGTGTGGTATCGGATTGCCGCCGTGGACAGCGCCGGACGCCTTTCTGATTACAGCGAAGTGGTCACCGGCCCCGGGGAAATTCGGACGCAGGGTAGAAGCTTATCTAATGACATGCCTTGTGGAAGTCCGGATTTCCGGATTGAGAATTACCCCAATCCCGCGAATCCCCGCACCTCTATCACTTATACGTTGCCCGAAGTGGCTTTCACGTCGCTGATCATCTATGACGTTTCCGGGCGGCCGGTGGCATCTCTGATACAGGATTGGCAGCCCGCGGGATCACATTCTGCCGTCTTCGATGGATCAGAATTGTCGTCGGGAATTTACCTGGCCAGGCTCACGGCACGCGGCTTCAGCCAGATGCAGAAACTTGTGCTGCTTAAATAGTTGCGAGTTGCGAGTATCGAGTTTCGAGAAGGGGCGCGCGGTTGCGCGCCCTTCATATTGGCAGGTGCAGAAAATTGCGCTTGACTTGTTCATGGCTTAGCTCTATATTTGCCTGGACAAATGGGCCAATTGCTCATCCGAATTATCAGCACATGAGCCACCGTGGGGGAAAAATGCTCAAACACAAAATCGGTTCCGCGGTCTATTTGATTCTGTTTCTTTCGATATCCGCCGGCGCGCAAAACCTGCTGAGCCTGCCGGAAAGCGTCGTTTACGACTCGCTTCACTACCGCTATCTCGCCTCCAATTACAACACCGGCCACATCGTGGCGATTGACACGGCCGGGAATCAGAGCTATTTCGTCACCAGCCAATATTGTAAGAACGGTCTGCATATCGCCGGCAATACGGTCTATGCGGCGTGCGTGGATTCGGGAGTAAAGGGGTTCGACTTAGAGACCGGCCAGTTGACCATGCACGTCATGCCGCCGGGCGGCGGAAACATGAATGACATCACGTCGGATAATTCTGGCCATCTGTACGTCTCCAATCCCTTCGGCAACACGATCTACAAGATCCGGTTGAGCGATCAATCTTGCTGGGTGTACTGGGACAGCGGGGATTTCTCGCCCAATGGCTTGCATTACGATGCCGCGCATCATCGCCTGCTGATCGCCTGTTACCTTCAGGCCGCTCCCATTATGGCCATTGATCTTGAGGATTCGACTCTCTCCACGGTCACCACCTCCAGCGCGAGTCTCCTGGATGGGATCACGCAGGATCAATACGGAAATACCTACTTCACGGCCTGGGGAACCACTGCGGTGTATCGCTTCGACAGTACCTTTGCCAGCCCGCCGATGCTCTTCTTTATCAATGCCGGTGGCCCGGCGGATCTTTCCTACAGTCCTGCGAATGGCACGCTGGCCATACCCATTATGAACTACAGCACGCTGATCTTCATTCCGATGCTTGGGGGAAGCCTCTTTATCGAGGGGTATGAGGTGACAGACGACAGCAATGGCGACGGCCGCGCCGATCCAGGCGAAACTTGCGAATTGGTCATCAATGTGCAGAGTGCTTCTTGGGGATTGCCCGTTTATGACGCGACCGGCGTGTTGTCCTGCATGGATTCTTCCGTCGTGCTGGAGGACAGCAGCGCCTATTACGGCGCCATTCTGCCGGGTTCTTCAACGGCGAATTCATCTGATCCGTTCATCTTCTCGGTCAATCCGACAGAACCGCATTGGGCTACCTTCACGCTTTTACTGCAGTTCATGGGGCAGAGCATCGAAATGTCTCTGCAGATCGAATTGGGACGGCCTCCCGTGTTGCTGGTGGACGATGATGGATTGGGATTTTTCGAAAATTTCTACTTCGCTTCCTTCGATTCCATGGATCTGTTCGTGGATTATTGGTCGCAATTTCAGAATATGATCAGCCCTGAAGAATTGCAGCGCTACTCGATGGTCTTGTGGGAAACGGGCAATGAAACCCAAACGTTGAACGATCTGGAGCAAGCGGCCATCGCCGGCTACTGCGAGACCGGAGGGCAGTTGCTCCTTTCCAGCAAAAATGTCGGAGCGGATATCGGGACGACGGCGTTCTACACGAATTATTTGCGCGCGCAGTTTTTGGCGGACACTATCCCTGCCGTAAGCAGAGCCTACGGGGCGGATAATTGCCCCTTCATTCAGGCGACGGATACGCTCTGGTTCGTGGGCGGGGCGGGAAATTACGGGTCGCTGGACGGCATCAGTCCCATCTGGCCGGCCGCGACGGCTTTTCATTACAACAACGCGGCGGCGACGATTGGAGGCATCTATTACGATGGTCCTTATCAGTTGATCTATCTGGCTTTCCCGCTGGAATCCGTCTCGGGCATCCTCAACAGCGTGCCGCGCCATCAAGTGATTCAACAGATCTTTGATTGGTTCGAGTTCACGGGCATCCGGGCGCACGGCGAAGCTCCGGAGAACTATCATTTGCGGATTGAACCAATTTTCCCCAATCCATTTAATGCCACAGCGGCTATCAGTTTCGAGTTGCGAGATCCGGGTTTCGTAATCCTCAGCGTCTACGATATTTCCGGTAGGCGGTTAAACGCGGCTATTAACGGCTGGCGGCAGGCGGGACGGCACAAGATCACATTCGATGGATCGGAGTTGTCCTCGGGACTGTATATCTATCGGCTGGAGGCGGGGGAGCACTCGGCGGCGGGAAAGATGGTTCTTCTCAAATGATGTCAAACGTTAGACGTCAAATGTGGGGGCGCACTGCGTGCGCCCTTTTTAATCCCCCCTATCCCCCCACTAAAAGGGCCTCCTTGGGGCGTTAGAAAAGGGGGGACAAGAATTCGATGATATAGCGGATGGAAACGAAGAGGAGGCAGACTACGAGCATCGTCTTGATCGTGCGGGCGGGCAGTTTGCGCTGCAGGCGGGCGCCGATGTACATGCCGACGGCTCCGCTAACGCCGAACATGGCTCCCAGCAGCCAGTCAGGCGTAATCGCCAGACCGGTATGGGCGTAGAAGGGTGCGATTATCGTGTAGAAAATCACGCCGGCGATGGAGGTCACAAAAGTTCCAAAGAGAGCCGCTCCTGCGACGGTATGAACAGGCAACTTGAAAACGGCCACAAAAAACGGTGAAATAATCGCTCCGCCGCCGATGCCGTAGGTCCCCCCCACAATTCCCACGATGAAGCTCAGCAAGAGGATCCCCCAGGTCGGCGCGAAATAGCAGACCCCCTCAAATTCGTAGCGCACTTGCCTCAGGTTAAATGATTGATTTGTTACTTGGAAGCTCGAGGATGCGGGTTGTCCTGAGATGATCGGCTTTTTCAGCACGTCCGTGGCCAGGCGGCCGCCGATGTAAAGCAGCACTAATCCCACGAAGAGCTTAAAGGCGCGAGGATCTTGAAGGAAATGAATTCGGATGAAGGCGCCGAGGATAATCCCGGGCAGTGTCCCCAGCATGGTCGCCCAGACGAGCGACCAGACCATGCGCTTCTCTTTCCAGTAGCGGTAGACGCCGGAAGGGATGGCGACGATGTTGAAGATCAGGTTTGTGGGAGTTACGGATGGGCCAGTGAAGCCCAGGATGCTAACTTGGAAGGGTAGCAGAAGGAAGGCTCCTGAAATGCCGCCGGTGGAAGTGAAGGTCGAAACGGCGATGCCGAAAAGCAGCGGCAGCCACCACTGAGTTTCAACGCCGCTGATGGGGAAATGGATCATGGGCTATTTGGACGGAAGCAGGCGCCAGTAGAATTCCGGCCTCCGGTCATCGAGGACATGATTGCGCGGCGTCATCATTTTATCGCGCGCCAGGGCTATATCCATTTCGGCGATGCCGATTTCCTCACGATCGGATGAGGCCTGCGCTAATACATGGCCGTTGGGATCGGCAATCATGGACAGGCCCGTAAAGGTCAGATCGCCCTCCGTGCCAATGCGATTGGCGGTGATGATGTAGAAGCGATTGATCAAAGCGTGCACAGGAATGGCGCGCTGACAGAAGCCGGGCAAGACCAGATTCGATGGGTGGCAGATCAGATCAGCGCCTTTTAGCGCCAGCACTCGCCAGATTTCGGGAAAGATCCAATCGAAACAGATCAGCATTCCCAGCTTACAGATGCCGACATTAAAAATCGGTGGTTCAGAATCCCCCGGAGTGAAAATATCCTTCTCGTTCATGAAAAGATGCAACTTGCGATACTTGCCGATATAGCCCTGGGGGCCGACCAACACGGACGTATTAAAAATATGATCGTCGTCGCGCTCGTCCACGCCGGCGACGACATAAAGATTCTTATTAGCGCAGATCCGTTCCAGCAGTCTTACGAGGCGACCGTGCCTGATCTCTTCGGAGAGCTCGCGGGCCTGTGCAGCCGAGGTGAAGCTATAGCCGGTGCTGCAAAGTTCAGGCAGAACCAGCAAATCCGCCGGCGGCGCTCCAGCCAATAGGCGTTCGATCTCTGACAGATTCGCGTCGAGATCACCAAGAATTGGGGAGAATTGAACGAAGCCGATTTTCATGACTTTTTGCTGTGCTGACCGCTCCCTGAGCGTAACAACTTGGGCGTATCATTTCGATTTCGGAATTCCGGCGGCGAGTGGATTCTGGAGCGCGTTCGCCGGCATGAGGCCAAATTGTTTCTCAAGCGGTCTTAACTTAATAAAATCGCCGCTGTTCTGCAAGCGAATAGAGATTGAAATTGACAAAAGGAATGGAAGGTCAGTCATTAAATCTGCTTTGCAGACCAGATCCCCCATGATTCTCTCCGCAAAACTCCCCTTGGAATTGACTTCGAATGATAGTAAATTTTGGACACCTTAAACCCACTCTGGCGAAACCTTATGGAACAATTGGCCGAGAAACACCCCTGGATATCCGACAGACTGAAGGGTCTGCAGCGCCTCATCGGCAACACGCCCATGCTGGCGATTGAATTCACCTTTCGAGGCGAAAAGCGCGTGATCTACGCCAAATCCGAGCAGATGAACATGACTGGCAGCATCAAGGATCGGATGGCGCTCTACATTCTGCAGCGAGCCTACGAAAAAGGCGAAATTCAACCCGGAGATACCATCGCCGAGGCCACCAGCGGCAACACCGGCATTTCGTTTTCGGCGCTGGGCCGGGCGCTGGGGCATCCGGTGATCATCTTCATGCCGGACTGGATGAGCCGCGAACGAGTCGAACTGATCCGCAGCTACGGCGCCGAGATCAAGCCGGTGACGCGAGAGCAAGGCGGCTTTCTGGGCAGCATTCGCCTGGCGGATGAGTTGGCCCGCGAGCGGCCTCATATCTTTCGCCCCCAACAGTTCGCCAACCAGGCCAACGTGGAGGCCCACGCCGAGACGACCGGGCCGGAGATCTGGTGGCAACTTCAATTCAATTTCCTGGTGCCGGATGCCTTTGTGGCCGGCGTGGGGACGGGCGGGACCATCATGGGGGTCGGCCGATTCCTGCGCAAACAGAATCCCGACGTCAAGATCTACCCGCTGGAACCGACGGAATCGCCGACGTTATCCACCGGCTGCAAAGTCGGCCATCACCGTATTCAGGGGATTTCGGACGAATTTATCCCCCCCATTGTGGACTTGAAAAGCCTGGATGAAGTGGTGGAGGCTTCCGATGGGGACGCCATTCAGATGGCGCAGAAGCTGGCGACGCAATTGGGATTGGCGATGGGGATATCCTCGGGCGCCAATTTCATCGGCGCGCTGAAGGTACAAAATGAACTGGGGAAAAACGCCGTCGTCGTCACCGTCTTCTCTGACGACAATAAGAAGTATTTGAGCACCGATCTTCTGCGCTCCGAACCGGTCAAGAGCAACGACCTGGCGCCGCATGTTCAGCTCACCGGCCTGCGCGTCTTCAAGCGCGTCTGCCACACGTGCTGCGATCTGTTCGAATGCAATCAACACCTGCCGGAAGGATATTTTACGCGGGAGAAATAGCTTGGCCCAGGAATACCCCAAAGGTCCCTTCGGGAAATTCCTGGGCTACTATCATTCTGTCCCGCTGAAGCGGGACGAAAAGAAGAGCGTCCACTTTAGTGGACTGCCGCGAAGCGGTCCCTTGGGGAAAGGATTGTAGCCCAAGATTTTCCCAAGGGGACCACTTCGTGGTAACCCTGGGCCCGCTTTTAGCCAACCCACCGCCCGCTGCGGCCAATGGGGGAGCGGAAAGATTTTCGAGATCCATAATCCCCCTAAATCCCCCTTGAAAAAAGGGGGACTTTCCTTTCCCCCCTTTCCTAAAGGGGGGAGCGCAAAGCGCGGGGGGATTAGGCTGCTCTCCCACCGCAGACCCGTAAGGGTCCCTTCGGGAGCGGTGGGGCACCAGGCTCCTAATCCCTCTCGAATACCCCTCTTTCTTCGTGTGATAGCTTTCGAAATCCCTCCAGCCCCCTCCCCACCCTGCGAATGCCCTCCTCAATCTTGTCAATGGATGTCGCGAACGAAATGCGGATGTGATCGTCCGATCCGAAGGCGCAGCCGGGGATGACGGCGACTTTGTGGTGCTGCATGAGATAGCGCACCAGGGCCATCGTGCGCTGCGGCGCTTCCTGCCGGGGATTTTTCGACGGCAGGTAGGCCGAAATCTCGGGAAAGAGATAAAAGGCTCCCTCCGGCGGGTGGCATTTTACCTCGGGGATTTCATTTACCATTGCCAGCGCGCGGTCGCGGCGCTCTTGGAAAGCCTTAAGCATGGGAGCCAGCTCGGCATCGGGGCGGCTGAGAGCCTCCAAGGCCGCCTTCTGGCTGATGGAGCTGGGCGACGAAGTCATCTGCGATTGGATGATCCCGATCTTATCGGCGACTTCGGCGTTCGCCACCGCCCAACCGATGCGCCAGCCGGTCATGCAGTAGGCCTTCGATACGCCATTGACGAGGATGACGCGGTCGCGGATTTCTTTATAGGATGCTAGGCTGGCCGGCTGCGCGCCGTCGTAGAGCATCTTATCATAGATTTCATCGCTGATGATGAAAACGTCCGAATCCTTCAGGATGGAGACCAGCGCGTTCAGGTGCTTTTTGCCGTAGGCCGCGCCGGTGGGATTGGAGGGCGAATTCAATATCAGCAATTTGGGATCGGCGGCGAGGGCGGCTTCCAACTGCGCGGGCTTGATGCGGAAGCCGTTCGCCTGTTCGGTGGGAAGTTCGATCACTTCCCCTTGAGCCAAATAGACCATTTCGGGATAGGCCAGCCAGTAGGGCAACGGCAATAGGACGCGCTCGCCGACGTCCACCAGCGCCAGAATCGCATTGGCGATGGCGTGCTTGCCGCCGCAGGAGATGACCACCTCTTCTGGCTTTCGGAGGATGCCGGTTTCGCGGCTGACGCGTTCGGCGACGGCCCGGCGCAGTTCGAGGATGCCCGACGCGGCGGTATAGTGCGTGAAATCTTCGCGGATCGCCTTGACACCCGCCTCCTTGATGGCATTCGGCGTGGGAAAATCCGGCTCGCCGACGGAGAGGTTGACGATGCGCGGATCCCTCGACGCCTGCGCCGAAATCGCCAGAATCATGGTGGGGGTCATGCGCGCGGTGCGCCGGGCAAAGGGGGATGATTGCTTTTTCATTGACGCTTTAGATGGTCGTCGGGGTCAGCGACGACCCCGACTGCGGATTTATTCGGAGAGGCGTCCGGCGCACTGGCAGATCGCGCCCAATGAATCCTACGCTTACACCATAATCCCTCTAAATCCCCCTTTAAGAAGGGGGACTTTGCCCCCCCTTTCCTAAAGGGGGGGGGCAGGGGGGATTACAGCCCGCCCGCCGCTGCGGATTTGTCCGCCGCGGCGGATGGAGCATCGGACATACTTTTGACGATAGACCCGACCGCTACAGTCCGAACCAGCGGGCCCGGCGACTGGATCCGAAGTGCTGTTTTTCACCGACAAGGGCGACGGAGGGTTCCATGAAGCTCCCCGTGGGAGATGGACCCGAAAGGAAGTTCACGTCCACGCGCCCCACGCGGCCTGCCCCAAACTCGACATAGCAGATAGCCGCCCCGGCGTAAGCCGGGGGCTGTTCGCCGCCCCGTAGATCCGCGAGCAGCGAGGCGGCGGCAACGCGCGCGGCTCCTTCGGCGAATACGCCCGCCTTGGCCGTTCCGACACTCGTCACGTCACCGACCGCATACACTCCGGGGAACCGCGTCTTGAGGTTCTTCGGATTGACGGGGATCCAGCCGTTCCCGGTCAGGCCGCTGGCCGCGACCACGCCCGGGACGCGGTGCTTCGGGATACCGAGGAACAAGTCGTAGGGCATCTCACTCTGATCGTCAAGAATGGCAACGCGGCGCGCCGGATCGAGCGCCCGCACGAGCCGATGGGGGACGAAAGTGATATCATGTTCGGCGAAGGCGGCGAGCAACGCCCGGGAGGATGCGGGCGCCGGAGGAATCGGAACGCCGAACGGCATGACGAGGCTAATTTCACAGGCATCACGCACACCGCGTGCGGTAAGATAGTCGTGCAGCAATAACGCGGCTTCGCTCGGCGCCGGGGGGCATTTGAACGGCGTTGAGGTCACTCCGACGATCGCGCGGCCTTTCGAGAAAGTGGGAAGCACCTCCCTCAGGCGCTCGGCTCCGGCGACGGAGTAGAACTCGTTGCCGCCTTCGGTGAGCCCCGGTGTGGCGTCCGGATCATAGTCGGCGCCAAGTGCAACGACCAGCACATCGGCGTCGTAAGTTCCGTTCTGGGTCGTGACGCGTCGTGCCAGGGGGTCAATCGCCGTGATGGCTTCCTGACGAAAGCGCACGCCCGGCTTCGCGATATTTCGGTAAGGGAGGCGCACGGCGTCTATCGTTTTACGACCGAACATCACGTCGAGCTTCGAAAAGCCGAGAATAAAAGAGTCGTTCTTGTCTATCAGGGTGAGATCGAGGCGGTCGCCGAGCGCCTCGGACAATATCGTGCTGAGTTCGAGTCCGCCGAAACCCGCACCCAGGACAACCACTCGTAGTTTCATTGTTTATCTCGTTTTCACGTAATACGCTACGGCAGGACATAAACATTGTCTGAATCGCCGATTAAACGGATTCAACGGATTAAACAGATTGACTTCACCCCGCAAGGGGTGACACATGAATAGCCGGGCGTATAAGCCCCCCGCAGAAAACGCCCCCCACCTCCTTTATCCCTACTTCGTATCCAGAATGATGGGCAAACCGTCTTTCCCGGCGCCGATGATGACCACCTTGGCGTTGGGAGAGGCGGCCAATTTCTCGGTGGCCTCGACTCCTTTCCAGCGCAGCAGTTGGTCGCTGATGCCGGCGGCGACGATCTTCTGAAAGTCGGCGATACCCTGGGCTTCGATGCGTTTTCGGTCCGCTTCCTGCTTCTCCTTGGTGAGAATGAATTCCATGCGCTGGCTCTCCTGGTCGGCCCGCTGTTTTTGTTCAATGGCCTCGGTGAGTTGCGTGGGGAGCGCGACATTGCGGATGGGCGTATTTTCAATCGTCACACCGCGAGGGGCCACGGTCTTGGCCAGCTCTTCTTGAATCGAGGCGCCCAGCCGCTCCCGTTCCGATGAATATAGCGCGCTGGCCTGAAAGCTGGCCGTGACGGAACGGCAGATCGAGCGGAATTGCGGGATGAGGATGATGGTCTCGTAGTCGCCGCCGGCGATGGTCTTGTAGACGCGAGCCGCCGCATCGGGGTTGAGTCTGTAGATCGAGCTGACTTCCAAACCAATGGTGAGTCCCTCTCGCGAGAGCACTTGCATCGTTTCCTTATGTTCTTTGGTCTGGATGGAATATTTGATGACACGCGCCATGGGATTCACCAAATTGATCCCGGCCGGAAGAGTCCTCTCCGATACAATGCCGAAGAAATCCACGACGCCCACGTGTCCCGCCGGGATCTGCGTGAAGCACATAATCAAGGCGATAACGGCGCATCCGGCGACAACCAGTCCACTCACGCTGGCCGCGGAGCGGAGGGCGATATTGTCCTGTTGCACCTTCCTTTTGGCGCTCAGCCATACGATGAGGGCAACCACGGCGATGAGTACCGATGCGATGAAGATCATAATGAACTCCTTGCTTTAGGGGTGTTAGATAGGCCATGGGAGCAGCGATTACCAGGCCAGGCTATTCTTTAGAACATTTCGGATAGTTTTGCTGTAAAGTTAAGGGAGGGATGGGGCGTTTGCAAGAGTCAAGAAGGCTGATTTTTCATCGGGGCTTTTGGGGTAGGAAGGACCCTCACTGGCTCTTTTTGACGATTCCGGCAGATCCCCCTCCCCTGCCCCCCTTAATAAGAGTTCTTTGAAATATTCTCAGTGATTATGCCCTTCGCGAGGAACCGCGAGAGGCTTCGAGAATTAGATAGGTAAATCCTATCATTCTTACGAGGAGCCGCCATGGTTCGCAGAGAAGAGCAGCAGATTTCATTGGCCGATGCACTGGTTTATGAGCGCGTCGCGGGCAACAAAGTTTTGGCGCAGATTGAAGCGCAGGTGGATTGGGATCCGTTGCGCCGCCGTTTAGAGCAGCTCTACCGCCCCGACGGCCCGGGTCGTCCGGCCTTTCCGGTGATCACGCTGTTTAAGGTTTTGCTGCTGCAGAATCTCTACCATTTAAGCGACCCGGCGGCCGAAGAGGCCATCTCCGACCGGCTCTCGTTTCGCCGCTTCTTGGGTCTAAACTTGGATCAGCCGGTCCCGGATCATTCCACCATTCATCGGTTTCGCGACCGCATCGCCGGACAGATCGATGAACTCTTGGCGCTGGTCACCCAACAACTGGAAGCGCAAGGACTGATCTTGAAAGAAGGCACCTTGGTGGATGCCTCGTTGGTACCGTCCTCGGCCCGCCCACCGGGTCGGGGTCCCACCTCCCGCTATGATCAGGGGGCCTCCTGGACCAAACAGTACAACCGCAGTCATTATGGTTACCGGGCCCACCTGGGCGTGGATCAGGGCAGCGAGCTGATTCGCCGGGCCGACCTGACCACGGCGCGGGTCAACGATGCCCGCCGGTTTCAACAGATGGTCAGCGGCGATGAAGCCGCGGTCTACGCGGATAAAGCCTACTTCGGTCATCAGCGCTCGGCCTGGCTGCGAGAGCAGGGAATAGCGGATGGCATCAAGCGACAGCTGACCACGGACCGTCACTTAGACCGGAAAGCCACGAGGGCCTTCAATCAGCGCGTGGAGCGGGTGCGGCGCGCGGTGGAACACGTCTTCGGAACGCTCAAACGCCACTACCACTTCGCCCGATGTCGCTACCGAACGCTGCTGCGCAACCGTTGTCATTTTCTCCTGCTCTGCATCTGCTACAATTTGAAACGCCAGAATCGACTGCTGAGCACGGCGTAAAACGCCGGATCCAGTGCAACTACAGGTCTTCATGGCCTGAAGATCTTTGCCCTGATACATCCCAAACCACCATTACCAGGCTCCGAATCGCTTAATCGGTCGCTTGCAAGCAAAATCTGGCCCCCGCTGAGAATATTTCAAAGAACTCTTGATAAGGGGGGAGGGCGAAGCCCGGGGGGATTATACCGGAGACATGACCTACCCACAGTCCGTCAGCTGACGGATGGGGCACCAGGCAGATGAAGCATTAGACCTGTCAACGGCTATAGCGAGGAGGATAAATGAAAAAAAGGCAAAAAGCATCCGATCTGTTTGACGAGGCGGGATTCTTTTACGGTAGAAAAGCAAACTTTAATGAGGCATTTCCCGAAATTGATGAAGCTTCGGCTAGTGTAGAAGAATTTGGAAAAGGTGCGGCTGGGGGGCGGCGAAGGATATTTGACAAGAATAACCTCGGACAGTACATAGATTGCTCAAATCCGCTTTGCTATGGGGGCGGCGCCGACATTGGGAGATTCCTGCGTACAATGATCGCAAATGGCAAAACGCACGATGAAACTACGCTGCCGTGCATGGGCGATGAAGGTTCACCAAAAGGCAAGAAAATACGTCATAAATGTCTAAATGAATTCAAGATCTCTATTGATATAAAGTACAAGTAATCAGCGTGGAAAAAGCACCTATGTTTTGTAAATGGCCTTGTCCACGTCATTTAAGGAAGAAAAATGCAAGACGCCAAAGAAAATCGGTCATCAGATTTCGGGGAGTCATCCCAAGACCAATTGCTCCAAACACATGAGATTTTTTTTCAGCGAGAATGAAACGGATTTGCAGAAAAGGGCTTATGAACTTATCGACCCCTGCTTGATGCAGGAAATAGAAACCATGGGATTAAAATATGCTGGCGCAATAATGGGTATAGATTTCATACCAATCAATGTTATAGGAGGGACGCGCCTTATAAAGGCTTTGGGAGGGTGGCAATATCTGCGCAAATTTTGGCTTGGTTCTAACAAAGATTTTGAACGATGGGGAGGTATTTTCGAAATTCTACATTCAGGAATGATTTTGGGATATTTTACTGTTAGACATTATCATGGCGTTCCTTTCCGCGAGCTAAAATGGTCAACTATTCACCAGCATCTCGAACGTAAAATTCTTGACGAATGGAAAAACTCAAATGTGGGGGATTTTTTAAAGAATAGTCCTGATTATTGGAATAATGTTGCAGCAGGAATTGCTGAATCTGTCCATGACTATATGCGAAAATTTAAAGTCCTAAAGAAAGTGGATGAAGAAGACTATAACATTGAGGGTGCCATTCAAGTGTGCGTTTTGAGCGCGATGATTCTTTCGTCAAACGAGATTAAGATTCTAAGGGATTCAAAGATTCTTTAATTTTTTCGAATGCTATGTAGTGGATTGTCCAGGTATCCTGCAGTTCGGCAGGCCTCATAGGGCAGCCTGGCCCAGCGCAGTCCGCCATCCGTCTACAATACCTGAGCCCCGTTTCCGCCACAGGCGGATCACTTCGTGGGAGCGCGGGGCGGGGCAATAATCCCCCTAAATCCCCCTTTAGAAAAGGGGGACTTTAAGGCTCGGACTCGCGCACGTCATTTCCCCCCTTTCTTAAAGGGGGGCTGGGACAGAATATACGCCATGTCTTCAAAACTTTCCGATAAACTCGATTCCCTCCCCAAATCCCCCGGCGTGTATCTGTTCAAGGATCGCGGGGGAAAAATCATCTACATCGGCAAGGCGAAGGTCTTGCGCCACCGGGTGCGCTCATATTTCCAGAAGGGCGAAGACGGCCGCTACCAATTCTCCCGCCTGGTCGCCGCCATCGCCGATTTCGACATCATCGTCACGGATTCCGAGCTGGAAGCGCTGCTGCTGGAAAGCAACCTGATCAAGCAGAACGCCCCCCGCTACAATGTCAACCTGCGCGATGACAAATCTTACCCCTACCTGCGCGTGACGCCTGAGCTTTACCCCCGCATCTTCCTGACGCGCAAGATCATCCGCGACGGATCGAAATACTACGGCCCCTACACCGACGTCAAGGCGCTGAAGGAGCTGATCCGCACACTGAAGGCGGTCGTCAAGATCCGCAACTGCAACCGCGCCATCACGCCCGAAGACGCCGTCCACAAGAAATACCGCCCCTGCTTGAATTATCACATCGGCCGCTGCGCCGGAGCCTGCGCCGGGCTGATCACGCCGGAAGACTACGCCCGCAACGTCAAGTATTTTGTGGATCTCGTCCAGGGGCGCAACCAGGAAGTAATCGCCTACCTGCGTACGCAGATGGACAAGGCATCCGAAGAGGAGCGCTTCGAAGACGCCGCCGGCTGGCGCGACCGGTTGCGGCGCGTCGAAACTCTGGGCCAGCGCCAGAAAGTCGAATCCGTGGATCTGGTCAACCGCGATGTGATTGCTCTGGCCTTGGAGGATGACGACGGCTGCGCGGCCATTTTCCAGATCCGCTCGGGCCGCATCGTCGGCAAATCGCATTTCTACCTCGACCACGTTTTCGAGAAGCCGGTTGAAGAGGTGCTGGAAGCATTCTTAAAGGAATACTACAGCCGCACCGAGAGCTTCCCCGAAGAGATCTTTCTGCCGCAGGAGATTGAGGCGTCCGCTGTCATCGCGGAATGGCTGGAAAAGCTGGCGGGTCACCGGGTGACCATTGAAGTCCCCAAGATCGGCGAAAAGGCGCGGCTGGTGCGCCTGGCGGGTCACAACGCGGAACTGATGCTGGGCGAACTGCGCCTGCAGAAGGCCAAGAAGGAGTTCGTCCCGCACGCGCTGAAGAGCCTTCAGCGCGACTTGAAACTGCCCAAACTCCCCCGCCGCATCGAATGCTTCGACGTGTCCAATATTCAGGGCCGGGATGCCGTGGCTTCCTTGGTCTGTTTCCAGGACGCAAAGCCGCTGAAAAATCAATATCGGCGTTTCAAAATCCGCACGGTGGAGGGGGCTGACGATTTCGCCATGATGGGTGAGGTCATCCAGCGTCGTTACCAGCGTATTCGCGAGGAGAAAGCGTCGCTGCCTGACCTGCTCTTGGTGGATGGCGGCAAAGGACAACTGAACCGCGCCGTGGAGATTCTTCAGAGTTTGGGATTGCAGAAAATCCCCGCCGCAGGCCTGGCCAAGCGGCTGGAGGAGGTCTTCCTGCCTGGATTCCCCGATCCGCAAAATATCCCCAAGAATTCATCGTCGCTCAAGCTCCTCTGCCAAGTGCGCGATGAAGCTCACCGCTTCGCCGTCGGATATCACCGCACGCTGCGCAAGAAGCGGACGTTTTTGGGCGAGCTAGACGCCATCCCCGGAGTGGGGGAGAGCCGCAAGAAGGCGCTCCTGCGCCATTTCGGATCGTTGAAAAAGATAAAGGAGGCTGACATTCAAGCTCTCGCCTCTGTCCCCGGCATTTCCGAGAAACTCGCCCAGCAGATACGCGCTGCCCTGCAAACGTAGGAAGATTTCTCCCTCACGCCTCGCCCCTTAGCTGCCGCACCTTTCTTCCCATTTGCTTCCAACCTCGCACTTACCCCTCATTTACCCCCCCTTCTCGCTTGCCTTCGGCCGAGCGGCGGGCTACATTGGGGGCATATTCTCCCAAGCCGCCCCCCTTTGCGGCAGATGTTCGCTTCCACCGGATGTTGGAGTGACTTATGAGGTCTCTTCGTCTCAAAATTGCGCTTTTCATAGGCCTGTCGAGCTTCTTGCCTCTGCTGGTGGGCATAATCCTCTGTATGCGTATCTACGAGCGAGCCGTGCATCAGCAGAGCGCCAAGGCGCAGTTGGCCGCCGCTCATTCCATCCCCGCCGCGGTGGACACTCTGGAGCGCAACGCCCTGGCGCTTTGCGAGGAGCTCACTCAGGCGCCCGAAATTATTAGCGCGATAGAGGCTCGCGATCGCTGGAGGCTGATGGCCGGCCTCGGGCGAGCCATGGCCTCGAACCAGTTCAACTTCGCCGAAATCACCAGACCCAATAGGGAAGTCGTGCTGGACCTCTCTGACACGACCGCTGTGGGTCAAAAGAGCGCCAATCCACTCATTGGGCAGGCTCTGGAACATTCTCAGGCAACGGCTCTGATTCGACGGCATGAGGATATCGTGTTGGCGGCCGCTTGCCAGATTCATCTCGCCGGGAGACTAATTGGCATTCTCTCCATCGGCTATTTTATGGATCAAGAGCTCCTCTATCGCATCGGCCGGACGCAGGGCGAACCGGTGACGATGTGGAAAGGCCGCAATCAAAATTCTTTTCCCGTGGCCGGAAAATTGTTGCTGCCCCCTGTCGAATCCGTCTTGTCCCAAAGCGAACTGAATCAGATGGGCTGCGGGGGCTTCGTAACGAAGACCATCCGGGCCAAACGCCAGGCATTTCTCGCGACCGTTCTGAGGCTGAACGTGGCGGATGAAACCGATCCGATCTATCTGGCAGCCTACCATTCGGTCAATTATCTCATCGAAGCGGGACTCTGGGCCCGCTTCCATCTCCTCATGACCACCACGCTTATTATCTTGCTGATGTTCGGCTTCGCCCTCTGGACCTCCCAGCGCATCGCCCGGCCCCTGGCCCATCTAAGCGCGGCCAGCCGCCGCCTGGCGGCCCTCGATTTCAGCGAACGCGTCCCCCTCAACGGCCGCGACGAGATCGCCGAGCTGGCTGGCTCGTTCAATTATCTCGCCGACGAGTTGCAGAAAAACATCTCCCAAAAGGATCGGTATGCCGCCGAGTTGGCCGAGCTGAACGATAATCTGGAGCGCATCGTGGCCACTCGCACCGAGGATCTGGTCAACGCCAACCTCCGCTTGAAGAATGCCGCGATGGAAAAAGAGGATCTGCTGCGCGCGGTCTCGCATGATCTGGGAGCTCCCCTGCGCAATATCGCCGGAATCGCCCACCTGCTGGAGCAAAAACACGGGGAGAGCCTGGGGTCGGAAGGCCTGGAAAAGCTGGGGCGCATACGCACGAACGTGCGCCATGATCTGCAGATGATCGAGCAATTGCTCGATATCTCCCGCATCAAATCTCAGCGCGGCGGACTCAGCCGCATCGATCTGAACGATTTGCTCGCCCAGATCCGCGATGACTTCTCTTTTTATCTGGAGCAAAAGTCAATTCAGCTGGTGATTGACGACATCTTGCCGGTGATTTATGCGGAACGCAATCGCATCCGCCAGCTCTTCCAGAACCTGATAGACAACGCCATCAAGTACATGGGCGATGAGCCGCGGCCGAGGATTGAAATCGGTTGGACGGAAGAGGAGAGGATTTATTTATTCTGGGTCGGCGACAACGGCACCGGCATACCGGCGGATCAGAAAGACAAGATTTTTGGAATCTTTCGTCGCGTCAAAAACGCCCAAACCGCCCAGGTTGAAGGCAAAGGCGTCGGCCTGGCCGTGGTCAAAACCATTGTCGAAGTCTTGGGGGGGGAAATTTGGGTCGAGACCGGGCCGAATTCGGGAAGCACCTTTTATTTTACCATGGATCGCTCTTTGGTGGGAGGCAGCTCTACACCGGCGCCCGATGCTCAATCCCAAGAAGAAGGGATGGCACTGCCGACATGATCCGTATTTTAATGATCGAGGATGATCGCGATTTTGCCATGATCGTCCGCACCGCCCTGTCGGACTTTCTGGGCGAAACTTCTTTCACAGCGGTCGAAACAGGCGAACAAGCCTTGGCCTTGGATCTCTCCCCTTACGATGCCATTCTGCTGGATCATAACCTGCCGGATATGAGCGGCCTCGAAATATTGCAGCAATTGGCGAATCGGCCCCACGGTCCCGTCATTATGGTCACCGGCGACAGTCATATCGAAATCGCGGTCGAAGCTCTCAAATCCGGCGCTGAGGATTTCGTCATCAAGTCTCTGGACCTGGAGCAACTGTTGCCTCACATCGTGGAAAGAGCCATCGCCAACTTTCAGCAGCGTCGAGCCATCTCGGAAATCGAAATTCGCGAGCGGGAACGCAAAGTCCAGATTGAAACCCTGAAACGCATCATGATGACGCTGGCTCATCACCTTAACAATGCCGTCATGCCCATCACGTTTTCGGCGGAACTCTGTCAGCGTTGCGAGTATGATGCCGAAGCCTGCGAGCGATTGGTCAGAACCTGTCTGAACGAAACCAAGCGCATCATCGCCATCATAGATCGGTTCGAACAGTACGTTGAATCCGAGGAATTCAAATTTACCGACTATCTTGATTTAAAGAATGCCATGTTCGAAGTGTAATTCAGTTCGCTGAGCCAGTCTCCTGTCCCAAAATAAAAGCCCGCCTGCTGGCGGGCTTTTCCCGATATAGCGATGTTGGCGGCCGAGCAATCCGTCATTTCAGCAGAATCATCTTCTTGGCCTCCGTTCGGTCACCCGTCAGCAACTGATAGTAGTAGGCGCCTGCCGCCACCGATGCTCCAGCATCGTTGTCGCCGTTCCAAATCACCTGATGTTCTCCGGGCGCCGTAGGCTGGTCAATCAGGGTTCGCACCAGCCGTCCCAGGCTGTCATAGATCAAGACCTTCACTTGATCCGGCCGTTCGATACTGTAGCGAATGGTCGTGGCCGGATTAAAAGGATTGGGGTAATTCTGATTCAGCCCCAAAGTCGTTGGCGTGACTGGCGGCTCCTCCCCAACGGCCGCGGAAGGATTCCAAATCCAACTCGAGAAGCACCAATCTCCCACCAGGTTGTTGTTGTAGGTTTGCAGCAAATAGATCCCTGCCGAATCCCAAATCTGGATCGTCAACGATCCATAGGATCCTTTCATACTGGCTAGGGAAAGTTGGTTAATGACGGTAACATCAAAATTAACCTGGGCGCTCGTGGGTCCAAACGGGACCCGGCTGTAGGAGATGTCACCCCCATTGGGAAAGAAGTCCGAATTCAGACTGAACTCATGAATGGGCAATTGCGTGGAAACCAACTCCACCGAACTGCCGTCAATTGTGTTATCACCGCCAAGTTCAAACAGCATGACTTTGAACCAATCCGTGGCGTTGGAAAACACTTTGACGGAATAAGCGGTTTGAGCGCTGCTGAAGCTGAGAGGCAGACCCGACCAGAGAATCCCGCACACAAAAATGCACCATGCCTTTCTCATTTTTTCCTCCATAAAGAATGATTGTGAGCCTTTTATCGTTCGGGACGATGCTTGGCGCCACCGGTTACATCGAATTCGGAAGAGCGATAATCCCCAGGATGCTGAGCTGAGAAAAAAAACGAACTCCTGCAAACAAGTTATGCCATTGGAGCCGAAAAGCAAGCGCTATTTTGGGCATTTTTCAAGATTCAGACCTCCCTTGTCGTTCTAATATTCATACCGCTAATTCAAATGGCAGATTTTTCGCATGTAAATCAGATCTTGCACGATATTTTCTGCCACCCGTATCCCACTTCATTTCCTGGGCGCATTTCCTGCAAAATGGATACCAACGTTGTGAATCTGAACATATCGCTGTCCCTATTGGAAAAGGATTGCGCCCGGCGACGAACGGTAGTGGGCGCTACTTCATCACGACCATCTTCGCCCTCGTCCTCATCCCCCCGGCCTCCAGTGACAGCAAGTAGATTCCGCTGGGCAAGGTCTCTGAGCCGAACTTCAAGTCAAGATGGCCTGCGCCCAGTGCCTGATCATAGATCGTCTGGACTTTCTGACCGAGCAAATTATATAGTTCCATTTTGACGATGCCTGCCTGCGGCAAATCGAAAGAACAGACTCCCCGCGAGGCGACCAAATTGAGAGACGATCCACCATTCGGGCGCGGCGAAGCGGTCTTGGCCATAGCCCGATCTTCTCCCGCCGGTCGAACCCGAAATCGGCTGGTATCCGCATCGTTATATTCGTTCGTATCGCCCTCGGCGTGCACGGTCACCCAGAGTGAATCATTGCCAGGAACGGTCGGCGTCCAGTTTCCAAAATCAACCCGCACATTGGCCGCCGCCGGCAGATTGACAAACTCTGTATCCTGGTAGGCGCCGCCTACCGTAACCAGGACGCTCATCAACGCCTGAGCACTCCAATTCCCCAGCAACGCAGTGATCGGCAGAGGAATATTCTGCGGGATTCCAGTGTAACTTCGCGGCGACGTAACCATGAGCACACCAGCATCAATGTTGCTGCCCAGATAACGATCGCATCCCATGAGCGCCAGGTAACTGGTCGTCCAGGCGGCGTCGGCATCCTGCGATCCGGCCGCCGATGAGGGTATCCCACCGTCGTTGTCCATGTCCTGACGCAACAGATAATTGGTGAGCCCAAGATGGTTCGATGCGTAAATCGGATCGCCGGTCACATCAAACAAGCCTCCCTGCGCGTTGGTATAGGCCACGTTCCAAGCGTTCGACCAGCCCAAAAGAGCTGCTTCGAAGACCTGTACCATAGGGCCGTAAGCGGCAAGCCACTGCTCCCCCAGAGCCGGATCTTCGCGGAATATGGAATTGCACAAGCCCCAGATAAACGTCCCCGAAGACATCGCCCACGATTCCATGGCCAGCCGGTTGTGCGGATCCACTTCCACCCAATCCATGATTTGCAATGCCCGTTGGCAAGCGACGCGCTTATAATCCTCGTTGTCGGTCGCCTCGCCGTAGAGATAGAGGTTCCCGCAACACCAGCCGGTTACCATGACGTTCAGTGGATCTGTCAAGGGGAGTTGTGTTTGCAGAATGTAGTTGGCGCTGTTGACGGCGTAGTCCCAGTGCGCCGAGTCGTTGAAGGTTGTCCGGTATTTCAGTTCCGCCGCCAACGCCCAGGCGCAATTATGTGACGAGTAATACCCCGCACCCTCCAGCCACGCCGGCCAGGTATAAGCGTAGACCCACGCATCGCGGATTTCGTCTAGGTACTGGCTATTTCCGGTGAGCTGATAATATCGAGACCAGACTTCGATGGCTTCCAGAGTGTTATCGGTTTCGATGACATAGTACAGCCCACCCATCTCCTCTTCCCGTTCGCCGCCGAAATTCGCGCCTGGATCTTCGCACTGCAGCGGCTGTTCAAACGCGGCGATCTGAACGAATTCCACCATGTGATTGAACGTGGCGTCCGTTTCCGGAGGCCAATAATGAGTCATTCCGATGTGCGTCGTGATCTGCTCCGGCGGAACATAGGGAGTCGCAAGAGCCAGAGCAGCGAAATGCAGCAGGATGAAGAGTGCGGTAACGTTGCGCATGATTCAACTCCTTTTGCCATTCCTCGACGGCTATCTTAATTTGATAATTACATCGGTTCTTGAAGTGCTCATGAGACACCCGTCCGATGAGCCCTTTAGTCGAATGAAGTGCCCATAGAGCTAAAGCAGCACGAACGTTTCAAGATAATAAAAATTCGCCCGTCAGGCAAGAGAAATGTATCCTGCATAGCCTTTGGCTTCCGCACCGCCGTATCCAAAGCACAATTAAAAAGCCCCCCAAGGGGGCTTGTGGTGTATTCCTGGAAGAAAACCAGGTGTTTTCAATTGCGGGCGATTTGCGCTTCTCAGGGTTCTTGGATGGTCTCCCACTCCGGCGGCTCACCGGTTTCGAAGAACTGCTGGACTCCCCGATGCACCCACTCCCGCCTCTGTGACTGTCTCCTATGCAGGAGTTCCTTCCGCATATTCAGCCGCTTCTCCTCTGCTTCGATGCTGACTTGCTCCCGATTTAGCTTGGCGTCGAAAATCTGTCCCATCAGGTTTTCGGCCCGAACCAGAATCGCCTGTTTGGACTCTTCCGAGCGTGCCTTATCGTACTGGTTGGACAGTTCCCGAAGTTCGCCATAGATCCCGGCCAATTCTGATCCGCTCTCTGGCTTCTGTTCAGGCTTCTGCGGGCTGAAGGTATCCTGCCCCCTGGCTTTGCCTTGCGGCGAAGGTTGCTGATCCTGTGCCTGCGCTATCCCTATTTGCCAGCCCATGAAAGCTAGCGCGATCAGTATCAGAATCCCCTTGATCGTTTTTGCATTCATCTTGTCCTCTCCATTAGTTGCTGTAGTTGCTGTCTCGTCCATTTATACTCCCCGGTTCCACAAAAGTTGCACCCCTTCAAAGGTCAATAATTTTGCTTGACTTTGACTCCATATTAGGCTATAATGCCAAGGGTTAGTACTTCCTTCAATCCCCCCATTTCCAAGTTCCTATGGATTCAGAGAATCTATCGCCGTCGGAGGCGGATCTTCAGAAGTCCATCTTCGCCATCGCCAGCGGAAAAGGCGGAACGGGCAAGTCCACTTTTGCCATCAATCTCTCGCTGGCTCTGGCTTCTCTGGGCAACGATGTCGTCTTGGTGGATGCCGATCTCGGCGGCGCCGATCTCTCTACCCTGCTGGGCATCACCGCTCCGCGCTATACCTTGAAAGACTTCATCCAGGGCGATGTGACCTATCTATCTGAAATTCTTGAAGAAACGCCCAGCCCAAAACTCCGGCTCATCTGCGGCGGCACGGATATTATCTCCATCACAAATCCCTACCATCACCAAAAAGTCAAGCTGATCAAGGCCATTTCCCAAATTGAGGCCGGCCACATTGTCGTGGATCTCGGTCCAGATATTACCTTTAATAATCTCGATTTCTTCAATGCCGCTCCGATCGGCTTCCTGATCACTCAGAACCTGGACGCCATGATCCTCGGTTTTTATCGTTTCCTGAAAGCCGCCTTCGTGCGGAAACTCAAGCAGGAATTTCGAGATGATGCATTTATCATGAGTATTATCAATGATTTCCAAAATAAGGGGTGGAGCCATTCGCGACGCGACTTGATTGGAACAATCCGGGCCGCCAGCAAGGAAGCCCAAGAGCATTTGGATCGCATCTTGGGCACCTTCCAACCCAAATTAGTTTTTAACATGGTCGAAAGCACTTCGGCCAAAAAAACCGCTGATCAGATGTTCAGCTTTATTCTCGAGAATTTCGGCTTCCGTCTGCAGACCGTCGGTTTTTTGCCGCGCGATCGAGAAGTGGAACGCGCCTATGCCCGCAATGAGCCATTTGTCTTGAGTTCCCCGCGCAGCGCTGCAACCCGGGCGCTTTTCGACATCCTGGCAGCCTGCAATCTGAACAAAACTCCGGATGGTCTTCGCATCTCATCTTTTTCCGAATTCCAGGCCCGTTTGAAGACCGAGGCCGGCAATTGGCAGCTCCTAAAGGTCTGAACCTATGGATGACGACACCACAAAAGCTGCTCCTGATCGTGGCTCTGATCGTCGTCGCGGCGAGGATCGGCGCAAGAACCATGTGGATCCCAGAGACCTTCCCTTCCCGGATCGCCGCAAAGGCGACCGCCGCCAGATGGATCGGCGCGTCGTTTCTGATGAAGAGAAAGGCGAAATCCTCTCGCGCGTCGTTCCTCCGGGAGAAGCTCCCCCCAAAAAGCCTGCCCCAATTGAAGATGAATAATTTCTTATTGCCCGTGTGGGTAAGTCAGCCTTTCTCCTTTGCTGCCAATTCTATCCCCAGCAATCCACCAATTGAATTCGGGCGTGAGGGATAGGTGAGCATTAAATTGAACTGTTGGGAATTTCTGCATTGCGGTCGTCAGCCGGGCGGCGACAAGTGCCTCGAATTTGGAACCTGCCCCGCAGCGCTGGCGATCAGGGTGGACGGCCTGAACCACGGCTTCATGGGCGGCCGCGTTTGCTGGGCCATCGCCGGAACGCTGTGCGATGGGAAGGTGCAGGGCACCTACGCCATGAAACTCGACACCTGCTTCAAATGCGATTTCTATCGGAGAGTGAGAGAGGAGGAGGGCGATGCCTTTCAGCCTGAAATTATGCTCCTGCAGAGGATTTTCAGTTGATGGGATACCTTATGAAAGGTCTTGAACGCGAAATAGGACTCCTAAAATTTCATTGACTATCCGCATAAAATGTGCTATATTGCCCCAATCGAAAATTGATCGGGGCTTTTTTATTGCCCCTGTTTTAACCCCCGTGAGGCATGCCATGCGTCTCTCTCGTTTAACTCTGGTGGTTTGCTGCGCCCTGATCGCCCTGGTGGGCTGTGGCGCCAAGAAGGAAGCTCAAAACATGGAAAAGAAGACCCAAGCGCCTGCAACCCCGCAGCAGGTATCATCGCAGGAAACCAACCAGGCGGCGCCGACCGAATCGGCGGACGAAGTCGCCATTATTGACACCAAATTCGGCAAGATCATCCTGGAATTCTATCCGGACGTCGCGCCGGGTCACGTGGCCAACTTCAAGAAGCTGGCCCGCTCGGGTTTCTACGACGGCTGCACCTTCCATCGCGTCATCCCCAACTTTATGATCCAGGGCGGCGATCCCAACAGCAAGGACGCCGACCGTTCCAACGACGGCTTGGGCGGCCCGGGCTACACCATCAACGCCGAATTCAATAATAAAAAGCATTTGCGCGGCGTCCTCTCGATGGCGCGCACCCCGGATCCCAACAGCGCCGGTTCGCAGTTTTTCATCTGCGTGGCGGACATCCCGCATCTGGACGGCCAGTACACGGTTTTCGGCAAGGTTATCAAAGGCATCGAGGCGGTGGACCAGATCGTCAGCCTGCCCCGTGATGAGAAAGACAATCCGCTGGATCCCGCCATCATGTTGAAGGTCAGCATCGTCCCCAGATCGCAAGTCAATCGGTAGGCCTATCGGGAGTTTTCAATGGAAGCAGCACGCGTCCTCTTCGTGGATGACGAACCCAACGTCCTGAAGGCTCTGCGGCGGGTCTTCATGGACGAAGACCTGGAAATTGCCACGGCGCCCAGCGGCGACGCCGGATTGGAGCATCTGCGCCAGCACTCCGTGGATCTGATCCTCTCCGACCACAACATGCCCGGCATGTCCGGCACCGAATTCCTCGCTCAGGCGCGCGAAATCCAGCCCAAAGCCATTCGCATGCTGATCACCGGCCGCAGTGAAATTGACATCGTCCTGTCCGCCATCAACAAGGGCCACGTCTATAAATTTTTCTACAAGCCCTGGGACGACGACCAGTTGCGCGTCAGCGTTTTGCGCGCGCTGGAATTCCGCGACACTCGCGAGAAGATGCGCCAGCAGGAGGCCGAGCTGGCGCGCCTTTCGGCCTACCGCCAGACCATGATCACCGTTTCGCACTACATCAACAACTTCAACTGCGCTCTGACCATGTCGCTGGAAAGCCTGATGGACGCCGCCCGATCCCACCGCCTGCCCGAAGAGTGCATGACGCCTCAGAACTTCGGCCTGCTGAAAGAAGCCCTGAGAGCCGCCGAAAAGGTCACGGCCGTCCTGCACATCCTGAACCGCGTGGAAGAGCTGAAGGTGGTGGACTACGACAGCGTGCTGCAGATGATTGACATCGAGACCGAGGTGAAGGAGGCGGTGAGGAAGATTGAGGAGGGGTAGCGCGGAGGCTGTCGGCAGAGCGCGAAAACCGCGCGCGAGAAGTTGGCAAAAACGAGAACTCGACAGGCGTTTTGTCGAGAACTCGGCCGGAGGGCCAATCGGGGCGAGAACTCGGCGTCCAATCGGGGGGAGAAGTTGGCAGGGAGGCGAGAAGTTGACACGCCAGAATCCAGGAGAAAAAGCGGCAGGAAGTTTCGGAAGCGATGGCAAAATATGGCGAAAAAAAAGATTAGAGAACCAAAATGGACGCACCCTGGAGGAAAGCTCCTTGAAAAGGGCGCAGATGCACTTTCGGATGCGGAACTCCTGTCAATCTTAATTGGTACGGGAATCAAGGGGAAACCCGCTGAGAAGATTGGCGAAGAAATCATACGCAGATTTGATTCATTCCGCGGAATGTCTGAGCAGCCCTTGGAGAAGTTTCTAAAAATAAGAGGCTTGGGCGATGTGAAAATTATTCGCATTGCGGCCACTTTTGAAATCGCGCGCAGAATCGTAGAAGAGGTAATGAGGGAATATGAGCCGGATCAAAAATAAGCCTGCTAAATTGCCGGGAGCTTTTTCCGCCAACGTATTCAAGACGGAACGCGCAACGGTAGCAGTACTGGCACACTGGATGCGGAATATCATTGTGGAAAGCAACCTCGATCTTGGTCCGCCTGACGTTGACACCACGGCGGATGACCGCAAATCCCCTGATATCGTGATCTATGAATCCCACCGCAGTCAGAACGCCCTCTGCGTCATCGAAGCTAAACTGCCGCAAGCTGATGTTTATAATGAGCAAGAACTTATCCTGCCGGCTTATAACAAAGCCCAGAGTCGAGGAGCAAAGTTTTTTGCGGTAACAAATTTTAGAGATCTCATCTGGTTTGATACCGCGAAGGTGAGAATCAATGCGCCGGAGACAGATCAGGTTATCAACGAATATAGCCTCTCCAAAGTAGAGGACGTAAATAAAATCGAACAGAGTCGTTACAAGGAACCAATACAGAGAGAGCTAACGGTTTTTCTATCAGAACTCTATAGATACCATACGGGGAAAGAAGCCACTCCGAAACTTCCGATTGATGAAAGACTGATTAAGCGAATACACGCAAAAATTGATCGGTTGGCGAAATATTACAGTCGCATAATCGAAGACCGATGCAATTCTAAAGACCTAAAATTCGCCCGCGAATTGAAAAAGTGGGCCAATAAACAGGGCTGGGATTTTAATTTCCGCGAGAGCGATTATGAACGCGCAGCCCGTCAAACTGCCTACCTGCTGAGCAACAAAATCATGTTCTATATGGCTCTGCAAGCGAAGCGACCCCATGAGTTAGATCCCATTGAAATACCCGCCAGTCTCACCAAGGGAGACCTCTTAAAAAGCAATCTGGAAGCTCAGTTCTCGCGCGTCTTAAACAAAATAGACTATGAAGAAATATTCGAGGCTGAATTTATTGATAAGGAGGCTTTTCCGGACGCGGAAGAGGTCGTCCAAGAGATCAAAGCATTGGTCAATATTTTGAAGCGTTATAACTTTGCGAAACTTCAATATGATATCATTGGGAGAATTTTTGAGAAGCTGATTCCGCTTGATGAGAGGCATAATTTAGGGCAGTTCTTTACCAACTCCGACGTGGTTGATCTCATCTTGCGGTTCTGCCTGAATCATGAAGATGATAAACTTTTTGACCCGTCCTGTGGTGCTGGTACATTCTTAGTCCGAGCTTACCAGTACAAAAAAATCATGAATCCCAGGAAACTGCATGAAGAGATTTTAGCTACGCTGTGGGGGAACGACATTGCCAAATTTCCCGCTTCCCTAACCTCTATTAATTTGGCGATCCGCGATTTGGGAGTGGATAAAAATTATCCGAACGTTCTGCATAAAGATTTCTTTGATATTTACGTGGGAAAAGATGGTTGCGAAATGGACAGTTGGCGCAAGATGCGTGCGAAAACGTTGGGAAGAGAAGAGCGTGAGGTTCTTTACCCGCGATATTTCGACGTGATAGTTGGCAACCCGCCCTACACCCGGCAGGAGGAATTGCAGCATATTTCTCAGGAATATGGAAAGAAGAAGGTGAATCTGATTGAGCACAGCCTATTGGACCTGAACGGCAGTCCACTCGCCAATTTGAGCAAGCGGGCCGGTATTCACGCCTATTTCTTTGTCCACGGTTGGAAATTCTTGCGCGACGGCGGATATTTCGGTTTCATCGTGTCCAATTCCTGGCTGGACGTGGACTACGGCAAGGGCCTGCAGGAATTCTTCCTGAAGAATTACAAGATCGTTTGTATCATTGAGTCCAAAGTAGAGCGCTGGTTCGCCGATGCCGACGTGAATACTTGCATCGTCATCTTACAGAAATGCAAAGACGAGAAAAAGAGGGACGAGAACTTGTGCCGCTTCGTCCACTTGAAAAAGCGCCTTTCTGAATTGATTCCTATCACTGAAGAGAGCTTGGACAGCCAAAAGCACCGCTTTCATCAAATTGACCTGTTGAAGCAGACGATTCTCAACCATGATGCTTTCTATGAGAATGACGACCTGCGCATCTTCCCAATCTCCCAGGCTGAATTGTGGAAAGAGGGTTATAATGAAGAAGAAGGCGTTTTTGCTGGTGCCAAGTGGGGGAAGTACCTGCGAGCGCCAAAAATATTTTTTACCCTATTGCAGAAGGGCAAAGGGAAACTGGTGCCGCTTAAAGATATCGCCAAAATCAGGCGTGGTTTCACTACGGGCGCGAATGAGTTTTTCTATTTGACTGAAGAGCAGATTGAGCGAAAGCGGATTGAGAAAGAGTTTTGGATGCATAAGGATGAAAACGGCATTTGGACACCGAATTATGTAATCAAATCACCCCGTGAGTGCAAAGCAATTGTAATTAACCCGAAGAAACTGAAGTATCGTGTTTTAATGATCCATAAGGATAAAAGTAGATTAAAAGGAAAAATCATTTTGCACCATATTGCAAGAGGGGAAGGTAAAAAATTCAATAAACGGCCAACCGGTACAAGCAGGAAAAGATGGTACGACCTAGGCACACGAAAGCCGTACTCTATTATATGGCCGCAACTATTCAATGATGCATTTAAAATATTTCTAAACAAAGATCAAGTACTTTCAGATTGCGTCCTAATGGATGTGCAGATAGAATCTGCGGAAGTAATGGCACTGTCTTTGAACTCAACCTATATTGTAATTTTTATAGAATTATTCGGTCGTGTTGGTCTTGGTGAGGGAGCGCTAAAAATGCAAGTTGATGAAATGGGGGGCTTTCCGGTGTTGAATCCTTCTATTTTTCCACCTCATATTAAACAAAAGCTATTGGAAATCGGAACAGATCTATTCAATCGGAATATTGGATCGGTCTATGAAGAAATAGGTGCGAATAAGAGCGAAGATGCTGACTTGAATAATATCAAACCTGACCGCCGCGAATTGGACCGTCTCATCATGGGAGACATTTTGGGTCTCACCGACGAGGAGCAGCTTGAGGTGTATCGTTCAGTGGTGGATTTAGTGCGTTCCAGATTAGATAAGGCGAAAAGCTTGAAAAATGAAACCGGGGAAGATCAGGGGGAATTGGATCTTGAAACAGACTCCATGCTCAGTGAATTTAAAAATTCGGGTAAAGGGAGCTGATCATGCAGACCATCGGTGAATGGTATCGCGATAACGTCTTGAATCAGCCGAATCTGGTTCAGGTCGAGCTGCCTAACGGAGACGGGGAAATTCGGATTGAGGCGGAGATTTTCGGCTGGAGGTTGTATCACGGAAAAAAATATATTGAATGCTCCTCTGAAATTATAGCGCGATATCTACAGGCTTTTCTTGTTGCCCGGGTCTCGAACGTCCGCATGCCGCAGGATGAGGAATACCTGATGAAGGTCGTACCTCAGTTGGAAGAAGTTATAGCGGATACCGTTGATTGGCTCACCTTTAGAACGGACGGAATATTGAATATCAGCAGACGTGAAAAACTGTTAGACCTCATCTGGTATAAGATGATGCGCGAAGGGTGGGAAGCTGAGGAACAGCTTTTCCCTTATATGCCCGACGAAACCGAAGGGGATCAAGAAGAGATTGAAGAAAAAGATCAAATTAGCCATGAACAGTAACAATATTTCCAGTCTCGTAGATTGGGTTGGACCCGGAAGCGTTGTAATCCAACAATTCAGCTATTCCTGAAAATATGCCGCAGCCTGTCAATACCGCCTCCCACAGGCTCCCACCCCCCGTGCGGGCGCTAGGCCTCGTCAGTCTCTTCAACGACGCGGCGTCGGAGATGATCTATCCGCTGATTCCGGCGTTCCTGACGGGGGTGTTGGGCGTGGGAGCGGTGGCGTTGGGGGCGTTAGAGGGCGCGGCGGAGGCGGTGGCGAGCATCTTGAAGGTCTTCTCGGGCCGCTGGTCGGATAAGTTCCGCAAGCGCAAAGCGCCCACGCTTTTGGGTTATGCGATTTCGGGATTCGCGCGGCCTTTCATGGCGGTTACGGCGGCGTTCTGGCAGATTTTTTCGCTGCGTCTGCTGGATCGCGTGGGCAAAGGCATCCGTTCCGCTCCGCGAGACGCCCTGATCGCCGACATCACTCCGCCGGAAATCCGCGGCCGGGCCTACGGTTTCACGCGCGCGCTGGATCATCTGGGAGCTGTCATTGGGCCGCTCCTGGCTGCCGCCATATTGCTGGCTGCGCCGGGGAATTTGCGGCTGGTGTTCGGTCTGGCGGCCATACCCGTCTTGGGAGCGCTCTTCGTGCTGATCTTTTTCGTGCACGAAAAGACCGCTGAGATCAAATCTTCATCAGGCGCAAGAGTCAAGCTGAATCCGATCTATTGGAAGTATCTGGCCTGCGTGTTCATCTTCGGTCTGGGCAATTCATCGGATGCGTTTTTACTCTTGCGCGCGCAGGATCTGGGTTTGTCGCTGGCGGCCATTCCCATCCTCTGGTCGGCTTTTCACGTCGTCAAATCGCTGACCTCCACGCCCGGCGGCAAGCTGTCCGATTCCTGGGGCCGCCGCAAGACGCTGCTTTTGGGTTGGGGCTGGTATGGATTGGTCTATCTCGGTTTTGCTTTTGCCAACGCGCCGCTCCATGTCTGGGGATTGTTCCTCCTCTATGGCCTTTACTTCGGATTGGCCGAGGGCGTCGAACGCGCCTTCGTCGCCGATCTGGTGGGGCAGGAAAACCGCGGTTACGCCTTTGGCTGGTTTCATCTGGCGGTCGGCATCGCGGCGCTGCCCGCCAGCTTGATTTTCGGAGCGATTTATCAGGCGTTCGGCGCGCAGGCGGCGTTTATCATGGGAGCGGCGTTGGCGCTGGTCGCATCGGCGATGATGATGATTCTAGTTAAGGGCTCTCGGCCTGCCGCCCACCCCTAAAGGGGCGGGCTACGCGAGAACTAGCCCGCTGAAGCGGGCAAAGGGGCAAAGCCCGATCATAAATGGTGGACTACGCTTCGCTAGTCCACGCTACAATTCTGGATTCCCGCGTCCGCGGGAATGACAACGAAATGGAAATTCCGGATCATCTCCTGGACAAGGTTCTTCTCCTCGACAACCGCGATCTCTTCGCGCAGTTGCCGGACGAGTCTGTGGACCTCGTTCTCACCGATCCGCCCTACAAGAACTACCGCAGCAACCGGCCGGTGGCGCATCAAAAGTTAAAGCGCGTGGCGGTGAAGCAATTCGATCTGCCGCTTTTCGCCCGCGAGAGCTTCCGCGTTCTGAAGCCCGGCGGCCATCTTTACTGCTGGTGCGATCACCTCACCTATCCCGCCATCCGGTTGGAACTCGAAGCCGCCGGATTTCAGTACAAGAATTGTCTGGTCTGGGTGAAGAACAATCACGGCAGCGGCGACCTGAAAGGCAACTGGGCGCCGCAGCACGAATTCGTGCTGTTCGTCACCAAGGGCAAGGGCCGACCGCTGCAGGGAAAACGCCGCCCCAATGTCTTTTTTCGCCGTTTGGAAGACGGCACTACAAATTTCATCCCCAAAGTCTCCAACTATCGTTTCGATCACGGCACCACCAAACCAGTCGAATTACTCCGTATCATCATTCAGGCGGCATCCGCGCCCGGCGAGATCGTCCTCGACCCTTATGGCGGCAGCGGTTCCACGGCCGAAGCCTGCATTCTCGAAGGACGCCGCTTCATCCTGTCCGAAGTGGACGCCGACTATTGCCGCGTTGCGCAAAATAGAATTGATGAATTGATGGAAAAAAAGTGAATTGTCATTCCGGACGGGCTTTAGCCCGATCCGGAATCCACACTGGATGCCAGCTTTCGCTGGCATGACAGCCTTTGCTAATCTAACGTGTCATTACCCCTGCGGGATTGCTTCGTCCGCCGCCGCGGACTCGCAATGACCAATTGGACTGGTAATTCGAATTGATACCTCATAAATCATAGGTTTCCTCATGCGAGTCGTCACACCTGAAAAACTGAAGACCATACTATCGGAGCTGAAAGCGCGCCGCGCCGACGCCGTAATTCTCTCCGATTTTGAAACCGGCCGCAACAAGAACGTGCGCTATCTTTCCGGCCAGCCATCCGACGCCAACTTGCTGCTCTTCGCCGACGGAACCATGTCTCTGATCGTCTGGGATATGATTGCCGCTCAGCGCATGGCGCAGGTTGATGAGCTGGTGGACGTGGGCCAGTTCGACCGCTCCTACCGCGCCGCCGCCGTCAGCGTCTTGAAGAAGAAGCTGGGCGAGAGCTTTTCGCTCGAAGTGCTGCCCGATGAGCGGCATCTCTTCGTCCTGCAGCTTCAGGAGGCGTTTCCGAAGGCCAAGATCATCTGCACGCCGGACGGCGCCGCCGATTCTTTCATCAGAGCGCGCATGGTCAAGACTCCCGCCGAAATCGCCATTCTAAAAGAAGGCTCCAGGGTCACGGATGACATTATCAACCTGATCAAGCCCTTCGTCGAATCCCATAAGGGTCTGCGCGAAGTGGATCTGACGCTTTACCTTGAGGCCGAGATGAGGAAGCGCGGAGCGGAAGGCGTCAGCTTCGAAACGTTGACCGCCAATTGCCGCCGCTCGGGCATGATCCATCAGGTGCCGTCCTCCTCCGATGAGCAGTTAGATCTGCCCGGCCTGGCGCTGATTGACATGGGCCTGATGTGGAAAGGCTACGCCACCGACGTCACCGTCCCGCTGATTTTCGGAAAGCTGAATCCCGATCAGCAGAAGATCTTAGACGCCACGCAGAAAGCGTACGACCTGGCCATCAGCATGATCAAGCCCGGCGTGCCGGCGCACACCATCGCCGAGGCCGCCATCGGCCACATCAAGTCGCAGGGATTGAACATGCCCTATTCGCTGGGGCACGGCATCGGTCTGGAGGTGCACGATCCGCCGCGCCTGGCGGTCAAGCCGACCGATCCCGAGCTGCTGAAATTCTGGAAGCCGCTGCCGCTGGAACCGGGCATGGTCTTCACCGTCGAACCCGGCGTGGTGGACGATCGCGGCGGCTGCCGCATCGAAAACGACGTGCTGGTCACCGCCTCCGGCGTGGAGGTTTTGACTCATTCGAAGCCGATATTCTTCAAATAGCGCAAAGAAAGTAGACGTCTTTGTAGGGGCGCATCCGTCAGATGAAGGATGCGCCCCTATCTCCGCCCACAGCCCCGCCATAAATGACGGGGCTGAAGATTATGCAAGCCCCGTAAACGGGGCTCCTTTTTGTCGGCCGCGGCGGACTATTTAGATGTAGCCCACTCCTTTGGCGAAGCCACCACTTCGTGGCAGGGGTGGGCGAAAAATGGGCGCAAAAAATTCGACCTTCAGTCAAAATTTCCCTTGACTTTCGCTCAAAATTTCACTATATTGTTCTGTGCAACCTTGGGGTGGCATGCTTCTGTCCGCCGCGGCGGACGAAGCATGAAAGCACGACATGCCCCGTCCCGCTGCGCGTGACAGGGGCATGCCACCCCCCGGTTCCGCCGTCGGGTGCGGAGACCCGACGGCACAGTAATCTGCTATTTCATACAGGAGGTCTTTATGCGTCGGATAACAATTTCTTGCTTGGCTTTGGCGCTTATCCTGCTGGGCCTCACCGGCCTCGTCGCAGGCCAGAACGTCTCCATTCAGCTCACCCCCATTACCTACCCCATCGTCCTGCCTGATTCCGGCGGCACGTTTGATTATCTGCTTTTCGTGACCAACCAGGGAGGGACACCGATTACCGCTACCGTCTGGTGTATGGTCACACTGCCGAACGACAGCTCCTGGGGGCCGGTGGTGGGACCGGTCACGCAGACACTGGCTGCAGGACAGACACAAGGCTACTACCGAGCTCAGGTCATCCCGCCGCGGGCACCGTATGGCTATTTCATGCTTCATGCCTATGTCGGCATCTATCCCGATACCATCTGGGCGCAGGATCAGTTTGGATTTCAGCATCAAGCGGTGAGTGGAACGGAACAGCTATGGGTGTCCCGATATGACGGGCCGGGGAATAGTGATGATGCAGCTTCTTCTCTGGCGATAGACGCTGCCGGGAATATCTACGTGACGGGCCGGAGTGACAGAGGCGGAGTCCATTATGACTATGCCACGATAAAATACAACTGCACCGGCCAGGAGCTCTGGGTGGCGCGCTACAACGGGTCTGGGAATGGTCAAGATGAGGCCTGGTCCCTCGCTCTGGACGGGCGCGGAAATGTCTATGTGACGGGCCCCAGTTGGGGAAATGGCACTGATTATGACTATGCCACTATCAAGCATAATTCGGCGGGCGTGGAGCAGTGGGTGGCCCGCTACAACGGCCCGGGAAATGACGAGGACTATGCCGAATGCTTAGTTCTGGACGAGAACGGAAACGTCTATGTGACGGGGTGGAGCTACGGGAGCGGAACCGATGATGACTATGCCACCATCAAGTATGACTCGGCGGGCGTGCAGCAATGGGTAGCGCGCTACAACAGCCCTGGAAATGGATGGGATGAAGCCTTTTCCCTTGCTCTGGACGGGGGCGGAAACGTCTATGTGACGGGCCAGAGTGAAGGAAGCGGGAATTCTTATGACTATGCCACCATCAAGTATAATCCGGCGGGCGTGGAGCAATGGGTGGCCCGCTACAACGGCCCGGGAAATAGCAGTGATTATGCCCGCTCCGTAGCCGTGGACGGGGGCGGAAACGTTTATTTGACGGGCAGGAGTTACGGGAGCGGAACCGATGATGACTATGCCACCATCAAGTATAATTCGGCGGGCGTGGAGCAATGGGTAGCCCGCTACAACGGCCCGGGAAATAGCTTTGATCAAGCCTACTCCCTGGCTCTAGACGGGGGCGGAAACGCCTATGTGACGGGCTACAGTTACGGAATGGGAAATTGCCTGTTTGACTATGCTACCATCAAGTATGATTCGGCGGGGATGCAGCAATGGACCGCTCGCTACGATGGTGGGGGAACTTTTTACGGCGATTATGCCCACCGCCTGGCTCTGGACGGGGACGGAAACGTCTATGTGACGGGCGACAGTTGGCGAAGCGGAACTGAATATGACTATGCCACCATCAAGTATAATTCGGCAGGAGTGCAGCAATGGGTGGCTCGCTACAATGGTCCGGGAAATGACTATGATAGGGCCCATGCCCTGGCTCTGGACGGCGGCGGCAACGTCTATGTGACGGGCGCGAGCGGAGGTGCCGGAACTTCCTACGACTACGCCACGATTAAATACTCCGGCGGCGACAACTACTGGATGCCGGCGGAGGCCACGATTTTGGGCCAGCCGCTGCCAGAGGAATGCGCTCTGCAGCAGAATTATCCCAATCCGTTTAATGCCTCGACAGCTCTCAGCTACAAGCTGCAAGCCACAAGCCATGTCAGCTTACGGATTTATGATACTGCCGGAAGGTTGGTGGAGACGCTGGTGGACGGCTGGCGGTCGGCAGGGGTGCATGAATTGACGTTCGATGCGTCGGATCTGCCGTCGGGGATGTACGTCTATCGCCTGAGGGTTAATGCCCCGTCGGGGTCGGGGGCGACCCCGACTACGATGAGCGGGAAGATGATACTGCTTAAATAACTGCAAATTGTAAATTGCAAAATGCAAATTGATAGGCGGCCGATAGCCGCCTGGTTTTTTTCGTCCGCCGCGGCGGACTGCTCCGAAGGAGTCCCTTCGGGAAAGCAGAGTAGCCCGGAAATTTCCGCCAGCAGGCGGACCTTTGGGGCATTGTCGGGCGGGGCGGAAAGGCAATAATAAAAGGCGACGTCACCGTCGCCTCTAACCACCTTGTCTCAACCTTCGTAGTCGGGGTCGTCCCGACCCCGACCATCATACGTCCGTTAGCCTATCTTAGCCATCTTGTCCAGCTCATTCATCATCAAATCCTGATCCTCAATTCCCGCCCGTTGCAACGACTCTCCCAGCGTTCCCCAGACCGGTTCGCCGCACTGGATGCAGACCACCCCCCGCCGCACCAGGATCGGCACCACCTGAGGATAATCCCGGACCAAATCTTCCATCAATATGTCGGCGGAAATCACATCGCCTCCGGAGATTTATCCGCCGCCGGCAGGTTCAACCGGGCCAGCAGTCGTTTCTGCATTTCGGAGGGAACCCTTTGGCCGGGAATCGAACGGTAGATTTCCACGGTGCGCTTCACGGTGTCAATCTGCAGCGCGCAGTCCGGGCAGTTTTCCAGATGCTCCTTCAGTTCCCGGCAGATCGGCGAATTCAGATCTTCGCCCAGCGCGTCGCACAGCCGCTCGACAAACGGCTTGCATTTCTGACTCATGATTTCTTCCTTCTCCTTTTGACCGGTTCCGCGGCAAGTGGATGTCCCGCCCGAGCAACAATGAATTCCGCTAACTTATTCCGCAGCGCCGTCCGTCCCCGATGCAAGAGCGCTTTCACCGCCGGCACCGTCGTGCCGATCTCTTCGGCAATATCCTGCAGCGACATCCCCTCGATGTCCTTCAAGACAAACGCAATGCGCCAGGAATCCGGCAGCTCGGCCATGGCTCCTTCGAGCGCCGATTTGAATTCCGCGTCCAACATGATCTCCAGCGGATCCCGATCCAGCGACCTGAGCATCCGCGCATATTTCAATGACGCTTCGGATTCCTCGGGCTGATCCATGGAAAGCAGCTCGCCCTTGCGCTGCCGCAGATGCATCAATGCCTCGTTCGTGGCGATGCGATAGATCCAGGTCTTCAGCGAAGATTCCGACCGGAAATTTCCCAGCTTTTCAAAGACCTTCAAAAAGGTATCCTGCAGGATGCCCTCGGCCGCTTCGGCGCGGCTGACCAACTTCAGGGCGAGATTATACACCATGTCCTCATGCTGCAAGACGATTTCCGTCTTTGCCTGCACGTCGCCCGCCAGCGCTCGGGCGATCAGCTCTTTTTCATCGGCGTAGTTCAGAGATGGTCTTCCCGTCATTTGGCCCCCCTTTTTTAAAGGGGGTAGGGGGGATTACGATGACATAATCGCTTTCATCCCCCTAAATCCCCCTTCAAAGAAGGGGGACTTACTTCGGATAAAATAAGCTTGCGGCGGATTACGACTTGGCCACTTGCCCCAGATGCGGCTGCAGAGCCTGTTCCAGCATCGGTCGCGGCAGCGCTCCGATCCACTGACCCACCGGCTTGCCGTCCTTGAAGAGCAGCAGCGTTGGGATGCCCGTGATCCCGAAGCGGCTGGCGATATTCGGGTTCTCGTCCACGTTGACCTTGCCCACCGTCAGCCTGCCGGAATAGTCCTTGGCCAGCGCGGTTAAAATCGGCGCCACCATGCGGCAGGGCATGCACCAGGGAGCCCAAAAGTCCACCAGCAGCGGCACCGTGCTTTTCTTGATCTGATCTTCGAATGTGCTGTCCGTTAAGGTGATTTCGTGTTCCATGCTCTCTATTCCTTCGGATTTTGATTGTTTTCGATGTTCATTGTCTGTTCCGTCTTGGTCTTCGCCCGATCCTCAGGCGTGCAATAGCCCGACATTCACGTGGGCACGCCCAGCCTGGGCAGCACCCAGCGCAAGAGCACAAACCAGCCCGCGAAGATTAGCACCAGCATCAGCGTATTCATGTATCTCCCTTTCCTCATATCACCCTATTAGATGCAGAAAGGGGGAAAAAGATTCGGGGAATTTGCAGTGAACAGTGAACAGTAGACAGTAAACAGGGAACAGCCGCTGCCCCGCCCTTTCGCCCCGCCATAAATGACGGGGCTGAAAATTCGAAAAGCCCGCTGAAGCGGGCTCATTTTTGGCTGAGTGCTGATGGCTAAATGCTCCGAGCTATTTGAGCAAAATCATTCCGCCAGCGGGCGGATGGCTTTCAGCTCACTTCACCAGAACCATTTTCCCGCTCTCCGTCCATTCTCCTGTCTGAATGCGGTAGATATACATACCCGACGGCAGATCCGACGCATCGAAAGTTAGTTCATGCGTCCCCGCCGACCGCCAGCCGTCCACCAATGTCTGCACCAACCTTCCAGCCGTATCATAGATCCGCAAGCTGACGTGACTGGCAACTGGCAACTGGTAACTGAGAACTGTTGCCGCATTGAACGGATTGGGATAATTCTGCTCCAGCCGGCATTCCTGCGGCAACGGTTGGCCCAAAACCGTCGCCTCCACCGGCAGCCAAGGCTCTTCGCCGCCGGAGTATTTGATGGTGCAGTAGTCATCGCCCGTGCCGATGCCCACGCTAAGTCCCGTCACGTGGACATTGCCGGCGGCATCCAGAGCCAGAGCATTCGCGTCATCATTATTATTTCCCGGAGCGTTGTATCGCGCTACCCACTGCTCCGCTCCGGCCGAATTGTACTTGATGGTTGCGTAGTCGGAATTCAATCCGCTGCCAAGGCTCCCTCCTGTCACATAGACGTTGCCGCCACCATCCACAGCAACGCAACGGGGCCAATCCGTGCTATTCGCCGGGCCATTATAACGGGCCACCCAGAACATATTGCCCAAGGCGTCGTATTTGATGGTTGCGTAGTCGGAATAGGTTCCGTCGCCTTCGCTGGCGCCGGTTACGTAAACGTTGCCGCCGGCGTCCAAGGCGATGGATAAGGCGTTGTCTGTATTATTTCCCGGCCCGGTGTAGCGCGCCACCCAGAGCTGGTTGCCGGAGGCGTCGTATTTCACCGTGGCATAATCAAAAGAAGTTACGCCGACTACGCTGCCGCCGGTCACGTAAGCGTTGCCGTTGCCGTCCACGGCGATGGCAAAGGCCCGATCATGACCCCATAACTGCGCGTTGTAGCGCGCCACCCAGAGCTCGTTGCCGGAGGCGTCGTATTTGATGGTGGCGTAGTCAGGGTCAAAGTTGATGTAAGTGCCGTCGCTTTCACCCGTCACATAGACGTTGCCGTCGCCGTCCACGGCAATCGAATAGCCAGCATCCATGCCATTTCCAGGACCGTTATAGCGCGCCACCCAGAGCTGGTTGCCGGAGGCGTCATACTTGATCGTGGCGTAGTCCCAATTGGATGCACCGCCGAAGCTTTTGCCGGTCACCAGGACATTACCGCCCCCATCTATAACAATGGCATTGGCTTCATCACTATAATTTCCCGGCCCATTGTAGCGCGCCACCCAGAGTTCATTGCCGGAGGCGTCGTATTTGACCGTCGCGTAGTCATAGTTTGTTCCGACGCCATAACTATCACCCGTCACGTAGATATTGCCGTCGCCATCCACGGCAATAGCAAAGGCATAATCATCACTATTGTACGGCCCGTTGTAACGGGCCACCCACTGCTGGATACCTGAGGCATCATACTTGATCGTGGCATAATCAAGATTGGTTCCGCTGCCGAAGCCGAAGCCTGTCACATAAACGTTGCCGGCGTCGTCCACAGCAATGGAAGAGGCAGCGTCGCTACTATTCCCCGGTCCGTTGTAGCGCGCCACCCACAGCTCAGATCCCTCCAGCGTTTTTTCAAACGGGAAAGTATCGCTATCCCAAATGCTGTCAGGGTAAACTCCTACATAGCCGTTGAAGGAGTAGTTTCCGGCGGGAAATCCGGCGGGGATGACCTGCGTTCTCTGACGCTCTATCGTTTGGCTGGGGCTTAGAGTGATCCTCGCCGGTCCCAGAACCGGCCCGTAGGGATGGCCGTTAGGCAGAGTAATCATACACCAAACGGTGGCTCGCTGTGGCGTCATGCCGTTGTTCGTCGCGGCGATGGTGTAATTGAAGCTGCCGCCTGTGGCGGGAATCTGGATGGGCATGCCTTGAGGCGTGAGCTGGATGGAGACGTTTTGCGCGGCGGCGAGGTGGGTGAGGCTCAGCAGGATAAGCGCCAGGATCGAGCAAGAAACGGTCATCCGACGCATAAAGACCTCCTTATGAAATTGGGCATATGGAAATATAGTGAAATTTGGGGCGAAAGTCAAAGGAAATTTTCAGCAAAGGCGAAAATCACTTTTCATGTTCCGTGGGTGGCCCGGCCGGTCCGAAAGGATCCTCCGCAAGGAGTCCTTCGGACCTTCGGGACTTGTTCGGCCAAGTCTAACCTAAAGACGGCCCGTTTATTTTATAATAAACCAGGCCAGCGAGCTGGCCTGGCCACCCGACGGCATAGGGGCGTCGGGTCATACCCTATCGGGCAAGACCCGACGCAACGGTGTATCCCAATCCCTAACCCCTAACCCCTAATCCCTAACCCCCCAAATCCCACCCCATTTTCCTTGATTTTATGATCGGCTTCAACTATTATTAACCCGATGCCTGCAAAAAACCTCTACGGCATTTTAGGTCTGTCCTGGGCGGCGGACGAGCAGGAGATCAAGTCCGCCTACCGCCAGTTGGCCAAGGTTCTGCACCCCGACCACAATCCGGATGATCCTGCCGCCGCCGACCGCTTCAAGGAGGTCGTGGCGGCCTACTATGTGCTCTCCGATCCCGTCCGTCGCGTGGCCTACATGCGCGAGAATGGCTTCGAATCCATCCTGCAAAACGCCCGGCGCTGGCAGAATCCCGAAAGCCGCTCTGATGCCCCGCAACCCGGGCAGGATATCACCGTGCGTCTTAACCTGAGCCTGGAAGAGATTGCCGCCGGCGTGATCAAAAAGGTGAAAATCCGCCGGCAGTGCAACTGCGCAGCCTGCACAGGCACGGGCTTCGAAGGCGGCCGGACCAACGGCGTCTGTCCCGCCTGTCACGGCACCGGCAGCGTGCCCGATCTGTTGCGCCTGCGCCGCGGCGTCAAGGGCGGCACCTTGCGCTGCCGCAAATGCGATGGCTCCGGATCCGTTAAAAAAAATGCCTGTTTCTCCTGCGGCGGCCGTCGGCGTGTCGTTCAAGATCATTACGTCAGCATTGGAATTCCTGCGGGAGTGGAAGACCGCCACAAGATGGTCATCAAGGGACAGGGCCACGAAGGGCTCGCCGGAGGAAATCCCGGCGATATCAAAGTCATCATCCAGCAGAGACCGCACTCCTATTTTGAGCGCCGCGGCGCAGACCTCCTTTATGCCTGTCCCATCACCCTGTCGCAATGGATGGAGGGCGCCGATCTGCAACTCCCCGGCTTGAATGGCGAAGTGCGACTCAAGATCACGCCCGGCTTGAAACCCGAAGGCACTCTGAAGGTCTCCTCTCGGGGACTTCCCAAAGCCGATGGAAACTGCGGCGATCTCCTGGTGCAATACCGCATTTTCATCCCCCGAAAGCTCTCCCGAAGGCAGTTGACCATCCTGAAACGTTTGGAGGAGATGCCCGGATTTTCCCCGGCCTCGGATGAAAAGGGTTTCTTTCCACGAGAATTCTGATCCCCGCTGCACTACCTTCCATGGCCAATTCGTAAATCCTTGAAAATTCGCTTTGCTTCCGCGAACTCTTTTTGTTATCTTCTTCACTAATAAGTTCTGAACCCCTTCAAGATCGTACTCGATACAACTCAAAGGAGCAACAAATGGTAAAGGAATTCCTGAAGCAGCTTGAGGTCAAAAATCCCGCTCAGCCCGAATTCATCCAGGCCGCCACCGAGGTTCTTCATTCCATAGAGCCCGTCCTCGATCGGCATTCGAAGTACACCAAGCATCGAATTCTGCAACGTATCACCGAGCCGGAACGCGTGCTGATGTTTCGCGTGCCCTGGCTGGATGATAGGGGCGAGATTCAGGTTAATCGCGGTTATCGCATCGAATTCAGTTCAGCCATAGGACCCTACAAGGGAGGCCTGCGCTTTCATCCCACGGTGACGCTGGGGATGCTGAAGTTTCTGGCCTTCGAGCAGGTTTTTAAAAACGCTCTGACGACCCTGCCCATGGGCGGCGGCAAAGGCGGATCGGATTTCGATCCCAAGGCCAAGTCGGACAACGAAGTCATGAAGTTCTGTCAGAGCTTCATGAACGAGCTCTTTCGGCATATCGGCGCAGATACCGACGTCCCCGCCGGCGACATTGGCGTGGGCGGCCGCGAAATCGGATTCCTCTTCGGCCAGTTTAAGAAACTGGTCAACCGCTTCGAAGGCGTTCTGACCGGCAAGGATCCCAAGTGGGGCGGTAGCTTGATTCGTCCCGAAGCCACCGGCTACGGAACCGTCTATTTTGCTCAGTTCATGATGGAGAAACGCAAGGAGAGCTTCAAAGGCAAGAAAGTGGCCATCTCGGGTTCCGGCAACGTGGCTCAGTATTCCGTGGAAAAAGTGCTGGATCTGGGCGGCACCCCCCTGACGCTGTCGGATTCTCAGGGATTCATTATTGATCCCAAGGGTATTGACCGCGCCAAATTGGCCTGGGTTATGGAGTTGAAAAATGTCAAGCGCGGCCGCATTGTGGAATACGCCGAGAAATTCAAGTGCGAATACCACGAAGGCGCAGGCCTGTGGAAGAGTGGCAAGTACGACGTCGCGCTGCCCAGCGCCACGCAGAACGAGCTGGATGGCGATGACGCCAAGGCTCTGCTGAAAAATGGCTGCACCGTCGTGGCGGAAGGCGCCAATATGCCTTCCACACCGGAAGCGGTAGATGCCTTTGTCAAGGCAGGGATCATGTACGGCCCGGGCAAGGCCGCCAACGCCGGCGGCGTGGCCACGTCTGGTTTGGAAATGTCCCAGAATAGCCTGCGCCTGGCCTGGACCCGCGACGAAGTGGATAGCCGCCTGAAAGGCATCATGAAGGCCATCCATGACGCCGCCTGGGCCGCCGCTGAAGAATATGGCACTCCCGGCAATTACGTCAACGGAGCGAACATCGCCGGCTTCGTCAAGGTGGCCGACAGCATGATTGAACAGGGCTTAGTTTAGCTCAATCGGTAGGGGCGAGGCAAGCCTCGCCCCTACCATGGAAATCTATAGTCGGGGTCGTCCCCGACCCCGACATCATTCATGGTTCTGTTTCCCGAAAATCTCTATTTTCATCGAGAACACGCATGGGTCAAGCGCGAAGGGGAGGCGCTTTACCGCATCGGCGTAGATGAGCTATTTTTGGGCAATCTCGGCTCCATCGCCGCTATTGACCTGCCCACGGAAGGCGACGAGATCTCGCAGGATGAGGCCTGCGGCCTGATGCGCGGGCCCGGTTTGCGAAAACTCTTATTTGCCCCGCTGTCGGGCGAAATCGTTGACGTTAATCAGGATTTGCATGAGGATCTTTCGATCCTTCTGGAGGACCCGTACGGCGTCGGTTGGATCCTGCTGATAGATCCATCCGATCCCGAAGAAGAGCTGGAGAACCTGCTCCATGGCGAGGAGGCCGTGGAGTGGTGGGAGCGCGAGGTTGAACTGCGGAGGTCAACCCCGCCTGCATCGAGCATCGCTTAATCCTTCCTAATCGCCCCGGATTGCAATCAAAATAGAATTAGTCCCCCTCAATTCTAAGAGCACGAGAACGCCCAAATTTAGGTAGCAAAATGCGAATCAAGGCATGCCCTTGGATGCAGCGACTTGGATCCCTTTCGATCGCTCTGTTCGTTGGATTCTTGACAGCCTCGCCCGCTGCCGCTCAGGAAGCGAGCGATTGCCTCGAGTGTCATAGCGATCCCGGTTTGAAAAATGATGCCGGCCGGAGCCTGTTCGTTGACATCAGGAAATTCAACGGCAGCAAACACGGCCAGGCGGGGATCGCCTGTGTGGATTGCCACGCCGATCTAGCCGGAATCAAAGACTATCCGCATGCCAGCCCGCTGCCGCCCGCCAACTGCGTCGCTTGCCATCAGGATATCGAAAACGTCTATTATGCCAGCCCGCACGGCAAGCTGCTGCGGCAAGGGAGGAAGGACGCGCCCGCCTGTCTGAGCTGTCACGGCGAAGCGCATTCCATGGTCAGCGATACGAAGGCGAAGGAAGCCTGCCTGAATTGTCACAAGCCGGTGGGCGAAATGCTGATCAGCAGCGCTCACGGGGGCGCCGCCTCTGCCTGCGTGGAATGCCATGGGACGCACAGTTTGCGGCCTCTGAAGGCCGGGCACGAGGGCGGATGCCAGGATTGCCATCACAAACAGGCTGACGCCTACGACACTGGGCCACATGGAAAGGCTCGCGCCGCGGGTAAGACAGAGGCGCCCGATTGCGTCGGTTGTCATGGCGGCACACACAGCGTCACCCGTAAGGCGCATGCCCAAGCAGCCTGCCAGAATTGTCATGAAGGCCGGGCCGAGCAAATTGCCTCCTCCGTTCATGGCGCCGCCTTTGCCCAAGGCCACAGCCCGTCGGATGTCTGTTATAAATGCCATACCGGTCATCAGGTCTACCAGCAGAGAGGCCGCAACCGCGCCACCTGCGGCGGCTGCCATGAAAAGATTGAGAAGGACTACGAGCACTCCCTTCATGGCTATGCGTTGGCCAAAGGCATTAATGACGCTCCCGATTGCACCGGCTGCCACGGAGATCATCGCATTCTGGCGGCGGATAATCCGGAATCCATGATTGCCCGCCGCAATATCCACAAGACCTGCGGGAAGTGCCACGGGGAGTTGGCGGTCATGGCGGAAGGGATGATCCGCATGCCCCGAGCGGCCATGACGTATGAATCCTCCGTTCACGGTCAAGCGGTCAGCCGGGGGATGGAGAAAGCGGCGACCTGCCTGGATTGTCATGGCGATCACTCCTTAAAGGGAGCCGGCGATGCCACATCCACCATCAACGTCAATAATATTGCCACCACATGCGGCGGCTGCCATCCCTCCATAAGGGACGAATATCTAAATTCAATCCATGGTCGAGCTCTGAGAGCAGGAATCACAGATAGCCCCACCTGTACCGGCTGCCACGGAGAACACCAGATCTTGTCTCCCGGCAATCCTAAGAGTCCGACGTCACCCTCGCGGCAAGCCGAAGAAACTTGTGCGCGCTGCCATAATAATGCCACCATCATCGCCAAATACGGGTTAGAGGGCAGCGTTGTCACCACCTACGAGGATAGCTATCACGGCCTGGCCGTCAAATGGCAATCCCAGCGAGCCGCTACCTGCGTAAATTGCCATACCAGCCATCAGGTGCAGCCGCAGCAGGATAGTACTTCAACTGTAAGCACCGCCAATATCGTCAAGACCTGCAGCCAGTGCCATGAAGGAGCTTCGGCGAATTTCGCCCAATCCTATACTCATGCCAAGCTGGGGCGGTTAGAAAGCCCCATCAATGCCGCGGTGCGCAATGTCTATATCGTTCTGCTGGTGGTCATTATCGGCGGCATGGTGCTGCACAACCTGATTATTCTGAATTGGCATATCCTGCGCGCCCGGGCCAAGCAGGCGGCCGGGCAGCAGGTCACCCGGTTCGACGTCATGCAGTTGATCCAGCATCTGGTGCTGTCCTTCACCTTCATCGGTCTATCCGTCACCGGCTTCGCACTGAAATTCCCCGACGCCTGGTGGGTGGATATCCTAAATGTCTTCGGGATGGCCGAAGGCGTGCGCGGCACTGTGCACCGCGTCATGGCCGTGCTGCTGGTGACCTTTGGCATCGTGCACATCGCTTATATCATCTTCAATCGGCGCGGACGGGAAGAGCTGATTGCCCTGCTCCCCACCTGGAAAGACGCCCGGGACGTGTGGGACAGCCTGACCTATTACCTGGGGATCGGGAAGAACAAGCCGCGGTTCAAACGCTACGAATACAGCCAGAAAGGCGAATACTGGGCGCTGGTCTGGGGTACGTTCATCATGGCTTTCACCGGCTTCGTCCTCTGGTTCCCCGTGGCCTTCATGAACTACCTGCCGGTCTGGGCGGTGGAGGTATCGCAGACGATACATTACTATGAAGCCTGGCTGGCCACTCTGGCCATCATCGTCTGGCACTTCTTTTTCGTGATCTTCCACCCCGAGATGTACCCCATGAGCTGGACCTGGCTGACCGGCAAGATGAATGCCCGCGAGGTCAAGGAGCATCACGTGCTCTGGTATGAAGAGTTAAAGGCCAAAGGATTGATAAAAGATGAGGGAACCGAGCACGAGGACTAAGGTTTAAAATTCACCGATAGAGCGGAGGATCTATCGGCGGGGGCAAGTGCCCCCGCCGAACTTTTTCTATGAAATCCAATAAGCTCAAATTGGCCATCATCGGCGCCACCGGCCTGGTGGGCCGAACCATGCTGCGGGTGCTGGAAGAGCGCCGCATGAAAATCACGGAGCTCATCCCGGTAGCTTCGGTCAAATCGCGCGGAACGAGTGTTTCCTTCGCGGGGCGCGACTACAGCGTCAGCACCCTCGAGGATGGCTTTTGGGAAAACGCCGACGTGGCGCTGCTTTCCCCCGGAGCCAAAGTCTCAGCTCAATGGATTCCCCAGTTGGCCGCCGCCGGAATAGTCTGCATTGACAACAGTTCCGCCTTTCGCCTGGATGCGAAAGTGCCGCTGGTCGTGCCCGAAGTCAATCCGGACGCAATTCGTCAAGGGGATTTAATTATTGCCAATCCCAACTGCTCAACTATTCAGATGGTTGTGGCGCTGGCGCCGCTGCACTGCGAGTTCGGCCTGGAAGAGGTCGTCGTGGCCACCTATCAATCGGCGGCCGGGGCGGGGCAGAGGGGCAAGATGCAGTTATTGAATGAGATGGCCGGCAAGGAGGAATCTTCGGGGATCTTTCCGCACCCGCTTTTTCATAACGTCATCCCCGCTATCGGCCCCTTTGGGGATGACGACCTCTGCCGTGAAGAGCGCAAGATGATTCTGGAGACGCGGAAAATCATGAATCTGCCGAAACTTCCGGTTTTTCCCACCACCGTGCGCGTTCCCATCGCTCACTGTCACGGGGAAGCAGCGCACTTGCGCTTCAAAAAGAACCTGACTCCTCAGCAGGCTCGGGATGTGTTAAAGTCCGCGAAGGGCATCAAAATCCTTGACGATCCGCGGCAGAACGTTTATCCACTGCCCGCCGAATGCTTCGATCAGGACGCCGTTTTCGTCGGGCGTATCCGCCAAACGCCGGGGGAGGATCATACACTGGATCTCTGGATCGTGGCCGATAACCTGCGCAAAGGCGCCGCGACCAATGCGGTTCAAATTTTGGAATTGATCCTGGCACGGGGATTAATGAAGGCAGGACGATAGTAAAGGCTGATAGTTGTGAATGAATAAAAGGAAGGATACAATGTTTTCTTTATGCAATTGATGGCGCAAATGGTCATATATTTGAATCAAAGAATTTTCAAAAAAGGGCAAGAAATCTCTTGACTTAAGTTGATTTTTTATTATATTATAGGTCTCTATTTGTTGCTGGCGTAGCTCAGTCGGTAGAGCTGCTGATTTGTAATCAGCCGGTCGGGGGTTCGAATCCCTTCGCCAGCTCTGCCGCTACAGGCTTCAGTCCAAGCATAATAAAGTGAATCTCTTAGTGTCCTTCCAGAAAGGCCGGGAGGCGCTTTAAGGGGTTTTGCGCATTTTTTTCGGGGAGATGCCCGAGCGGCCAATGGGAGCAGACTGTAAATCTGCCGGCGTATGCCTTCGGAGGTTCGAATCCTTCTCTCCCCACGTCGCGCGGGAGTAGCTCAGTTGGCTAGAGCGTCAGCCTTCCAAGCTGAATGTCGCGGGTTCGAATCCCGTTTCCCGCTCTGAAAATTTCCTCGAACGCTCGCGCAGCTCAGCCCCAAAGGTGCGCCTGCCGGCGCAATCGGTAGAGCGGCCCTGAGGCAGGTTATCGGTTCGATCATAGACTCGAGAATTGTTCTTGCTGCTCGCGCAGCTCAGCCCCAAAGGTGCGCCTGCCGGCGCAATCGGTAGAGCGGCCCTGAGGCAGGTTATCGGTTCGATCATAGACTCGAGAATTGTTCTTGCTGCTCGCGTAGCTCAGCCCCAAAGGTGCGCCTGCCGGCGCATCGGTAGAGCGGCCTTGAGGCAGGTCATCGGTTCGATCATAGACTCGAGAATTGTTCTTGCTGCTCGCGTAGCTCAGCCCCAAAGGTGCGCCTGTCGGCGCATCGGTAGAGCGGCCTTGAGGCAGGTCATCGCCGCAATTCGAATGGATGAAATATTTGGCTCGCGTAGCTCAGTCGGTAGAGCGCATCCTTGGTAAGGATGAGGTCATCGGTTCGATCCCGATCGTGAGCTCGTGTCAGCAATTGATCCCGGTCGGGGATCAGATAAATATCGGTATTAGTTATTGAGGTTTCCCCATGGCCAAGGCGAAGTTTGAGCGCACCAAGCCGCACGTGAACGTCGGGACGATCGGGCACGTGGATCACGGCAAGACGACGTTGACGGCGGCCATCACGCAGATTTTGTCGCG
>Ga0256868_10000004_pt1 | contig 141447 bp, 132 predicted proteins | sample RVTome_13_FD_187341 | JGI IMG/M metagenome (GOLD analysis project Ga0256868, IMG submission 187341) | Soil microbial communities from uranium-contaminated site in the Upper Colorado River Basin, Wyoming, United States - RVT92D227 HiSeq ...
CCCAATATGTCGTTTATCACCAGCACCTGCCCGTCACATCCTGCGCCGGCGCCGATTCCTATGGTAGGAACCTTAAGGGAATCGGTGATCTCCTGCGCCAGAGTCTTGGGCACAGACTCGAGCAAAACGGAAAAACAACCGACCTCCTCCAAAACCTTGGCGCTTTCCAAAAGATACTTCCTCTCCTCTTCGGATTTACCCCGAACCACATATCCACCAAACCGGTTGATCGATTGTGGTGTCAGACCGATATGCCCCATCACCGGTATCCCCACCTGGATGATTCTTTTTATAGTATCTCCCATCTCCACTCCCCCTTCGATCTTGACCGCACCGGCATTTCCTTCCTTCAAAAACCTGCCGGCATTGTTTACCGCCTCGGATATGCCGGCCTGGTATGAGAGAAAAGGCATGTCGGCAATCACCAAAGCCCTTTTGACTGCCGCAGATACCGCCTGGGTATGGTAGATCATCTGATTCATGGTGATGGAGAGGGTGCTGGGGGAACCATAAAATACCATATTGGCCGAATCGCCTATCAAGACCGCATCCATCCCGACCTGATCGAGTATTCGGGCGGTAAAGAAATCATAGGCAGTCAGAACCGCAATCTTTTCCCCCTTCTCCTTGAATTTGAGGAAACTCCTGACCGTGATCTTTTCCATATACAGTTACCCGATTTCACCTTCGAAAAAAACAAAGGATGGGTTCTATGTCCCTCCCATAGATACATAATATTTGGTTCCCCCGAACGGGGTTTTAAGCAAAGTCAAAAGGCCGTTCAATTCTCTCTGATTGTGGATCAAGTCGATCTGATCGGTATTCACCACCAAGAGGGGGGTCTGGGTGTAATGAAAGAAGTAATGATTGAATGCTTCGTTCAAAGCTTTTAGATAACCTGAGTCTATGGTTTTTTCATAAGGACGCCCACCTTTTTTTATCCGTTTGAATAAAACCTCGGAGGAGGCTTGCAGATAGATGACCAGATCGGGTTTAGGTATGTCTTTGCTTAAGAGAGAAAACAGTTTTTCGTAAAGATAAAATTCCCTTTCATCCAGATTCACCGAAGCGAAAATCCGGTCCTTGTCGAAAAGATAATCCGAGACAGTTTTTTTGTGAAAAAGATCGGTGGCAAACAACCCCTGTTGTTGTTTGTGCCGGGACAAAAGGAAAAAAAGCTGGGTTTGGAAAGCATATCTCTTGGTATCCTTATAGAAGTCGGGGAGAAAGGGATTGGCTTCCGTCTCCTCCAGAATCAGCCTGGCGTTGATTCTCTCCGCCAAAATCTTGGCCAAGCTGGTCTTTCCCGCACCGATAACCCCCTCTATGCTGATGTAATCTACCTGTGCTTTCATAATTACCTCATCAGGCAAAATCCATTATCCGAACGCTTCAATATAAGCATAGGGCGAGGGAGCTGTAAAGAGAATTTATACCTTTTCTGCAGATAATTTGACCTTCGATTGGTCCGGGCACAATCTCAGAAGTTCTTCTACGCTCTTTTTCAACAAAGGATGAAAGAGATTTGGATTGATCCGTGCCAAAGGCACCAGCACGAATCTTCTCTGGTGCATTCGGGGATGGGGGAGGGTTAGTCGATCCGAACTGGTAATCAGCTCATCGTAGAGCAGTATGTCCAGGTCGATGGTTCGCGGTCCCCATTTTTCATCTCTTTCTCTGCCCAGTCTCTCTTCGATATCCAAAAGATAATCGAGCAGCCGGAGAGGCTTTAAGGTGGTCTCAATTAAGATCACCAGATTTAGGAACCGGGGTTGATCCGGATTTCCTACCGGATCGGTTTCATATACCGGGGATATTTTTCGGATTGCCACGGAATCCGATTCCCCGATTTTTTCGATCGCCTTTTTTAAAAATCGAAGTCTATCCCCTAAGTTTGACCCAAGGCTTAGGTATACCTCTGCCAAATTAAACCTCTGAATATATAGACCTATTTACGATGAATGCTTTGTGGGCGGAATACGGAAAACTATTCACCATGTATCCAAGATACTCGACTTATTCAATTCCGGCATCAGGTTTTCAATATTGAACTATTTGGTCTTTGCATCTTTGTACTTTCTCTTTACCTCAACCTCTATATCATCCAAATTACCCGGGACCGGAGGGATCCTCTTTCTCACCCGGATCGTAACCTCTTGAGGCTTGAATTTCTTAAGTATCTGATTAGCCAGTCTCACCGCGATGGTCTCCAATAGGGAAAAGCTGTTTTGCAGCACGATCTGCTCGACCGTGCGGTATACTTCGGTATAGTTCACCGTATCCTTCAGCTTATCGCTTTTGGCTGGTTTTTCCATGTCGACCAGCAGCTCCACATCCACCTCAAATCTTCTACCGGTTTGTCTTTCCGCTGCGGATACGCCATGATACCCGTAGAAGGTCATGTTATGTAATCTGATAATCCCCATGAAATTTAAATCTTATGACTGATGACGAATGACAAATATCCGTCACTATTCATCGTCCGTCATTCGTTATTCGTCATCGGTTTTTGGTTTATACCTTCTTTGCCATACGTGCGAGTGTTTCTGCATGCGCTCCAGGGCTTTTTGAATCTGATCAGCGGGGAGGTTCAATGCCAGGCGGACATATCCTTCCCCGTATTCCCCAAATCCGAAACCGGGGGTAACCAGCACGCCGGTTTTCCTTAATAGCATGCGGGAAAATCCCACGGAAGAGTATTTAGGAGGGATGTTCACCCAAACAAACGGTCCTGCTTTAGGTTTTTTTGCCTTCCAGCCTAGCTTGGCCAAACCTTCAATCAATATTTCCTTGCGCTGGTTGAATTCGTGATTATTCCTCTGGGCGATGACAGTGTAGTTTTTCAAGATTTCCATCGCCGATAAAACCGAGGCTTTTGATATGCGGTAGCCCAAAGCTTCATGAATCGATTCCACCAGCGAGATGATCCCTCTATCTCCGATCAGAAAGCCAAAGTCGATCCCGGTCAAATGAAAGAAGGAGAACTGCTCTACTGCCAACTTACGCGCACCTTTGGTCTGCAACAGGGAAACCGGAGTATAATCGTCGTAACAGATTTCGTTTCCGGAAGAGTCGTTTATCACCAGGACGTTGTTCGACCCGGCCCATTTCACCACTTCCCGGAAAAAGGCAAAATCTGCAACCGCACCGGTAGGATTGTTGGGATAATTCATCAAAAACATCTTGGGAAATGCCGGCAGGGATTCAATCTTTGACCCGGCTTTCTTTAGGATCTTGAACTTGGATCTCGGATTCTCCGAATCCGCTTGAGCGTAAAATAAGACATCCAAATTGGGGAGATAATCATTCCTTTCCAGCAGAGGGATGGTGTCCCATTTGGCACCCACCAGGGTGGAAGCTGTTTTGTATGAGGGGTCACATGGATCGGTTATGGCTACTTTGTCCCCTGAATTCAGAAGACCTAAAAGGAGATGATAGATTATCTTTTTTCTGCCAAAATAGGGGAAGATTTCTTTCTGATTGTTTACCCTTATCCCGTATCTTTGCTCCAACCATTTGGCTATTTCCTTCTTTAATCCCGTTATCATGAGGGTGTCAGCAAAGTCGAAAAATCCACCGGGGTCTAACGGAGGGATCAAATGGTCTCTCAAAGTGGCGTCGGGATTGAATTCACCCAGATCAATTACCTCAACCCCTCTACGAGTTAACCTATGTTTTATTCTTTCCGCTTCTAAGACCGGGGACGGCGGAAGCTTTTGAAGCTTATCCGATTTTTCAATTATGAGTTTTTTGATCATGCTCTATATGTTGAGAGGCATAATGAAATACCAAGAGTTTCCGTTTTTTTAGCCAGTTCAATTACCAAATATATATTCAGAACTATCTGATGGCAAGCAATTTATCGATCGGTTTTTAATACGGTTTGTCTCCACTTATTGAGCTACGCATTATAGAAAAAATAAAAGCTCCTTTCGGAATATTCCGAAAGGAGCATTGCTCCCCCTTGAAATCCTTTTATCTGTCTTGGTTCCAATAAACTTATGCCGATGCTGTTGCTTTTCTTCTCCTTAACATGATACAAATCGCACTACCAAGGATGAACAGGTAAATAGTATCCGATGCGGAATTGGTAAATCTCCACGTATCACCCAAAGTTCCGAGAAGCAGGCATGGAGCTACATGCAACCCGGACATATCATGAGTGATCTGCACCTGATAATGTTGCTCTTTCTCTGCGCTAAGACCGGCAGATGGAGCAGCAACAATGCCGTTGTTGAAGTCCACAATATCCGAGATATCCTTTTTGCCATTTCAGATGGCTCCGCATTCAACATAATAACGGTTGGGGCAGGGATTTTGTCCCTGCCCCAACAAAAGGAAACCCAGAAGATTTACTTAAACTATAGCTGTAGCTTGTCTTCTTTTCCTCCACCAGTATAATCCCACCCCAGTCATGACCAAAGTAACCGCAAGGATAATGATGCCGATTTCAGTCATAACGGGAACACCCGGGCTGTAATTTACCCAATCAGTTTTCCGGAGGTAAACCTCAAGATCGTTTGGATTCCCGGCATATACAATATTGGCGCTATAGTTGAAAGTAGCAATGGTCCACCCGCCAGGTTGTGTGATGGTAATTGAACCAGCAGGGATGTTTGTTTGCAGCACATAAAATGGGGACTTCTCGTCACCTTGCAACATAGCCCATAGATTAGCTAATTCTGCGCCGGCAGCACCGTAAACATAGGCATGAAATCCAGATCTCACATTTGGACCATGGTAGTTTAGGCTCAATTTTCCGGTTATACTTAAGGTATAGTTGTTTCCCCCAGCTGACACCAATGTAACACGGATTGAATCATAGGCGTCAAGAAAGAATGCCGGTTCTCCCTTTAAACCTATAGCCCAATCAGTCGACCAAACATGTGCCTGGTCTGCAACCCATGCGTCCCATGGAGTAGCACCTCTGGCATTGGAATAAATCCAGCTTCCATTTCCATTAGGTCCGGACTGGCAAAATTGTGTCGCTGGCCCTGGAACCCAACCAGAGGACTGAAGACAGCCGCTGGCGCCCTTTAAGACAGTTGCCACCTTCACATTAGTCTGGGCATTGGTAGATCTTACTTCCCCTGCCTGGACATTAGTGTAATTCAAGGCAACTATCATGGCTATGATTACTATTACAAAAAGCTTGCAGTATTTGTTCGTCATTACTTTTTACTCCCTTCAATGCTTATCAGGTTGTGATTTCTGACTATAATAGGTTTACACCACCATTGGCGGGATAGAAAACCATTTCAGTAAGACATTTCACCAAAGCGGGAATGCTAACCTACTAAATGTTTACGCTTGCGGTTTCGGATATAAGAGGCGGGGCGCGCCCCTCGGGTACTGCATAAACTTTCTTAATAGAAAAATTACGAGTAAAGGAAAGCAGCCATTTCCTTTTTACTTCATCCTCAGTATTTTCTTTGGGTCTGGTTGCTTCCAATGTTTTGACAATTGCCAGAATTAGTAAAGAATTGAGAAGAACGATAATGGCCGAAACAATCAAAAAGCCGAAAAGTCCAACCAAACCATGTAAGAGTGGATTAGAGAATTCAATTTTTCCTAAAAGTCCACCAGTAAAGCCAAGTTTCATCAGCACTATTTCCAATCCCACCCAAAATACCACGACAATGGAGGGATTAAATCCCCAGCGTTTTTTTGCCCACCCGATGGACCAGCCAAAGAGGGCGAAAAGACTCGTGCCAACAAGTAATTTGGGTATTAACATAAAGGGAGAAATCAGAAAAGCATCCGCTGCTGAAACGGTAAAGAAGGAGATACCAAAAAGAAACCCCAAGCGAAGTGACTCGGCTGGTGTGGTTTGAATAATTCGATAGAGAAATGGGATAAATGCAAAAAACGAAAAATACCAACAAGCTGGGAATAAACTGGCGAGAAGCAACAGGAGAGCGGAGCTGCCAGCGAAGATGAAACTCTCAGCCCAGGTAGCAAGAAGAGAACTATTATGGTTATTGGATTCTGTAATCTTCTTACTATCAGGAGATGGCTTGAGTCGTTTATTTAATGAAAATATAACCTTCTTTATATCTGATCTTTTAAGCCACCCCAGAAAGTTTTCTTCATAACGAAGATGCTGGTTTACAGACACCATAACCCTTGCTTCCTGCAGAGTAGAAAGGACGGTTTTCATCCTGTCAAAAGTAAAGTTTGTGCTCTACCTAATGACAGAACATGATTAAATTGTCTCGTTTTCTGAGGGCAGGTTTAAAAGAGTTTTTTAAACCTATGAATAATGGTGGATAGATACAGCAATTTGATCTGTAGGAAAAGGAAGGAAAATCCAGCATGCATCCCCAACTGATACTATTAATCTTGTGGCTTATCAGCAGAATCCTTTCCCTTACAGCCCCTTTCTTCTGTTTTTTAAACTCCCGAAGTAGCTTTATCCTTGGTAATATAGAATCTATTATTTGTATGTCAAGTGTTTTCTTATAGGTTATTCGTACTAATTATAGAATAAGCATCCAATATCTATCATGCTGTAAAGCTATTTAATTTACAATAATAAACTAAGTTATTGTCATGCTGAAGCTTATAGTAATATTCCATCCAATCTGAGCAAGGGGATATAACTCTTTCATATTACTCCATATATTATCAAATAATTAAAAGTTTAATAATATGATAGGAAATAACTTATGGAGATCTTAAATTCTTAAACAACATAGTGGAATGAGACAGGAATATAGCTTATTTACTGTCAGGGAGGGAGTTATAAAAATCAATATATTGTCTATATTGGGATATAAGTATTTCCATCAAGACAAGTAACTATAATGAAAACCGGCATCTAACCTAAGTCAAATGCCGACTTCTCACATAACAATTTATAAGATTTTCGTTTACATTATCTGAGAAAATTCTATTCCTTGTAGGGTGGCCATATATAAGGTCTTTCGAAGGCACCGATATAACAGACCAGATCCTCTATCTGTTTTATGACCCTGGCAGGATTACCCGCCACCACCGAATTTGCCGGAACGTCTTTGGTCACCACCGACCCCGCTCCGACCAGAGCATTCTTCCCGATCTTAACTCCGGGGCACATAGTCGAGTGGGCACCGATCTTGACTAAATCAGCCACCTTAACGCCGCCCTTGCATTCCTTGTATTTGGGACAGAGCATGGGGTGAGGATCATCGGTGAAGACCACGTTAGGCCCGAAAAACACGTTGTTGCCAATGGTAACCATCTCCAGGAAGCACAAGCTGTGGATCCTGACGTTATTGCCGATGCGGTTTTCAAACTCCAGTACCGCATTCGTTCCCACGCTGACGTTGTTGCCGATCAGGTTGTCTTCTCTGATGGAGGCTCCCTGACCGGTTTGAAAGTTATCACCGATTTTGTTGCCGGCATAGATCGTGGTGAAGGGACGGATCACCGCATTTTTTCCTATGGTTAGTCCCAGCTCACCGTCCTTTTTTCCCCGGGGCGGCTTTCCCAGAATACAAGGACCCTCGATAATCGAGCCTTCACCTATCTTCACATTCTTAAATATCTTGCAGTCACCGATTATCTTTACGTTTTTGAACTTGGGTTTGGCTTTGGGGCTCATAGGTTGATTACCTTCCCTTTCTGTCTTAACGATTGATTGGCCGACTCCAAAAGCTTGACCACCCTTAAACCTTTTTCACCGTCCGTTAAGGGTTTTCGATTCTGGGTGATGGAATCTACAAACTCCTTGCTGACCAGCTTCAGTGCCTCAGAGGAATCGAGTTTGGGCGCCAGCATGTCGCCAGTTCGATACTGAACCAGAATCTGATAAACGTCCTCGGCTTTTTCCACGTAGGACACCCCCCGATCGTAGATTTTCACCTTCTCGCTGGGCTCGTTGTCGTCGTAGACGATCATCTTCTTGCTTCCGCCAATCAATGTGGTTCTCAATTTGACCGGAGCCAGCCAGTTTACGTGCACATGAGCGATAAGATTGTTCGGGAATTGAACGGTAACGTAAGCGATGTTCTCCAGATCACCGAAATGCGATACCCCGGTGGCAGATATCATCTGTGGCTCTTTCTGCAACAGATAATCCATGATGGAGAAATCGTGCGGTGCCAAATCCCAGATCACGTTGACGTCGTGCTGGAAAAGCCCCAAGTTTACTCTCACCGAGTCAAAGTAATAAATATCCCCCAGCTCTCCCGAATCCACCAGTTGTTTCATCTTCCGCACCGCACCGGTGTACAGAAAGGTATGGTCCACCATCAAGATCTTTTTCTTCTTCTCCGCCAGCTCGATTAACTTCTCCGATTCCACCACCGTAGCGGTCATCGGTTTTTCCAGCATCACGTGCTTGCCATTCTCGAACGCTTCTTGGGCTAACGGGAAATGAGTCGAAACCGGCGTGGATATCACAATGGCATCGATCTGCGGGTCCCGGACCAGATCTTTGTAATCCGTTGCAGTCTTCACCGAAGGATAACTGGTCTCCACCAGTTTTAATCTCTCTTTACGCAGATCGCATACTTTAACCACCTGAGCATCCTTGGTAGCGTAGAAATTGCGCACCAGATTGGGACCCCAGTAACCATAACCGATAAATCCTAACTTAACCATTTTCACCTCTCCAGTTTCTAATGTTAACGCCACTGTCGGACACGATTGAATTTATACGAAAGATGGAGAAAAATCAACAACTTTGAACGAAGCATTGATCTATTATGCGAATAAATCATAATTGGCGAACAATTCCTTGCTTAAGACAGTCTTGAATTTGGTGCTTTCCTTTAAAGGCTCTGCATCGAAGCCCGCTTCTTTCAAGTAATATACAAATTCCGGAAAACCATGCACCGTGTAAATTTTCACAGGCTTGGCTTTTCTGGCATATTCCATCAATTCCGAAAAATCAGCGTGATCAGAGAGGGGGATGGCTTCGTCCACTCCGAACCGGCTTTTGGCTTCAGTATCGATCGCCCATCCGGTCAATATGGCCATTCTTTTACGGGGGATGTGGTCAATCATGCGAGAACCTTTGACCCAGGGGGGTACAATCAGCACCCTATCTTCCAGATTCCCGGAATGATAATGTTCCCAGTTTTTGAATTTCACTCCGAAATCCTCATATATTTTGGCAAGGGGAGAGATCGTCCCGTGAACCGAAAGTTGGTATCCGAATTTTGATAGAATCCTCATCGCCTCCTGTGCTTTGCCCAGGGAGTAAGCGAGAAAGATGGGTATCTTTCCTTCTTTCCGGGTGGTTTCGACAAAATCCGCCATTCGGTCGTGTACTTCCCTGACAGGAGGAAACACATAATGAGGAAGACCGAAGGTGGACTCTAGGATAAGGATATCGCATTTTTTGATCTCTGCTTTTTGGGCAGTTAAACTCCCCCTCAATTTGAAATCACCGGTATAAACCAGCCGTACTCCACCCTTTTCTATCAGAATCTGAGCACCCCCCAAGATATGACCCGAAGGGAAAAGCTCCACCTTTAAACCCTCTATTCTCTTAGGATGATTATATTCCAGGATATGGAATTTTACTTTTCCCAATCGGTGCTCGTAGAATTTGGCGGTCTCCTTGGTCGAAAGGATTTCGTTATGTTTGGCTGTATGATCGATATGGGCATGAGAGACAAATGAGAGATCGACCTTCCTGCGGGCGTCCATCCATAATCTGGAACCCTTTATACGGATTCCGTTTTTGTATTCGATCATAAGGAAATCCTCAAAGTTATCTATTCTTTGAGACCGGCGCAGGATGAATTCCTGCGCCTATGCAAATAAAGTTTATATCCAAGAGGAAAGCATTCAGCCTTCCCCTGTGAATTATTTTTCTTGCTAGATCGTCCAACCCCGCGGGCAATTCTATAACTTGTATCCGATCTTCCTTAGAAACTGCTTTCTCTCTTTCACCTCGTCCTCGGTTTCCACCCGCTTGGGGACGAAACCGTCCACCACTCCCATGATCCCGCGACCCTGTTCGGTCTCGGCAATGATGAGCTGTATCGGATTGGCAGTGGCGCAGAAGATGCTGCAGACTTCCGGGCAATTCTTGATGCCATTCAGCACGTTGATGGGATAAGCGTTTTTGATATAGATGATGAAGGTATGACCCGCCCCGATGTCGAAGGCGCTTTGAGCCGCCAGTTTCTTCAACTCCGGATCGTTCCCCTCCGAGCGTACCAGGCATGGTCCCGAGGCTTCGCAGAAAGCCAGTCCAAACTTGATCCCCGCTACGGAATTTACCAAAACCTCGTATAAATCCTCTGCAGTCTTGATAAAATGGGTTTGTCCCACGATCACGTTGGTCTCTTCCGGCAAAGGTACCTTGTAAACTCTGAATTCCATAGTCACCTCCATGAAAAAAGAAGAATCTTCAGTATTTTCTGCTCACTTGCTGTACCCTATGCTTAATGTAGAACGGGAGCGGCAAAAAGCAAGAAAATAAATCGAAGTTGAATATGATCGAGGGTTGCGTTCCAGAGGTCTCACACGACTACAGGGAAAAACGCAAAAGTAAACTTTTGCACTCCCTAAACACCACATATCGCGTAGCCAAGACTTCAAGCCTTGGCTGGTAAACCATCAAGGGAGTGTAGAAAAAGTCAAATTTCGGAGCGGGATAAATTCCCGCCCCCATGAGCAATAATGATTTATGAATAATGGAGCAGGGCATTTAGCCCTGCGAATGGAGTTTTTCAACAGTCCCATTAAGGCCACCCTATATGCAGAATTACTTCTTGGCTTTTATAAGAAGGACTACTCCCAGGATGGCAAAGAGTATGTTGGTGATCCAGGCAGCTAATAGCGGAGGGAGTTTTTCGGAGTAGCCGAAGGACTGTGCCATGCGGATCAGAGTATAATAAACGAATGCTATGAACAGGCAGATGGCAAATCCGATAGCCAGTCCCGATCTTTTGGGGTTAGCAGCAATCGGCGCACCGAAGAGGACGATGATAAAATTCACCAGGGGAAAGGATATTTTCAAATTAAGATCGGTAGCTTCCTTTGCCACCAACTGACCACTTCTTTCTTTTACCTTCACATACTGAGCCAGCTCAAAATATCCCATCTCATCCGGTTTTTTTTGTCTTTTGGTCAGGGCTTCGGGATTTATCTTCAAGTCCAGTCTTAAGAGCTTATCGAAAGCTTCGTATTTTTCTATTCCGGTCACAATTCTTTCTTTTGGCTGTGGAGGGGGCGAGCTGGTATCAGATCTGCTGACACTGTCAAAAGCCGGGGTGGCAACCAAGGAATCCGAGAAGACCATCTCCACCCCGTTTTCGAAAAGCCAGCCGTTGGCATTCCACCTGACCTTCCTGGCCTGGATCTCCTCTTTTATGCGGTTATCCTCGAATCTCTGCACCAGAACATCGGTCCCCGTTTTCGCTTTAGTATCGTAACTTGCCAGATGAAATATTATTCCCCCGCTCCCCTGAACGAATACGTCCTGGAGCAGCAGGTTTACGTCCCTTTTCCCTTTTTCGATCTCCACGGTCTTGACGTCCATCATCTTCTGGTAGGTAAAAGGGATAACCGATTCTCCGACGATTAAAGTGAGAACGCTTATCGCAAAAGAGAGGACAAACAGAGGAAACAGTATGCGATAAAGGCTGATGCCGGCTGATTTCATAGCGGTCAGCTCGGTGTGCTTGGCCATCTGCCCCAAGGAGAAAAGGCAGGAGAGGAGCATGGCAACCGGTAAAGCCAAAACCACGATATAGGGGGTATAAAAGAGGTAATATTTGATTACCACCAAGAAGGTGGTGTGCCGGTCGATGAATTTGTCCAGATTCTCCACCAGATCCACGATCAGGAAGATCACCCAGAAAGCTATCAAACTGAACAGAAGGACGAAGCAAAATTGTCTGATCAGATATTTATCTAATATGCGCATCGCTTATTGAACTTTTAAACCCTTGAATCTTTGAACACTTTACTCCGGATCATTATCCCCCCCATTATTCGATTTCACACCGATGTCTTCCGATACATCTTGGGAATGAATTTTTCCGTCCATTTCCAGGAGAGGAACTTAGTTTCCTTGGCGGATTTGATCAAAATATAGATTCCTGCCCCACCGATCAGGATATTGGCGGACCACATCGCCCAGAAAGCGGAGATGAACTGCCGGTCTGCCAGTTCCTCCCCCCCGATCAAAAAGGCCCAATAGAGGATGAAAAACCCCAAACTCAAACCCAGCCCCACCGCTACCCCGCCTTTTTTTGCCATGATCCCCAAAGGCGCCCCTACCAGTATGAACACCACACAGGCAACCGCCAGGGCGAATTTTTTGTGGACTTCCACCAGCAGGCTGTTTTCGTACCTTCTCTGATTATTGATGTTCTGCTCTTCGCTGGAGATCTGATTAAGGATGCTCTGATTTTCCTTTATCAGCTTTTCCGCAACTTTCCCGGATTCGACGGGAGGAGCATTCCGGTTGTAAACAGGTCCGTTCAATTTATCCCAGGACCTCTCGGCGATATTCTGGATCTGTTCTTTGGAAGCTATTATGCTGGAGTCGAGTTTCTTAACCTCCTCCAGCATCCGGGCTGACGTTTTCTCCCGGTCGGTGCGGTAGTCGGATTGGGAACGGACCAATTTGTTCCCCACATCATGGATATAGATGATCTGCTTGTCGAAGCTCACCTTCCGGTATCTTTGAGGTGACTGCTCGTCCATCTCGTGGATCTCCCCGTTGAACAACTGAAAGATCAAGGTGTTTCCATCGGGCGAGAATTCGACTTTTCCCTTCTCGGCTATGATGGTGCGGGGGAAGCGCCGGTTCTCCACGTCATATATGGTCACCCCTTGAACATCATTGGTGCGCGGATCGATCTTCTTTATCAGGATGTGGTACCCGGGTATCTCGTCGATGAAAACGTTCTGCTTCAGATTCCAGGTGGGGCGTTTTTGGTGGATGTCGGTCATCAAAAGCCGAGCCTGGTGATTGAGCTCCGGCAAAACCCGGTCGTTGAAGATTGCCATTCCCGCGGCCAGCAGGAGGGAGGCGACCAAAGGGGGTAATATCAGCCGGTATATGCTTATCCCGCTGGAACGGAGTGCGGTTATCTCGTTATCCTGGGAGAGCCGACCAAATGCCATCAGGGTGGAGATCAATACCGCCATGGGGACAGCTAAAGCCAGCATCCAAGCCAAATTCAGAACAAAAACCTGAAGGATGACGAAAGCATTCAAGCCCTTTCCGATGATCAGATTCAAAACCTCCAGAATGAAATCCATCACCAGGACGAACATGATCACGGCCAGACCAAAGAAGAAAGGTCCCACATGCTCCCGGAAAATATAACGGTATAGTATCTTCATTTTTTGTTAAAGTTATCGAAATCCGTTTATCGGTAGCGATGCTCGATTCGAAGCTCGAATATCGAAAATCAAGGCTGAAAAACTCATTAATGCTCTATTTGTTTTCAATAGTTGCCTGGAAGATCCCAAGGATGATAGAATCCGCCAGAAATCAAACAGAGAAACCGAATGCCGAGCTTCGTAGCACGAACTCCGATACGAGCATCGCCAACGTAAAACGATAAACTAGTATTTCCAAGGCTCGCTTTGATCGATTCATTTTTTCCCAGCCAGTCAATATAAGTCTGTTCCCTCTCCTTCACAAGGATTTTTATCCTTGACTTTAATCGGCGGATTGCTATATATTAATAGCTCCAGATTCTCAGGCTCGTTTGAAAAAAGAGTTTGGTTAACCATACATTATGAAAAACCAGTTTGTAAAGAATCTTAAAGTAGGCAGCGAGCTTACCGAATTATTCGTACTCCGGAAAAAGGAGCTTAAGGAGACTTTTGAGGGGCAGAGGTTTCTTAAACTGGAGTTGGGAGACAAAACCGGCAGGATAGACGGGGTGGTTTGGGACAACCCGGAGGAGCTTTACGATCAGGCAGAGACCGGTGATATCGTCAAAATCAAGGGCTGGGTGACCACCTACAAAGAAGTACCCCAGATCAAGGTGGAGAGACTAAAGAAAGCCTCAGAGGGGGAGACCGATATCTCGGATTTCCTTCCCGCAACAGATAAAGACATCGATACTCTTTTCCAGGAGTTCAAAAAAGTCTCCCATACTATTGAAAATAATCACCTCAATAAACTAATGCAGCTCATTCTGGAGGATCGGTCGATAACCGAGGAGCTGAAAAAAGCTCCTGGAGGAAAGCTGTGGCATCACACCTACGTGGGGGGACTTCTGGAACACACCCTTAAAGTGGCAGATATCTGCGAAAAAGCGGCCAAATCATACGAGCTCGTAAATCGGGATCTTTTGATCATCGGTGCTTTGCTCCATGATCTGGGAAAAATAAAGGGGTATTCCGGCAAGGGATTCTTCGATTACACGGATGAGGGGAGGTTGATCGGTCACATAATATCCGGAATAGAGCTGGTCGACCAAAAACTCGGCATGATTGAGGATTTTCCGGCAGATTTGGCTCTTCAGCTTAAACACCTGATCATCTCCCATCACGGGGAGCTGGAGTTCGCCTCCCCGGTGGTGCCGATGACCATCGAGGCTATCATCCTGCACCACGCCGACGAGATGGATGCCCAGGTGAATGCCTTCTCCCGTATCATCAAGACGCAGAAAGTCAAGGGGAAAAGGTGGAGCGATTGGGTCAATCTGATAAACAGGTATATATATCTGGGGGAGGAGGAAGGGAAAGAATAGGAATCCTGAAGGCAAATTGCTGAATGCAAAATGCAAAATGAAAATGGTTAAGAGGAGAGCGGTGTGGGTTGAGAGCAAAAAGGATGAATATTTGAATTAGCTGGGATTAGCTGGAGCATAAAAAAGAAATTTTTCGAAGGATTATTTACATTTCGAAAATGAAAATGTATATTGGGCACATGATCTGGAGGTAGGATGGGATTTTTTAATTTCATCTCCAACGACATCGGCATAGATCTGGGGACGGCCAATACTCTGGTATTCCTCAGAGGGCAGGGTATCGTGTTAAACGAGCCTTCGGTGGTAGCGATAGAGGTCTCGTCCAAAAGGGTACTGGCGGTGGGGAGCGAGGCCAAGGAGATGGTGGGGAGGACCCCGGGAGAGATAATGGCGATTAGGCCGCTGAAGGATGGGGTGATTGCGGATTTCGAGATAACGGAGAAACTTCTTTCCGCTTTCATCCGGCGGGTGGTAAAGCACAGATATCTGATGAAACCGCGCATAGTGGTCTCGGTACCTTCCGGCATTACCGAGGTGGAAAAAAGAGCGGTCCGGGACTCGGCCGAAAATGCCGGCGCCAGAGAGGTGTTTTTGATTCAGGAGCCCATGGCGGCCGCCATCGGAGTGGGACTGGCGGTTCACCTTCCCTCCGGAAGCATGGTCATCGACATCGGCGGAGGGACCTCCGAGATCGCGGTCATTGCTTTGGACGGGATAGTCAACAACATCTCCATCCGGATCGGGGGTGATGAGATGGACGAAGCCCTCATGGTCTATCTGAAAAAAAACTACAATCTTCTGATCGGGGAGCGAACGGCTGAGGAGGTGAAGATGAAGATCGGCTCGGCTTATCCTCCGGACGAGGAAGACAGCATGGAGATAAAGGGAAGGGACCTGGTGGCGGGCATTCCCAAGACCATGAAGATAAGCTCTGCCCAGGTAAGGGAGGCTTTGAGCGAGCCCTTGGATCGCATCATAGAAGCGGTGAGACAGGCTTTGGAGGAGACCCCGCCGGAGCTTTCCGCGGACATACTGGACAAGGGGATCGTGGTCACCGGTGGGGGAGCGCTGATCAGAGGCATAGACAAAAGACTGAGGGAGGAGACCAATCTTCCCATCAACATAGCAGAGGATCCGCTGACCTGCGTTGTCCGGGGAACCGGAAAAGTACTGGAAAACATGACGGAGTTCTCCAAGGTTTTGATAAAAAGCAGGAGAGATTGAAAAAGAGGCGCAAACCAGAACGATAACGATATTGTATCAGTATAAAAGTGCAAGCCAGCATTCTTCCTAAGTCGGGATGCTGGCTTTTTACCAATGAGGATTTTTCTTGAGGTGGAGTTGTCGCATATCTTCCGTTTAGGCACTTGAGCCATTATGCCGTATAAATTTCCAAAAATAACGTTAAACCCTGAAAAGTCTACGGGGGTCTTAAAATTGAAAGAGATGAGATGACAGATCAGACCGACTCCCATCTGGTTAAAAGATTCAAAGAGGGTGAGGAAAAAGCCTTTAACCAGCTGGTTCTTCGCCATCAGAAGAAAATATACGATTTGATTTACCGGATGACCCGGAACCGGGAGGATGCGGCGGATTTATCCCTGGAGGTTTTCGTGAGAGCGTACAGAAATTTAAAGGATTTCGAGGAACGATCGAGCTTCTACGTGTGGGCGGCCAAGATAGCGGTCAACCTGTGTTTGAATTTTCTAAAAAGGGAGAAGTTCCGGTCGTTTCTCTCTATCTTCGACTTAGCAGAGATGAAGACAACGACCCCTTCCCCGGCGGAAGAGATGGAGAAAAGTGAGCTGAAAGTTGCCCTCGACAGCGCCATCCAGAGTCTGCCCACCAGACAACGAACCGCTTTCGTCCTGAAGTATTATCAGGACATGTCCCATCAGGAGATAGCCGAGATCATGGGGATAACGGAAGGAGCTTCAAAAGCCAATTACTTTCAGGCGGTCCAGAAACTGCAGAAGCTGTTAGCCCGGTATCATTGAGAGGAACATTATCATGAAATGCAATAAGATCCATATTCTTTTGTCGGATTATCTGGAGGATTCGCTTGATCCGGGCGAGAGAAAGTGGGTGGAACAACACCTGGGGGAATGCGACTGCTGCAGACTTAAGCTGAAGGAGATGAAACAGCTCTACGGCGTGCTTGCCCAGGATGAGGCTCCTCAAAGGGAGGAGGATTTCTGGACCAACTTCCTGCCCCAGGTGAGATCACGGATAGGGGAGAAAAAAAGGCTCAAGGGGAGCCTGGTTCCCAAAACCCGACTGGCGCTGGGATTTTTATCTTTACTTCTCGTGGTCATCATCGGCTATAATTTATTCCACACCGACCTTAGGAATCTGACTGGGATGGAATCAAACCAGAACGTGGAAATGACCGTTACCGAACCTGTTCTTTCCTCTGCAGCAGATCAGCTGGCGGATGCTCTTTCTGCAGAGAGCACCCAATCAAAGGTGACAGGAGTTATTCTATCCGAGGAGGAGAAAGAGGACTTGGATTCAACCGTTACCTTATTAACCGAAAATTATTTGAGCCAGAAAGAGATAAGCTTCATTCTGGATGAATTAAACTCCGATGAATTGAAACAGCTGGAAGAAAGCATAAACAAGCTTAAACTGGCTACTATCCTGTGAAATAAGAACCGGTCTGAGAATCGGTGGTAAGCTGACATGGCACGTCCACAAATGTCCCCTGGGATCAGGAGGGACATAAGACGAAAAATCGAAGAAGGAGTAATTTAACATGATGAGCATGAAAAGGATGTTGATTTTAATGGTTTTGATTCTGTTTCTTGCCCCTACAAGTGTGGTATTCGCACAGGGTCCGCCCTCGTCAGCGGATGACAGACCTAGCCGGAGGGAGGAGAGAGAGAAGATCCGGGAAAACATAGAGACACTCCGCGTATGGAAGCTTTTGGAGGCTTTGAATCTCACCGCGGAACAATCCACCCAATTTCTGCCGGTTTTGAAGGAATTCCAGACAGCCAAAAAGAGCTTTGAAGACAGAAGAAGGGATCTGTTGGAAGAGTTGGAAACGACCCTAAAGACCAGCCCGAATGAGAAGAAGCTCAAAGAGATTTTAACGGAAATGGAGAACAACCGTAAGCAGTTCCTGGCGGTGTCGGAGAACTATTTGGAGAAAGCCAAATCCATACTCACCATAGAGCAGCAAGCCCAATTGTTTCTCTTTGAGGATAAATTCGAAAGGAGAATCAGAGAGACCATCAAGCAGATTCGCGGAGGACATCCCAGAGGGAAGGATCAGGAAAGATAAGGATAAATCGTTGACCAACGTTTTATAACCTTTAGCTAATTCAAGAGGAGGTGAAAGACCATGAAGAAGAAGCTGATCATGATAGTTACCATCGCAAGTGCCCTGGTTCTGCTTATCACCTTGGCCTATGGTCAAACACCACGTCAGCAGCGGATGAAGATCGCAGATAAATTGGATCTAACGGATGAGCAGATCAACAACCTAAAAGACATCCAATACAATTTCCAAAAAGTCGCAATCGGACTGAGAGCAGAGCTGGCGACCTCTCGTCTGGAGCTGCGGCACCTGATGATGCAGGACCAATCCGATCAAAAGCAGATCGCCAATCTGGTGGACAAGATCGGCGAGACGCAGAAAAAGCTTCTGAAGCAGCGAGTCGATAGAAAGCTGGCGATGAAGGCGATTCTGACCCCGGAACAATTTAAAAAGTTCATGCACATGAGGGGAGAGGGGATGATGGAACGAATGGGAGGGGAAAGGGGAGAACGAATGAGAGGTAGGATGGATAGGGGACAGAATTTTCCCAAAGATCGCTCGAGGGGATCGGGGTCCTGTCCGTTTGGTGACGGTTCCGGAATCTGAGGTCGGATAGAAAGTTAAGTCAAAACCAAAGCCCTGCCAAAGGCGGGGCTTTTTTATTTGACAAGATAAAACCAGCATGATATTATAACTACATGTCCATCTTCAAGTATCCAAAACTAATGATGGGAATGTCTCTTAGTCTGATCACTCTGCTATGGGCTACAAATTCCTCAACTGCTTCTTCCTTCAATCCGGAGAGCGCCAAAGTCTGCTTCGATTCCTATGTCAAAGCTTTGCAACGGGATTCAATCGAAGAAGCGCAAAGGTTTTGGAACAAGAAGGAAATCAAAAGATACAGGATGTTCGACTGGCAATGGGGTCTTTTAACATCGAGGGGATTTAATCCAGCCTTTATCAGCTACAAAATCACCGTGGCGGAGAAGAAGGACAACTACATAGTTTTGCACGTGGAGTGGTTTTATCGGGAAGGGAAAGCCGGTCCCTTGCAGAAGGACATAAGATATTTCATTCAGGAGGATGGCAGGACGGTAGGGGTAAATCCGATTTTTGTCCTCACCCGGGAATGGCAGGGGAAGAACTCCCATCATTTCACCTATCATTACAAAAGTAAAAAGGATGAGCCGTCAGATCATCTGCTGGAAAGAATGGATGAATTCTATGAAAAGACCACCGGCTTTCTGCAGGCGGATTTTGGAGAAAAGATAGACTACTACAAATGCGACTCGACTAAGGAAGTCGGCTCATTATTCAACCTGGAGCCGTCCTTAGCCCGAAGCCAGGTGGTCAACCGGGTGGTGGCATCCATCCAGAATTTCGTCCCCCACGAGATAGTACACGTCATCTCTTACCGTTTGTTTCCTCTGGATGGAAGCAGAATCCCTCCTGCCATGCTGAACGAGGGATTATCCTACTTGCTGGGAGGCGCCTCTTTTTTTTCCTCCGAGCTTTTGTTATCCTGGGCTAAGAGTAAGCTGGAGACAGATGGAAACATTCACTTGGATACTTTGCTAGCGGATCCATGGGCATATGGGAGTAATATAAGTGCGGGTCTGGATGCTTCTTTCGTCCGGTTCTTGATCGAAACCGGAGGGATGGCTGAGTTCAAAAAGTTGTTCACCCGATACCAATTCCCGGAAGAAGCAGATTCAGCATTTGCAGAAATATATGGTAGAGATATGCAACGGATAGAAACGAAGTGGAAGGAATATATGCTGGTTTTAAATCTGCCGGAGATCGAAATAAATCGCTCAAATGAAGCGACGGTATTGCTCCATATTGTCGATCCGGCGGGTGACGATAAGGGGGACGGGGATTACACCTATCCCCAAAACCAAAGAGCCCAGCCGGGTATTTTTGATCTGACCAACGTTAAGATCAGCTTTGACGGGGGATGGATTTATTTCCAGCTGAAATTTTCCGATCTTTCTCATTCGGAAATAACTTCGGATACGTCTTTCAACGGCACTTTCGCTGCCATAACCATCGACTCCGATCACAAGAGAAAAAGCGGTAATACCCAATTGTTCTTTTGCAACGGCAACTTTGAATTTTCCGAAGAAGATGCCTTTGAATTCGCCATCGAGGTGAGCAATGCCGGGGTATTGGTTTATGATCAGAACTGGGTCTGGCAGGCTCTTTTTCTAAAAGCAGATTCTCACAAGGATCACATGGACGGGAATGAGTTCTACTTCGCCATACCCCAGTGGATCATTGGCATTCCGGATTCGAGCTGGAAAATTCAGGTCTTGACCGGCGGCGAAACCGGCGGTTACAAAAATACAGCTTTCGGGGTGGGGAGTCTTATGAAAGTAGGCAAGATGGCGACTCCGAATAAAGGAGGTGGAGGGGTAGATCCACATTTTAACCCGGATGTTTACGATATTCTTACGACCAAAGAGATGAATCAGGAGGAAATCTTAAGCCGTTTCGATATAACGAAAGAGAGAAAAGCCACCATTCCGCTGATTGAGGCGAAGCGAAGATAAAGATGAGTTGCCTGTCGTTTTCATAAGCCTTAGTATACTGTAATAAAAGTTCAGGGCGAATGCAGTTCCTCAATTTATTGAGCATTATCGCCAGTAAGCCTGATCCTTCGATAAGCTCAGGATGGTGAGCCTGTCGAACCATAAATCAGGCAACTACAATGTGGAACGAATTTAAGTTACATACCAAGAGCCACTGACAAGAAAATTTCAGTACTTCACCACGGTTTTATACCCATGTTATAGAAATTAAGAGAAAAAACCAGGGAGATTATTCTGCATGAGCATAAATCAGGAACAAATCCTGCAATTCCTTTCCGGTGAGATAGAACATCCCCTGAAGCTGCGGGAACTGGCTAAAAGGATGAACGTCTCCGACGAGGAATATGGCCAGTTCAGAAGGCTGATCCGTTCGATGCTCCGGGACGGATTGGTGGTCAAGATCAAGCGGGGGAAAATAGGAATGCCGGACAAATCCAGTCTGGTGGTGGGCCGGTTGGTCTCCTCCAAAAGCGGATACGGATTCGTGGCGCCGGAGGATAAAAGCGAGGACGTCTATATAAATGCGGAGAATATGGGGAATGCCCTGCACGGAGACAAGGTGGTGGCGAGAGTGTACCGGAGAAAAAGAGGACCGACCCGGGAAGGGAGCATTACCAAGATTCTCCAAAGAGCCAAGCAGAATCTGGTCGGCACTTTTCATAAAACCAAGTTTGCCGATTACGTCGAGCCGGACGATCGCAGGTTTCCCAAGAATATCTACGTAGCGCCCAATGATTCCGGCAAGGCGCACGAAGGACAAAAAGTAGTGGTATCACTTCAGGATTGGGTGGACGTGCATTTAGGTCCCCAGGGAAAGGTGGTCGAGGTTTTGGGTTACCCAGACGAACCGGGGATCGATATGCTGACCCTGATAAAAGAGTATGAGCTACCCTTGAGCTTTCCGGAAGAGGTAGACGAGGAATTGGTTGATCTGCCGGAGAAAGTGGAAAAGAAGGAAGTGGAAAGGAGGTTAGACTACCGCCACAAGAATTGTTTAACCATTGATCCGGTGGATGCCAAGGATCATGACGATGCGGTTTCTTTAGAGATAAAGCCCAACGGCAACTATCTTTTGGGGGTGCATATCGCCGACGTCTCTTATTATGTAAAGGAAAATTCCCCTCTCGACCGGGAAGCTCTCAAACGAGGGACTTCGGTCTACCTGGTAGATCGGGTGATCCCCATGCTGCCGGAGAAACTTTCCAACCAAGTCTGCAGCCTGAAATCCCACCTGACCCGGCTGACTTACAGCGTGATCATGGAGCTTGATCCCCAGGGGGAAAGATTGGACTACCGGATCAAGGAGAGCGTGATTCAGAGCAAGGCGAAACTTGATTATGACCAGGTGCAGGAATTTTTCGATAAAGGTACTTCCACTAAAAATATAAAAGGTCTGGAAGATGATCTGGCGAACATGCTGACCCTCAGCCGGAAGCTTTTGGAAAAACGACTGGCCAAAGGGAGCCTGGATTTCGATCTACCGGAGGCACGCGTGGTTTTGGGAAAAGACGGGAGAGTCAAGGATATTCTGGAGACGGAGAGACTGGAGAGCCATCGCTTGATCGAGGAATTTATGCTTTTGGCCAACCGGACGGTGGCAGAGCATACCAGCCGGCTTTCGGTCCCTTTCCTCTACCGGGTACACGAGGAACCGGATAAGGATAAGTTGGAAGCGTTTTCGGATTTCGTATCCACTTTGGGTTATTCATTCCCGGTCTCCGGCAAAATTCAACCCAAGAGGATTCAGAGATTTTTAAAATCGGTGGAGGGGAAGCCGGAGGAGGAGCTGATTAACGAGATTTTGCTCCGGGCTTTGAAGCGGGCATGTTACCAGCCGGAAAACGTGGGGCATTTTGGACTGGCTTTTTCGCATTACGCCCATTTCACCTCCCCCATCCGAAGATACCCCGATCTATTGGTTCACCGACTATTAAAAGAACTGGAAGCCGGGCAGTATACCTACCAGAGACAAAATCGGATGCTGAAGCGGCTCCCCCGAATCGGTGAGATCACCTCGGAAAGGGAACGGATCGCGGATGAAGCCGAAAGGGAGTCAATCAAGATCAAGCAGGTCGAGTTCATGCAGGACAAGCTGGGCGAGGAATATGAAGGTCTGATTTCGGGCGTGGTTCCTTTCGGATTCTTCATCAGGCTGGACCATCTTTTAGCAGAAGGACTGGTGCGGGTTTCCAGTCTTTACGACGATTATTATATTTTCGACGAGAAGAGACAGAGATGGGTGGGACGAACCACCAGGAAAATCTATAAGCTCGGCGACCGGGTTAAGGTGCAGGTGGTAAGGGTGGACAGAGATCGAAAGGAGATCGATTTTGTGTTGGCGGGAATGAGTCACTACAGAGAAATGAGAAGAAGGAAGAGTGAAAAAGGGAAGAGGAGAGGAAAATCAAGGTAGGATAAATTTTTAGTTGTTATTTTTGATTTTTATTTTTACTTTTCAGGATGAAATACAATCATGGAGTGTTAAGCTTTAGCTTAACTCAAAAGAGCCTGTTTGAAAAAAACAAGCTTACCTAAAGGTGCGCACTCCAAATAAATCACAATAGCGATTATTCGATGAACCAGCCGGCTAACATACTGATCATAAGCCCGGATACGAAGCTTCAGCAGGGGATAGACAAAGCTCTTTCCGATATAAATCCCCGGCTAAAAATAGCGTCGACCGGTCGGGAGGGTTTGAAGCGGATCAGAGAAGAGGGATTCAACCTGGTATTAACCGATTCCCGATTGGATGACCTCTCTTGTCAGGTTCTGATCCGGAAGATCATCACCAGAAGCCCGGAAGCGGACATCATGGTGGGACTTCCGGTTGAGGATTCATACCTCCCGAATGAGATTTTAGAATGCGGAGCTGACGACGTTTTCGAAATCCCCCTCAAAGCGGAAGAGGTACATTTAAAGGTCAATCGGCTTTTAAAGGAAAAAAGTTTTCTGGAATCGTGCGGATTGGTGGGGAAGTCGAGCCAGTTGAAGCAGATTGCGGAATCGGCGCTTCAGGTTGCTCCGACCAACATTACCGTTTTGATCACCGGTGAGTCCGGAACCGGCAAAGAGCTTATCGCCCGAGCCATTCATGCCAACAGCCTGCGAAAGGATAAACCTTTTGTGGCAGCCAATGTCGGAGCATTGGCAGAAGGGGTGGTGGAAAGCGAGCTTTTCGGGCACGAAAAGGGCGCCTTCACCGGTGCGGTTAGCCGTCGTCAGGGGCTTTTTGAGACGGCCAACGGAGGGACGATATTCTTAGATGAGATCGCAGAGTTCAAACCCACCACCCAGGTAAAATTATTGAGGGTTTTGGAGGAGAGAAGTTTTATGCGGGTGGGAGGAAGCTCGGACATTAAAGTGGACGTGCGAGTCATCGCCGCCACCAACCAGAACTTAGACCTTAAACTGAAGGAGGGAGCTTTCCGGAGCGATCTTTATTTCAGATTGGCAGTGGTGAAGATCGACATGCCCCCCTTAAGAGAAAGGCCAAAAGACATTCCCATTTTAGTGCACAGTTTCATGGAAAAGCTCAACGCGCAGAGTGAAAGGAAAATATCCGGAGTTACCGATGAAGCGCTGGAGCTTTTGATTAAATACCACTGGCCCGGGAACGTTAGGGAGCTGCGAAATTTTCTGGAGAGCATGCTGGCTTTGGCACCGGATAGAAAAATCGAAGCCAAGGACGTGAAAAAATACCTAGATACTCAAACGGCGAGTAACCGGAGATTGCCGGTGGTGACCGGTAAGTCGGTGGAGACCGCGGAGCATGAGCTTCTGCTTCAGGCGATATTAACTTTGAGAGCGGAGATTTTGAATCTTAAAGAAGCGATTCTGGGTCGAAGAGAGCTTAAGCCCGAACACCGAATCGAGCCATCCGGCTCTTTCTGGTCGGGACCGATCAAAGAGGCGGGCAGACGCCCGCCCGTCTGGGCGGAGATAGCAGAGGATTTCAGCGTGGATGAGATGGAAAAGGATTTGATCCAAAAAGCGCTTAATTTTACCAAAGGAAACAGAAAAAAAGCCGCACAGCTTTTGGGGATCGGGGAAAGGACGTTGTATCGGAAGTTGGATAAGTATAAGTTGAGGTGAGACATCCCCCCCTTTGTTGGTAACGGACACCTTGTCCGTTACCCTAAAACGTCACGGACGAGGCGTCCGTGACGAACAAGAGGGAGAAACAAGAGGAAAGGTTTGTTAGTAATGCCCAATGAATTGGGCAACTACAGAGTCAAAGGTATCGATGAAATCATCCATTCAAAAATCGAAATATATTTGGGTCATATCGGATGGGTCCGGTTCCACTGCGGAGAGGGTGTTGCAGGCAAGCTTGGTACAATTCGGCAGCAAAAACTTAGTGGTGGAGAGGATACCGGACATTAGAACCAGAGATCAAATCAAAGAAATAGTAATTCAGGCTGCCAAGAAAAAAGGATTGGTGGCTTATACTCTGGTCACCACGGAACTGCGCAACGAGATAGCCACCAGAGCGAACGAATTCCAGATCCCAACGGTTGATCTTTTAGGACCTCTGCTGACGACCCTGGCTACTTTTCTTGCCTCTCCTCCCGAATCCAAACCCGGGCTTTTGGGAGAGCTGGATCATTATTACTTCAGAAGAATCGATGCGGTCGGATTTACGGTCAAGCACGATGACGGTCATGGAATACACGATCTGCGCAAAGCCGACGTAGTGATTGTCGGGGTCTCCAGAACCTCAAAAACCCCCCTGAGCATGTATCTGGCCTATACCAAAGGGCTTTTGGTTGCCAATATTCCGATAATCCTGGATATGGATCCGCCTACCGAGCTTTTCAACATCGATCAAAAGCGGATTGTGGGATTGACCGTTAATCCGGATCTTTTGATCAGTCTCAGGCAGACCCGGATGGCCCAACTGATACATGCGGACATTAATTATGGCGACGCCGATCACGTGATAGAGGAATTGAAATATAGCCATGAGATCTACCGGAAAAATCCCCTGTGGCTGGTGATAGACATCACCGGCAAAGCCATCGAGGAGATGGCAAACGAGGTTTGCAGTTTGATAATCAGCAAATTTTAACCGGATATTGTAAATAAATCTAAGCTTGGTTCACCGAGGAGCATCAATGAAAATAATAGTATTGGGAACGGGTTTAGTGGGCGGAGCAATGGTCCGAGATTTGGCTGGGGATACAGAATTTGAAATCACCGCAGTGGATGCAGAGCAGTCCAATCTGGATAAATTGAGGGATGTCGCAAAGGTAAAACGGATCAAGGCAGACCTATCGGATGCTTCGATATTGGCAAAACTCGTATTGGATTCCGATCTGGCGATCGGCGCCCTTCCCGGATTCATGGGATTTTCCACCCTGAAAACGGTTATCGAATGCGGTAAAGACATCGTGGACATCTCCTTTTTCCCCGAAGATGCTTTAGAGCTAGATCGACTGGCAAAGGAAAAGCAGGTGACGGCAGTGGTGGACTGCGGAGTGGCGCCCGGCTGCAGTAATTTGATACTGGGATATATGTCAAGCGTACTTGACCAAACCGAAAGCTTCGCCTGTTGTGTGGGTGGCCTGCCCCGGGTACGAAGTTGGCCGTATGAATACAAAGCCCCTTTTTCCCCCTCCGACGTGCTGGAGGAATATACCCGCACGTCCAGGTTGGTGGAGAATGGAAAAGTGGTCACCAAACCGGCACTCTCCGAGGTGGAGCTGTTGGATTTTCCGGAGGTGGGGACATTGGAAGCATTCAATACCGACGGTCTAAGATCGTTGCTGTTCACCATGAAAGTGCCATGCATGAAGGAAAAAACCATGAGATATCCCGGTCACGCAGAAAAGATGAGGATGCTCCGGGAGACCGGTTTCTTTAACCAGAAACCAATCTCGGTAGGTGAAGTTAAGGTGCGACCGTTGGATTTGACCTCGAAACTGCTTTTCTCCAAATGGAAACTGGATGAGGGGGAAGAGGATTTTACCGTGATGCGGATAATGGTTGAGGGGAAAAAAGAGGGTAAACGTAAACGTTGCCAGTTTGACCTGTTCGATCGGTATGACCAAAAGACAAAAACCACTTCCATGGCGCGCACCACTGGCTATACCTGCACCACGGTGGCACGGCTCTTAGCCCGCAAAAAAATCTGTCATATCGGAATTTGCCCGCCTGAATTTCTGGGACAGGATCATAAATACTATCGCCTGATAATGGAAGGATTGAAGGAGAAAAATATACATTTTAAAGAGAAGGTGGAGGATTTAGACTGAGAAAAAAGTAATGAGATTTGAGAATTGAGTTTTGAGTTAATAAGCCTCACTTCCCTTGTTCCCCCTCTCCGTGGAGTGGAGAGAGGTATAGGGGAGAGGTAATAAATCGGGAGGTAATAAACATGAAAGTGAAAGATATCTTGAAGGACAAGGGGACAGTGGTCGCCACTATCGAAGCGGAGAAACTTATACCGGATGCGATCAAGAGTCTGGTGGAGAAGAGAATCGGATCTCTTTTGGTGGTGGATGAAAAAGGCGCCATCTGCGGCATAATCACCGAAAAAGACATACTGAAGGAATGCGATCAGCGATACGCATCGCTCCAACTGACCAAGGTCAGAGACGTGATGACCAAAAATCTGATCGTGGCATCTTTGGAAGACGACATAGACTACGTGGAAAACGTCATGACCCAGAATCGGGTCCGGCATCTACCCATAATCTCCGGACAGAAGCTGGAAGGGATAATATCCATCGGGGACGTGGTGAAGGTCCAGCACCGGGAATGCAGGGTGGAAAATCGATATCTGAAGGATTACATCTCGGGTAAGTATCCGGGTTAAATCGAACTTTTTATACAAGATAAGGTGTAACTGGTTTTTTGATTTTTGATCTTTGAGGTCCATCTATTGATTTTGGTTTTGGGGGAGCTGAATGCCATTTAAGTCTGTTTGGCGTGTAATTTTATCTTTTATCGTAATTCCTCTTTTGTTCATACCGTCGAATGCCCAGATGATCTCCTCGGAGATTTACGAAACCGAGGAGGACCTGCAGGAAGGTCTGGAATCGGGAGCCTTAACCTTCGAGCAATATCTCGAGCTTTTGGACTTAATCCAGACCAAAGTGATGCCCATATCCCCGGAGACAGACAAGCTTTTTTCCGTTCCGGACATCAGCGGTATAGATATCCTGCAAGTGGAGACGCAGAGCAAGGAGATCGGTTTGGGGCGGAGGGTGGATGCCTTTTTGGAAACAAAAGAGGAGGGAGCAAATCATCCTCTCTCCGGTAAAGCTGTATGGAGATTTTATCAGAAATTTCATGAACAAAGCGATGCGGAGCACTTGTTCTCTTGCTCGGTAACCGGCAGAAAGAACATAACAGGATATATAGAAACGGCTCAAAAAGCCAACTCCTCCGGTGGGCTATTTACTACCAACGATTTGGTAGTGAGGAGACGGTTCCTATCTTTTCAATTTCCGCAATATAAAACCAGAATCACGTTAGGTAATTTTGACAAGAGGATCGGCTGGGGTTTGAACGTGGGTTATCATTATCTCTTCGGGTATTCCGACGATCCGGATTTGAAAATCAAAAATTCGTTTCTCTATCCATCCCGGGGCCGATATAACGGGGTTTTGGTTGAATCCGAATTCCATTCGTTCTCCGTTATGGCTTTTTATTCCAAGAACAAACAGGAGCAGATAGCAGATCAGATCGGAGCGGTGGATGTAAGCTGGATGGGCAAGTCTGCGAATATAGGTCTGTGTCTGTCGGAAGGGGAGCTGAAGAACGTCAATGGTAAGAGCAGTTTCAAGGATGATTGCGGGAGTTTTCATTTTGATTTCAAGCTCCAATCGCTCCGGGTCTCCGGTGAATATGCCCTGCTTTCCAATCAGAAAAGCGGGATGGCATTCAATCTGTATTCTTACCGGAAAAAGTACAGTTTTGATTTTTCTGCATGGAGCTACCAGGATGGTTTCATTCATCCGCACGGAGGAGGGATTTCTAATCCGGATTACGAAAGCATTTATCTGGAAAAGATAGATTATTCATATAAATCCAGACAGGCAGGGGAGAGGGGAGTTTTATTCAAGTCCCGATACCGGATGATGGATAAGCTGAGATTCTATTTTTCGTTTAACCAGTGGAGAGAACGTTCTTACCGGCAGGACAAAATGAGGTTGAAAATCGGCACGGGATATGATTTTTCGAAAAAGCTGTCACTTTTGGTCTCTCACCAGTGGAGTGATTCGGATATGGAGGATGAGATTATCGATCAGGATGTAACGACTTTTGACGTCTTCTTCTCCCCAGGCAAAGACTTGGATTTCAATTTAATTTCGAATTATCGCAAGGATGAGAACAAGGATTATGGTGATCTCCGCCTTAAGATCAACACGCTCTTGGCATCTCCTTTCAATTTCACCCTGTGGCTGAAATATAACGATCCCAGCTTCTCCCATACTGCGGATGAATATTTCAGTTTTCACCTTCAGGAGAGGGTGGAATTTTTCGAAAATTGCTTTGCTTCGGTAGAATTTATAACTAAATTTTACCGGGATGACGAGAAAATCGATACCCGGGCAGCGCGGGTTCGAATGGAGATTGTTTGGTAACAAGGATAATCATTTACCCTCTCCCCTCTGGGGAGAGGGCAGGGTGAGGGGAAGAGCATTTTTGAGATTCTTCTCCCGCCTACGGCGTGATCAGAATGACATTCGGAGGAGGAGATTATGTGTGAATTCTGTACCGAACACGGAGAGGGAAAGAAGTGGTATCTGGTGATGAACAATTACTCCCGGGAGCTTTTTGCTCAAAAGCGGCGGGTGGAATTCTTTGAGGATTTTCTGGCAAATGTTGAAGAGGACAGTGCCAAAGGGGTGGCGAAACTGGACGCCATCAGGAATAAACCTTTGATTTATCGTTTTATTCGACGTATGTCTCTGCGCAAACAAAAGGCTAACCACTATGGTCAGGTGGTGCCCATCGAGGATGTGGAGCAGATCATCGATCTGCAAAGCTCTATTGTGCGACTCCCCTGCGTCTGTCGTAAATTAACCACAGGACGCGAAGCTCGTTATTGCTTCGGCATCGGGGTTGACCCAACCGGTCTTCTGGGAAAATATCCGGATTACGCTCACAGTTTCGAAGTACTTAAGAGAGAGGAAGCGAAAAAGCTTTTGCGCTCCTTCGATGAGCAAGGCTTGGTGCACTCTATCTGGACCTTCAAGACGCCATACATTGGCGGGCTGTGTAACTGCGATCAAGATTGCATGGCTTATCGTATGACCGTTAAGGAAAAATTGCTGCCAATCATGTTCCGTGCTGAGTACGTGGCAACCGTCGATTGGGATTTATGCTCCGGCTGCAAAAAGTGTATCTCACAGTGTCAATTCGGAGCGATCCTATTCTCCAACACCCATAAGAAATCGAACATCAATGTGATGCAGTGTTATGGGTGCGGCGTTTGCCGGGCGGCTTGCGATCATGAAGCGATCTCTTTAAAGCCTCGATCAGATTTTGCCAAGTTACCCTGGTAGAAAGAGAGGATAAAATGAAGATAGGTATCAATTCCCAGGCTTGCGGGAATCCCTTGGATTGCCGGTTGTGTCTGGATAAGTGCCCGGAGAAGGTATTTGGAACCTATCCCAGAAAGGGAAGGAAGCCGGGTATTTTGGCTGATGACTGGGTTATTTTCCCCATGTTCGTTTCACAGTGCTCTGGATGCTTGGAATGTATTGATTTCTGCCCGCATAAAGCCATATCGGTGCAAAAGTAAAGATATCTTATGCGAACAGAAATCTCGTAGGTCCGATATGTCCCTTAGGACTTTCGGACGAATTGAATATGTCGGATAGTTCCGCTAAGACGGAACATATCCGACATACCTTTAGGTACACATTTTGTCGCCTGTCCTAAATCCTTCGCACGCTTTTGATGAAAAAGCCATAAACCCCACCTAAAGCGATTAAAACCCCGCTGACAAATATCACCAGCTGAATTTTGAATAAATCCGACAGTACGCCGGCTAATGCCAATGAGACGGGCCTTAGACCCATAGACATGGTATTTAAAGTTCCGAATACCCGCCCCTGAAGCTGGTTCGGCACCTTCGTCTGGAATACTGCTGCAAGGACGATATTGGTTAAAGAGAAAAAGAATCCCACCAGACCCAAGATAAGAAGAGAGGCCCATAAATGGGTGGAAATTCCAAATAATGCAATTAACAAACCTCCAAATGATATGCCACCGATTATCACCAGGCCCTTGGATTTGATGTCCTTCACCAGGCTTAAGAATAAACTCCCCAAAAGCCCTCCGATAGAAATGGCGGATGCCAAAAAGCCAAAACCCTCGGAGCCGGCATTCAAGACATTCTTTGCCATCACCGGCATGTAAATACCTATAGGTCCGGCAAAAAAGTTCAAAACGGATGCCAAAAGAACCATGCTGAAAACAAACTGCTCGTTTTTGATATAAACAAACCCCTCCTTTAACTCGTGCAGAAACTTTCTCTTTTCGGCGACTACAACCTCTGTTTTTTTCACCAGGATCAAAAGGATTGCGGTTCCGGAGATAAAAAAGCTGATGGCATCCAAAAACATCACCGAGGCGGTCCCGATAAAAGCCACCAAAACCCCGGCTAAAGACGGTCCCAAGATTCCGCTTATGCTGAAAGAGAGCTGAGTCAGCGAATTGGCCCGGGTCAGGTTTTCCGTCTCAACAATCTGCGGAATAAAGGCGGATAGGGTGGGATTGAAAAAGGTAGACATGGTGGAAAGCGAGATGGCGATAACGAAGATGTGCCAGACCTGCAGAGCATTAAACCAGAGCAAAACCGCTGGGGTGGCGATCAGGATCGCCCGCCCGAAATCCATCGATATCAAAAGCCTTTTGCGGTCGATCCGGTCCGCATAAGTGCCGGCGATTGGTCCTAAGATGACTGATGGTATGGCGGAACAGATCGCCACCGTCGCCATGGCAGCGGTGGAGCCGGTCCTCTCCAGAACCCACCACATCAGAGCGAGGTAATAGAGATTGTCCCCCATCAACGAGATGGTTTGCCCCACCCAGAGGAGAATGAAGTTTCTGTTTTTGAAAATGGTTTTCTTATCTTCCACCATTTTGTAAAAAAATAATTATTGTTGTCCGCTGATCGCCGTCCGCAGTCCGCCGGTATGCACCATGTGGTGAATACTGGTGTTAGAAAACCAAGACGATCTATAATCGGAGATGCTTCGCTGTGCCCTGAACCGCATGGTTCAGGGCACAGCGAAGCATGACAGGGGACTACCACTTCTGCATGATCTCGCCGAAACATTCCAATCCACTCGGGATGACCGCACCGTAACCGTGACCGGGTCGGGTCCAGGCTCCAGCCAGATATAGATTGTCAATAGGCGTGGAATGAGGAAGGCGATTTAAACCGGAGTTGTCCAGAGTCTGATCATATCCGTATATCGCTCCCCGGTAATTGCTGGTATAGCGCAGGTTAGTCAGCGGAGTACCGATCTCCTTTACCTCAATTGCCTTTCTTAGACCGGGAAGAAGAGTTTTTTCCACCTGGTCGATCAAAACGTCAGCCATCCGCTCCTTCTCTTTGCGATATTCCGTCTTGTTCCCCTTAAAGTAATCGGCTTCAAATCTCTTCCAGGGTTCATACCCCTGTAACACCAGAATATTGATGGTATTTTTCCCTTCAGGAGAATAACCCTTGAGGACGTTGTCATACAACATCATTCCATAACCGCCGTCTTCCACCCGGGCGTTGAGAGCGGATTGGTAGGCGGCTTCGGGATCGTAGCCGGGCTCGTAGAAGATCTCGCTGTCGGTGATGCCCACCTCTTTGACCAGATCTTTCTTCAAACCAAGGAATATCTGGAAACACGAAAGGCTGACGCTGTATTTATCCAGCTTGGTTAGGTAGTCTGTGAGGGACTCGTCCTCTTTCATCATGGTATGGAAGGTGTCGTAGGCATTGGCATTGCTGACCACTACCTTACTGGTGAACTCTTTTCCGTCTGTAGTTTTCACTCCGTAAGCAGCATGATCCTTCACAAGAATCTCTTCCACCCTGGTGTTCAGCATCACCTTTCCCCCATGCTTTTCGATGAATTCGACAAAGGCATTGCTGATCTTCTGGGACCTGCCTTTGGCGTAATAGCCGCCATCCTGCAGATATCCTATGGTGGGAAGGGCGTAATAGAAGCTCGACAGCCGGGATGGGGGAAGCCCGTAATAACCCCAAAGCGCGGAGACGATGGTTTTCAATTTGGGATTCTTTATTCGATCGTCGACCATCTGCCCCCAGGTTCTGGTGTAGTTTTTGAAGAGGTAAGGGAAATCGACCGGGAACCTGCTCATGTCGACTTGGCCCTTGGCACTGGACAATTTGCCAATGTCTGAAGTCAATCCCTTCATGTCGTCAAATAATCCTTCTATCCCTTCCTTTTCCTCCGGAAAGTAATCGACCAGCATGTTGATATAGGCGGGTAGATCTTTCTGGGGGACGCGGAAATCGTAATCGGGATAAATCGCACGATATAAATTGGGGTGGGGCACAAACTCCACGTCGGTTATTTCCGGAAATCCGGGAATCAGGTTATGTATTCCTTCCCTCTCCCCGGCATCGGTTGAATGCAAGGAGACATCAAACACAAAGCCGCCGGGTCTCTGAAAAGCGGTGGCATATCCGCCCGGTTTATCGTGTTTTTCCAAAACCAGCGGTTTGAATCCCTGCCGGGCAAAGGCAGCAGCACAGCTCAATCCCCCCAGTCCGGAACCGATGATCACTGTATCGAATTGATATTCCCCGGTTTGGGCACCGGTGCCAATCGGGAAAACGCTCCAGTCCAGGGCTAATATGGAAGCACTTGCTAGAACGGACTTCAAAAAGTCTCTCCTTTCCATGTTTTTACTTATCATGGCAAACCTCCTTTCTCAAATCACTTTAAATCCATCTAAAGATAACTCGTCGGGCTGAATACCCTCCCAATGATCATTAACTTGTTTTATCCATAGAAGCGGGAATTCGAGTATGCGTTCAAACGAATACCCGCTATTGCAAATGTCTTTTTCAACGATTAATACTGATCGGATATGGGTATCCGACCGACTATCTTTTAATTGAGCGAGAATGCTTCCAGGAGATTCAATCCGTTCTTCAGAACCTTATAATCCTTGATCTCGGTCGTCGAGATTACGGTTCCATCCGAGCCAAGAAACTCGATGGTTAGATCATGACTCCCCGGCTCGATCTCAAAATCACCCACGTAGATTTTCCCGGGGAGCAATCTGGAACAGCGCAGGTCGGCATTTTCGGATATGTCGGTGGCAACGTCTATGGCTGCCTTTTTCAACCATCCTCCCAACCCACCGGTGTCCGCCTTTTTCTTGGCTTTGTGCGCAGCCAAACCCTTGGCTATGGCGCGGGCAACGGTTCGAAGATAAATAAGAGACTTTTTTGCCTCAAAAGTCTCCCGGGCAACCGAGCCCACATCCTCCAAAAGCTGTAATTCGCTGGCGGGAATGGAATCGACAAAAACCCTTATTCGACTGATAGAAGATGGACGGGAGACTATCCGGGGGATGGAGAATTTGAAATAATAGTCTTCGCTGACTGGAAGAACCAGCTGACCATATACCAGGTCCTGCCTGTTAGGATCTGTGTATAATATCTGCACCAGATCCAAATCTTTGTCGGTCCTTAATCGGAGATTCAGCGCTTCCTTGACCGGAGAGAGACCAGCCAGACCCACTATGCTCAGTATGGCCTTCTCCTTGGAGTAATATTTTATTGCCGGAACGTTAAAATCATATATGAAGGGTTGTTCCTGAAAAGCCCGGTGAAGCAGATCGTAATCAATTTGGGCGTCGTCCATCTTGCCTTCGGCTGCATAGGCGTGCATGGAGAGATATCGGGCGAATGCGTCGTTGTTGAAGCGCACTTTTTCCGCACTGTAATTGATATTTACCCGGTTGGTATCTCCCAGCGAGCCTTCGTTGAGTATATGAGACGCTTCCCGGTACTTTCGTTCCAAAAGATTCAATTTTTCATTAGCCCGCTTGACTTCCACAAAGGCATCGTCGAAATTATCTTGATCCATATAGTTGAGCGCCTTGAACAGGTTGGTATAAAGGATTTCGTAATCCTCACCCGCATATTCCAGGATGTTGTCATTCAGCAACAGGGAAAGAGCCGCACGCGAGATGCTTTTGGTGAAAAGCTCATCTGCGGCATTTTCGGCCTGGGTCAATTTCTGGTTGCTGGTATCGTAACGGGAAGCGTAATGATAGGCTAATCCTGCATCTATGAAGTAGAGAAAGCGGTCTTTTTCACCGAATTTGTGTTTGGCCTTGGCAGTTTCGATCTTCTGAACGGCGTTATTGAAATCATCTTTTTGCAGGTCAACGATAACCGGATCATAGAACCCTTTCTTGGTCGCCACCGAGCCACAAGCAATGATTCCAGAAAAACAAAGGAGGCAGCCAATGGCTACCACCGCAGTAATCTTGGACGACATTTTGGGCAATGTAATCACCGGTTGAATTCTTTAGGGCAAAAGTCCGGTTTACGCAACCTGAAAGTATTTCCCGCCAGATCAGGGAATGCATATGCACTCTAGCAAGCCTGGCGGGAATAGAGAACGGAACCTTACGAACAGCTCTCATAGCCGTATGCTTTGTGGATCACCCTCTCCCTATCCCTCTCCCATCAAAAGAGAGGGAACATGAGCCGCTGAATGTTTACCTGGGCATACCTTGATAATAACTTTACCACTTGGTTTTGCTTTTGGATATCTCTTTTTTGATCTTCTTGGTCCCGATCCAGACCTTTTCCATGCTTTCGATATTGACCAGCTCCAGATCGGTCTGATAATATACCACCTTGGTGCCTTTGATCTCATCCACTATCGACTTTATGGATCCAAGCAGAATGAAGTCCGCGCCGGTTTCGTTACGGATCTTTTTCATGGTCTCGGGGGAGGCGAAATCCTGCTGGTCGAAACGCTCGTCACGAATTTCCTCCTTCTGTTGATGGCTGGCGACGAATTTCACCTGTCCGGAATTGGTCAGCTCCCTTTCGAAGTCGGTGGTAAAGGTTTCGGCATCGATGTGCTCATCGCTTTTGTTACGGACTGTTCCGACCGTCACCACCGGTTTCTTCCCCTGGGATGCCGCAAAATCGGTCAGCCATACCCGGGAGAGACAGTCTTTGATCATCTCCTCCGCCACCAAACGGGCGTCGGTATCGTTCCAATAGCCGCTCAGGTCGGTGGTGGTTTCCGGCTCGATTCGGTATACTTTTCTGGATGAGCTGCATCCAACCACCAGGAAAATCACCAGCAAAACAACAAATGCTTTCTTCATTACTTCTCCCTTCACCAAAAATTGACAGGTTTTTTCGTGTAAATTTTCTGCTCTCAATAACCTTGAATTATCCATATTAGGAATGAATAGGTAACCATCTATTTTCTTTCCTCCTGTTTCTATTAAAATGTTAATACATTAAACATCATCAGAATGTTTCATAAATAACATAACAGAATTAAGAGATGCTTTTTATCCTGTCAAGTGCTTTCTTCCCTTAATTATGTAAAACGGACTGCCCCCGCAGGCAAAAAACTCGCTTTGTTCAATTTGTTGTTTATGCATCGGTCTAATCCGATCGTCTATTTTTCGAATGCGGTCGAACTCTTCAGGATCACCACCCCCTGCTAAAAACTCCTCTTTTCCCATTTCCAAAAAGAATTCATGTTCCTTTTCATCATCTAAGGAGCACTGTTTCTTCACGCTCTCCAATAGGTGTCGTTGAACTGGACCTTCATAGGGCGGCTCCAGATGATAGACCCGATCGTTCAACCGGACATCGATTTCTTTAAGTCTCAGTCGGCTCATCATCATAGGGATTTTGCATCCGATGCTTTCGTCTCCACGGCCCAGCTTGATACGTCCCTGGTTACCTATTAAAGCGACTTTATGGCATAACAGCTCTTCCTCCAGATCTAATTCCGGGAGAGAGGAATAATGCTTGGCTAACGTCGATGATAGGTTATCCGGTTCGGCGCACATTACCAGACCTCCCGGTTTGGTCACCCGGATCATCTCGGCTAAGGCGAATTCAGGTTTCTCCAGATGCATCAACAAAGTCTGGCACATGGTGCAATCGGCAAAATCGTCAGGGAATGGCAGCTTATATGCGTCACCCACAATAAAGGAAGCTTCCCCGCTCTTTGCCCATTCGCCAGCTGCTTTACCAGCGTCCCGAATCAACTCTGAAGATATGTCCACACCAAAGTAATGACCCCCCTTACCGTAATAGAGCCAATAAGTATAACCCAAATTACCCAGTCCGCAACCGACATCAACTACAGTCATCCCGGGCTTTAATTTCAACCAGATGGCTAACTTATCCAGGGTATCCTCGTACCACAGGAATTTACGCTGGTAGATGAGCATATCCTTCCAGCGTTCTTCCGACCAGTCTATTCTCTTTTCATCCTGATTCATAGGATTGTCCTCCTAGAAGATCAGAGATAATTATAATAAAGCTTTCACCCAAAAGCGAAAGTTATTTTATCATTATCATGAAATGCTGATGTCCGAATGTCTTTCAGGGATGTATCTGAAGGTGTAAGCTGATAGAATATATGGGAGGTGTGCGTGAAAGAAATGCTTTATTCAAACTCCAATATTTTACAATCCACCAGATAGGGTGAGTTGAAAGCAGCAATGTCACCGGCTTTCTTACCAGGGACGGGTAGAAGTCGTGCGGAAAGTGGTTTGCTAAGCGTGACCGCTAATGTAGCTATGTCTAACAATATCGCTTCAATCTTTTTCGCAGCAATATCGCCGGGAAGCGGGATGGTGTCTAGTCCGCAGCCACAAACTGCAGAATAGAGCAGTAGGTTGGTCAAATTATATGTTCTCTCGTTTGCTCTTTGTGCCAGACCAAAATCCTCACAAACGGGTAGCATAAGTCCCGAATAGCCACATTTATTCACGGATAGGTTTTTTAACACCCGGGTGATCATAGCAGAGATGGTCAGAGTTCCCGGCTGCCCGAATTTACCCAGCCCGAGCTTTTCATATGCAAAAGCAATGCTTTCATTCTTATCCAGAGACGGAGCCAAAGAGACATCTATTCCGGCAAACTTGATTTTATGATTTTCGGAAATTCGATCTGCAATATCTTGAATCTTCCTTAACTCTTCCTCAAATATCAATCCAAGATTTTGCTCTGCCTCTTTAAGGTTTTTCGATCGGCTGAATGCTTTCATGGCCAGATCACCGCATTCCAACCCGATGGAGAAGGAGGTTTCTCCTTGGTGATAAGCCACGGGGAAAAACGGTATCCCCGGTTTGCAATTGCACCAGGCACAGAAACGAAAATTACCGATTCCGTTTTCGGTCTGCTCCGAGATGCGTTTTATCGTTTCCGCAGATGCCTTTGCATTCTCAAAGTTTATCCCGCTTTCCACATCACCGATTTTACCGGAGCAGGAGATAACGGATGTGTTTTTTATGATGTCAGAGGAGAGTAGAATATTTTCCGGAAGTTTAGCATAACCGATATTAAAGAAGCCCACATCTTGACTTAAACAAGCTTGTTCGATTTTCTGAATTTCGCTGACGATTTCCTTTTCGGAAGAGATCGAAACATACTCGTCCCACGAGTTTGTAGCTATACGGGTGGTTTGGACTTCATACCCATTTTGCTCGAAAGACGACTTGGCTTTCCGATTGAATTCAGAGATTGGCTTTATCCGGTCAATGTCCTTTGGCGATTTGAAAGTTATTCCGGTATTGATGGTTCTGATTTTCATAGGAAGAAAATCTCCTTACACTTTCCGCAAAGCAGAGAGGATACAACCATTCCCTCTCCCCGTAAGGGAGAGGACAAACTCACTCGATTTTCTTAGCGGGATGATCCTTTCCGTTTTGATGCAAGATCAACTCTCTTATTTCACCTTTATCGTTTTTGATAAAGGTAATCTGGGCATCGATTATTTTCAAGAAGAATTTTGTCTCCGATTCGGGAAACAGTTCGAATTTGGGTTGTCCGGGACCCTGACCAAGAAGATGATCCCCCTCTCTGGTTATGCCGATGACAAAATTGGTGTCGAGCTGATACTGGCCAATATAGGCATCGCAGATCCGATAGTCTATCTCCGCAACTTGCCGTTCCTGCGGGAGTTCATACTCTTCGCCGAAAGCAATCGCCGCCAGATCCTTAGCGATCTTCCCAATAACCGAGTGCTCATAATTGCTCAACACCACGATGCACAGATCATCGTCCGGATAGCGCGAAATGTTACTTGAAAATCCGTTGATCCCTCCGCTGTGACTGATGCGTTTGTGTTTGTATAATTCGGACACGTTCCAACCATAGGCATATTCTTCCAGAAACGGAGTGAATATCTTATCCATGATGGTTTTGCTTACCAGCTCCTCGGTATATAAAGCCCGGTCCCAAAGATACAGCTCCTCCACCGTAGAATAGAGCGATCCTCCTCCGAGGGGAAGTGACATGTCAATATAGCCGGCATTGATAATTCCGTCTGTACCTAAGGAGTAACCCGATGCACGATTCTTTAATATGGTACTGCTATGATCATAGCCCGAGTTGACCATATTCAATGGTTGAAATATGTTTTCGCTCAGGAAATCTTCATAGGATTTTCCGGATATCTTCTCGATGAGATAGCCCAAAAGTATATATCCGGAGTTGCTGTAACTGAATTTCTCCCCCGGCTCGAATTCCAAAGGTTTATTTTTGAACCTTTCTATTGTTTTTTCCACCGGAGAGGGGAGCATCATGGTTTCGAGGAAATCGGGAAAGTCGGTCAAATTGGGTATGCCCGAAGTATGAGTAAGCAAATGACGGATGGTGATCTTTTCACCATTAGGATAATCCGGGATATACTTGGTTATCGGATTATTAACATCCAGCAATCCTCTTTCCTGCAGTTGCATGATGGCCATAGCGGTGAATTGCTTGGTGACCGATCCCAATCGGAACTTGGTCTGAGGCGTATTGGGGACGCCCAGCTCCAGATTCGCCATGCCGTATCCTTTGCTAAGAAGTACCTTGCCACCTTGCGCTATAAGTACCGATCCACTGAAAGCCCCCAGTTTCGTTTGAGCGTTAATGTACTCATCCACTTTTGTTGCTATGTCTTGAGCCAAACAAGATACACTGAAGAGCAATAATGTGATCAGCGTGAATATACCACAAGTGCTGATTATACCAATCTTCAATCTGGTCATTTTTAGTACCTCCCAAGTAAACCTCTCCCTCCTTTCCCCCCAACTTACTAAGGAGAGGGGGATCAAGGGGAGAGGCCTCATTTGGAAATTTACTGCCCCGGTGGTATTTCCGATCGGGTCTTTTCTTGTTCTTTTATCTTTTTACTCGCCATAGCATAGTAAATAACCAAAGCTAAGCCACCGAAAACGAACATGGCGCCTATGGTCACCTCCTCCACCAGCTCTTTGGGCGCCATCTGCCCCACAAAAACTGCTAATCCTACGGCAATTAAAACCAAACCCCACTTCAGGGACGAGCTGACATATTCTTTAGGTTTGTCCATGAAGAGATATTTGATTTTTTCGTCAACCAGTCCCTTTTCTATCAGCTTTCGCCGGGTCTTGTTCTCGGAAAGCATCTTGATGATAAAAGGTACCACCAGGAACATCACGATCAACGGCAGCATCTCCCACATCTTATCCATGGCTTACTCCTTTCCTTTAGGTTATAGGTTTAAGGTTCAAGGTTTAAAGCATAATTGATCCGCTTAAAATCTTTTCATCACATAAGACAGGTAACCATTAAAAAAGTTGCACCTTCTTTGAAAATAAATTGCAACATTTGCCCGGTTTTGTCTGTCGTATTAGTAGGAAATAAAAAAAGATGGACACCAAACTGCAGATAGAAAGAATCTTGGCCGGTGACAGAGTCGCTTTCAAGACTCTGGTGGAGGATTACCAGCGTTTAGTCAGCCATATAGTCTTCAGAATGGTATCGGTAAAGGAGGACCGGGAGGACATCTGCCAGGACGTTTTTTTAAGGATTTATCAAAATCTGGGTGACTTTCGATCCGAATCTAAGCTTTCCACCTGGATCTCCAGAATCGCTTATAATGCCTGCCTGAATCATCTGGAGAAGAGAAAGCTGGTGCCCTTGGAGGAGCTCTCCTTGCCGGAGCAGTCGGTGGAGAGTTTTCTGGAAAAAAGCAGACGACCCGACGAGATCACCGGAGAAAAGGAGATGGGCATGCTTTTGGAGAACGAGATCAGCCGGATGCCGGTAAACTTTAGGACCATCTTGACTTTGTATCATCTCGACGAGATGAGCTACGCCCAGATAGCGGAGGTGATGGGAATGCCGGAGGGGACGGTCAAAAGCTATCTTTTCCGGGCCAGAAAGCTATTGAAGGAAAGATTAAAAGCGAAATATCAACCGGAGGATTTATGTCGTTAGAACACTTAAACGATGACGAAATTCTGGAATTCCTGGACGGGAATTTACCTGCACCGGAGGCGACATCTATCGAAGAACATCTGGAGAAGTGCTCCGCTTGCCAGGAGGCATTGAGACAATATCAAAGTCTGTACGATGGTCTTTCCGGAGAAGAAGGTTTTGTTCTCTCCAAAGGTTTTGCCAAATCGGTCGTCTCCCGGCTTCAGGCAGTACCCCAAGAGAAACCGCGCATTAATTATGCTTCCGTTTTTTGGGTGATTCTGGGAATATTCATCGGGGTGGGAGTTCTAATCAAATTTGTGGATTTGAAAACTTGGGGAGATGCAATAAATAAAACCCTTTTATCGCAATTTGAGTTCGGATCGGTATTAATTGACTCAATCAAAGCTGCCCTGACGGTTTTGAATGGGAACGTAAATCTGGTGGTTGCGGCGGTTTTGGCTTTATCCATCTTTGCCACCCTGGACCGATTTGTCCTGCAGCCGAAATACAGGCGGATTTAGTCCTGCCATATTTATCCTCTCAAGGTTTTCACCACCTCCACCACGGAACCGGTGGGATCGAGTTTGATCTCGAACCCGTGTCTTCGAAAAACCGCGATCATCCGGGGATTCTCTGGTGTGATTTGAGCTACCCCCCGAAAACAACCACCCACTAGATTACTATATATCTTCCCTCCGACGATCTTTGAGTTGGGGGTGATCCCTATCAAAGCAATCCGCTGGTGATTGAAAATATGATTCAGATTGTGGATATCCATAATGACTTACTAAGGACATTAGTATTTCATCGATTGGTCAACACTCTTGACAACCTCTTCCTATGGCTTTCCCCTTCCACATGACAAACAGGGATTCGCCCCCAAAGGGAGGTTTGGATTGATGTCATCACAGATTAAGCTGAACAAAGCCGGAAGAAGATTTATTCTACTATAGCCACTTTTTCTTTCTGAAATAAAAAAGCATACCAGTGGCGATGAAGACCATGACACCTATTAGTATAAAATAACCTGCCTTCCATTTTAACTCCGGCATGTGTTCGAAGTTCATTCCATAAACGCCGACTATAAAGGTTAATGGTATGAATATTGTGGCAATTATGGTCAATACTTTCATGATCTCGTTCATTTTGTTGCTGATGCTGGAGAGATAGATATCCAGTATCCCGGAAAGCGTATCCCGGTAGGTTTCAATCGTATCGATGATCTGTATGGTGTGGTCGTACACGTCTCTAAGATATACGCGGGTGGGTTCGTGGATAAGCTGAGATTCCCCCCTTTCCAGGCAGCTCAGCACTTCCCGCAGAGGCCAAACCGACTTGCGCAAAGATATCATCTCTCTTTTTAAGTGATGGATAGTTCGCAAGGTTTCCTGAGTTGGATTTGTCACCAGCTCATCTTCGGTATCTTCTATCTTTTCTCCGAGCTTTTCCAAGATGAAGAAGTAGTGATCCACAATCGCATCCATAAGTGAGTATGCCAAATAATCCGCTCCCATTTTTCGGATGCGTCCTTTTCCGTTTCGGATTCTCTCTCGAACATGATCAAAAGCGTCTCCTTCGATTCCTTCCTGAAACGAGACGACAAAATTTAAGCCCAATACTATACTGACTTGTTCAGTTTTTATCTCATGTGCTTTCTCATCGTGCGAAAGCATTTTCAAAACGATAAAGATATACTCGCCATAATCCTCCATTTTCGGCCGCTGTTCGGTGTTGGCAATGTCTTCCAACAAGAGGGGGTGTAGGTTGAAATGATTTCCGATTTTTTCTATGATCTCGATTTCGTGCAATCCCTCTATGTTTATCCAGGTGGTAGTGGATTTGTCCTTGAAAGGGAAACATTCCTCGATGGTTTTGGCTTCCTTTTCCTCAAATTGCGATTCGTCATAATCAAGGATGGTGATCCTTACCTTCTCTGTTTTCCTTTCCCCGATATGAACCAAAGTCCCCGGAGGAAGACCGGACTTTTTTGATCGTTTTTTAATGAATCTGGGCATATTATTTTATTCTGTTTAAAGTAATATGGCGGATATTTTTTGGAATATATGCAGATTTTGTAAGGGAGGGGTTGGTCCCCTCCCATTTTTCATTTCGGGTGACCACCATTCAAACTCGCTCAGGATCGCCAATACCAAATCCTGTCCCCCTCTCCTTTTACGGAGAGGGAGAGATAGGGAGTGAGGTTAAAAACTGTTTTAACAATCCGATCCAAAATCTTTCTTGAAAGCGTCTACCAACTTAGCGCCCCAGTTGTTCAATGCTTCCAATTTCCCGAAGAAGAATCGCAAAACCGGCGGCTCCTCGATGAATTTCAAACCGCCGATCAGGTCTCGGTGCTTGTATAACCAATTCAAGCGGTCGACCGCATATTCGATCTGCGACATGGTGTAGACCCTTCGGGGAACGGCGATGCGGGTCAACTCTATGTCGGAATAGACTTCGTTTCCGTCTTTGTCCCGATCCATGGAGATAGTGCCCCGCTCCATAGTTCTTACGCCGGATGCTAAGTAAACAGCAGCAGCCAATGATCCCGCAGGATATTGAGACTGGGGCATATTAGGCAGGAATTTCATCGCATCCAGATGGCAGGCTAAACCGCCAGGAGGAGTGACCACAGGAATCTTGGTTTCGATCAATCTCTCGCAAAAATATTTTACAAACTCCGCAGAGCTTCCGGCTACGTTTAGATCGGTCATCTCCCGCATGCCCACCGCCATGGCTTCGATCTCCTTGGTGGACATTCCGCCATAGGTCAAGAAGCCTTCGTAAACCGGAAGCCAGGGCTTTATCATTTCGTAATATTTCTGGTTGTTGGTGGCGATGAAACCGCCCCGGACCATGGTGCTTTTCCTGCCGGAAAGATAGAAGAGGTCCACATAGCTCATCATCTCGTGGATTATCTCCGGTATGCTCTTGTTCTCGTATCCTTTCTCCCTCTGCTTGATGAAGTAAGCCTGCTCCGAGATTAAGCTTCCGTCATAAACCAAGAAGATTCCGTTCTCCGCTGCGATCTTTTTCACCTCTTTTAGATTCTCCATGGAGAAAGGCTGTCCGCCCAGCAGGTTGGCGGTTGCCTCCATGCGGACGAAGGATATCTTGTTGGCACCATACTTTTTAATGACGTCTCTGAACTTTTGCAGGTCCATATTTCCCTTGAATGGCTCGGAGCTTTCGGTCTGCAAAGCCAAATCCCGGTAAATCTCCAGAACCGTTCCGCCCGCCAGCTCGAAATGAGCTTTGGTGGTGGTGAAGTGATAGTTCATGGGGATGACGTCGCCCGGCTTGACAAAGACCTTGGCCAAAAGATGTTCAGCGGCCCTTCCCTGATGTACCGGGAGCACGTATTTGAATCTCAAAACGTCCTGGATGGAAGATTCCAATTTATAGAAGCTCTCCGATCCGGCATAGGCATCGTCGGAGACCATCATGGCTGCCAGCTGGTTATCGCTCATGGCATTGGTGCCGCTGTCGGTCAGCGAATCCATAAAAATGTCTCTGGTCCGAAGGGAGAAGGTATTGTAGCCGCCCTCCTCGATCGCTTTTAATCTTTGATCGCTGGGCACCAGGAAGGTTTTCTGGACGATTCTCACCTTGTGCATTTCCATGGGGATCACTTTCCCGTTGCTTAACTTGACAAGCATTTAAACCTCCTTATTTGGTTTAGGTTTTTGGACTATCAAATAACTGTCTTATTGAGTAATCTATTATGAACCATCTCGTTGGTTAAATCTTTTGATCCTTTGGGGATAACAATTTCTGGAACTTGTAGTTTTCAATTCATCGTTAGTTTGACTAATTCTTCTTTTGCCAAGATTTTATTGTATTTTTCTTTCCTAATTTCTTTACTTGAGATGTCTATTTTTATCCTTTTTAGGAATTCTTTGAAATCTTGATTTATTGTCAATTTGTTAATTGCATCCCAATCCAAATATTCCCTGAACCTTGCAGAAAAGAGTTATATGTGGAATCTGGGTCTTCTATTTCAATCTTTATGACTCCTATTCCAGAAGATGTAGTAAATCTCTCTAATTCTTTGATGAAGTCTTCGTCAGCGGAAACAAATGTCTTTAAGAGAGTGTTTGCACTACAAAAGCTCTTTGAGAAATTATTCACAAGAGCTAATTTAGGTTATCGTTTCAGAAAAATCAACTATATTATTAATGTGTTTTTGACAAAAAAACTTAGTGCAGAGCAGTTTGCTGAATCAACCACTCTGCACTAAGTCATTATTAAGCAGCCAATCTTATTCGAATTTAAAATACCCTGCTTCTATTTGACCACGCTTTCCAACAATTCTTGTGCCCTAACATCCACAAAGGTGGCTTTTCCGATCTGGATGCTAATGGTGTTGATAAGCTTAGGATCTCGGGGCACAAAGTTCAAGTTAAGGATGGGACCGTCACCTGGCTGAATAGTATTAATCCCATTTATGTCCAATATACCCACCACCAGCTTACCCCGCTGGAGATTATAGTACAATCCCAAGCCCTGCGTTCGGGTAGCAAGGGTAGGTGGAAGGAGCGAAACCATATCGGGATCGAAGATGATCTCCAGCTCCACCCCCGCCACCTCCTTATCGAAGCTGGCATTTACCGGCATCTGATTGGTACGGGAGGTGGATTCATACTTGGCTTTAGAGAAGCTTACCACCGCTGCGCCCGGAGGTTCTGCCATGGGGGCACCTATCTTCGGCTCTACGCATCCGGGTTGAGGGGCATCTCCCCCTCTCAGAAGGTATTTGATCTCATACACCAGATCCACCGGATTGATGAAACAATCGGCATTGACGTCCGTGGATTTCATGGATACAGGCGGAGGCCCGCCGTAAGCCATATAATCTATGAAATAGGGAGGATCCAGCATATTTACGAATCCGTCGAAGTTGAAGTCGCCGGGTAGGCAACGGAGCTGAGGAGGGGGTCCATGCCGATAGAGATAATTCATCAACCATACTATGTCGGATATTCCTATGAAGCAATCGCTGTTTATGTCTCCAGCCGCCGGAGGATTCGGCGGTGGTCCTCCCAGGAACAGATAATTCAATAAGAAAACGATATCCGCCACGTCTACTAAAGAATCTCCCGTAACGTCGCCCATCGTCTTCGAGGGAAGGACGTTATAAGGCTTAACGATTATCTGCACGGTTTTGGTATCGGTACTGTCACGTCCATCATCCACCATGAAAACAACCGGATAAGGTGAGTTCAAAGTATCCCCAGGTTCAGTGGTCCACTGGAAATAACAAACTACCGGAGAAACCCGAGGATAGCAGGGCATGTCTCCCACCCCGGTTTTGGTTAAAGTCAGCGTGTCCACCGAATCCGGATCGGTGGCGATCACTGGGAAAGCCAACTGTAAGCCACCGTAGGTGGTGATCGATGCCGGGACGGAGATGTTCGGCTTACGATTTAAAGACGAGAGAACATAAAGGAGCACCTGGACGCTATCGGTTACCAGTTTGGATTGTTCCGATCCGATTATGGTCATAGTATATGTGCCCAAAGGAGTAAGTGAGTCGATCACAACAGTCAATTTGGAGCTGTCCGTAGGTGTGATCACAGCAGGATCGAATGCATAAGTTGCCTGGGGGGGAATTCCCGTCAAGGTTAATGTACACGGAGAATTAAATCCGTAAAAGGATGTTAGTATTATCTCGCAGGCGGTGGTTTCCCCTTGTTTAACCCAGAGGGTATCGGGATTGGATTCGATAGTGAAGAAGGGGGTTTGTATTATGGAAAAGGTTCCATCGCTGACATCAAAGGGATCTCCGTCTACTGCATCTGAAACCTTGACCAGACAATTGGGAGATACTGTAGATGGGATAAGCCATGGATAAGAGCCGGTATTCGGGGTGCTGTTAATCACCGGTAACCAGCTGGAACCGTTATTAGTAGAATATTCGATTTTAACATTAGTTCCAGTAAAATTATCGGAGAACCAGGTGATATCATGGGTGGTTCCCACAATCCACACCTCCCCCCCGTTGGGTGAAATCACACTAATCCGGGGAGGTCCAATCCAATAGTTGTTGGGTAGATTAGTTCGGGGGATGTAGGTTGGCCCATCCGAACGGCCAAAAGCCAATTGAGAGCTGGGAGGCCACAAACAGGAGTCCATGTAAACATGCATGGTATCTTGCACCTTAAAGGTCATGGTAGCCAGAAGAACATGGTTCCCTGGTCCAAACCTTGGATCCTCCGAGCCGGTGGGAAGCAATGATAACCAGAAATGAGAATCTCCATCCAGATCCAGAAAAATGCCGTTCCACTCTTCTCCATTACCGGCCTCGAATAGATCCATCATCCAGTTATGGACGGTATCGGTGGGGGAGACGATCAGATGACGAAAAATGCTGCGGGGCAGATTGCTGCCGGTCCACAGAATCTTGTTCCAGTATGAGCTCACGCTGCAGAAACTGGATGGGTTGGTGTGAGTAAAACATAAAGGGATGACAAAAGGCACAATGGAATCTATCAACGGATCCGGAACGTCGTGTGTGACCCACAGAGGAAAACGAATGAAGTAAAATGATCCGGTATCTGGTTGGTTGCATTCCCAGCAGGTGACATTAAGGGTGTCACACTCGCCCCGATCGTTGGGATCCTCCGGACACTGACCCCAGGAAAAGGAAAACAGCCCAAAGGTCATTGCTATAGCTACTAAAAGTAGAAGAGCAGTTCTTTTCATGGTTTGACTCCTTATTTAGAAGGGATTATCTTTTTTCATTCATTTGTTCCAGTTTCGAATTTGTATCGCCCATCCCGTGCGAAGTTTATTCCGTCATGTTAAATATCAAAATACAAATAATGTAATTATAAACGAACAATTTACCCGTTTTACCCTAGACGGGTAAATGGACGCAAAGATCTCTTACCAGGGATCACCCGGTAATGGGTTCGGGCCATGTTTATAAAGATAGTTTATCAGGTAAACCACATCCTCGATATCTATCAGTCTATCCTGACCGTTGACGTCTGCAGAGACAGGATGAGAGGGGTATGGTCCGTCTTTATAAATGAAATTCAACAGGAAGACGATATCGGCAACGTCGACCAGCTCACCATCGAAAGTGACATCTCCGGGCCAATATTTTATGACCGGGTATTCCCCGGGTATATACTGGGGACAATAACCCTGGGGTTCGGTGGTGGTGAATAAAAGATGGTTCATCGGGGGGATGAAAGTCGAATCGAACAGCACCAGCCCAGTATTGTCGGTCAAAGTGAAGCAGAGGGTAAGGAAAAGTCCTGCCGACGGAGGAATGGGTGGGTCATTGACCGGAATCAAGGCTATCAAACCTTTGTGCTCCCCATTAGCACCCTCTAATATCCAAAGTGAATCTCCAAAGATGCTTTCCCGAAAGGTGATCGAATCCAAGTGATCCATTGGTCCGGTTATAGTAAGAGGAATGAACATCGCGCCTACCGAATCGCTGTTGCATACGCGAATATGAGCAAAAACCCTCCCCGGACCACTGGGGAGAGGAAAGTAAGCATAAGGACCACCGGGTATAGGATAATATGCAAGGGCTTGAGAGAAAGAGACCGAATCCGGCACTCCCGGATCATCGGGGTCATGTTCGCAGGTCAGATGGAATTCACCTCTCCGGTATTGGGGGGTATAGGTGACTGAATCCTCCCGGGTGAAGAGAAGATGCTCCTGGGGCTGGGGGGAGTTAGCGGTGGTATCTATGATCAAATCACCGGTATCGGTGGTGGAGAAATAGAACTTCACCAGCATCCCCCGACCATCCGGTATGGACTGCTGAAAACCCACCTGAACGGTCACCAGAACCTTCTTGTTCAGATTGTCTATGTTTACCTGCTTGTTGACCACGTAAGTGATCCGGCTTCCGAAAAAGCTGGCGGAATCCAGAACCGCAGGTCCGGTCCAGCTCAAGGGGACTTGTAGTCCGAGGATGGGAGTATCGTTTCTGAAATAGAGCGGCAACACCGCTTGTCCCCCTTGGGGCGGGCAGGGGACTAACAGTTGTTTGGACCGGAAGAGAACCGAATCCGGACCGTAAGGATCGTTGGGGTCCTGGCTGGCTAAGCTTATCCCAGAAAAGAAGATCGCCCCAATCAGAATCATAGGTATTAGAATCAGAATCGCTCTTTTCATTATTTCCTCCTTATACAACTAATAACAAATTAAATTGAAACAGATGTTAGTGTGCATTCCTATTCTTAAGGATGGATATAAAATTTTCATGTAAAAAAACAACCCAATAATTAATATAATGATAAGGCTATTACAGTCAAGAGAAATCTTCACATCTTCAATAATCTATTAATCTGCAAAATCTTATGAAGAGTATTGGATTCTGTCAGGAGTGTAAAATAAAATTCAAAAAAAGGTTGACAGGACGAGGTTTTTCCTTAGATTTAATTAAGGTTAAGGATGTTAACGAGTTAGAGATCGATGCGGGGTATGCTGAACAAAAACGTTTTAGTGCTAAATCAAAATTATGAACCGCTTTCCGTATGTTCGGTAAAAAGGGCTGTAATATTGGTCTATTTGGGTAAAGCGGAGGTAATTGAGCAGTATGATGGTAATCTGGTTCGTGCCGTTTCCGTTTCGCTGCCGGCGCCGAGCGTAGTCCGGCTTGGTTTCTATATTCATGTACCCAACAAGAGAATTCTTCTTTCCCGCAAAAACATCATCAAGCGGGACGGGCACCGGTGTCAATACTGCGGAGAGATCCAGGGGGCCATGACCGTGGATCACATACTGCCCAGAATCTACGGAGGTAAAGATACCTGGGAGAATTTAGTCTGCGCCTGCATAACCTGCAACAACATCAAGGGTGATCGAACTCCGGAGCAGGCGGGTTTAAATCTCTTGCGCCCACCCCGGAGACCGACCCATATCACCTTCATCCAGCAATTCATCGGCATAGCGGACGAGAGATGGAGGCAGTACATGTTTTTGGATTAAAAAACAGGTGGTAGGTTTTAGGTGTTAGGTGATAGCAAAAAACAATAAATGAAATAACGATGGAAGATGGAATAAACAGTTTCGAAGATTTGAAGGTTTATAAAAAGCTATGTGAGCTACACTTGAAGATAAACGAACTGTCGATGACATTTCCCAAATTTGAATTGCATGAATTAGGCTCCCAATTAAGACGGTCGTCGAATTCTATTGCAGCTAATATCGCAGAGGGGTGGAACAACAAGCATGTGAATATTTATCTTGAAGGTATAAACAGGTCTATGGGGGAATTACAGGAGACGAAACATCATTTGAATATCGCTTTTCGTAAAGGATATTTAAATGAGAGTACTTATCAGGATATTTTGATGAAATATGATGAATGCGGAAGAATGCTTAACGGTTTAACTCAATCATTATTAAGATGGAAGTCGAAATCAAAAACCTAACACCTAACACCTTACACCTAACACCTAACACCTAACACCTAACACCTTACACCTGAGAGGAAGAGATGGAAAGAGAGGTAATCTTAAGCGGCATGCAGCCTACCGGGAAGTTACACTTGGGCAATCTGGAGGGGGCATTACGACATTGGGTTCAGCTTCAGAACGATTACGAGATGTATTGCTGCATCGTGGACTGGCATGCTTTAACCTCCGATTTCGACCATACCTCGGATCTGGGTGACCGGATCATGGAGATCGCCATCGATTATCTTTCCGCCGGGCTCGATCCGGATAAGTGCGCCATCTTCGTTCAATCGCAGGTAAAGGAACATGCAGAACTACATCTCCTTTTTTCAATGATCGTTCCAACACCCTGGCTCGAGCGGGTGCCGTCCTATAAAGAAAAGAGTGTGGAACTGGGTTTGGACAGCTATGGCTTTTTGGGTTATCCTCTGCTGCAGGCAGCGGATATTTTGATATACAAGGCGAATTGGGTGCCGGTCGGAAAGGACCAGCTTCCTCACATCGAGCTTACCCGGGAGGTAGCGAGAAGATTCAATACCCTTTATGGTGGAGTCTTTCCGGAACCGCAAGCCAAATTGAGCCAGTTTTCCGGAATTCTGGGGATTGACAATCGGAAAATGAGCAAATCATACAACAACGAAATAGGGATGGGGGAATCGGAGGAATCGACCGCCAAGAAGATTTCCATAATGTATACCGATCCGACCAAAATCCGCCTGGGCGATCTCGGACATCCGGACGAATGCCCGGTTTATCTTTTGCAGGTAATCTACAACCCGGACCACCAGACCATTCACCTAAGATGTTCCACCGGAAAATTAGGTTGTGTGGAATGCAAGAAGCTTTGCGCGGAATTAACCAACAAAGCCTTAAGACCGATTCGGCAAAGACGTGCGGAGTTGGAAAAAGACTTGCCTTACGTAAAGAAAGTGTTATCTTCCGGTGCTGACAAAGCCAGAGCCAAAGCGCAAAAAACCATGGAGGAAGTTAGAAGGGCGATGAAGCTATGGTGAGATTGTGGCATCGGGACTTTGTAGTCCTGATGCAACGAATTAGGAAAATAAACCTTGCCTAAAATTTCCGAGTTTTTTGGCATTGTTATATACGTATATTATCGTGAACACTTGCCTCCGCATTTTCATGCCATTTATGGAGAGGAGGAAGTGTTGATCTCTATAGATGATTTATCCGTTTTGTCTGGTCGGCTTACTCCACGTGCCATGGGCTTGGTTATCGAATGGGCAAATTTACATCAAGAGGATCTCCGGCGGGTATGGGCTCAAGCCATGACTCAAAAACCGTTGGATAAAATCGAGCCATTAAGATAGGTGGAAAGATGTATCAAATTGTTGCAGTGGAACCATTAGAAAGATATCGGGTAAGAATTCGTTTCTCGGATGGAATCGAAGGTGAAATAGATCTTTCATCGTTAGTAGGTAAAGGTGTTTTTGTTATCTGGAATGACCCCGAAGAGTTTGCTAAAGTCTTTATCGATCCAGAAAGTCATACACTGGCTTGGCCCGGGGGAATTGATCTTTGTCCAGAAACTTTATATCGAGATGTAATGGCTCAAAACCCTGCTTTTAAGAAAGCTCGTTAGTGAAGTGCAGGATATGGTAATTTGTAATGCTCAATTATCTTATACTTAGTTTAGGGTAATAGCATGGAATCAATCGAAACACAACCTCAAGAGAATAGCTTATCCTATTCGGTAAAACTGGATGTCTTTGAAGGTCCTTTGGGTCTGCTTTTGTTTTTGATAAAAAGGGACAAGATAGACATTTATGACATTCCCATCGCTCACATCACCAGGCAATATCTATCATACATCGAGCTGATGGAGGATTTAAACTTAGAGATAGCCGGTGAGTTCATCGTCATGGCGGCCACCTTGATGCGAATCAAGGTAAAAATGCTCTTGCCCAAAACCCAGGATGAGGGGGAGGAGGAGGATCCGCGGGAGGAGTTGGTATATGCCTTAATAGAGTATCGAAAATTCAAGGAAGCCGCAGAGGTTTTGAAGGCTAAGGAAACCGAACAGGCAGGTTGGTTTCCCCGGACCGATTTCTCTTTTCTGGAGAAAATGCCAGAGGATGAGATTTTGGTCGAAGCATCATTGTATGATCTGGTCTCTGCATTCAAGCGCATGCTGGACTTAAGCCCTAAAGAAACTTATCACACGGTGAGCTACCCCAAAGTCACCATTGAAGAGAGAATCGAGTTTGTGTGGAACTATTTAATTCGAAAAGACGGGGTTATCTTTACCGAGCTTTTCTCTGATACACCGGTTAAACTGGTGATGGTGGTCACCTTCATAGCGATTTTGGAATTGATCCGACTGCAAAAAATATATATTCGTCAAACCAAGCATTTCTCGGACATCTGGGTGTTCCGAAATGTAAAACCGTAAACCGGATATTATTGGGAATATTTAAAAACCGGAACCTAATAAGATTAGTTTCTGGTATTTTATTTTGACTTACCCCAAACGATCCCCTTTGCACTATCTGACTAGTTTCTACCTTAAAATAAAGCCAATTAAAAAACAATTTGACAAAGCCCGTAAATCTGATAACTTTAGCTCCGAGTTGGCAAAGTATCAGACATCTGAATGATATGAATCTATGTGAGAATTAATTTCTGAAATATAAACATGTCTTTAAGAAGCAAATTAAACACGGCGCTGCGACGATACTTTTTATCCGGCATCCTGGTCATCGTGCCCCTGATCATAACCTTCCTGGTCCTGCGGTTTCTCTTAAGCGGGGTGGATGGAATCCTGTCGCCGATCATCAACAAGCTGATCGGTAGAAACATTCCCGGTTTGGGGGTGGTGGCCACCATCATCCTGATCTTCATCGCTGGCGTTTTAACCGCCAACGTGGTGGGATCGCGGCTCTTTAAAATCTGGGAGATATTTTTTATCAAAACTCCACTGGTGAGGACAATATACGGTTCTTCCAAAAAGCTTATAGAAGCTGTAGCCAACACAGACAAACATTCTTTCAAGCAGGTGGTACTGGTGGAATTTCCAAGAAAGGGGAACTTTTCCTTTGCTTTCTTGACCAACGAAATAAAAATGACCAGAGGGAACGAAACGGAAGTTTTGTTGTCTGTGTTTATACCATCTACACCTACTCCCTTTACCGGTTGGACTTTACTTTTCCGAAAAGAGGAGGTAATCCCTCTTAATATCTCAGTGGAGGAGGGTATCAAATTCTTTGTCTCAGGGGGAATAGCCTCTCCTTCTATAATCAGTCAAATGGATACCATATCCCCATCCCCGGAATAACTGAATTCACATTACCTGGCTGCCTGCATGTTATCTGAACTTAAATCTTTAGGTGCGGTTTCTGCCAAAGCCAAAGCCCTTTCCGCCATCTGGACTTTTCCCTCCATAATCTTCTCCGCTTTAGTCATCGGTTGGGCAGCAGAGGCGGCGCAGTTTCTCTTCTCACAAGGTTTGGCCTTGGCTATCTTAGCCTGGCTCCAGACTCTGCCCGAATTTGCGGTGGAGGCGGTGATCGCCTGGGAGGCGGGGATCGATCCGGAGAAAGTGCACCTGGTAACGGCAAATTTCACCGGCTCATTGCGTCTTCTGACCGGCCTGGCCTGGCCCATGATCTTTTTTACCGCAGCATTCTTCAGAAAAAGGAAACAGACCGGGAAGAGATTGGTGAATATCAAACTGGAAGGAGAACATGCAGTTGAGGTAATGGGTCTTTTGCCGCCCATCGGATATTTTATCATTATTCTTCTGAAAGGAACTTTGAGTTTATTTGATTCCGTGATTTTAACAATCATGTATTTAGGTTATCTTTTCATCCTTCAGAAAATCCCTCCCCAGGATCAAGAGAAGATAGAGGACGTAGATAAGATTCCAAGAATGATTCTGAAAATGAAGCCGATACCACGCAATGTCACTATTGCTGGGCTATTCCTCATCGGAGGATTCTGGCTTTATTTCGTAGCTCATCCGTTTCTTTACAGCATGCTGGCTTTAGCAACGCTTCTGGGCGTATCCAACTTTGTATTCGTTCAATGGGTGGCACCGTTTTTGTCTGAATTTCCAGAAAAAGTGACTGCCTTCAACTGGGCAAGAAAAGTAAAAAAGGCACCCATGGCGCTGATGAACATGGTATCATCCAACATTAACCAATGGACTGTGCTGGTAGCCATGATTCCAATTGTTTACAGCATAAGTCGAGGGGAAGTTTCTGCCATTCATTTCGATCACCACCAAAGGATAGAGATTTTATTGACGATGGCTCAGGCGATCTTGGGATTTCTTTTCCTGGCAAACATGGAGTTCAGATGGCACGAGGCTTTAGGGCTTTTTTCATTATGGTTTACTCAGTTCATCCTTCCCAGTTGGCGCGAGGAGATAATTTTTGTATATTTTCTCTGGATATTGATCGAGCTGATATTTGTTTTTGTAGGAGCAAAAAAGCTGAGAGCTTTCAAAGAATTCAAATCACTGTTTCATGCACACGTTTTGAAAAGAACATAATCTAATTGAAGAAGATGGTTGAGTTTTGTTGGCAATTATTTTATGACAAGGTGACGGTTGTGAATTGAGCGCACTAGATACATGATGGCTCAGGTCCTCCCTTTAATATATAGTTTATCAGATAGATCACATCTCCCACATCTACGATCCCATCACAATTCGTATCTCCAGCTTCGACTGGCTTCGGAGCATAACCGTTCATATATAGATAATTAATCAAGTACACTACATCGTCCAAGTCGATCACTCCATCTCTGTCTGTATCCCCGCGCAGGGCTCCGGGGTACTTTATGGTAACGTAGTCATAGTCGGTCCCATTGCCGTCACTTCCCCCTGTAACATAAACATTTCCAGAAACATCAACTGTAATACCTATAGCATAATCCGTATGGTTCCCTGTTCCGTTGTATCTTCTTACCCACACAGTATCTCCATTGGAAGAATACTTGATGGTAGCATAATCCAAATGAATGCCACTACTTCCTCCGGTTATATAGACATTGCCATACCTATCTAAGGCAATATCAGAAACGTAATCTCCACCTGTTCCAGGTTGGGTGTATCTCCTCATCCACGCAGTGTCTCCATTAGGATAATACTTTATGGTGACATAGTCATAGGAGGTCTGATCATCCCAGCCCCAACCGGACACATAGACATTGCCAAAGTTATCTACAGCTATCTCACTGGCATAATCCATGCGTGCTACCGACCCGGTGAATCTTCTTACCCAAGCGGTGTCCCCATTAGAATAGTATTTTATAGTCGCAAAGTCAAAGTCTGTTGCACTTCCTCCGTAACTTGTTCCGGTTACGTAGACATTGCCGGATCCATCGGCGGTTAGGGTCCAAGCCCAATCATTCCAATTTGCCGGTCCGTTATATCTTCTCACCCACGCAGTATCGCCATTCGCATAATACTTTATAGTCAGATAGTCATATCCCCAAAAGCTCTCACTCCACCCAGTTACATAGACATTACCCGATCCATCCAGGGCTATGCCTTCTGCTCCATCATACCAGTTTGCCTGTCCATTGTAACTTTCCATCCAGGCAACATCTCCATTTGAGGAATACTTTATGGTTAAAAAGTCACTGTATGTCTCACTGCTATAACTATAGCCTGTCACATACACATTACCTAGGCTATCAGTGGCTATGGCTAGAGCACAATCAGTTGAATCTCCTGTTCCATTATATCTTCGAACCCAAACAGTATCTCCATCAGTCGTATATTTTATGGTAGTATAGTCATCGGAGGTCCCAATATCATAACTGTGTCCGGTCACATAGACATTACCATCGCTATCTAAGGCTATGGCATGGGCTTCATCAACAGCGTTTCCTGGTCCATTGTATCTCCTCACCCAGGCAGTATCTCCGTTAGGATAGTACTTTATTGTAGCGTAGTCCCAGTTTGTCCCACTACCGATACTCCATCCGGTAACATATACATTATTCGAATGGTCCACGGCTATCGCAACAGCTCCATCCTCGTTGTTTCCAGGTCCATTATATCTTCTTACCCAAGAGGTATCCGCTATTATCTCAGCTAAGGCAGGCACTGCCCAGAAAACAAGAACAAGGATTGTGAGTAATCGTTTTTTCATAAGACAGATCCTTTCCCCGAGAAATTTATATTCTACGGTAAAGACTCAAGCCTATACTAGATTTGTGATTTTCTTATTCGCAATTAAGATACTACAATATTAGGAAAAAGCAAGGAGAATTAAAAGAATGTTACAAAAACGATTTAGTCCACAGATAGGGCAATTGAATCATAGAGATCGACAATCATGCTGGATTATGAGAATATCCAAATCAATGAATGAAAACAAAAGACAAACCCCAGCGGATTAAGAGTTGGTATTTCCAAGTATACGTAAGAGAATGCTCAAGCAGCCATGAACTGGCAGGGTTGAGGTGGACTGTTTTGAAGGACATTTCCCTTTCGCCGAGCTGCCAGGTAAAATATTTGTCGTACTAGATGCATGATGACTCAGGTCCTGATTTAAATATATAATTAATCAGATAGATAGCATCCCCCACATCAATTACCCCATCGCAATTAATATTCCCAATTTCCATGGGCTGGGGAGGGTCACCCTGCCGGTAAAGGTAATTAAGAAGGAGAACGACATCACTTATGTTTATGAAACCGTCCTTATTCCAGTCGCCTCGTAGATTTTGTGTGTATTTTATTACAAGATAATCTCTGCCCCATTCCGGGTTGCCGTCATCGTGATTACTATATCCTGCTATATAGACATTGCCGGAATCATCAACAGCTATAGCTTTTGCCTCGTCATTTAAGCCCAGACTGTCGTATATTTGGATCCATACTTGATTCCCGCTGGAATCATATTTAATGGTGCAGCAGTTATCTGTGTATCCATTATTCCAACTGTATCCGGTAACCCCGGTGACATAAACATTACCAAACCTATCTCCTGCCATGGCTCTCGGCTCATCATCTGAGTCTAACGTCCCATATGTCTTAAGCCAGACCTGATTACCGGAAGGATCATACTTGATGGTGGTATATTCACAGTTGAAGGGAATATACCAACTTTCGCGGCTATAACCGGTCACATAAGCATTTTGGTTATCATTTACCACTACTGCTAAGGCAATATTCTCGGCATAGCCCGGTTTGCTGTATTTCCGAGCCCAAAGTTGGTTTCCGGATTTATCATACTTCACAGTGGCGAAGTTCACATCATCGTCTTCTCCAGTAACATATACATTGCCAACAAAATCTACTGCGATATTATGAGCCCAAAAACCATCATTGTATTTGCTTGTCCAGGCGGTGATACCATTGGAGAGATACTTTATAGTAATATATACACAGTTACTAAATGAAGTATCACAGGCAATACCAGTAATGTATGCATTGCCAAGATCATCCAAAGCTAAACCATATGGACAATCCAGCCACCTTCCAGTCCAATCGTATCTTCTTGTCCAAGCTGTATCTCCGTTAGGGTAATATTTTATAGTGAGATAATCATATCCTACCAAAATATCGTCTCCATGACCCACGCTAGAACCAGTAACATATACATTACCTTGGTTATCCACTGCCAAAAAATCAGCCATATCCTGTGACCCTGCTGGTCCATTGTATCTTCTGATCCAGGCTGTATCTCCGTTAGGGTAATATTTTATGGTTAGATAATCCCAGGATGTGTCACTTCCCACGCTAGGCCCCGTCACATAGACATTGCCTGAATTATCCACAGCTATGTCATAAGCCCAGTCACTAGAACTAATCGGCCCATTATATCTTCGGACCCAAAGAAGGGACCCGTCTGGGGCATACTTGATGGTACACCAATCATCACTGCTCCACATATCACCCCAGCTCTTCCCTGTCACATACACATTACCTGAATTATCCACTGCTATTGCTTCCACAATATCAGTGTAATTCCCCGGTCCGTTGTATGTCCGCACCCAGGCAGTGTCTGCCACCATCTCTGCCAGGGATGGTACTGCCCAGAATAAGATAACGAAAATTATAAGTAATCCTTGTTTCATAAGACACATCCTTTCCCCGAGAGATTTAAATTCTACGGTAAAGACTCATGCCTATACTAAATTTGTGATTTTCTTATTCGCAATTAAGATACTACAAGATTTGAAAAGAGCAAGGGGAATTTATAGAATGTTACAAAAACGATTTAGTCCACAGATAGGGCAATTGAATCATAGAGATCGACAATCATACTGGATTATGAGAATATCCAAATCAATGAATGAAAACAAAAGATAAACCCCAGCTGATTAAGAGCTGGGGTTTTCAAATATACGTATTAGAATGCTCAAGCAGCCATGAATTAACAGGGAGGAGGTGGACCACTCTTAAACAAATAGTTGATCAGATAAACGATATCTCCCACATCGACCTTTCCGTCACAGGTGGCATCTCCGGCAGCCAAAGGATTGGGTGCCGTACCGTTCTTGTAAAGATAATTAATGAGATAGACCACATCACCTATATCTATCTTTCCGTCTCCGGTAACGTCACCCCGGATAAAAGCAGATTCGGTAATGGTCAATAGCGTATCGACGGCAAGGTTGGTTAACTTCTGTATAGTGCCGGATGGCCAACGGATCACCAGCGAATCTACTGTTGTTCTGGAGCCTAATCCGAATTCAGCCATTAGGGAGTTTTGAGACATATAACCGGAACCACCCGAAATTTCCCGTATCTGAGAGAGGCTGCCCGATACTGCGCGAACACGAGCACCGATAGCTGATCGGTTAGAGACCACTCCTACCAAATTTACATGGAGCCAATGGTTGGTTGAGCCTTTCTGGTTCATAAGTAACCGGTTGGAACCACCGGCATTAGCTACATATATATCGAGGTCGCCGTCATTATCGAAATCGCCCAAGCTATTACCAAACCAGATTCCGGTATCTGCCAAAGCTCCGGAGGTGGCATCGACGAAAACACCACCGCCATCGTTACGCAGGAGTTTAATCACTCCCAGAAACGACACATTGGTTTTGGCGATGAAGAGATCGAGATCGCCATCATTGTCGTAGTCCCCCCAGGCTACGTTGGTTGGATTTCCTCCATCGGCTAAAACCGGTGTGGTCACATCGGTGAATGTACCTCCGCCATCGTTACGTAATAGTTTGTTTCCGGTACTGTAATTGGCAAAGTAAATGTCCAGATCGCCATCATTGTCATAATCCCCCCAATCGACCCCCCGGGCACTTCCTATATCTCCCAAAGGACCGCTGGTAACATCGACGAAAACCAATCCTCCGTCATTTCGCAAAAGTTTATTTGCCGCCATAGCTCCGTTCACCAGATAGATGTCCAGGTCATTGTCGTTGTCATAATCAGCGCAAGCAACAGCTCTATTCTCTCCGGGACAGCTCAACGGACCGCTGGTGGCGTTGACGAAAACTCCGCCGCCGTCATTTCGGAAGAGCTTGCAGCTATCACCGTTGACCAGGTAAATATCAAGGTCGTTATCGTTATCGAAATCTCCCCAAGCTACTGCTATCCCACAAGCAGTATCCCCCAAAGGTCCGCTGGTCGCTTCAGAGAAATTCCCTCCTCCATCATTCCGGAAAAGCCTGTTGGCAGCAGTGCAGTTTGCCAAATACAGATCCAGATCGCCATCATTGTCATAATCTCCCCAAGCCATACCATAACTGCAGTCCGGATCATCCAAAGGATTGCTGGTAGCGTCAACGAAAATCCCGCCACCCTCGTTCCTGAAAAGCTTGTTGGGATTATAACAATTCGATACATAGACGTCCAGATCACCGTCTTTATCATAATCTCCCCAGGCTACACCGGTGCTGACACCCGAGTCTCCCAGGGGGCTATAGGTGAAATTCATCCATTCGGCATTGAATGCATTAAACGCAGCTTGCAGGTTTGGCCGGGGACCAATCCATCCGGATTGTGGGCCGACCTGCGGTGTACCGGTGTTTATAAGAACGGTCCGGAGATAATGCGTGGAGGGCGGAATTGCCGAGATATTCGACTTCCAGTACCCTACGCAGCAAGCCACCGCTCCAGCCACGATAGGGGAAGCACTGGAGGTCCCATCGAAGTCTCTCCTGTACCAATAGTTATACCCTTCAGCGCTGTATAGATTGCCATATCCTGTCGTGGTCACATTTTCACCCCAGCCTTGAAGGTCAAAACGTGAACCAAAGCTGGAGAAGTCAAGTTTCGCCAGATCTCCTTGAGGATATGTGCCACCAGCATAGACTCCGCCTGCCCCTACGATGATGGCGCCCGAATTGCCATACCAGGTCAGGTTATTGGTATTCATATAACCATTCCCCCCGGCTTCAATTACATGGATGCCGTTCGACACCGCATTTACAATGGCGGCATAGACGCCGTTGAATGTCTGGGGATTGGGTGTATAGTTGAGCCACCATTCGATGGGGATGAAATCGGTTCCGCCGTTAGTATATGCCCATTGCTGTTCCAAAAGGATTACATCCCCGGCTGATAAGCTGGCAATCGCATATGCCATTGCACCTGGTACATTCCAGGTAGTAGCATTTGGATATACCGTGCCACAGGTTTTCAAGGATGCACCATAGCAGATTCCGGTGGTTCCCCAGCCATTATTATCGGAAACCAATTCACCGATTACTGCGGTACCGTGGTTGGTATCCGCTCCAGCCGGATAGCAAATCGTATTGGGATTGATCTGGGACCCGACTGCTTTGGTGAGATCGGCGTGGTTGTAATTCCAACCGTATTCTAAATCACACACGGTTACGCCCCCTCCATTTCCCCCGGTTTGGGTCCAGGCATAATCAGCGTCAATTCCTTTCGGAGTGGAACTCGCCGAGCGTAAGTATCCTTGACAAGTGTTACCGCTACACGAAGCGTAATCGGGAGGTGTAGGAAGAGGAATAGGTTTTGGCACAGGCCGGGCAAGGATGATGCCGGGGAGTGATTCCAACTCCTGACCGACCGCCCAAACGTCTAAACCCTTTGGAATTCGGAGACGATAGATATTGTTCAAATTATATACGGGTTTGCCGGTATTTGCTTCACCTTTAGCCTGAATCCCGTCCAGCCTCTCCTCGGGCACGTCACAGATTCGATTCCATTCGAACCAAGCAAACTTCTGCAGCACCATATCGACACCAGCCAGGGCATTTGTAGTCAGATCGACAAGCGCTCCGTTCCGGAGACGAACCCGGGAAGTCTGGGCAAACATCACCTCGATCAAGTCCTCCTCAGAGGGGTAACCTTGAACAGAAGCTGTCTGGCCAACCGATTTTGAAGGCTCGTTAATATTCTCCGCCGGTGGGGTGGGACGGTTAGAAACGTTTTTGATCGGATTACCAAATAACGGTTGACAGCAAATTGCCAACCATAAGCAGATTATTACAATTCTTATGGTCATAGGTCACCTCCGGAATGGTAAATAAGAGATAAGAATATAACTACTTTATTTAACTAAGTTCCCCTTCTTATAAAATATAACTTAATAATAGGGAAAAAGCAAGTAAAATCGTGAAGAGAAAAATAAGTTTTTCCGATGCTCTGAGCCATGATGTTTAATTCCCCTTATGTTTGATCGGCGACATTACCGAACGATTTAGGAAAGCAGAAGATTAAGTAATTTATTTAATTTAAGAAAATAACAAGGCTTTGAACCAAGTCAAAGGTGGCGGTCTATTCGTTACAAAAAAAACGCAAGGTCGTCAGGTCAAAGATTATTCATATAAAGAAATCACCCCCTACCTTCCTTTCACTTAAGTGGAGAAAGTGTTGGTAAGGGGTGAGATGAAGTCAAACTTTGACAGATTGGTTTTGCGATTAAAATAGGGTACTGCTTATTCCGCTTTGGGTCCCAAAAGTCTCAAAACCGCTCTTCTTTGAGCAGCCTGACCGGTTCTGGTGTCGGCAAGTTCCTTAGGCTTGGTTTTTCCAAAGCTGATATAGAACATCCGGTGAAGAGCGATACCGTATTTGTCAGCCAAATATCTCTTCACGCTTTCCGCTCTTTTCTGGCCCAAGGTTAAATTGTAATCATCGGAGCCGACATTGTCCGTGTGCCCCTCGATCTCCAGTATCAGCTCGGGGTGTTGCTGCATGGCAGTGCCGATCTCGTCCAATATGTCTTTATCGATTTTTCCGAGTTGATACGAATCGAAATCGAAGTTAACCTCTCTTTCACCCAAAGCGGAATATAGCGCATATCCGGAATAACCGGCGGCTTCTTCCGCTTTCTTCAAAGCCTCCTGGGCAGTTTTTGTCGCAATGTCGACTTTGGCATCGGTGGTGGATAACTTCGATTTAAGCTCGTCGATTTGAGCTTTGTTGGCTTGATCCTGGTAATCGAGTTCCTGCCTCTGCTTTTTGACGTAGGATTTGGAAGCACATCCCCATCCCAAAAAGCTGATCAGGCACACTGTGCCAATCAATAGGATCACGTTTTGCTTCATTAACATCTTTCACCTCCGTGTAGAATTTCACATAATGATCTTCTTCACTAAACCAAATTTCCTAATTGTTACCTTAAGATTATATCAATCGAAGAGAGAAAGCAACAATAAAATATCAAATCCGCGATAATTTTCGTCTATTGGTTTCATCGTTTATTAAGATGTGAATCAAATTCTCAAACTTGGTGCGGTTTTAGGATATTTACGATGAGCAGGATTTGGTCACAGATTTAAAGCCTCTTTGATTCCGTTCACTACAAACTGGACTGCCAAAGTCAGAAGGATCAAACCCATCACCCGGGTGACGACTTTCATGCCCAAGGGTTTGAAGATTCTATATATAAGATCGGATTTCAAGAGGATAAGCATAGAGATCAAATAGACGCAGATGGTGGTTAAAACGAAAATCGACTTCAAACCCCAGGTCTCTGCCTTTCCGAAAAGAATCATGCCGGTGACTATGGAGGCAGGCCCGGTATGAAGAGGGATAGCCAGCGGAACTACGGAAATATCTTCTTTCTCCTCTTTCTGCTCCGTTTCCTGATATTCGGTACGGGTCTTGCGTCCGAACAGCATCTCCATGGCGACGATGGAGAGCAGAATTCCTCCGGCGATGGAAAACGAATAAAGACGGATGTTCAGGTATGCAAAGATATAATTACCGAAGACCACGAACAAAAGCTGAATTCCCAGAGCCACCCACAGGGCTTTTTGTGCAATCCCCTTCCTCTCCTTAGCCGGATATTTCTGAGTCAAAGATAAAAAGATGGGGAGGTTGGTGACCACGTCCACCACCAGAAAAATCGATATAAAGACCGTGCTGAAGTAAGCTAAATAATACATAGGTCCACCTTAGGCAGTATTTCCCTTTTCCGGTTTCAGATGGCGGTATAAAAAGTAAGCCACTCCGAGAATAATGATGATGGCGATGAGTATATCCGCCCTACGAAAATACGATTTTATGCTCATCCAGTTTTCCCCCAGCAGTTTTCCCACGTAAGCCAACATCAAGCACCAGGGGACCGAACCAACAAATGTGTAAACGACGAATTTCACAAAACTCATCCGGGCAATGCCTGCCGGAAGGGAGATGAAGGTCCGGATAATGGGTAGAAGTCGGGATACAAATATAGCCCACTCACCGTATTTCTCGAAAAACCTATCGGCGGTGCTTAAGTCCTTTGACGATAACAGCACATATTTCCCATATTTTTGAATAAAGGGACGTCCTCCCCAAACTCCCACCCAATAAGCAACCACCGATCCGACCACACAGCCAAAGGCACCGGCTATGGCAGCTCCCCACAGGGTGAATCTTCCGGTGGATACCAGATACCCGGAAAAGGGCATGATGATCTCCGAGGGGAGGGGAATACAAGCGCTCTCAATTGCCATGGTGATAACGATCCCGCCATACCCTAATTGGGAGATGAAACCGATTATCCAATTTCCGATAGGTGCCAGTATGGATTCAAACATAAAATTAATATACCCAAAATATCTGAAGAAAGGTATGAATTGAGAAAACTGAGAGTTCACCTTTAAGTAAAACGGTGATTTAAACTTTTGTCTATATACGATTCCCCACGTCAAGCTGAAGCTTGACAATCCTAAAACTCTATTCCTCCGTTTGCCGGATCACCTTCAACTTCTTTATTCTCGGTCCTACTTTGTCGAAGATGATGAAGGTGAGTGGTCCGATTTTGACCTCCTCATCCAAAAGCGGTATTCTTCCCAGCGTACCGGTAAGATAACCTCCCAAGGTGTTATATTCTTCCGGAAGACCTATTCCGAATTTCTGGTTGAATTCGCCGATATTCATCCCGGCGTTAACGATGACCAAGTTTTCCGACAGAACATACATCTCGTCCTCTTCCTCCCGGTCATATTCGTCCCGGATCTCCCCCACTATCTCCTCCATTATATCCTCCATAGTGATCAATCCGGCTGTGCCGCCGAATTCGTCGAGAACGATGGCCATGTGGATTCTTTTCTTCTGGAACTGTTTTAAAAGCTCGGAGATCTTCATGGAATCGGGCACGAAGTAAGGTTTATGCAGGATGTCCTCGAGGATGATGAGATCTTTATGCTGCAGGAGATTGATCATGTCTTTGGCGTAGATTATTCCCACTATATTATCTATGTTCTCCTGATAAACCGGGATCCGGGAATATCCCTCCTCCGTCATTTCCCGAATAGCCTGTTTTTCACCGGTATTTATATCCAGGGCGACAATTTCCGTGCGGGGGGTCATAGCATTTCGTACCGTAGTGTCGGTGAACTCCAGGGCACTGTGGATCAATTCTTCCTCGGTCTGATCAAAAACCCCATCCTTTTTCCCCTCGTGCACTATGAATTTCAGCTCTTCATCGCTGACGAAGCCGCTCTCCTGTGGTACCCGTCTGATGAAGGGGGCAACCAAAAGACGGCTGGTATAAGATAGGAGTTTGACCACCATGAATCCCAGCCGGGACAGGATGTGGATGGGTCCTGCCGTTCGGAAAGCGATTTTTTCCGGATAAGCCAATGCCAGGTATTTGGGAACCAGCTCACCCAAAACCAACAGGAGATAGGTGATGACCACCACCACTATCCCGATGGCGATGGATTCTGAGGAGTTTTGAATGGCCCTAGAAGGAATCTTCTGTATCAAGGGAATCAGGATATCGACGATCTTTGCCCCCCCCACCACCGAAGCTAAGGTTCCCACCAGGGTTATTCCCGTCTGAATGGTGGCCAAAAACACATCCGGTTTATTCTGGAGCCGATTGACCAGCTGTGCCTTTTTATGGCCCTTTTCGGCTAAGTGCCGGATGAAACTTTTCCTGACCGAGATGAGAGCGATTTCAGATGAGGAGAAGAAACCGTTGGCCAAGATAAGAAGCAGGATTATCAGTATTTCAACCCAGGTGCTTCCCATAGAGGATTGTTTTCCTATGATTGAACTACAAGCAGCGAGGATTTGTTATTAGGTATCTTCCTTTCCGCAGTGCTTTTGCGGTGGTCAATCGACTGCCGACAGCGGATGTTTCTTAAATTCCCCTGGCTATTTTTTCCAGGCGGGCTACTCTTTCTTCGATGGGAGGATGGGTGCTGAAAAGGTTTACCATCCCTTTTCCGGTCAACGGGTTCACGATGAAAAGATGTGCGGTAGAGGGTTTTGCATCCAGAGGGATCCTTTTGGATGCGTACTCCAACTTTCTTAAGGCATTGGCCAAAGCCAGGGGTTTATGACTGTTTTCCGCACCGGTGGCGTCGGCAGAATACTCCCTGGAACGGGATATTGCCATCTGTATCAAAAGAGCGGCTAAAGGTGCTACGATCGCCATTATCAGAAGACCCAAGCCGCCTCCGCGATTCTCGTTATCCCGACCACCGAAACCTCCGAAGATCGCTCCCCAGCGCGCCATCATGGCAATCATGCTGATGGCACCGGCCAACGTAGCGACGATGGTTCCGGTGAGGATATCTCTGTTCTTTATATGAGCCATTTCGTGCGATAGCACCCCCTCCAGCTCATCCTCATCCAAAATCCGCATGATCCCCTGGGTGACTGCCACGGCTGAGTGCTGCGGATTTCTTCCGGTGGCAAAAGCATTGGGAGTGTCTGTAGGGATCATATATACCTTGGGCATGGGAAGACGAGCGGCGGTGGAGGCTCTTCTCACGATGCCGTACAATCGGGGATTATCCCCTTCCTGAACGGGTTGAGCCCGATACATGGAGAGGATTATCTTGTCGGAAAACCAGTAGGTGCCCAGGTTCATAATTGCCGCGAATATCAAAGCAACGATCATACCCTGTTTTCCCCCCACCAGCTGACCAACAAAGATGAACAACAGGGTCATAAGGGTCAGCAGAAACACGGTCTTCAGAGTATTCATAACTACACCTCCTGAATTATCTTAGTTTCCAAGTAGCATAAAGTCAAGTTAAATTTCATTCTTAATACGAAACTTTGTTTTGGTTATTTGAAGATATGGATGCCCATAGTCCATTGTCAGATAATTGCTTCTCTTTCAATTAGTATTTTCAAAGAATGACCCAAAGGCAGACCTGACTTGTTAACGATATCATTTTTCCATGAAAAGAGACCAATGAATTGGTGTGGGATTGAACTGACGGAAACACGTAATTTCTGTTTTTTGAGAATTACCCTTGACTCATCCCTAAATCATGATTATATTTATGTAGGTTCAACTAAAAGTTCTACATCAAGCATTCCTATTCATTAGGGTTAGATCATGCATACGAAATTAATACGGAGAATTTTTTGATTTCCTATTCCAAAGTACAGGAATGAATTTAAAACAAGAGTTAAGTCAGTTCAAGATTCCCAGCCAATCGGAGGTTTGTGAAAATGAAAGCTTTTAATCCTATCAAAACACTACTTCAATGCATAACGGTTGCTTTTGTTTGGATTTTCATTGCCTTTGCCATGGCTGATGGGAGAACGGTTTACGTGAATGACGACAACGTATCGGGACCATGGGATGGAACGATGGAACATCCATATAGATACATTCAAGATGGCATCAACTCTGCCTATTCGGGAGATACAGTCTTCGTGTACAATGGTACATACTATAATCATCAGGAGGTAATCAAGAGAATCTATCTTCTCGGAGAAGATAAGAGGAACACCATAATAGATGGAGGCATTTATTATCAAGCCCTAACCATAACTGGAACAAACGCTGCCGGTACAGAAGTGAAAGGTTTTACTGTCACCACAAGAACACCCGGGGGAGCAGCCATTTGGATGGCCAGTGCTCGTTTAATCGTCTCGGACAATTTGGTTGAAAACAGCCCTTCTGACGGTATCTTCGTTGCTTCCCAGTCCGACAGCAACTTGATTTTTGGCAACAGAATTTCCGACAACGGTAGTGGAGTTTATATCTCACTGGGATCGGTGGGCAATAAGACCTATCATAACGACTTCATTAACAACAGTCCGAATGCTTACAGCGGGTGGGGAAATGTATGGGATGATGGTTATCCTTCGGGAGGTAACAACTGGTCCGATTATACAGGGACTGATGCAAATGCTGACGGAATTGGAGATACACCTTACTTTATACCCGGTACAAATGGCGACAAGGATAGATATCCGTTGATGAATGCTTTGTTTGGAGTATACGCTGATGCGAATGGTCCCTATGCTCAGTTCATTTCGGATTCCGTACAGTTCAATGGTCTGGTCTATGGCGGCCATCCTTACTACTCCTGGCACTGGGAATTTGACGATGGCGATACTTCCAATCTGCAAAACCCGGTTCATGCCTATCAATCCGTGGGTACTTATCTTGCCAGACTGACCGTAACGGATTCGATTGGTAACAGTGACAACGACACGGCAACCGTGACCATTGTAGAAAGACTTATAGCTGATGGAGATGGACCCTATCAGGGTTGGAAGCATGAACCTGTGACTCTCACCGGTAATGCTTCGGGTGGTATCCCTCCCTATTCCTGGCTATGGCGCTATGGGGACGGTGATTCTTCCGTCCAGCAGAATCCCTCCCACATATATCTTGCCGAAGGCGTTTACGCAGCCACCTTGAAGGTCAAGGATAGCTGGGGATTCTGGGATATTGATACGACTCAGATTAGTATTAACGCAAGACCAACTGAAGTTTGGGTGGATGACGATTTTGATTCGAACACGCCTGGTTGGGGATATGATCATTTTAATAACATTCAACCAGGTATCGATACGGTTTCGATTTGGGGAATCGTTCACGTTAATATAGGGACGTATTACGAATGTTTGATGATCAACAGAACCATAAATCTGGTCGGAGAGAACAAAGAAAGCACAATCATTGACGGTCAGGGATCATGTGATGCAATCGGGGTAACAGCTGATTCAATAAGCATACATGGATTCAAAGTGCAGAATCAGGGACCTTCGGCTTTAGCGGGGATCAGGATTCAGTCTGATTACTGTAACATATCCGAGATGAGTGTCACCGGAACCGGCGGGGAGGGGATTCGTTTAAGGTCTGCTCACAGCATTATCTCCTGTTGTAGCATAGAAGGAAACGGAGGCGTGGGTATTCTTATATCGAAATCTTCTTATAATACCATCAGCGGGAACAACATAATAAATAATAATCAATCCGGTATTCGGATGGATACTTCGCAGAACAATGTCATAGTGGGGAACGACATAGAAAACAACGCCCAAGGGATTTCTTTATTGAATTCTGGCAGTAATAAGTTTTACCATAACAACCTGACCAATACCGACAACGTAAATGGACCCGCTAACAACACTTGGGACGATGGCTATCCGTCTGGAGGTAATTATTTCAGCGATTATGCCGGAGTGGATGACTTTAACGGCCCCGATCAAAATCAGCCGGGAAGCGATGGAATTGGAGATACGCCCTATAATATCCCCGGCGGCAGCAGTAAAGATCGATATCCGTTGATGAATCAGTGGGGCGCTCCCATCACCATCTATGTGGATGATAACAATACCACCGGGCCATGGGATGGAAGCGTTGAACATCCCTATCAACACATCCAGGATGGCGCAGACAGCGCTCGTTCTTATGATACCGTATTTGCGCGGGCTGGTACCTATAATGAACATGTGGTTGTAAACCAAAGGGTGTTGACTTTGGTGGGTCAGGACAAAGACAGCGTGGTGGTCGACGGTGGCGGTACCGGAGACGCGGTTGTGCTTTCCGCTGACTGGACCAGGATGACCGGATTTACCATACAGAACAGCGGATCGGTTGGCATGAATGCAGGTATGAATGTGGGCGCGAACTATAACTCGATTTCAGGTAACGTGTTCCAAAACAACAGTAATGGTGTCTATCTAGCTTCTTCTGCCAACAATACGATATCGGATAATATAGTTTACAACAATTACAACGGCATCTTCATTGCGAATGGTTTTAAGAATATCGTAATGGCAAATGGCATTGCCAACAACACCTCACGGGGAATATACATTGATAACGCGTGTGACAGTAACCAGGTTTATCACAATAGCTTCATAAATAATTTCCAGAATGCCTTCGATGAATCTTACAGCACCTGGGATAAGGGCTATCCCCATGCCGGGAATTATTGGTCTGATTTCGACGAACCGACAGAGGGCGCTTTCGATAATAATCTGGATGGCATAGTTGATTCATCATATGCTATTCCTGGGGGTAGCAATCGGGATGGGTTCCCTTTGATAAATCCATGGAACGGAACCGAGCCCACGGCTAAATGCGGGGATGTTAGTGGAAATGGGATGGTGGATATTGGCGATGCCGTTTATTATTTAAATTATCTATTTAAAAATGGCAATCCACCAATACCTGTTTATTGCATAGGCGATGTCAGCGATGATGGCCTTATAACAGTAAGTGATTTAATTATGATATTACATATTCTGTTTAAGAATGCAAGTCCCTCGACAATTAGATGTTGTAGATAAACCGCTAGCTGGTATTCATCACCAGAATTATCTTCGCTTAATACTTTTTTACCTCCTCAGTGTCTGTCAATTTTAATGCTATCCTGCACGTGATGGAATCCGGTTGTCCCTGTTTCAATCCCCTGCTTCTGTTCTTGTAATACCTAAGAATACTCCAGATTGGAAAATCAGGACAGATTAGTTACAGTTTTTCTGATTTAACTCAATGAGAAATTTAACTTGTGTTCCTAGATCTTTGAATTATCTTATCATTAGACTTAAGAAACTTCAGGATCATCCGAATCTGGCAAAATAAAGAAGAGAGAATCCTTCAAGGTTGTTTATATTTGGAACCTTAAACTTTAAACCTCAAACGAATTCGCCGGAAAGATTTCTATGCAAAAGAAGATATTACTGACGATGCTTTTGCTTCTCTGTGCTACACAGATCTTTGCCCAGGTCGATACCGCCTGGGTAAGAAGATATAATGGTCACTCCAACCAGTCCGATTGGCCATATGCCATAGCCCTGAATGCTTCTGGAAACATATATGTAAGTGGATACAGCATGGATAGCGTCACTTCTGCGGATTATGCCACGATCAAATATCGTTCGAACGGTGATACCGCATGGGTAAGACGTTATAACGGACCTGGAAACGACTGGGATCAGGTTTCAGCCATGGTTGTGGATAACCGGGGCAATGTATACGTTACCGGATACAGTGCTCAGAGCAGTACCCTTCCCTATAACCAGGATTATGCCACCGTAAAATACGACTCATCCGGCAACGAGCTATGGGTGAAAAGATATAACGGCTCTGCCAATGGAGACGATTATGCTTACGCCATAGCTGTAGACACGTCCGGCAATGTTTATGTTACCGGGAAGGGCCAGGAAGCGAGTACCAATGCCGATTATACCACCATAAAATATCTTCTGAACGGCGACACCGCCTGGGTGAGAAGATACAACGGGTTACACAACAGCTTCGATGCAGCCTATGCCATAGCGGTGGATGATTCCGGTAATGTATATGTTACCGGCTACGCAGATGAAGGGGGAGTCCAAGTTATCAATGCCACCACCGTAAAATATACCCCAAATGGAAATGTGGCATGGGTGAGCTCGTATCATAGCGGTTTTGATTATGGCAAAGCCATAGCGGTGGACGAATTACATAATGTCTATGTGACCGGATACAGCGGGATGGGTGCTTCTTATGATTACATAACAATAAAATACCGTCCCAATGGTGACACCGCCTGGACCAGAAGATACAACGGACCAGCCAACGACTGGGATGAGGCTTCGAAGATAATTGTGGATGATTTTGGCAGCGTGTATGTGACGGGTTTCAGCTATGGGATTGGAACGTATCGGGATTATCTGACCATTAAATATGATTCCATTGGAACCGGGCTTTGGGTAAAAAGGTACAACGGACCGGGGAATAACACGGACGAGCCAAGAGGTTTGGCAATTGATGTTCTTGCCAACGTTTACGTTACCGGATTCAGTATGGGTGATGCGACGAGCAGTGACTACGCCACGATTAAATACAATAACGTTGGTGACGAGATATGGACGGCAAGATACAATGGAATTGGTAATGGATCGGACGAAGCTCAGGGTGTAGTTGTGGATGATTCCAGTTATGTCTATGTAACCGGCTATAGCTGGGGGAGTGGAACTGCTGGAGACTATGCCACCATAAAGTATGTGCAAATTCTGCATGGGGATGCCAACGGTGACAGAGTTATAGACGTTGGAGACGTGGTCTATTTAATAAACTATTTGTATAAAAACGGTTCTCCTCCGGATCCGTTAAAGACCGGAGATGTCAATTGTGATATCTTGGTGGATGTGGGAGACGTGGTATACCTGATCAATTACCTCTTCAAGGGAGGACCGGCACCGGGCTGTTAACGGGTTTTAGGTGATAGGTGTAAGGGGTTAGTCGTCGACTTTAAACCTTTCCTACGGATCCAAACTCGGAGAACTTTGAACACTAAACGCTTTTTGCTCTATGCTCTTCGTCCAAGCTCTACACTCTTAACTTTAAAGGAGGTTATCATGTTCCGCCACCTTAGTTTGTTGTTTGCCTGCCTGATGGTTGGAGCCATTTTTTCTCTTTATCCTCCGCCTCCCGCTTATTCTTATTGTGGCGACTCCAATGGAAACGGAGTGGTTAATGTAGCAGATCTGGTCTATCTGATCAACTTTTGTTTCTTGAATGGTCCACCACCGGTGTTTCCTGACACAGCTGAAACAGATGGCTACGAATTTCTTAATATCAGAGATATTGTTTATCTTCGCAACTATCTTTTTTCTGGAGGACCAGCACCCATCTGTCCCGCCACTCATCCGGAATACCGGTCTAATTTAGAACCGGCTGATACGATCAAAATTCCACCGACTACGCTATCAGCAGGAGAGAGTCTGATCTCAGTTCCTATCTGGTATAAGAATTCAAAACCAATTAGAGGTATCGCTCTTCCATTGAAAGTAAACATAGGAGAACAGATTCCGCATATCGACTCCTTGATCTTGGGAGCACGGATACCAAATACTGTTGACTACATAACCATAGATAATCAAACCGGCACCGTGAATAGCGGCTTAGCCTGGCTGGTCAGCTCCGATACAGTTCTACTCCCGGGTTCAGGTCTTTTATACACTCTTTACCTCTCCGTTGAACCGGAACCCATTAACCGGAGAGTCCTAATCGACACCCTTAGACTTTCTCCATCAAATTCCTCAATGTTTATCGGACCTAACACTAATGGGTGGATGCCGTTTTTTATCGGACTTCGTCCCGATTCACTACCTTTCGCTCCGGCGGTCAACTATACGGCAGCAAACGGTCCTGTTTCCGTTTTTTGTACGGATTTAGATGGGGATACAGATTTAGACTTAGCCGTGGCAAATGAAGGTAGCGACAATGTCTCCATCTTAAAGAACAACGGGAATGGGACTTTTCAGACTAAGGTGGATTATGGTTCAGGAGATGGTCCTTATTCTATTTTTTGTGCGGATTTAGATGGGGATGCCGATCTGGACTTAGCTGTGGCAAATGCTTTTACCAACAACGTTTCTATCTTAAAGAACAACGGGGATGGGACTTTTCAGACCAAGGTGGATTATGGTGCAGGAGATGGTCCTCGATCTGTTTTTTGTGCGGATTTAGATGGGGATGGTGATTTAGACTTAACCGTGGCAAATTACGGTAGTAGCAATGTTTCCATCTTGAAGAACAACGGGACCGGGACCTTTCAGACTAGGGTGAATTATGGTGTAGGAAATGGTCCTTGGTCTGTTTTTTGTGCGGATTTGGATGGGGATACAGATTTAGACTTAGCCGTGGCAAATTGGTATAGCCACAATGTTTCCATCTTAAAGAACAACGGGGATGGGACTTTTCAGTCTATGGTCAACTATTGGACAGGAGATAATCCTTATTCTGTTTTTTGTGCGGACTTAGATGGGGATGTAGATTTAGACTTAGCAGTGGCAAATGGGTATAGCCACAATGTCTCCATCTTAAAGAACAACGGGGATGGGACTTTTCAGGCTAAAGTGGATTATGGAGCAGGAGATGTTCCTCGTTCTGTTTTTTGTGCTGATTTAGATGGGGATACAGATTTGGACTTAGCTGTGGCAAATTGGTATAGCGACAATGTTTCCATCTTAAAGAACAACGGAGATGGGACTTTTCAAGCTAATGTGGATTATGCTGCAGGAGATGCTCCTTGGTCTGTTTTTTGTGCTGATTTAGATGGGGATGCTGATTTTGACTTGGCTGTGGTAAATTACGTAAGTGACAGCATTTCTATCTTAGAGAATCTGACGCAGGTTCCGGCTAACCAGCCTCCTTGGCCTTTTCACCTTATTTCCCCGGGTTCGACAGACACCACTCAACATCTCGCCAATTTCGTTTGGAGAATCCCCTACGATCCGAATCTCGGGGATCAGATCAGATATGATTTATACATCAGCACTACTCCGGGATTTGAGCCTCAAACCTACATCGTTGACAGCAATTTGGTAGTTCCTCACCAGACCGACAGTCTGCAAATCGGAACTTACTATTGGAAGGTGAAAGCCAAGGATAACTGGGGAGCTTATAGCTGGTCACAAGTAACCTTTAGTTTCTTCCATAGTGACTATATTTCAGATACTCTTACCATAGTTGCATTTTCTCCGGTAGATTTGATCGTCACCGACCCGACAGGTGATTCCACCAGTCTGTGGTTCAATACTATCCCCAATGCTTTTTACGACACCACCCAGGATTACGATCTGGACGGGGATAAGGACGATATAGTGACCATACCCGATCGTTTGGTAGGTGAGTATCAGATTGAGGTAGTGGCGGAACCGGGGGGAAGCGGAACATACGATCTGGGCATCCGGATTGATGGAGGTGCTCCAGCGATGTTGACCATGCCGGGCGGTGCTCCTTGCCCCGGTTCGGGGGTGGTGGATACTTTCAATTATAGTGCTCCCTGGTACAAGACCGGGGATGCTAACGGGGATTGGGTTGTGGACGTGGGGGATGTGGTATTCTTGATCAACTATTTATACAAAGGTGGCCTTTCTCCCGATCCCTTGATAGCTGGAGATGCCACCTGCGAAGGGTTTGTCGATGTGGGGGACGTTGTGTACTTAATCAACTATCTCTTCAAATCGGGTCCGCCACCAAGCTGTTAGTTCTCGATCATTATATTATTTCACAGACATATAAAAAGCCCCGGTTTTTACGAATCTGGGGCTTTTTTTCCCCTAAATTAGCTTTTTCACTTTTTTGAAGTAAAACCTCTTGCTTTTAGGTTAGGATAAGTTATATTTATTTCATAGAATCAAATAGATGTTGACTCTAAAACATGAGGTACTCCTTTTTATCTATTCCAAAAACTGGAGGTTCACATGCGTTCCATTTATATTGTCTTTTGTGTTTTTGTGGTGCTCCTTTCTGCTGATTTGACACAAGCAACTATCATCCACGTTCCCGCCGATTCGTCTACAATTCAAGGCGGAATTAACGGAGCCCAAAACGGCGACACCGTTTTGGTTGCCCCAAACAGATATGCAGATAACATCGACTTTCTCGGCAAGGTTATCACTGTTGTGAGCGAACAGGGACCGGAGGTAACTATCATCGATGGATGCAATGCAGGAAGCGTAGTGACCTTCAGCTCTGGTGAAGATTCAAATTCCATAATCAAAGGATTCACTTTAACCCGGGGTTATGCGGAATATGGTGGAGGGATTTACTGCTTTGGTTCTTCCCCTGCCATACTCAACAACTTTTTGGTGCGGAATAGATGCGCTCCCCATCGGGGAGGTCCCGCCATTTACTGTGGATATGGATCGAATGCCAAAATATGTGGAAACCTCATCTGCCTTTCTGATGGCGCAGCAGCAATCTTCATACACGTTGAAGACAGCGTGCAGGTGGTCGACAACACGGTGTGTGACAACACCTGGGGTGGTCTCTCCATTCAGGGCAATTCCTATGCTTATGTGAAGAATAACATCTTCTTCAACAATGCGCCCTATGGCATACATGCTTCGGTGGGAGGCAAAGCCTTCATCGCCTGCAACGATGTTTTTGGTCAAGAGGATAACTATGCTGGCGATCTCGAAGATCAGACAGGAAACAACGGCAACATCTCCTGCGATCCGATGTTTTGTAATCTTGGCCCTCGCTATCCCAATTTTGGTAATTATTATCTGGCAGATAATTCCTGCTGTGTTGGCGCTGGATGTAACTTGCTCGGCAATCAGGAGAACATAATTGGTGCGTTGGGAATAGGTTGTCCGAAGCGTCCTGTTGCCATTCCTTTAGGAGATTCTAACGGTGATGGAACAGTCGAGGTAGGCGATATAGTCTTTTCAATCAAGTACCTTTATAAATCAGGTTCTAATCCAAAGCCATTGGTAGGAGGAGACGTTAATTGTGATGGTAATGTTGACGTGGGAGATATAGTTTATTTAATCAACTATCTCTTCAAAGCTGGTCCCCCTCCATGTGAACGATAGAGGTCAAACCCATAAACTCCCAAATCTGGAGGTCTTATGAAAAAGCATTATATTATCATACCAACCATGTTACTTGTACTCTTGGTCTTCTGGGCTTTGCCCGCTTTAGCGCAGATTACCGACACCGCAGACGTTGCTGTCGTATCCACCAGTTCCTATCCCGGTCATTTTGCCAAAGTGGAAGTACGGTTGAAAAATCCGGTGCCGATTGCTGGGTTTCAATTCTGCATCACCCTAAGCAATCCTGATCTTATTAATTTTCACACGGACAGCATCAGCATTGAAAACGTGTTAATGCGAATTGATACCTGTACCTGGCAGCCGGACAGTTTACATGATTCCACATGTTTTATTGATAGTTTGGTACCCATACCAGTGCGAAATTGTTTTATCGACACGGTAGGTTCTCTGATAAGTAACTTTGATTTGATTGAATGTCACGGCGATACCGCTGACACCAGCCAGCCCGGCTGCAAATGGATACGGATTTTTGGGATGGCACCCTATGGCCATCCTATAGATGCTAATCCCAATTACCGCACCCTGTTTAAATTTGGAGTAGATGCATTCTGCATTCCCGACTCGGTTACCGACCGCAGCTGTTCCTTTTACATGTCTCCACAGGTGAATAGCTTTCTGTCGGATCCGCAGGGTTATGTAGTTCCTTTTCGGTATCATCAGGGGGATCTCACAGTCTGGTGGAGTGTGCCGGGAGATGCGAATAACGACAGTTTGGTAGATATAGGAGATGTTGTGTTTCTGATTAACTATCTATTCAAAACTGGTCCTGAACCGTGTGTGGGGGGAGCCGCAGACGCAAATGGTGATCACCAGATTGATGTCGGCGACGTGGTCTACTTGATCAATTATCTCTTTAAAAGTGGGCTGCCGCCGTGCGAACGATAGCCGAATATAATAGACAAAGCAACATTTAAACCAAATGGAGGTGTAGAATGAAGAGAGTGTATTTGATTCTTACGGTACTGTTTGTTCTTGCTTGTGGTTCAAATGTATGGGGAGCATGTCCTGAAGATTCTGTTGATAGTGGAATATGCGACACCTTAAGGGTGACTTGCCCGGATGCCGTACAAACCGGTGCAGGACCTTACACGGTTCGCTTTCCGTTATGGATCACCCATGATGTTCTAAATCCGGTTGATTCCATAGCTGCTATAGTTATTCCCTTATGCTTCACTCAAACCAATCCTACCAAATATTGTAGTGTGAGTTCATATTGGAATAAAATATTATGGACTGGTTCTAATCTTCCCCGAAGCATTTTCCGTCATCTTGTTATCGGAACTGACACCACCCATAATTGGATGATGGACTTATTCAATGCAGAGCTTGGTGAAGAGTGGAATACAATCATTTTGGATTTTACTTCTGGAACCCCGAATCATTTCTGGCTCTCTATGGTTCCTACCGGTAGTGAAGACCCGAGGTTTGGACCGGGAAACCATGTGCTTATGGCTATGATGACTTTCGCGATTCAAGACACTATGCATGTAACTATAGACACCTGTTTGTGGCCACCCAGTTCGCAATTTGCTTTTGCCCGATCGGACGGTGCAGCTTATATTCCAAGAGATAATATGCCCGCCACATTCTGGATAGGGCCACCCCGCTTGCAGGTACTTTCCCCCAACGGAGGCGAACAATGGGCTCGGGGTTCCTCTCATAACATCACCTGGCTCGCGGAAAACTTCGTCGGTGGAACCGTAAAGATTGAATATTCCACCAATAACGGATCAAATTGGACCACGGTTATAGCCAGTACAGCTAATAACGGATCATATACGTGGAATCCTATACCCAACACCCCCTCTCCGAACTGTTTGGTTCGGGTATCCAACACGGCGGGAGGAATTCCAGTCGACCAGAGCGATGCGGTCTTCGCGATAACTGCCCCGGATTTCAGCATTACCGCAACACCCGATACCCAGACCGTTCAGGCGGGAAATTCGACAAGTTATACCGTGAATTTGGGAGCGATTGACGGATTCAGCAATGCCGTTACGTTAAGCATGAGCATCATCGGATCCTCTATCGGTATAACGTCGGATTTCACCAGCAATCCGGTAACCCCGCCCGGATCCTCCACCATGAACGTGCATACTACGGTGTCAACTACTCCGAAAACTTATAAGCTGATTGTAACCGGCACTTATACCTCACTGGTACATAAAGACACGGTCAATTTGATAGTAACCCCGCCACCCGATTTCACCATAGATGCCAATCCGGACACACAGCAAGTCATTGCAGGAAATGGTACAAATTACAACGTGATTCTGCTATCTCAATATGGTTTCTCCAATCCTTGCACCTTGACTACCTCCGGTCTTCCCGCCGGTGCGGCTGCCAACTTCGATATCAACCCGGTTGTCCCTTCCGATACCGCAGTTTTGTCGGTTAGTACTACCGCAGGCGTAACTCCACCGGGAACCTATATGATAACCATAACCGCCACCGAACAGACCAAGATTCAGAAAAGCACAAACGTTTATTTGGTGGTTAAGATACCCGATTTCACCGTCGACGCCACTCCGGAGTCTTTAGCGGTCAATCAGGGAGGACAAGTAAACTACAACGTCGCCTTGACGGCACTTAACGGCTTCAGCTCCGCTTGTACCTTGACTGTAAGCGGGCTTCCGGCTAACGTAACCGGTGCGTTTGCTCCCCCGAATGTAACTCCGCCCGGTGCTTCCACACTGACCATAACCGCTGATATGGCTGCCGTTGTCGGAAAATATTCTCTTATCGTTACTGGCACCCAGTTATCAGCAAAAAGTCCGGTTCTAATTCACAGCGATACGGTCACCTTGGTAGTCACTCCGCCACCTGATTTCACCATTGAGGTCAAACCAGATACTCAGGAAATTCATCCCGGTGGTTCTGTGAACTTGGATGCGATTGTGACATCACTTTATGGATTTTCCTCTCCATGCACCTTGTCGATAAGTGGTCTTCCCGGGAGTGCCTCTGGTGGCTTCGCTCCTAATCCAGTAGTTCCAACAGACACTTCTATTCTGCATATAAATGCTGAGGTGACTTCGCTTCCGGACACTTACGCTGTGACCGTGACCGCAACCGAACTGATCAAGGGAATAGTCCACAGCGTTGAGTTTATCTTGATTGTGACTCGTCCTGATTCCCTGATGGTTAGCTCTGATACAGTCTGCTTAAGTCCCTCTTTGCTCAAAGTGGCCTTGATTCTGCGAAACCAAAATCCCATTTCAGCCACGACCATCCCGTTACGGGCTATCACTAATTCTCCAGCGCCCCTTAGGCTGGATTCAGTGAGCTTTTGGGGCACCCGAGTACAGAATTGGGAAAAGAAAAACGTCTCGATAAGGGCGGACACAGTCGCTTTAGAATTGGTGGCAAATATGGGCGGAGGAACTCCCTCACTTCCTCCGGGCGAAGGATCCATTGCTCGCATATACTTCCACATTGATTGTGACTCGGGACATTTATACGACACCTGTTATGTGACTTTTGACACTATCAGAGTTCAGCCAAATAATCAGGGATTTTTATTTGCAGATGATCATGGTGATGAATTTGTTCCTTACTTTGAACCCAGATCAACTTATGTAGCTCTACATCTTCCTGGAGACCTCAACTGCAATTGTGTGGTAGACATCGGAGATGTGATTTATCTGATTAATTATCTATATAAGAATGGTCCTGAACCTTGCCCACAGGTTGGTGGAGATGTCACGGGTGACGGGATCGTCGACGTTAGTGACGTCATCTACCTGATCAACTACTTCTTCAAAGGTGGACCGCCACCAAGCTGTTAGTTCTCGATTATCATATATTATTTCACAGACATATAAAAAGCCCCGGTTTTTACGAATCTGGGGCTTTTTTCTCCGCTCCCCTTTGGGGAGAGGAAATTACTTTCCCTCTCCCCTTGTGGGAGAGGGATCAAGGGAGAGGGGGTATCCAAGATAAGTCAAGACTTCCTCCATGCAGTATAATCGAATAAATAATTCAAATTAAAAGTTGACAAGGTTGATTGTTAGATTATAATGTCTTATATTAATAGAAGGAATTCCTCTGGAGATCGGGCAGCAGCTTATAATATAAGGGCTTAAGTAAAACCAGCTAACGAAAACGAACGTTACAGGTGGTGAATATGGGTACACTATATTTTGGTGACAATCTAAACATCTTGCGCGAGCATATAAAAGACGAAAGCATCGATTTGATTTACCTCGACCCGCCTTTCAACAGCAAGCGCGATTACAACCTGTTATTCAAGACACCCAAAGGTCATGTGTCCGATGCGCAGATAACCGCCTTTGAAGATACCTGGCATTGGGGTGACCAAGCCGAGCGCGAATTCGCAGAGCTTTTGCACCAGCCAAATACGAATATTGCAGAGACGATGCAGGCATTACGTCACTTTTTAGGCGAAAACGACGTAATGGCTTATCTTACTATGATGGCAAACAGATTAGTTGAGTTGCATCGCGTACTAAAGACAACAGGAAGTTTGTATTTACACTGCGACTCCACGGCGAGTCACTATCTCAAAATTCTCCTGGATACAGTCTTTGGACCGGAAAATTTCCGAAATGAAGTAATCTGGCTTCGCTCAAGAAACCCCAAAGGGTCACAGCACGAAGCCAAGCGCTATAGTCCGGATACTGACACGATTCTATTTTATGCCAAGTCGGATAATGCCAAACTATGTTATGAGCGAATAAAACGCCCCCTGACCGAAGAAGATTTTAAACTTAAGTATGACCGTACAGACGATAAGGGAAGATATACCGATGGACCTATACTACGCTCAACCAGCATGGGAGAAAGACCCAATTTGGTGTACGAGTACAACGGTTACACACCGAGCGCGAGTGGTTGGCGAGTGACCCGGGACAAGCTAATAGAGATTGACCGTCAAGGTAATTTAGGTTGGTCTACCAATGGCAAACCATTTCGGAAACTTCGCCCAGCAGATGACACAGGTAATCCTGTTGGGAATTGCTGGATGGATATTTCTTCGATAAACCCACAAGCCGATGAGCGATTGGGCTACCCTACTCAAAAACCACTGGCTTTATTGGAACGTATCATCAATGCCAGCAGCAACCCTGGTGATCTTGTGCTTGATCCTTTCTGTGGTTGCGGAACTGCTGTACATGCTGCGCAGAAGTTAGGACGTAACTGGATTGGAATTGACATTACACATCTTGCTATCAGTCTTATTGAAAAAAGACTCAAGGATGCATTTCCAGCCATCACCTTTGAAGTTTTTGGAACACCAAAAGATTTTGATGGTGCAAAGAATTTGGCAGAGCGAAACAAATATGAGTTTCAGTGGTGGGCATGTGCTTTGGTTAATGCTCAGCCATATAAGGGAAAGAAAAAGGGGGCAGACACCGGTATTGACGGAATCATATATTTTCAGGATGACAAAGGAGAGGCAAAGAAGATTATTGTATCGGTCAAAGGCGGTGAAAGCGTAACGCGCACAATGATAGCGGACTTGAAAAACACTGTGGAACGTGAGAAAGCCGAAATTGGTTTGTTCGTAACACTTGCTCCCCCTACAAAGCCAATGATAGTTGAAGCCGCCAGTGCAGGATTCTATGAATCCCCGTCACACGGGGCATTTCCAAAGATACAAATATTGTCGATTGAGGGTTTGTTGTCAGGAAAAGAGACACCATTATACCCCGACTTATCACGAGGTGGGTTGACTTTCAAAAAAGCCAAGACAGAGAAAGAAAATACGAAACAGTCAGATTTGCTTTAATCTGGAATCCAAATAAACAATGATTATGATACTAAGGGTTACAAATGAATTACGATCCTAAAGATAAGCTCAATATATTTCGGTTGTATTTTCAGTTAAACCTAAATGGCGTCATACGATTCTATCGAGAGTCAAAACGCCTGGTCAACAAAGAGTTAACATACATCAACATAATATTACAAGGGGATATCCCAAAGCAAGATAGAAAAATATTATTGAGTGGAAAGAACGAGTACTTAGGTTGGTTTCGCGAGATGCTTATTATCAATTGCTTCCTTTTGATCTACTCGCATTTGGAGGAGGCTCTCTCTCGTACTTTGAGGGAATTCGGTAATAGCAAAACCGTCTATAAAAGCTCAGGTATTGACCGATTCAAGAAACCTTTCATTGAAGAGTTTAATCTTAGGATTTGCGACTTCCCTAAGTGGAATTTCATAGTGAATTGTTCAAAGATTCGTAATGTTATCTTGCATGCTAACGGTAATCTGTCACTTACTAGAGACACCGACGAAGTTAGAAAGGCATGTAGTGATCTTGGCACTAATGTTGAGATAAGGAGAGCTAAAATTGTTCTTCACGAAGGCCTGTTACAGGAATTTTATGACGCTGTTGAAGATATGATAGAATTTGCTCTGCAAGGAATAACTAAAGTGAAAAGATAACAAACTGGTGAAGGCGTAGTGGCGAATTTGCAGCGTACTTTTACCATCTGGTTATGTGGAGCATTAGGAGCCGATACCATAAATAAGGAGGTAAAAACATGAGCATTGATATTCGTAAGCCGCTAAAGCGTTTTATTCCTCATTTTCTGCAAGCCCGCAAAGATGGACTCAACGAGGCGGATACTGTTCTTAGGTTATGTCGTTTTTTTGAGGAAGTACTCGGTTACGATGGACTCCAAGACATAAGCCGTGAAGCTCAACTCAAAAATAAGTATGTAGACATTTGTTTAAAAATAGACGGCCGTGTGCGTCTACTCGTTGAAGTCAAAGCAGCTGATCAGCAGCTTCGTGACCGTCATATTGAACAGGCTCAGTCCGTAGGTAAGGTGCCCTTAGGCACCTGACATTCAATGTCTCAATCTAACAGGAGCTTACAGCTCCTGTCCTCCACTTTCCCCATCACCTTCAAATGCGTAGCGCCCGACCAAAGCTTGCCCTGAGTATAGACGAAGGGTTTACCCTGTGACTTGTCGAAGGGCTTGTCCTGAGTATAGACGAAGGGTTTACCCTGAGACTTGTCGAAGGGCTTGCCCTGAGCATAGACGAAGGGTTTACCCTGAGACTTGTCGAAGGGCTTGTCCTGAGCATAGACGAAGGGTTTACCCTGAGACTTGTCGAAGGGCTTGTCCTGAGTATAGACGAAGGGTTTACCCTGAGACTTGTCGAAGGGCTTCGGGCGTTTTTTTCTGCCCACCAACAACCTCCATAATATCCCCCTCTCCGTTTTATGGTTCTATTTTGTTTACCATCCTGAGCTTGTGCTTCGACTTCGCTCAAAGACAGTGTGCAAAGTCGAACTGCCAGCACCCTGAGTTTTTCGAAGGGTCGAAGGACTGAGAGGTGTTCATCCTGCACTTCGGTCCTGAGACCTTAGGATCGAAGGAAAGGGAATTCACCCTGAAGGGGATTTAGGGGGTTATCCCCCTGACAAGGGGGATTCAGGGGGTTGCTTTTCTTGTCCCCCTGCCGTAAGGTCCTGAGCACGCCAAGGGCGTGAGAAGGAATAAGGGGTTCACCCTGAAGGGATTTCCCTCGATCCTGCTTCGCACTGAGTGCGCTCAGCACGAAGTGAGATCTTCGGGATCGAAGGACACCCTGAAGGGGATTTAGAGGGTTATCCCCCTGACAAGGGGGATTCAGGGGGTTCAGAACCGACGATCTAACCCGCAGTCTCTCTTCCCACTTGTAGTGAACGGAGTGAATCTACAAAGAGCAAATTCGGTAGTACTTCTGTGGTGAAAAGGATGGCGCCGGTATTTATGAGGGGACTAGTTATAATGAAAGTGCAATTTTGAATTTTGCATTGCAATTTTGAATTTTAAACTTTTCCGCGAAAAGCGGATCCGCCTACGGCGGAGAACTCTGAATTCCTTTTATATGAATAACTTAACTGATACCGAAAATAAAGAAATTGAAGCCCCCGAGTCTGATCAAAGTGACAGCTCCAAGGACTTGGAGTTTATTGAAAAATTGATCGACAAAGTCAGCCAAATGCTGGAAGACGATTCCTTCGAGCCGAGAATCCAGGATGCCCTAAAAGCCATCCAGCTAAAAGAAAAGGTGGTTAAAGCCGTGAAGGCCGAAGAACAGAAAGCCTTTTGGGACATGATAGAAGAAGTCAGACAGGAGGAATTGCCGAAACTCTATCCCGAATCTAAACCCGAACCCGTCGATCTTGAATCTCAAATCATCAATACCATCAAAGGACTGAATTATCAAGTAAAAAACGGCGCCCTTCCGGTTAAAACCATCACCGACTATTTCAACTACGGCAAATCCGAAGAAAGCCGGCTCACTTATCACCGGGTTGGCCGGATTCTTTCCAACCTGGGCTTCCGAAAGGCTAGGACCCACAACGGCAGCTACGCCATCCTCTGGGATGACAATCTTCTTTTATGGAGAGCTTCGAACCATTCATGGCAAGCTTCGAGCCAATCTGCAAATGAGCCTTCTGACTTTGAAGAAGACGAAAAAGAGGAATCCGAAAGTCCAGCAAGTCCAGTAAGTCCAGCAAGTCCAGCAAGTCCGGTAGTTACTCTCCCATCTCCACAAGTTCGTGGGTGGCGTTAATCCTGCCCCTAGGTCCTGCTTCGCACTGAGTGCGCTCAGCACGAAGTGAGACCTCAGGATCGAAGGAAAAAGCTCCCAACTATTTAAGCATTGTATTGTAGCGGTCGGATTTATCCGACCACATTCATTGTGTGCAATGAGCGAACGGTGCCCCCGTCCGGGCTCCCGTCTGCGGGCGGGTGTCTGCCCGATACGTAACCCACTTGTAGTGAGCATAGCGAATCTAAACCCAAACCAATGAACGGCAATCCGACTCAAGCAAGGAGATTCTCATTACAAAACATCCCCGAAACATACAGCTAAGTCGGTTCCATAGATTCGGATTCCAAGGTCTTCAAGGAGAGATGCTCTTTCTTGAGATAGTAAAGGCCAAGCAGGGTTACCGGCAGGTATTGACTGGCGTGAAGGACTATAGCAAAGGGGAGGGCAATGTTTTTATCGTAACCAAATGGAGCTAAAGATATAATGCAGAAGTAATGGAAGGTTCCTACAAATCCGGGAGAAGAAGGTAACATCACCCCCAGAGAGACGATGACCAAAAGGATAAATGAGGCTTGAATGGGAGGGTGGAGATCAAAAGCCAGGAATATGAAATAATTGCTGATTCCCACCACCAGCCAGATGAGAATGGACCAGCCCAAAATCAAAAGCAGGCTGGGGATGTGTCTGAATACCTTCAGTCCACTGATGAACTTCTCTAATATCTCACTGGCTTTCGAAGAAAGGTTGCCTGGTAATAATCGGAAAATGAAGTTGAATATCTTCAGGGTAGGCTCCCTTTTGATTTCAAGAAATACCAACAAGGCAAGAAGGGTAAGATTAAGCAGCAAGAAAAGGTTGCTGGATTTTTTTACCCAATCCGGAAAATGGGAAAAAAGCAGAGATAACCAAAGGATAAATAGAAGAGAAAATCCGTCAAATACCCGCTCGACCACGATGGTGGCAAAAGTAGCGCTTTTGGAGATGTTCTCTTTGGTTCCTAACGAATATGCCCGGACTATCTCCCCCAACCGGGCGGGAAGGACGTTGTTGGCCATAAAGCCGATCATCACCGAGTGGAATAACCGGGACAATCCCACTTTTTTTATGGGATTAACCATGAACTTCCACCGGTACCCCCGCATCCACATGCTCAATATGACCAAGATGATATTGGGGATAATATACCAGTAATTGGCTCCCTTCAAGGCAATCCACAGCTGGGAATAATCCACTTTGCGAAATGCCAAATACAAAAACACCAAACTGATCAATATTCCGATGGCGAGCTTCTTTTTCATTCTATCTTATACCTGAGGGTATTCACACTTTATTTTCTTCTATTCCCGGTTCTCACCGCTATCTCCATCAGCTCCAACGTTTCTTCCGCTGCCGTATCCCAGCTGAATTCTTTTGCCCATGCCAGCCCGCCCTGAGTCAACCTTTCCCGCAATTCCCCATCCGCTAATATCTTTACCAAACACTCGGAGAGCTTTGGCAAGTCCCCGTATTCATACAGAAGTCCGGTTCTCCCCGGCACCACCGAATCTTTCAAGCCGGGCACATTGCTGGCCACCACCGGTGTTCCGCAGGCATTGGCTTCGATATTGGTCAAACCCCAGCCCTCCTTTAAAGAGGGGTAAACTGCCACCCAGGCTTGCTGCAGTCTTCTGACCTTTTCCTCTTCGTCCACAAAACCGGTGAACTCCACCTTACCGTCCAATGACAACCTCCGACTTAATCCGATGAGTTCCTCTTTGTAATCCCCCTCTCCCACCACCATCAGTCGGGCTTCGGGGATGGTTTTCAAAGTCAAAGCAAAAGCTTTGAGCAGATGATCGACGCTTTTGTATTTTTTCAGCCTTCCCAGGTATATCACCGTGGGAGCAGAATATTTTCGGACGGAAGCAGAAAAGCGGTAATGGTTCTGATCGATCCCGCAGTGTACCACGTGAACGTCTTCCGGGGAGAGACCTCGTTTGACCAAGTCCTCCTTGGTGCTTTCGGAGATGACCATGGTCTGAAATCCTTTATATAACCAGCTGATCGGTTTTTCGGAAAGATAAATATAGAGTCCCAGAACGAAGTTGATCTCCTTGAAGACCGAATCCGAAAAAAGATGGGGGATCACCACCAGAAGGGGAAGTTTGTGATAAAGAGGAGTGTAAAAAGGGATCTTATTTATATCCTCGATGACGATATCCCAATTTCCTTCCCGCAGAAGCGATTTGAGGGCAAAGGGAGCTGCGAAATTGAAGTTGAAGCGGGAGCCCCGCCTTACGATTTTTATGCCGTCCACCTCTTCTGAGGGAAGGCTGCCGGGATAACCACTGCATAAAAGGGTGACATTATGGCCCCGCCGTGCGATCCTCTTGAGAATCTCCTGAAGATGTACTTCTGCGCCGCCTGCCTGCGGGTTGGAGAGATCTTCCCAGTTTAAGGCTAATATATTCAACCGATCTTTAACCGCGAAAAAGCCAACTTTTTTAGGTTATTGGGATTTTTCCATAAATTTGAAGTCGGGCGATTTGACCTGATTCAACAAGGCCGTAGCCTGAACGTCCTCGGGATTGTTCGCCACCCAGTTCTCCATCACCCGGGTTAGTCCCTCCTTGTCTCTCTGAGCGTAGTAAATGCTTACCACCGCCTCGAAAGCGGGCCGGAAACTTTTGTTTATGGAAAGTATCTTGTTCATCGCTTCTGTGGCATTTTGGGTTTTCCCCAGCTGCCTATAGGTGTAGCCCAGATTAAAATAGAGTTTCTCCAGAAAATCGTCTTCCACCAGACCTTTTGACTTTTGGGATATCTCTTCTGCTCGTTTTAACACGCTTTGAATCTGATCGCCGCTTTGGTCCTGTTCTGCATAAAGTTGAAGCAGATAGGCATAGGGACGCCAATCATAAGGCAAAAGGTCAGACACCCTCTGGGCTACTTGTACGGCTTCGGGGTATTCCTTGGCTCTTCTCAAGGTATCCGCCAAGCTTAAAAAGCAGGAGGTATAATTGGCCAGAAGCCGGATGTCGTTCTCATCCTTATGGACTTTGGGATCGTTCACTCCCCGGAATTTGAACACATGAAACAGCTTGTCCCGCATGATATCCGGTTCCACCATCAGCTTTCCTTCCTGCTTGGTCACCCGGTAAGCCATTCCCTCCATCCTGAGGTGATCGTCGATGGGCTTCCCTTTATACAAACGGTTTTCATTGGCAACGGTTACCGCAAAATAGATGGGATATTTCCACTGGTTGGTTTCCATGATATCGTCGATCAGCTGGTCCTGTATTCTTGATACTTTGCCGTCCTCGGTCCGCAGATATCCGATGCGGTCGATCTCGTTGTCACTGAAACTTATGGGGACACCCCATTGGTACTTCATCTGTTTTATATACCATTTGGTGTTGATCAGGCTGAGATTCACCACCCTCACGTCCTGCCGGATCTTGGCCACATTCTGCAAAAACCATAAAGGGAAGGTATCGTTGTCCCCGTTGGTGAAAAGAACAGCATCCTTGTCGCAGGAATTCAGAAGGTTATAGGCATAATCGTAAGGGAGATAGTTGCCATGCCGGTTGTTATGGGAGTTAAATCCCTGCTCCAAAGGCATGATGGGAAGCGCCAGGATGATCAAAGATAGTCCCCCCACCAGTGGTTTGACCAAGAGAGGTTTGACTTTTTCCAACCAGCTGCCTAAACCGGAGATCAAAGCCGTAATACCCAATCCCATGATAAGACCAAAGAACATAAATCCCGGCGTCCAGAAATAATCCCGGTCCCTTACCTCTATCGATATGATCTCGCCGGTGAATTTATCCGGTTTGGTCCCATCGGCAAAGTTCATATACAAAACCAAGCCGATGGTACAAGCTAAAAGAAGAAAGAGGAGCACCACTCCTTCGTTTTTTCGTCTGCGTATCTGTTCCCAGATACCTAAAAAACCCAAGAAGATGGGAATAAACCAGAGTTTTTTACTCATGAATTGTTCCCGGAAGAAACCCCAGAATCCCATCCTTTCTTTGGCACCGAATTGATTCTCCCAGGTTGCTCGGCGGTAAAACATACGGGAGATCATGCTCTCCTGACCGTATTGCTTGCGTTCCAAAAAGGCTTTGACACTGGACCAATCGGAGGGATTGTTTTCATCGATAGCCGGTTCTAAAGAGGAACGGATGGGAATATAAAGCTGGGTGGAATACCCGACAATGGCAGCTAGAACAATGAAAAAGATCAACGGCCAGGAACGTTTTTGGCTGGAGATACCCAGCATCAAGAGGGAAAAGGCACACCAGATGCCAATGGTAATCAGGAACGGCTCCACGCTCTGCATTACCAAGAGGAGAACTATGGCGGTTACCCAAAAGCGCCAGTCCCAGAGTTTTTCTCTATCTACCAGAATCACCAGCAGGAAAACGGCGGGCATCACGATGAACGATGTCAGGTGAATTCCCAGAGCCAAGAACCCCAGATAACTGATCAAGATTAAAAGTTTGGATCCTTGGGGAGTGGCTTTCCTGTCCATCCATAGAAGACCTAAATATAAGATCAGAAGCATCAAAAACATTGCCGTACCATAAACCTCCGCTTCCACGGCATTGGACCAGAAGGTGGTGGAGAAAGCGATGAAGAGACTGCCGGTGACACCACCCACATATTTGCCTATCTTCATCCAAAAGGTAGGTTCGTTTTTCTCCCAATAGCTGATTAACTTAATTATCAAAAGAAAACTCAGTCCGACAGATAAAGAGGAGGAAAGAACGGAGATGAAGTTGACTCTGGCGGCTATCTCTCCATACAAAGGCAAAAGAGTGAAAACTCGACCGATCAGAACGAAAAGAGGCGTGCCCGGAGGATGGGCGATACCCAGGATATAGGAACAGGCGATGAATTCCCCGCAGTCCCAGAACGAGGCGGTGGGTGCCATAGTTCTAAGATAAGCGATTAAACTCACCAGGAATACAAACACGGAAAGATATATGGTTGGCTTATCTTGTTTTTCATACCACCTTCTGAATCTTTCAGTCACCGAGTTCCTCCTTCAGTTGAGAACTTAAAAAATCCAAGATCCAAACCTGTGAAGATAAATCTTACTCCTGTATATTTATACAACTCAAGGAATATATTGGATTATTCTTTGATGTCAACATACATTTTGGGCTGTTTTACCTGAGTAGCTCAATTCTCTTTTTGTTTTTCTTGCTTCTTTTTCTTCTCTGACTCTTTAAGTATGGAATCCAAAACCGCATTTATAAAATTCTTGGAGTCCTTATCGCCGTATTTTTTCGCCAGCTCGATAGCCTCATCTATGCTGATCGCCGGCGGAATATCGTCAAAGTACAGGATTTCGCAGATTCCCAGGCGCAGGATATTCTTTTCGATGACGGCGATCCTGGAGAAATCCCAGGATTTTACGCTATCCCTTATCATACGGTCTATCTCTTTAACGTTTTGAACGACTTTGAAAAACAAGCTTTCCGAAAATTTCCGGGCATCCGGCTTGATCTCGCTGGGACGGATGATATCGTTTGATACCTGCTCTGCCTCCGTTCCGGAGATATCGAAGGCATATAAGGCTTTCAAAGTCAGCTCGCGGGCTTTTCTTCTGGCAGACATATGAAAATCTAAAATTCTAAGTTAAAAATTCAAAATTACACCTAACACCTTGTACCTTACACCTAAAACTCAATTCTCATTTCTCTTTTCTCAAAACTGCTCAAATCTGTTCGAATAGTTTCACCATCTCAATGGCGGAAAGTGCCGCATCCCAGCCTTTATTGCCGGCTTTAGTTCCCGCTCTTTCGATAGCCTGTTCCAGATTGTCCGCAGTGATTATGCCGAAGATGGTGGGGATGCCGGTCTTCAGCGATATCTTGGCAACGCCTCTGGATACTTCCCCGGCGATATAGTCGAAATGAGGGGTTTGTCCGCGGATCACCGTTCCCAGGCAGATCACCGCATCGAATTTCTCGCTTTTTGCCATCTTATAGGCAGCGTATGGAATCTCAAACGACCCGGGCACCCAAACGACGGTGATCTTTCCGTCTTCTGCTCCGTGCCGCTCAAGACAATCTAAAGCTCCATCCAAAAGCTTTTGGGTGATGAACTCATTGAACCGGCTGATGGCAATCCCGAACGTCTTTCCCTTGGCATCCAGTGACCCTTTGATCTCTTTGTACATATTAGCTCCTTTCTTTTTTCTTTCAAGGATTCTCCGTTAATTAACTCACTTCATTTCTTTCTGCAATGTAACAAAAATATTCCAATCCAACCTTGAATGTATTTACTTCAAAAGGTGACCCAGTTTGTCCCTCTTGGTCTCCAGGTATTTAAGATTTTCCGGCGTGTGAGCCATCTCCAGAGGTATTCTTTCTGTCACCTTCAGTCCATAACCCTCCAGTCCCACGATCTTTTTGGGATTGTTGGTGATCAGTCTGATCGTGGAGAGACCCAAATCCACCAGGACCTGGGCGCCGATTCCGTAATCACGCAAATCCGGAGCAAATCCCAGTTCGATATTGGCTTGAACCGTATCCAATCCGAGGTCTTGCAGCTGATACGCCAAGATTTTGTTGGACAAACCGATCCCCCGGCCCTCCTGCCTCATGTACAGAAATACCCCCTGGCTTTCCTTTTCGATCATAGATAAAGCATGGGAAAGCTGATCGCCGCAATCGCAACGACTGGAGCCAAACACGTCACCGGTGAGGCACTGTGAGTGCACCCGCACCAGGACGTTCTCCTTCCCCTTGACCTCACCTTTTTCCAATGCCAGATGATGATGTTCATCGATCACGCTCTTATAAAGATGAAGCTTGAATTGTCCGTATTTCGTGGGAAAATCGACCAACACTATTCTCTTTATCAGCCTCTCTTTCTTTCGTCGATATTCAATTAAATCCTTTACGGTGATGATCTTCAGGTTAAACTTTTTCGCCAACTCCTTAAGCTGGGGGAGTCGCGCCATACGTCCATCTTCATCCATCACCTCGCACAAAACCCCCGCCGGATAAAGCCCAGCCAGTTTGGCCAAATCCACCGATGCTTCGGTGTGCCCGGCCCGGAACAGAACGCCACCGTCCTGAGCCTGAATGGGGAAGATGTGACCGGGACGGGCCAGATCCTCCGAGGTGGTTTTACGGTCGATCAAGGTTTTTATGGTCTGTGCCCGGTCGTGTGCCGAGATGCCGGTGGTGGTGTCGTGAATGGCATCCACCGAAACGGTGAAGCGGGTGCCCATTTTGGCGGTGTTGACCTTGACCATAGGGGAGAGGTCCAGCTCCTCAATCCGTTTACTATTCAAGGAAACGCAGATGAGTCCCCGGGCATGCTTGGACAAAAAATTTATCGCTTCCGGTGTGACTTTTTCCGCTGCCAGGATCATATCTCCTTCGTTTTCCCGGTCAGCGTCATCCACCACGATCATAATCTTGCCCTGTTTCAAATCCTCAATGGCTTCTTCTATGGTATTCAAATCTAACATACTTATTTACTCCTTTCTCTATGTTCCTGAATACAGGAGCTATCCTTGGAACACTGGGCAAAGGCATGTACCTCTGCCCGACTGCTTCGGCGGGATTGGCAGCCCCGCTTACGGATGTTCTCTAAATATGTAGCTCTTGTAATATTACTTCACCCAGAAATTTACCATCCTTTCTCTTTCAGCCACTCCTCAGTGATCTTAGGCTGATCTTTTTTCGCAGCCAGAATCTTCTCGACATATTTCCCGATCAAATCTGTTTCTATGTTTACCATGTCCCCCGTTTTTTTCTCTCCCAGGACCGTGTTGGTCATGGTAAACGGAATAACCGAAACGGTAAAAGAATCGGACTTGACCTGTACGACGGTTAAGCTGATCCCATCCACCGTTACCGAACCCTTCTCCACAAAGTAAGCTTGATATTCTTGCGGGAACTCGAATTCGAATACGGAACTCTGATCTTTTCGGGTAATGGATTTTATGCTGCCGACAAAATCCACGTGACCGGTGACCAAATGCCCTCCCCATCGATCGGAAAGACGGAGTGCTCTCTCCAGATTCACCGAATCTCCGGCTTTCAGTCGACCCAAGGTAGTTCGCTTCAATGTCTCCTCCACCGCCTCGATCATGAAGCAATTATCTTTTAACTCTATGAGTGTCTGACAAGCGCCATTTATATTTATACTGTCACCAACCTTCATATCAGTCGAGGTTTTTGGCGCTTTTATCCGAAGCAAAAGGTGATTACCCCGGGAGTCAATTCGATCTACTCTTCCTATCTCTTCTATTATACCGGTAAACATAATTTTCTCTACCTCGCTAACTATACCCCTCTCTCCACAATGGGGGAGAGGTTAAAAAGCAGGATAACCGGAAACCAATAGACTGCCATCTGATTTTCTCCATTCACAATTTTTCAAAACTATAGTTTCCGACATCTTTTTTATTCCTAGATCTCCAAAGAGTTCTTCTCTGCCAGAAATATCCGGTGTAATCTCATACAGAATCTTATCCGCCAATTTTTGTTTAAGAAAAGAGGACAGAATCACACTTCCTCCTTCTACCAGAAGACTGGCAATCCCTTCTTTACCGCATCTTTTCAAGAATGGCAAAAGAGCAAGTCCTCCATTTTTCTTTTTTTTAATTTTCCAAACCCTGAATTCCTTGACGTTTTTGGAAACCTCGTTTTGTTCATCCAAAGGTGCAAGGATGATATATTTGGAATCAGGAGGTTTTAGCATTTCCAAGCAGTTTGAAATTTCATTCTCAGTGCCAGCCAGGATATTTTTGGTACTGGAAGAGCCAATTTCCCTCTCGCTATAGGGGAGAGGATAAAGGTGAGGGGATTTGATTATGCTAACGTCCCATAAAATAGCATCTGTATATGCTGCTGCAGCGGCAGTATTTACTGAAGATACCATCCCATTCAATGACCCTACTATTCGCAAGATCACAAAAGGTATCTTAGTAGTGATATATTTGAAGTAAGCTTCATTCAGTTTCTTAGCTTCTTCTTCCAGAATACCCACATCTACTTTGATGCCGGCTTTCCTTAATCTCCTTATTCCCTTTCCATTCACCAACGGATTGGGATCGATGGTAGAACAGACCACTCTCTTTATTTTACTCTGGATTATCAGGTCGGTGCAGGGGGGTGTTTTCCCATAATGACAGCATGGCTCCAGGTTTACATATAAAGTAGCTCCTTTGGTGTGATTTCCACAAGCTTTCAGCGCGACTACCTCCGCATGAGGAGCTCCAAACTTTCTATGAAATCCCATGGCAAGAATTTTATCCCCCTTTACCGCCACCGCACCCACCATGGGATTGGGAGAGGTTGTTTCTCTTCCTTTTTCCGCCAGCTTGAGTGCTAATCTTATGAACTTCTCGTCTTGCATGGTTCGATTAAGCCTCACCCCCTCTTTTCTCCTCTCCGTCAAACAAAGAGGGGGGCTAAAAGGGGGATAGATAAAAAAACCCGGATTTTACTCCGGGGTGAGATATATCTTTACTAATCGAGCTTTACGGCTCGCTGGAATCTATTACCTTCTTTCTTCCGGACTGTAATCCTGCATCTTGCAGGATAAACCGTCGGCACTGGAATCTCACCAGTTCAACCCCGCCAATGGCGGGATGCGTGGGCTGTACCACCGATCGAGGAATTTCACCTCACCCCGAAGGCTGTATTAATATACGTAATTATTGTTTTAAAGCAACAAAAAAATGTCTCTTGTCTTATCTGGGCGATTAATCAGTTGTGAGGAACTTTTTCCCACCGATAAAGTGCTTGACAAGGTTGCATGAAGAATTATAATGCTTGATATGAAAAGAAGTAATTGCAAAGTAAGAAGAGCTTTAGAAATCGTATAGGATTCCATGCTTCTTACACTACTCATTTGTCCAAAGCGAAGAGTAATAACCTATGAAACTAAACGTTTCGAGAAGTAAGTGCAAAGAGGCTATAGCATGAGATTAGCGGAGTACCAAGAATATCTCCAAGGGCAGGACATTCCTATCGGTACCATCGAGAAACGAATGGTGATGGTTGCAGATTTTGCTAGGTTCCTCATAGCTCTTGGCTTGAAAGATACGTCTACTGCCGGAAAAGAGGTGGTGGAAAGATTTGTCCGACAGCTTATCGCTGAAAGAAGCGATACTCTGGAGAATTTATCAAACCTGTGCGATTATGCCGACTGGCTCGGCTATCGTAAGTTGTATGTGGCGCTGGTCGAGGTGGTGGATTGTCATAATGCCATGGAGGTATAAGCGGATGAAATAGAAAAGAGGTACGGTCAGGAGGTACGCAGTCGGATATTTCATGAGGCGTTGCCGCCTCTGGGAGCCGATGAAAAGGAGAGAAGTGCCTATACTCAAACGATCATGGGACGCATGGCACAACAGATCACTCCCCGGGAGATGCGCAAAGCCTGGTTTGGAGTTCAGCACGGCATTCCTGCCGGCGATTGGAGTAAGCATGATACGGCGGACAAGGAAAAATATCGGCAGTGCGGAAACATAGACGATTTCTTAACCTTCAAGCGACAGGAACGGGATATACTGCTTACCCGCCTGCGAGATGAGAATAAACTCTGGTATACGGTAGAGATTAACGATGAAGTGTTTGAGTTTGTTAAAAGTGATCAGGAGATGGAGGGGGGACGACGGGAGGGGGATAAAATCTATATCACCAAAATTCCCTACAATACTATCCGATATCTTCACGAGACCGATGCGAAGATGAAACGCTATTATGCCTGTCACTGTCCTCTGATAAGGGAGGCGATCCTTCAGGATCAGCCGATCTCCCCGGATGTTTGTTACTGCAGCCTGGGTCATGCCAGCCACTACCTGGCAGGGCTGGATCGGGAACTCGAAGGGGAGGTTCTGGAGAGCGCGGTCAAGGGAGACGCTCGGTGCCGATTTGTTTTTTATCTATCGAACAAAGATGACAGGAGGTAAGTCGGGAGCACTGTGTCCAGCCGACTCGTCCAAGCTCCTTACACCATTCATTTGCCAGGTACTCAGGCGACCCCCAGCTTGAGGTGTCCGCAAATCCATTTGCGAAAACTTATCTATGAAACCAAAATGTGAAGAATCCGTAACTTGTTTTAGCCAGTTGTAAAAAATCAATCGGCAAAAATGAGGAAATCATGGAATTCGAGAACGTTTATGAAGATGCTAAGCGGGCAGAAGCATATGCCAGGCTGGAATTTCCGGGCACGTACTATCTGGCATATCGGGATTTACCCGAAATCATCTCCGAATATGTCAAAGGGAGAAAGGCAGTAGATTTCAGCTGCGGCACCGGTCGCTCCACCAGATTTCTGCAAAAAATCGGATTCAATGCTGTCGGGATCGACATCGCCGAGGATATGATTAAAAAGGCAAGAGAGATCGACCCAAAGGGGGACTATCGTCTCATCCAAGGTGGTGACTTCAGCCAATTTGAAAAGGGTACTTACGATCTGATTTTGTCCGCATTTACTTTTGACAATATCCCTATGATGGAGAGAAAGGTTGATCTGTTCAGGACGCTGGGAGAAATGCTAAATAAAAACGGAAAAATCGTAAACTTAGTTTCATCTCCTGATATTTATGTAAATGAATGGGCCTCATTTTCCACCAAGGACTTTCCGGAAAACAAGCAGACTAAATGCGGGGATAAAGTGAAAATAATAATGACAGACGTGGATGACAGAAGACCGGTGGAAGATATCATCTGTCCCGATGAAGATTACCGGGAGACTTATAAGCAAGCCAGTTTGAAATTAGTTCAAACATACAAACCTTTGGCAAGAGAGGATGAACCGTTTGAATGGGTCAGCGAAACTAAGATCGCACCCTGGGTGATTTATGTACTGGGTAAATCGTAAGTTCACAACTGCGAGTTGTGAGAGTCATTTTTTAGATTCCGGCTAGAGCTTTTTCCTGACACAAAATGAATCATAACAGGTGGTATTTCTAACTATACTATTAAGTATTTAGAATAATCGTGTTCTGCGTCAATCTGCAGAGAGAAAATTGATGACTGAAAATAACAACATAGAGATCGCTACACTCGGCGGTGGGTGCTTCTGGTGCCTGGAAGCGGTTTTTGAACAACTGCAGGGGGTGATATCCGTGAAATCCGGTTATGCTGGAGGCAAGGTGGAAAATCCATCTTACGAGCAAGTCTATTCCGGATCCACAGATCACGCTGAGGTGGTGCAGATCACGTATGACTCTATAAAGATAACCTATCGGGAGTTACTGGAGATATTCTTCACCATCCATGATCCGACCACACTCAACCGCCAGGGTGCAGACGTGGGAACCCAGTACCGCTCGGTAATCTTCTATCACACACCGGAGCAGGAAAAAGTCGCTCAAGAGTTAATCAACGGGATGGATGCTTCCGGCACATGGGAGAAACCGGTTGTTACTGCGGTTGAAAAATTTCGTAACTTCTATCCGGCAGAGGAGTATCACCAGGGGTATTACCGACATAATAACATACAGCCCTACTGCCAGGCGGTGATTTCACCGAAGCTGGCGAAGTTAAGACAGAAATTTCTCACAAAACTAAAAAGTGTTAGGCAATAAGAGAGGAATCGAAATAACCTTTAATAATCCTAAGGGTGTAATATGGAGAGAGTTCTAAAGGAAAAGAAAGGTGAGCATCCGTTGGGTGATGCCGGACAGCTGATACTCTTTGTCTTGTTTCTGGTGGTCTGGGTGGTAGATTCATTTTTCCTGCATTTGTCGACTTTCCTGTCGGATTACTTACCTCTGTATTTTCGGTTAGGATTTTTAGCTCTCTTGCTTATTATTGCTATATTACTTTTCAAATCAGCGCACTTTGTAACCGTTGAAGATCAGCGACCAGTTAGGGTGGTGGAGACCGGAGCTTTTCGATACATCAGACATCCTTTATATTTAGCCAGCATCCTGGTGTATTTCGGTCTGACAGTCTCCACCGCATCATTTTTCTCCTTAGTAGTATTTGTCTGTATATTTATTTTCTATAATTACATTTCAAGCTACGAGGAGAAACTGCTGGAGATAAAGTTTGGAGAGGAATATCTAAGGTACAAACAAAAAACTGGGAAGTGGGTGCCGAGAATTCGAACCAAACGTTGAGTAGCAGATCATGAACGCCGTGTTCTTTATATTATCCATTCATCATAGATGCTAGTACACGAGCTTATATTCCATGAAAAACCTTCGAATATACGGGAATGCACCATACAGCATAGCGGTCATTCATGGCGGACCCGGTGCAGCTGGGGAGATGGCACCGGTAGCGCGCGAGCTTTCTTCCAGCTGGGGCGTTTTGGAACCGCTTCAAACTGAATTATCCCTTGAAGGACAGATAAACGAATTAAAAACCGTTCTGGAAAAGAGCGCTGATCTTCCCATTACTTTGATCGGCTTCTCCTGGGGAGCGTGGCTTAGTTTCTTGTTCGCTGCTAAATATCCCGCATTTATCAGGAAACTGATACTTATCGGAAGCGGTCCGTTTGAGGAGAAATATGCTGCAGAGATTGAAAAGACCCGTTTAAATCGTCTCAGGGAAGAAGAAAGAAGCGAGATTGAATCTTTATATAAAATCGTGGAGAATCCTAAGGCCAAGAACAGGAGTTCAGCATTTGAACGGATAGGAGAATTGTTCTCCAAAGCGGATGCATATGATCCCATTGAGCGGGAATCGGAAGCAATCGACTTCCAGTTCGACATATTTCAGAGCGTCTGGAAACAGGCAGCAGAGCTGAGAAGAAGCGGAAAGCTTCTGGAATTCGGTAAGCATGTCAAATGCTCGGTAGTCGAGATACATGGTGATTACGATCCCCATCCGGCGGAAGGGGTCAGAAAACCCCTGTCTACAATTTTGAAAGATTTTCGCTTTTTTCTGCTCGAAAACTGCGGGCACAAACCCTGGATCGAAAGAAATGTAAAAGAAACGTTCTACAAAATCCTAAAACAAGAGTTGGATTTGGGAAGATAGATGTGCGAAAGAAACACCGCAGAGGATTTACTTGTTCTTTGAGTTAGTATAGGATGTTATTACAGAAAGTTTGTAACAGGCATTCGAATGCTCGATGGGCAGACACCCAAATGGTTTCGTACCAGCTCCTGTCCAGAAGACGAACAAGTCCAACAATCCACAAATGGGCTCGATGAGTCGAGCAGATACAACCAGTATATTGAGGGTTAATATATGACAAATAATAATTCAAATGTCGCACGGATATTTTGTATCGGTCGGAACTATGTGGAACACGTTCGTGAATTGTCGAATATGGTCCCGACCAAACCGGTGGTCTTCATCAAACCGGCAACCTGTCTGGTCCAACCGGGGGAACAGATCCATTTCCCCAAACACGGGAAGGAGCTTCATCACGAGGTGGAGATAGTGGTGAAAGTCGGAAAAGAGGGGACGGTGAGAACCGAAGAGGAAGCACCCTCTTTTATCTCTGCCATCACCATCGGTCTGGATTTAACCCTGCGGGATGTGCAGGAGGAGCTGAAGAAGAAGGGGCTTCCGTGGGAAATCGCCAAAGCGTTCGATCAAAGCGCTCCTTTAGGCGATTTCATCCCCTATGATCAGTCGCTGGATTTGAAGAATATCTCATTTGGGTGCAGGGTTAACGGAATAGAAAGACAGAGAGGAAACAGCGGTAAGATGATATTCAGCATCGAAAGATTGCTGCTGGAATTGAGCCAGATTTGGCTGTTTTATCCCGGTGATCTGATATACACCGGCACCCCTTCCGGTGTTGGTCCGCTTCAAATAGGAGATACCATCGAAATTGAAGGTGAGAAGATTGGATCGTTTTCGTGGAGTATTATCGAATAATCTTGTAGTTGCCTGATTCATCAGGCATAAGTGAGCTCGATCAGCAGTACCCCGGAGGAATAAATCACGAGTCATTCGTATCGGAGTGCTTCTATGGGATCCAACATGGAGGCTTTTCGGGCAGGGTAAAACCCGAAGAAGATCCCGACGAAACCGGAGAAAAAGAAAGCTATTGCCACAGCGGGAGGAGAGATGTAAATGGGCCAGGAAAGAACTCCGGAAATTATCTTGGAGCTGATAACGCCCAAAAGTATTCCGATTATTCCACCGAACAGGGACAATACTATCGATTCCACCAGAAACTGAGTTAATATATCCTTTCCCTTGGCTCCCACCGCCATCCGGATGCCGATCTCCCTGGTTCTTTCGGTCACCGAAACCAGCATGATGTTCATGATCCCGATTCCGCCGACGATCAAAGAGACCGAGGCAATGGCTCCTAACAGGATAGTCATCACTTGAGAGGTTGAACCGGCTACGCTGGCAATATCCAGCTGGCTTCTAACGGTGAAATCATCTGCCTCTCCGGTCTGTATTCTATGTCTTTGCCGAAGCAACTGGGTGATCTGATCACTAGCCAAGTCAATCTCGGTGCGGTCATTGGCTGAGGCGATTATGGAATTAACATAAGTTACTCCCATAAGTTTTTTTTGAGCGGTGGTATAAGGGACTAAAACCAAATCGTCCTGATCGCGCCCGAAGGCATTCTGCCCTTTTGAGGACATTACTCCTATGACCCTGAAAGGAAGTTTTTTAATCCGAATGATCTGTCCCACCGGATCTTGATCGGGGAAGAGGTTATCCACAATGGTCTTTCCTAACACACATACCTTAGTAGCACCCCTGACATCCTGATCGGTGAAGAACGTTCCTGAGGCAACTGGCCAGGAGCGGATGGAAACGAAGTCGGGAGAGTATCCCTCAACCGATGTCCCCCAATTGAGATTCCCCGCTACCACCTGAGCATTTGTCCGCACGACGGGCGAAATCTTCGTGATAGCGGGACAGAATTGGGTAATAGCTTTGGCATCATCTTCAGTCAGTCTGGTCACGGTACCTGCCCCGCCATGCACTCCTCCTGCGGTATGACTACCGGGGAAAATGGTTAGAAGATTATCCCCAAGTGAGGCAATTTGCGCATCCACCATCTTTTTTGCCCCCTGTCCAATCCCCACCATGGCAATCACCGCACCCACGCCGATAATTATCCCCAGCATGGTCAGGCTGGAGCGCATTTTATTCCGGTTTAAAGCGCGGTAAGCTATTCTTATTATCTGCAGATATCTCATGCTATCTCATCCTCCTCCACCGGGGGTAAAGACAAAAGCAGCTCCTTGGCCTTATTGGGGGATTTGACTATTTCGTCTTTTACGATCCTTCCATCCCGAAAGGCGATGTTCCTTTTGGCAAATGCGGCAATGTCTTTCTCGTGAGTGATCAGTATAATGGTGATTCCCTTTTCATTCAGCGATTGAAAAATCTCCATCACCTCGATGGAGGTTCGCGTATCCAAGTTTCCGGTGGGTTCGTCTGCCAAGATTATTGCCGGATCGTTGACCAAAGATCTGGCTATAGCTACCCTCTGCTGTTGACCGCCCGAGAGCTGGTTGGGATAGTGATTCTCTCTTCCCTCCAAACCCACCATGGAAAGAGCCTTTCGTGCCTTCTCGTCCCGGTTCTTGATATTGGCACCATTATAAAGCAGGGGGAGTTCAACGTTCTCCAAAGCAGTGGTTCGGGACAGGAGATTGAAAGTCTGAAAGACGAAACCGATTTTCAGGTTCCTGATCCGGGCCAAACCATTGCGGTCAAAATGAGAAATATCCTCCCCCTCCAGAAAATAACTTCCCTTGGTAGGTCTGTCCAGACAGCCCAGAATATTCATAAAAGTCGACTTTCCCGATCCGGAGGGACCCATTATCGCCACGAATTCGTTCTTCTGGATGGAGATGTCTATCTCTCTCAAAGCATGGATCTCGAAATCGCCGAGATTATAGATCTTAGTCAGATGATCTGTGGAAATCAGATTGTCCAATTTTGTTCCTTCCTAGTGTCTGCCCGGCATAAAAGGATTAACCTGCTGTTGATTATTTGAGGAAGATTGCAGATTTTTCTGGCCAATAATTACCTTGTCACCTTCCTTTATATTGTCGGAGATGATTTGTGTGGAACCTCCATCGGAAATTCCCGTTTGTACCGGGACCGGTTGTACTTTTCCGTTCGTAGTCAGAATCCAAATGGTTTTGGAGTTGTGGCCACCTGAATTCATGTCTAGTTGTCTGTGTCCGCTGCTATCTGAAGAAGCCGAGCCGGGATTGTTCTGTCTCGACGGTCTTCCGGGGGTGTTTGCCGGTTTGGTGGAGATCATGGTCGGTTTGAAACGCAGGGCACTTGAAGGGACTTTAAGGACATTTTCTCTATGATCTACAGTTACGGTAACATTAGCGGTCATCCCGGGTTTTAAGAGCATATTCGGATTGGAGACCGAGATGATAACGTCATAGGTCACCACATTTTGTACGATGACCGGAGAAAGCCTTACCTGCTTTACGGTTCCCTGGAAAGTCGAATCCGGATAGGCATCCACGGTGAATGAAGCCACCTGCCCGTCCTTGATATTGCCGATGTCCGCTTCATCTATGCTGGCGTCTACTTGCATCTGGCTTAAATTATTGGCAATGGTGAAGAGGGTAGGTGCGGACATGCTGGCAGCAACGGTCTGTCCCACGTCTACATCTCTGGAGATGACCACACCGTCTATAGGAGAATATATGGTGGCATAGTTCAAATTGGTCTTGGCCCGGTCCAAGGTTGCTCGGGAAGATTTCTCATCCGCTTTGGCCAAATCCAGGCTGGTAGATGCTGCTTCCTTGTCCGCCTCAGAAATCATCTTTTTCTCGAAAAGGGATAAACTGCGTTCATAATCTTTCTGGGCTTTGTCGACGGATGCTTTAGTTTTTTCCAAATCGGCTTCGGATTGCGCTACCTGCGCCTGCAGAAAGGTGGGATCCAGCTGAGCCAGAATCTGTCCCTTTTTCACCTGATCATTAAAATCCGCATAGAGAGCCGAGATGATTCCGGACACCTGACTGCCTACCAGAACCGTGGTGACCGCATCCAATGTTCCCGTGGCAGTTACTATGATGGAGATGTTACCTTTGGTCACTTCCGTGGTGGTGAATTCCCCTTCGGCATTTTTACCTTTCGCCCCCAATAACAGGTAAAGCAAAACCAGCAGAACAATAATTATGGGGATTAAGAAATAAATTTTTTTCATAGAGTTCCTTTCTTTTTTATTTTTGACCCAATATCCGGTAAAAAGGTTTAATTGTAATACGGATTTGCTTCACACATATTTTTTTCGACAAAAGCTCGAACCGTCCATTTAATCCATTGTCTGGCCAAAGCTTTTGAATTTGGTTGATCTTATAATGACTTATGGGTTTATACGGGGGCTATCAGGATATTTCTAAAAAAACCAATCAAAAGATACCGATTTATGGTGCTGAGCAATGGTACCTTATCTGCCGCAAAAGTGTTTAAGGCTAAATCAGAACCCAACAGGCAGTTACAAACCTAAAAAATTATCATGTATAACGTTATAATTATTATCATAACTAAATTGATACTGTCAATACGATTATATTAGGGGCGATTTGCATAAATTGCTTACGCAAGGAGTATTCATATGTCGGCACCGCTAATTCCTACCAGCTTTAAGCCAAACCTTTGATGATGTTTGACATCAGGAGGGAGTTTGCTTAAGTATTTTGAACAAAAAAATATAAATGCCTTGAAACCATATGCCAGAGTAATCAAGCAAGCTGGTTCAATTTCTATTAGAGCAAGGTATGCGGACAAAATTGAATTGAAGACGCTCTCCCGGTTCAAGTTAGTGCGGGGGACGTATAAAATGAACCGATAATGCAATATTCGAACAGGAAACAATAACTTTTTAGTTGCATAAAGAGATCGGAATATTTATACTGACATAATTGAATCGCTTTAGGAGGACTTATGGCCATAAAACTTCCCCGGTTGATACCTAAGGAAGAAAAGTTTTTCGACATGTTAAGTGCTTCCGCCAAAAATGTCCTTGAAGGGGCGAGAGCATTAAAGGATTTAGTGTACAACTACACGGATATAGAAGAGAAAGTTCGTCGCATAGAACAGATAGAACATCAAGGGGATAACATTTTTCACGAGATCATGGATAAGCTGAACAAAACCTTCATCACCCCGATAGAGAGAGAAGATATCCACAAGTTGGCGAGTGAGTTGGATGACGTTTTGGACGCCATTGAAGGGATTGCCAGCCGGCTTAATAATTTCAAGATCCCCCAACCTACTCCGGAATGTACACGACTGGTCAATATCATCTATGAAGCGGCGACCCAAATCGAGAAAGCGGTTTCGGATTTAGTACATTTTAGAAGCCTTCTGCCGTTCTGTATAGAGATAAACCGCTTGGAGAACGAAGCTGACCAGATCTCCCAACAGATGATCGGACGACTTCTGGATGAAGAACCTGATTGGAGGGTGGCAATAAAATGGAAGGAAATATACGCTCGTCTGGAAACTGCCGCGGATCACTGTGAGAACATCGCTAATGTAATTGAGAGTATAGTGGTGAAGAGCACTTAATCGCATTTTGCTTTTTGCTATTTTATATAGATCGGACGGGGGTTCCCAGAGGGGCAAACCCATGTGTCCGTCTGGACATCTATGCAACCCCCACCCCAACTCTGAGAAGAGTGAGAGTATGGTCGAGCAGATTTTGGTTCTTTTATGAAAAAAAGCTGAGTACATTGGTGAGTTAATAAATAGCAAAATATATGAAGTGGTTCCTTAAAGTTACTTTGCTTGTCGTTTTAACCTTAAAATCACAGGGAAGTATTTATGCTGCCCAGGATTGGGAATATTGGAGCAAATATGCTTTGGAGATAACTCTTAGCAGAAAAGTGAGTTTCAGTCTCGAACCTCAGTTCAAATTCAAAAACAATTTTCAAGAATTTTACTACTCCAAAACCTATTTGGGATTGTCTTACAATCTGAATAAATTCATAACTGTCAAAGTTTGTTATGCTTATAAAACCAAAAAAGGTAAAACCAATTGGAAGGGATCGGATTTGCTATACTTGGATCCCACACTGAAACTGAATTTAAAGTATGTGAAGGTAAGTAACCGTTTTCGGTTAGAATACGATTTAGGCAAAGAGGAATTGGTCTATCGAAACCGCTTAAAATTGGAAAGGGGTCTTTATAAAAGCATAGCGCCTTTCATTCAAGAGGAAATTTTCTATTCCTTCTTCTCTCACCAATTCGAAGAGAATCGCTTTTCCGTGGGGTCTTCCGTAAAAGTTATACCTAAGGTAAATTTATCTGGAGAATATATGTTGAATAGTAAAAAGAATGATTCTATGTGGCGAGCCGCTAATGTGTTAGTAACCACTCTGAGTTTTCGGTTCTAACTTTTAGCATGACTAACCAAAGGAGGAAGTAAACAGGTGTTTGAGTCATTCTGGTTTTTGATCGTAATCTTTGTTTTGTCGGTAGCTTTCGATTTTGTAAACGGTTGGACTGATGCGTGCAATTCCATTGCCACCGTGGTTTCCACTAGAGTCTTATCTCCACAAACTGCGATTCTGATGGCGGCATTTTTCAACTTGGTCGGAGCTTTTTCCGGCACTGCTGTTGCAGTGACCATAGGAAAGGGTTTAGTGGTTCAGGATTCCATCAACCTTTTAACCATTGCGACTGCACTCCTCTCGGTAGTCATCTGGAGCTCCTTGGCTACGGTTTTTGGTCTCCCTACCAGCGAAAGCCATGGCCTTATGTCCGGTTTGGCGGGTGCGGCAGTAGCTACTGCGGGAACAAAAGTTTTAATCTGGGCTGGTTGGAGAAAGGTTTTTTTAGGACTGGTTTTGGCTCCCATAATCGGATTTGTCATCGGGCTTATATCTATGACTCTACTTCTATGGATTTTCCGCCGAACTCGTCCCAGTGCGGTTACCGGGATCTTCCAGAAATTTCAGATCGCTTCAGCTGCTTTTATGGCATTTAGTCACGGTAGTAATGATGCTCAAAAGACTATGGGAATAATGACCCTAGCTTTAGCCATTCATTTCCATTGGTCCACTTTTCACGTTCCTGCGTGGGTCATCCTGCTTTCTGCCGCTACTATGGGAGTAGGCACCGCCTTTGGTGGATGGCGGGTCATCCGCACCATGGGGATGAAAATAACCAAACTGCAGCCGATTCATGGCTTTGCGGCGGAGACCTCAGCCGCTTTGGTGATTCAAGCCGCTTCCAGAATCGGTCTGCCTTTGAGCACCACCCATGTGATCGCTTCGGGCATCATGGGGGTGGGAGCAACCCGAAAACTATCCGCGGTAAAATGGGGGATAGTGGGAAATATAGTATTAGCCTGGATACTGACCTTCCCGATATGTGCAGGTATAGGCTGGCTTTTAACAACACTGGTTAACCTATTAATCTAACCAAGACTGGAATGTGAAGGTGCATCTCTGTCGTGACAAACCTACAGGTTTATGCTCCGCCAATTTCCGCTTGGAGTGTAAAACTTTAGCTTTACCAACATAAGCAAGCAAAAATGTTTGCACTCACAAATCACTAAATCCATACTTTTGCCTTCTTCAGGGCGGATAGAAGTCTTTGTCTTTGAGATTGATTCTAATTAATTGAATTCCCTTCACAATTTTTATTCGTTTTTTGACCTTGCCTTAAAAGAGACGATTACATATACTTAAGTAGATGGAAAAGAGTAACCGCTAACAAAACAATATCCGAAGAAAGGAACTAATCATGAAAGACGAAAGGATGGTCACTTTAGCAAAAAACCTGGTGGATTACTCTCTGGAGCTCAAACCCGGTGAGCGGGTGTGGATAGAATCCAGGGGTTTTCCGGTGCTGGAGATGGCAAAGGAGATGATCACCCAGGTCACCAAAAAGGGAGCCATCCCTTTCTGGTATTACAACGACGATAGCCTCACTCGTCGGTGGCTTTTGGAATGCAATGAATCACAATTGAAAAGTTTTGCGGAATTTCACCTGGCCATGATGAAATCGGTGCAAGCCTTTGTGTCATTCCGGGGCGGAGACAATGCCTTCGATTTCGGTGACATCCCCGATGAGAAGATGAAACAATATATGACCCTTTATTACAAGCCAGTACACATGGAGGAGAGGGTCAAGCACAAAAAATGGGTGGTTTTGCGCTATCCCACCAACTCCTTTGCCCAGCTGGCGGAAACCTCCCAGGAGGCTTTCGAGGATTTCTATTTCGAGGTGTGCAATATCGATTATGCCAAAATGTCCAAAGCCATGGACCCTTTGGGTGAGTTGATGAGCCAGACGGACAAGGTGCGGATAACCGGACCGGGAACCGATCTTTCGTTTTCCATAAAGGGGATTCCCAACAAAAAATGCGACGGGAAGCTGAACATCCCGGACGGGGAGATTTTCACGGCACCGGTGAAAAATTCGGTGAACGGACAGGTCACTTTCAATACCCCTTCGATTCATGAAGGAGTGATATACGACGGGATCTGGTTTCAATTCAAAAACGGGAAGATAGTGGATGCCAAAGCCACGGTGAATCAGGCCAAGATGATCAAGCTTCTGGATACGGACGAGGGAGCCAGGTATGTCGGCGAGTTCTCCTTCGGAATTCATCCCGGCATAAAGAAGCCGATGAAGGATACTCTTTTCGACGAGAAGATCTTCGGCAGCATTCATCTTACCCCGGGTAATGCCTATGATGAAGCGGATAACGGAAACAAATCCGCCATCCACTGGGACTTGGTCTTGATCCAAACCAAAGAATACGGCGGGGGAGAGATATATTTCGATGACATCCTCATCCGCAAGGACGGCATCTTCGTTCATCCGAAACTAAAAGATGTGTTAAGCGAAGAGGCATTGAAAAGTTAATTCATGTTAAATCCTCTCCCCATCGGGGAGCTTCAAGAAAATTCAAAATTTAAAGAGCAAAGTGTAATATAGCAGTTAAAAATTCGAAATTGATAGATTGAGATAGTCGATAAACGTTGATTTTATAATGTGCCTGGAGTCTTACTTCTAACATTTATCTGAAGTTTTCAGAACTCAGGCCTTGACTCCGCAGAAAAATCCGCTATCGAAGGAGGAGAAACATGAAGATCAGGGTGGATCCGGAACTTTGTACCGGTGATGAAATCTGTACCCAGATATGCCCGGAGATATTTGAGATGGTGGGTGATAAAGCAATTGCCGATACGGAAGAAGTTCCAGAGTATCTGAAAGATTTGGTAAAAGAGTCAGCTGCTTCTTGTCCCTCCGAAGCCATCATCATAAAGGAATAGTTGGTATTTTACCATGAAAGGAGCTAACATGCTCAATCTTATCGGCATGTTTTATACCTGCAGCCGAGGGTGGTCTTTGCTATTCTGGATTTTGGTTGTCCTCGGAGCCATCGTCTTGGTCAAGTGGCTGCTGGAGAGGGAAAAAAGAACGTCCGGTAGCGGAGAAAATCCACTCGAAATCCTCAAAAGAAGATATGCCAAGGGGGAAATCGACCGGGAGGAATTCGAACAGAAGAAGAGGGATCTGTTTGGCTCCTAAACTAAAGTAAAACTCATTTTCCCCCGGGTAATAGAAGACGTTCAATTGAATGTCGTGTATAAGGTTGCATCAGGAGCTTTAATCCTGATGTTTTTAAAAAGTGCCAAGACTAAGGTCCTAATCCAACACAAAATAAGGATGTATTAAGTGAAGAAACGTTGATAAGTTAGTTCAAAGGTTTTCTATCCTCCTTTTTTAAAAAAGATAAAAACTTGCAATAAAACTAAGAAAATTGCGTATACTATTGCAGAGTTTCGAAAATTGTAAACTCTGAAACTAACATACGAGGGATGTGCAATTGTGGAAAAAGCAGTATATGAGCTTCATGCCGACATATGTCGAATACTGTCCCACGCCAAACGGCTGGAGATTTTAAATTCACTAAGAGATAAAGAGATGAGTGTAGCAGAGCTGAAGAAGTTGACTGGCCTAGCAAAAGCCAACCTCTCTCAGCATCTGGCAGTACTACGCCAAAGAAAAATCGTAACCACTCGTCGCCGTGGCGTGAATATTTATTATCGTATTGCCAATCTCAAAGTAATTGAAGCCTGTGATCTGATGAGAGAAGTTTTGTATGAACAACTGACAGAAGACGGTAAATTGGCGGAGAGAGTTAGGACTAAAAAAAGATAAAAAGGAGAATATATGGAGATCATCTATGACATTTTGAAATTTCTGCACATTATGAGCTTCGTTTTCATGTCGGTTCCTTTATTTAATCTCATAGTGGTCAACGAGCGGGCAAACTTGGGAGTCTCGTTCAATTATTATGCCGACCGTTACATGGAGAATATCATTCGGAGGGGTGCTACGAGATGTTTTGTTTTTCAGTCGACAGTGTTGATCACAGGTGTTCTGCTATTGATATTAGGTCCATTGGGGATTTCGGCGCTCTGGACCAACTGGATTTTGTTAGTCAAAACAATTCTATTGTTTACTCTGATGGGGCTTCTATCCTATGTGCATTTTAGCCTCCAGCCCAAGATTGAATCGCTTCTGTCTGGTATCGGTCCTGAAACTGCTGTTCCGGATACCCTCGCTGCTCAACTTAAGCCTTATCGGGTTCGGAGAAAAAAGCTGGCAACTTTTTGCCTTTTTATAATAATCACCATCATCATCTTAGGACTCCAGGTCTACGGACATTTTCATCCAACTTTGACCATTGCTCTTATCGCGCTGGCTGGTATCTTCGCCTTAAGAGCAAATAAAGCCCTTTTACGCTTTGGATGGCTTTAAGTCTAAGTTTTGATACAAAGGAGAGGTGCAACATGAAACTGGGTATAGTAATCTACTCGAATGATCCTGAAACCGTCTGGAATGCATTCAGACTGGGGAATTTTGCTTTGCATGAAGGAGACGAGGTTAAGGTATTCCTTTCGGGGAAAGGGGTGGAGGCTGAATCTCTTGATACCGACAAGTTTAAAGTAACTGATCATATGCGAGAATTCGTTTCAAATAAAGGACAGGTATATGCCTGCGGAACTTGCTTGAGAATAAGAGAGTCAACAGGCACCGATCTGTGTCCGCTTTCCAGTATGGGTGATCTGTACGAATTGATCAGGGATGCGGATAAGATAATTTCGTTTTGAACGGTATCACCCTGCTACACTGCTTGATGTGGCACAAAATAACGTATAACCAATTGAAAGATTGGAAGTAGCAATCATGAAGGTCAGAGTTGATCCGGAACTTTGCACCGGTGATGAGATTTGCACTCAACTGTGCCCAGAGATATTTGAAATGCAAGGGGACAAAGCTGTGGCCAAAATGGAGGAAGTTACAGATGATCTTAAGGATTGCGCCAAAGAGGCGGCTGATTCCTGCCCTTCTGAGGCGATAACCATCGAGGAATAAAGAGTAAAAATAATACAGGAGGAAGAGCATGTTTGGTCATAATGGAATGATGTGGGGATTCGGATGGTGGGGGATGATGTTTTTCTGGATTATAGTTATCATCGGTGTTGTCTTCTTAGTCAAGTGGCTGGTGGAGCAAGGGAGAACCGATAGGAAAACTTCCGAAAGTGGGGAAAGTCCCCTCGATATCCTCAAAAAAAGATACGCTAAAGGGGAAATTGACAAAGAGGAGTTCGAGCAAAAGAAAAAGGATCTTTTGGGCTCTTGAAGTGATTTTTGATTCCAGTTTAAACTCTAACAGATGGATCAAAAAGTTAAATCTGAGAAAGGAGGTGAAATGGTGAGAAGAAATTTCAAAACTATGAGCATTCTCTCCCTGGTCTTTCTTTTGATTTTTGTTCTGGGGACTATCAGCTTTGCCCAACAAGAGAAAGGAGAAACGCACGCGAAAGCTAAGATGGGGATGATGGGTATGCAAGAGGCGATGGCACAGATGGACAGCATGATGGCTAAATGTAGCCAGATGATGAAACCGATGATAGGGAAGAAGATGATGGCGGACTCATCCTCCTTGATGAATATGCATAACATGATGATGTCCATGCAAAATATGATGAAATGCATGAAAGATTTCATGGGAGATATGGATTCTGCTATGAAGAATCAGATGATGATGAAAGACGAGACCATGAAAACCCACATACAGGAGATGAAGGAATACATGGAACATATCATGGAGCATCTTCCAGAAATAATGAAGAACATGGAGGGTATGACTAAAAGAATGGAACAGATGCAGTCTAAGTGACATCCTCAATCCCTCTCCCCTGGGAGAGAGGGCAAGGGTGAGGGGGAAATAACAAAAATTCAAAATTGAAAGATTGAAAAAACAAATCAAAGATAATTTTGATTTTTGAAATGTGATTTTGAATTTTTCCCTTTGAATTTTTAATTTTTTTCTCTCGTTTGGGGAACAAACCAAGATGAGGGGTTTGAGTAATTGAAGTGCACGCGCCTAAAAATCATGCTTTGCTGCGATGGGCATCCTTCTGCCGACCCCAAAGGCTTTGGAGGTCACCTTCAATCCGGGTGCAGCCTGGCTCCTTTTATATTCGTTCTGTTCCACCGTTCGAACCACCCATTTTACCGTTTCCGGATCAAATCCCATTCCGATTATTTCCTCCGGTGAGTTTTCCTCCTCAATATAGTAGTGAAGTATCTCATCGAGGATCGGATAGGGGGGAAGGGTATCCTGATCTACCTGGTTGAGTTTCAATTCAGCGGAGGGGGCTTTTTGAATGATCTGTTTGGGTATGATCTCTGATTCCCGGTTGATATAATTCGCCAGCTCATAAACTATCGTCTTCGGGACGTCGGAGAGGACCGACAGCCCCCCGCTCATATCCCCATACAGGGTGCAGTAACCCACCGCCATCTCGCTTTTATTCCCGGTGGATAGAACCAGATAACCAAACTTATTGGAGAAAGCCATCAGGATATTCCCGCGTATCCGGGCTTGAATATTCTCTTCCGTGGTATCAAACTCTCTTCCTTGAAAATGTTCCTTAAGAGTTTCCAGATAGGAGTCATATATCTCCGATATGGGCAATACCTTAAACTGAATCCCGATTTTTTCGGCTAACATCCTCGAATCTTCCACGCTTCCCTTGGAAGAAAATGGTGAAGGCATGGAGATGCTCAATACATTTTTACCACCCAACGCTTCCTTAGCCAGACAGCAAACCAAGGCTGAGTCGATCCCTCCGGATAATCCGATGACCGCCCTGGAGAACCCGCATTTTCTCATATAATCCCGGACCCCCAGAACCAATGCTTGATATACCGATTCGATTTCACCCAGCGGAGAATAAAGTCCGGGTGTGCCGCTTTTTTTCACATCAAAGGTTTGTACTTTCTCTTCGAAAGAAGGGAAAACCACCATAGGTTCTCCATTCAGATCTGTACATAGACTTCTCCCATCGAAGACCAGCTCGTCGTTGCCGCCAATTTGATTAACGAAAACGAAAGGGATCTTGTGCCGTTGGGCATGGCTGCGGATAAGCCGGTACCGTATCTCCTCCTTACCCATTTCAAAGGGAGAGGCGGAGATATTGACGAAAAGACTTGCCCCCTTTGAAGCCAGTTCGCCAATCGGATCGCGTGCGTAAAATCTTCCTCTGGGCCAAAGCTGCGGATCGTTCCAGGCTTCTTCACAAACCGATATGCCCAGTTTTTCTCCTTTAAAGGAAATTACGGAAAGCTCGGAAGCGGGATCGAAATATCTGGTCTCATCAAAGACGTCATAAGTCGGGAGAAGGGATTTGTGATGAACCGAGATTATTTTACCTTGATGCACCAGCAGGGCGGAGTTATACAAACCCTTACCTATTTCTTTACCCGTCGGCAGTGGAGCTCCAAGGAGAATCCCGGTTTCAGGATAGTCTTTCGACATCCTCACCGATTTATCTATCGTTTCCTTCACCCTTTGAATGAACCACCGTCGCTCCAAAAGGTCCTTGGGTGGGTATCCCACCAGAAAAAGCTCGGGTAGAACCAGAAGATCAGATGAATCTTTGGATGCCTGGGCTAATGCATTCGCTAATTTGGATAGATTTCCGCTTAGATCCCCCACCACCGGATTTAACTGCGCTAAAGTTATTTTCATACGGTTACTCTTTATTGCTTTTCGGTTGCTGCAGTCAGGAGAGTTACATTGCTTTTGGTGAAGAATCCATCGAAGTCCCCGTAACGATGGATATATTCTGTTACCAGAAAAGTATGTTTCGAAGGCAGGGTGAAGGTCTGCTTCAATCCTTCGGAGGGGGAGCCTAGCAGCTCGATCAAAAAACCCATACCGTCTTTTTTAACGGCAGCAAATGTACCTTCAATATGCTGGGTGCGAAACGCCAGGTGATGCACCCGGGGACCGTAATGGTGCATAAACTTCTCCGTGGGTCCCGATACCTTGTCATTGACAAAAGGGGTTATGCCGGAGGTGAACACCATGGCGAAGTCCTTTTTGGAAACCCGAGCCACATTGGTGATGGAATTTAAGGGATTCACGTAAATGGCGAAATCGAAGTTATAGTTGGTCAGCTCCATGAATTCGATTATGGCAGAGTCCCGGTCCTCTGCTTCCACCCGGGTAGCGGCATGATCCAAGAACCCGATGTTCTCAAGGTAATATCTGTTCGGTTTGTCAAAATCCCAATGGAGAGTTTTGCTCCGCGAATCTGGGTAATTCCCTTTTTCCCTTCTCCACTGGATGAATCCGATGGAATTACCAGTTAGGAGGGAAGGTTTGGTCTGGATGAAAAAATAGTTGGTGGTCTTAATGATATCGTCGGATAGAAATTTTATCCCGCGCGATTTTTGGATCGAGACGTACTTTTCCAGATCACTAGTTCCGAAGACAAAAGTCTCCAGGCGGGTATGTGGAAGGGTTTTGGATTTGGAGAATCGATTAAATTTTGCAAAAGGGTTGGCTATGTGTAACCGGGACCGGATCAGAAAATCTGCTGACCCTTTGGTTTTGAGGACGCAGGTTTTGAAGTCTTCATCTTCAAAAACGTAGCTGAATTCCAATCCGGTATATCGCAAAAGCTCTGTTACTGTTTTCTTCTGCCTGCTCGGCTCGGTGTTGATGATCACACATTCCAGACCGCCTACCAGACCTTCCAGACCTGCTTTTTTCCTCTCTTCCAACACCCGGGGGATCCTCTTTTTCAAATATCTGTCGCTGTTTTTGAATTTGTATGAATGTAGAGGTCCGGCATTACAGGAGGGGCATTCGCCCCCTTTTACGGTTTCATATACCGTTCTACATTTTGTGCAGATGGTCTTCGCCATGAACGAAAGAGCTTGATTTATGGTTTGCATTCCTTGTCAGTATCGGTACTCTCCGGTGTTTTTGTCTTGCAGGTATTAATTCCCAACAGAATGTAAAAACCGCACCAACCGATGATTCCGGTCAGAAATACGGCTACGCCGATGAGTCCCCACCAACTGTTGAAAATAGCCCCTACGAGAATGATTACCGCCCCCAGGATCAATCGAATGATCCGATCAACCGGTCCGACATTACGCTTCATAAGTATCACCTCCAGTTATATAGAAGATTACAAATTATAACTTCCTATTCCACCTCATTATTCTCCAGGAAAGGGATGAGAGGATAAAATAACTGAGAGTTCCTCAAAGCTTACCTTCCTTTTCTCTGAATTATTTCAATAATTCTCCGCCAGCAGCTCAAAATGTGCCTGGGGATGAGCACAGGAAGGGCATTCCTTTAATGCTTCCTCCCCCTCGTGGATGTACCCGCAGTTCCTGCATCTCCAGAATACCGGTCTTTCCCGCTTGAAGACTCTGCCTTTCTCGATATTACCCCTAAGAGTCAAATAGCGTTTCTCGTGCCCTCTTTCCGCCACGGCGATGGATCTGAACGCGGTGGCTATTTGGGGGAAGCCCTCCTGGTCGGCTATCCGGGCAAAATCGGGATACATGGTGGTATGCTCGTAATTCTCCCCGGCAGCGGCAGTTTTTAGATTATCCTTGGTCTCACCGATCACCCCGGCCGGAAACGAAGCCGATACTTGTGCGTCGCCGCCTTCCAGAAATTTGAAAAGCCTTTTGGCGTGTTCCTTCTCGTTGTCCGCAGTGTCCGAAAAGATAAAAGATATCTGCTCGTATCCTTCCTTCTTTGCCTGCGAGGCAAAATAGGTGTAACGATTTCTCGCCTGCGATTCCCCGGCAAAAGCGGTTATCAAATTCCTCTCGGTTTGAGTTCCTTTCAAGGTGTTCATTTATAAATCTCCTTGGTTATCAAAAATGTTCCTGTGCTTCACAGTTTGTAAATTAATCCGCAAATTCTCTTATATATATTGCTTTAGATCGGACAAAGATCAAGTTGAAGCTTGATCCTCCGGAAAAATATCTTTGTTCCGGACATCAATGCTCCATTATACCGGGAGTGTCCAGGCTGAACCAATAGAACTGGTCTATTAAAGCCTGTCTTTCTGCCAGCAAAAGGTTGAAGTGACGGTCTTCCTGTTCCGCCAGCATCAAAAACATCTTCTTGGCATCCGGGTCGGAAGAGGATTTGGCACTACTGTTGTAGAATGCGTAAGCCTCCTTTTCCGCTTTGATCCCGATATCCAATGCCTCGGATGCAGAGGTGTTGTCCCGAACGTCCACGGTGATCTTCTTTGCCTTCCCCGGATCGAAAGGAAACGGTTGATGATGGATCTTCTTATAGTAATCTTCCAGGATCTCCCGGTGCCTTTTCTCGTCCGAAGCCAGGAACTTGAATTTCTCTTTTCCGCTAACATTCTTAATGATTTTGGAAAGATCGGTGTAGAAATCGAAGGCGGATTGTTCATAGTATATGGCCAGGGATAAAGCCTCCGCGGCACTCATCTCCGGCTTGGTGGCTCCATCTGCTTCCCGGTATATTTTCTTCTTCTCTTTGGTCATATGGTTGCTCCTTGGGTTAGTTGGATCAAGCCCATTTCAATATGCTTTCGTCATATTCGGTTTCGAGCAGAAGCTTATGTTTGGATTCCTCCTGTGCCAAAACCGAAAACAATTTTGCCAGCTCTGGATTATTCGTCCCGCCTGCCAGCTGAATATACAATCTGTGTGCATCCTCTTCTCTCTTCATGGCCAATCGCAGAGCCGATGCATAATCCATGTCCGGTGAGAATTCTTCCTTTTCCACATATTCGCTTATTTTCAGATCCGGGATGTTTTTCAATTGGTATCCGCTTACATCCGTTTTCCCCACACCTTCCAGAATCTCCCGGTGTTTTTGCTCCATTTTAGCCAAATCCTCGAACATCTGTTTTATGCCGGGGGTTTTCACCAGCTGGCTGTAAGTGGTATAAAGATTAAATGCTTCCGCCTCTTTTCGAATGGCAAAAGTGATCGCCTCTCTGAAATTGTTCAGGTCCATGGTTCCTCCACTGGATAATTTGCCTGCGGCTGTTTTTTTCACTTCCTCTTAAGATTAAATGCGGTATGGAAATTTATGGCTTTAGTTCAAAACCCATTTTTCAACCGGGAATAATTTGTTGTTTTCATGGTCGGTTGAAATGCGATCTTTCTCCTTTTCAGTGCTTATGATTCGACAATCAGATCTAACTTAATCGGTTAGAATATAAAAACATATCAAAAAAACATTAATCCCTCCCCCACCCCCTACCCGGTCTTGATGGAACCAAGATGGAGTTAAAGGGGGTGGGGTAGAAAAACCCAATAGTACTTTTTTATCCGGTTATGCCTTTGTTTAATAACAACTTTCGGAATGATATCCTAAATACCCTCCAGCAGGCTGGTGAAGGTATCGTGATGCTCCTCTTCGTCCTCCAGAATCTCCTCAAATAAACGGGCGGTGGTAATGTCTTTTTCCTTCAGTGCCAGGCTGATTATCTGCTTGTACAGGGTGATGGCACCCTCCTCGTCCTTCTTGTCCTGCTGCAGCATTTCCGACAAGTCTTTACCCACAAAGATCGGTTCGGGCTTGGTGGTGGGAACACCTCCCAGATAAGCCAGCCTTTCCGCGATCGCCTCGGCATGCTTCATCTCCGCTACCGCAATGGACTTAAGCTCATCCTTTACCGCAAAAGCTTTCACCCCGCTCCATAAAACGTGCTGCCACATATATTGGACGCTTACCTGCATTTCCCGGGCGATGCCGGTGTTTAGCAGGTCCATCAATTTCTTCGACGCCATCTTACTTCACCTCCTTTACTTTTTGGTGGTCCAGAGTCCATGAACGTTACAATACTCTTTAGCCGATATGATAGATTCCTTGATTCTGAATTCAGCTTCCGGTTTTTCACCGGGGCTCAAAAACTTTCGGTAGATCCCCCTATCGGTTATTACCGCTACCCATTCAATGTAGTGCTTTTCTTCCATGGGATGCGAAACCGAACCGATCTTCACTTTGACCCCCGCCTCGGTCTTTTCGATAACCGGGAAATGTTTTTCCTTGCCCACATCCTCGGTTTTTGCTTCCATAAGTTTCATCGGTTGATTGCAGCAAACCAGTTCTCCCTCACCTCCATGCAGTACCTCCACGATATTCCCGCAGAGATCACATTTATAGATTTGTAATCTTTCTGCCATTTTGATTCCTCCTGATTATATATTCGATTTAAATATTAATGTTCATCAAAAAAGCCTTTATCCAAATCCCCGTCATTGGAATATCCCCGGCTTTCCCAGTAACCTCGGAACGCCTGGTTGTCGGATAATTCAATCCGGGTGATCCATTTTACCCATTTATAACCCCATTTCCCTTCTGTCACCAACTCGAAAGGATAACCTCTTTCGGGGGATAGAGGTAAACCGTTCATCTTATACGCCATAATTATATCGTTATCCATGATATAATTCAAGGGAAAAGATGTGGAATAACCGTCCTGGGCATGAAAAATGATGATTTTGGTTTTGGGATCGATACCCGCCTCCTTTAGCAGATCCCTTACTAGTACCCCTTCCCAGAGGACGTTCACGCTCCACCCTTCTACACAATCCAAAGGAATGACCCTTTGATATTTCTGATGTTCCAATACCTGATCATAGGTATATTCTTTCGGGTTTAGCACCAAACCGTCTATGGTGAGCTTGTATTTGTCTTTATCGATATGCTGCGGACCCTGGATGGAGTTCTCATAGAAATCACTGGCGGAGGATAATTTCACTCCGTGGTATTCTTTCAGTTCTTCCGGAGAGTTTTTCATCATATCCTCTTGTTTTGCTTTATTGGTGCAGGTGATGATAAATACACATGTCAAAATGCTAAAACCGATCAAAAAAATTTTTCCTCTGGTTTCCCTTTGGTTTGGGTGTGAAGAATCATCCCTCACCCCAAACCTGTACCTGAAACCAACTCACCGGAGTATCCAGATCAAGAATACCATCGAATAAAAAGTCGGTCATTTTCACGCATGAGGTGACGGCTCCCTATTTTTTCTCATTATAGCTTGCCCGCAGTTCTTCAGCTTTTTCCTTGATCTCGGTCAAATCCCGTTGCATTTCGCTCCAACCATACCAAACGGCATAATCCGGATTGGCATGAAAGGTTCCCTGAAATGTCCTCATCCGATGTTCCAGATACATCACGAACAATTTTTGTTCGATCGCAGTCGGTGCATCGTGAAAAGTGAGGAGGTCCGGGAAAGGATGAGCATAGCTTTCTGGTTTGGGGATTATCCCGTCCTGGTATAAGCCGGCTATTATGCGGATCCCCTCCGCCATTAGATGATCCGCTTCTTTGATCATGTTATCCCCTTTAGCCAATTCCTCTTTGGCAAAATTCACCGAATGGCACCGATTGCACGTTCGGACCATCTTGTCCCGTTCCTTCTGCCAGTCATCCTGGTTCAACCGGGCTACGTCCGCTGCTTTGACCACGTCCAGTCGGGGGGTGGGATTTCCATTAGGATCAAGCACTCCCAGAGCCTGCAGGATGGTGGTACGATCATCTGCCCACGTTTTATCCTCCGGCAGAGGAAGCCTTACCGCCAGAAATCCCCAGGCGGTCCGGACCCCATGGTTTCCTTCCTGCATATGACAGGTCTGACAGGTTGGTGCAGCTACTGCTTCGGGAAGGGTATGGCTCTGTTTAAGCAGATACCTTACCCCATGCTTGGAAGAAGAATACATCTCCCACTGAGGATGGTCAAAACCCATATGACAGGTTTGGCAGGCTTGCGGCTGCCGGGCTTCATCCGCGGAGAAGATATGGCGGGTATGACAGGCGTCACAGGAAGCTACGCCGAATCCGGCGCCATCCTTTTTCAGCTCTTGGATCTCATCTTCCGTCTTCACACCGATCTTATGACACCCTCCACAACCCTTCATCCCTTCCATCAGCGCCATGGGCTGCCAGTGAGCAGTGGGCATGGCTTTCATCGCCGCCCAGGCGAATGCATGTTTTCCACTTTTAAATTCTGCTACTCGATTGTAGTGACAGGTGCCGCAGGTTTCGAGCGTCGGAATTCTCACATTGACCACGTCTTGGGCAGAGGTATGAAGCCCTCCGTGACAGACCGAGCAATCCACGTCGTTTAAGCTATGCTTGCTGAGCTGCCAGTCGGAGACGATGTTGGGGGTAACCTGTTTGTGGCAATTGACGCACAACTGGGCGGAAACCCCAGAGACCAAAAGGAATATCCCCAGGGGAATGAGGATTAATGAAAATTTAGCTTTGAACATGAAAACACCTCCTTAGGTTTGGATTTAAGAAGTATGGTGCTCTCTTTAGAGTAATTTCACCGGCGTTAAAGTTACTTCCTGTGTTTGTTAAGGTATTCCATCAAGGCCAAAGCATTGTTGAATTTCTCGTCCTTCTTTCCATAAAGCAGGGTAACTATTCCTTTTCGTTCCTTTTCGAGAATCAAACCAGTCAATTCTTCTTTGCTTGCCAATTCTACAAAATATCGTTTTTTGAATTCATCCCACTTACCTGGGTCGTGGGAATACCACTTTCTCAATTGGTCGCTAGGCGCAATGTCCTTTAACCATAGATCGACCTTGGCTTTTTCTTTGGTCAAACCACGGGGCCAAAGTCTGTCGACTAAGATTCTGAACCCGTCACTTTTATCTGGGTCGCTATACACCCTCTTTAGATGGATCATTGTGAACTCCTTAAGAGATTGCCACAAATTGCTGCCCAGGATTGCCGAAACCGACGGAGACACTTTGAACTATCAAGTCTTACGAATTTGGCAACCCCGAGGCTTGCAGACCATAGTTTTCACGATCAGTTAATGCTGGTGCAGATCCTCTGTTTTGGTTCCTTCTGCTTCACCATGAGTGGTAGATTCTCCTTTAGCATCGTTGTATAGTCGCTCCACATAATGCACATAGGTGACATAAGCCTCTACGTATTCCCTGCCGGTCTCCACGCTTTCATCTACATGTTTCTTTTTCTCCATGGCGTGAACAAAACGCTCATGTATCCCAGCGGAAACTGCATCAGTCACGAGCTTCACCAGGTCGTCAACTGAACCATTCTCCAGCGCTTTATCTGCTCCTGTAACGGTAGGACCTAAATCGGTGCCGGCAGGTTTCAGACCGGTGTATGGCGCTCCTTCGCCCGCTCGATGAAGTCTGACCAGTGTCTCAAAGAAGTACATATCAGCGACTTCCTTAGCATCTAGTCCCATCTTCCTTGCGTTCAAAGTTTTCGTAAACGCTTCTCTGATCTCCGCCTCATTTTCTTTCTTGACCCACTTGAGCACAGGTGTTACATCACCCTTTTCCAGAGCCGTCTTGGCAGTCATTACCACTGGTCCAGACATGGTGTCACAATGTGCACCGACAATGCGTGGGATAAGCCACAAAACACCAATACAAGCAGCGATCACCATCGCCATTGTTATGAAAGCCACTCTTGCTTTCATTCCATCCTCCTTTCATGTGCCGCTCAAGATTGCGGTCGATTCGTATTTTGGCACAGCGGATAGAACCGCATGCGCCGTTATGTTTCTTTGCTCTGATATGGCTTGATTTTTTCATCCAGGCTATACTTGCCCGGTCCAATTAATATTAGACTTAAAAAAACGATCCCATCTTCGATGGCATGCGAAGCTACACCCAAACCCTGTCCACTACTTAGGTGCATGGAAGTCGCAACGATCATGTTTATAGTCAGAAGCATGCAAGCTGGTCTGAAGAACAATCCCAGGATAATCAGAATCCCCCCAAAGAATTCCGCGAAGGCAGACATGAATCCCCAAAATACTGGTGCAAACTGAATGCCGAAAGTCGACATTGCCATCCCCAGATTCTTCCAGTTTTCCGGTCCACCGAATATCTTGGGAGCACCGTGATACAGGAACATGACTCCGATTCCCAAACGAAGAATCAAAAGACCAATGTCCCTGTATTTGTTCAAGAAGGTCAGAATCATCTTTTATCCTCCTCCATTTTCAAACGTATAATTTGTTACTGCTCTTTTTCCAATATTGATATCTCTATGAATTTCCCAGATAAATCTCTCTGAGATTATGCAGTAGTCTATGAAATTCTTCATGCTTGCCCGGCCCGATCCTTTCATTTTCCACTTTTTCAAACTCTGCCAAAAGCTCTTCCTGCTTCTCTTTGGGAACGCGCATGTCAGCCATCGGGTAAAGTATGTTATCCTCTTTATTTATATGCGGGGTCAGAAGTGCGATGTAATTTCTGGCATTCTCCACGATTTTGTCGGAAATGGTGCGATCGCCCGTCTTATATTTATTGACTGCATCGCTTAAGCTCTTGACGTAATCTCGTCCCATATTGTGTTCCAAAAGCATAACCCCTATCGGGCCCCCCTGACGGGGAATCCCGGCTTCTTCCATTGCCGGAAAAAGAAGGTCTTCCTCTTTCCCATGATGGCATCGGTCCGCGAATACCCTGATAAACTCCACTATCTTTTCGAGATGTTCCGGATTTACCGCCTTTCCCGATTCGAGCTTTTCACAAACTTTATTTAAAATCTCCAGCATCAACTTGATGGCTTTATGTTCTTCTTTCAACTGCTCCGTCGCCTTCATTATTTTACTCCCCCGATCACATGTTCATGATTTTATTTCGTATCCATGTTCCTTTAATATTTTAATCAACTCATCCAAATCCATGCCCATTCTCTGGCATCCCTGCGGTATGGTGGTTACCCTTCCCGGGGTGTTTCTGGTAACCGGATTTCGAACTCCCAAAAACCCAAGGTTTTTAAGAATGTCGATCAATTCGGGATACTGTTCGGTCAACTCATAAACGCTCTTGCTCAGATCGATCACCTTCATTTATCTTTTCCCTTATGCATCCAACAGTCTCTTTTCCCCTTCCAGTTTCCGGATATCCGTGACATTCTGCGTAACTTCAAGCGTCCCCAAATAACGTCCATTCTGGTCTCTTACCGCAAAATACCTTATATAAACCAGCCTTCCTTTGAGGTTAATCCAGAAGTCAACGGAATCCTTTTTCTTTTCCTTAAATGAGGAAAGGATCTTTTCCACTATTTCCACGCTCTGGGGCGGGTGACAGTTTTGAACCTTTCTTCCGATCACCGCCTTGGTCCTTACAAAAATCCTCGCCGGGCCTGCGGAAAAATATCTCACGGTATCGTCTTGGTCAATGAAGGTGATGTCCACCGGTAACGAGTTTAGCATATGCATCAATTCCTTCAAGCGTAGGTCCCCGGTGGGAAGAGAAACGGTATTATCCCCTGTAACTTTCGGCTCTTCGATTACTGCTTGTTTAAGCTCATCCATCAGAGCCATTGTATCCTTTGGTCTTTGGATAAACACGTAACCCACTTCATCGCTTTCCTTCAGAATCTCCACCCAATCACCGACGCTTAATTTCTCCAAAGAGGTGGGGAAAAGTATATTCTCTTCCTTGAAAATCATGCCTTCGATTTCCTCCATCAAAGGATTCAAATAGGTATTCAAATACTTCTCGTCTGAGTCCGTTTGTTCGATTTTCAGTGATGCATCCTTTAACATGCTCCTGATCTCATTGTCCTTGCCCCACATGACCTTGGATGGACCCGTGAAGCCGTATTTCTCCAAAAAAGGAAATAGGAGCTGCTCTTTTCGGGTGTAATGCAGATCTATTCCGCCAAGTTGGAATAATAAGGTTTTGATTTTTGATTTTAACTCAACCGGGCTGTATCCATCCTTATTCTTTATCAGTTCCTTAAGGGCATGGGTGAGCTTTTCAATTTCCCGGTTCTCCAGTTTAAACAAATATATTGGGTGGGCCGGGGATTCTTCTTCAGCTATTTCCTTTTTCAGTGCCGACTCAAACAACAGCGCATGAACATTGCAGAATTTCTTTATCTCGTCTGTCGACAGACCTTCGTTTATAAGGGATTGCTCGATTTCGGCTATTTCCGAAGAGGTTATGCTTCCCACTTCCTTGATGAACCGATTTTTTGCTTCTTCAACCGTTAGGCCCCGATGGAGTTTCAGTATGATGTCTTTGACGATCTCTTTTCTCTTCTCTTTTTCTTCTCCTTTTTCCATAGGGAGTTCACCCATGATTTTACCTCCTTTAAATTTCAGCAGTTTTTGCTTCGGACTTTTTTACCTCGACCCAAACATGGGAGGAAATAAAGGTGAAAGAAAGAAAAGAAGGATTTTGAGGAATGGGGGAATGAGTTATCATGACAACTTTTCTCCGTGGATTCCTATTTTCACCGCCTCAAACGGTATGTCTTCCCCTGCCTGGGATATGGCTTGCCGGACCAGCTGGACCAAGCCAAAGCAACAAGGGACCTCCATATGTACCACTTTTATGGATCGGGGTTTTGCGGTTTTGATTATCTGTTCGATCTTCTCGATATAAGCGTCAATATCGTCCAGCTTAGGACAGCCGATGGCGATGGTTTTCTCTCTCAAGAAATCCCGGTGAAAGTCAGCATAGGCAAAAGGAACGCAATCGGCCACTATCACCAGGTTTGAATTCTTAAGATAAGGGGCTGAAGATGGAACCAAATGCAGTTGGATGGGCCATTGGCGCAGCTGGGAGGGCAACTTAATCCCCTCAGGGGGCGTCTCTTTTTCCTCTTTCCAATGCATCATTTGAGCCGAAGGGCAGGAGTTTATCTGGGCATGAGAATGATGTTGAGGCAGCTCTTCCGCATGTTCTTTCAGATGTGCCAAGTGTCTTTTCAAAAGCTCCGGGGATTTCTGTCGGATATGAGCAATTACTCCCTCCTCATCGTACTGTTCTACCTCTTTCGTTTCTATCATCAGAGCTCCCTGCGGGCATTCCCCCAGGCAGGCGCCCAAACCATCGCAGAAATTTTCTTTCACTACCCGAGCCTTTGAACCTTTGGGTGTATTTATGATTTGCAGGGCACCTTCAGGACAGGAAGGGATACAAAGGCCGCAGCCGTCACATTTTTCTTCATCGATTTGGATCATCTTTCTTAAAACTTTCACTTTTTTTATCCTCCTTATAGTGGACTGTGACAAAAGTTCAGGGTGAATGTAGTTGCTCAATTTATTGAGCATTGTCGCCAGTAAGCCTGATAAATCAGGCAACTACAATAGGGAACGGATTTATGTTACATAACACTAGAATAGATATTTAATGGTTAAATCTAGTCTGCCTCGTTTGATCAAATAGATTCCGGAGTAGCGCATCACATGTTTGATCTTCTCCCGGTATCCGTCCTGATAGCAATATGTCGGGCATTTCTTGCATCTCGGTTTGGGGTTATAAGGACAGATGATCCTTTTGCCCGCTCCATGAATCAACAGCCGGATGCAATCGGTACAAAGCTGGACGGATACATCCTTTAATAACTCTCCCGTTATCCCCTTTACCTGAAAAGTTGACCTTACTTTTTGCGAATGATGAACGGTACAGTATATCTTAATAAATTTCACCAGGACTCTGATGTCCTTCTGTGCTTTTTTATATGTAGTTACCGCGTTATTTCTTTTTTCCAGGATCATTGGTTATCGAGGTATCAGTGAGATCTAAAGAGAAAGCATCACTTGGGGACCAGGGTCAGGATCCAACTATCCCTTTATGCTTATTTAAGATTTCATCCGCCAACCGGTCCAATGCCTTTAAATCCTCACTCTTGGGATGACCTTTTATTATCACCGGCTCAAACAATTCTACATTCAGATTCGACAGGTTTCCTTTGATCAGTTCCACCATCTTTCCACCCCACCCGTAGGAACCGATCACTGCAGCGAATTTTGTTTTCGGTCTTAATGCATTAGTCAAATATGCAGCATATAACGCACTGGGATGCGGACCGACCAGCACGGTGGGCGAGGCGATCACCAACGTGGCGGCGTCCACCAGAGCCATGGCCAGTTCCCCGATGTCGGTTCGGGTGAGGTCGAATGGTTTGACACAGACACCTCTTTGCATAAGGGCGTCCACCAGGTATTCGACCATCTTTTTGGTGCTGCCGTGCATGGAGACGTACGGTAAAACCACTTCGTTTTTCACCTTATCCGAAACCCAATCCCGGTAAGCATCCAGGATCAGCTTTGGTTCTTCATGAACCGGACCATGGCTGGGAGCGATCGCTTTTATATCCAGGTCCTTTAACTTATCCAGATTCTTGGCAATAGCCGCCCGAAACGGCATCATGATCTCCGCATAGTATCTTTTGGCTGCCCGGTAAACTTGGGGGTTATCTTTGGCAAAAAGCTCGCTGGAAGCCAGGTGCGAGCCGAAAAAATCGCAGGAGAAAAGTATTTTATCCTCCCAAAGATAGGTGGACATGGTTTCGGGCCAATGCACCCAGGGGGTATAAATGAACTGAAGGGTTTTGTTGCCCAGTGAAAGGGTCTCCCCGTCATTTACGGTTATGAATTTCTCGTCGGGTATGGAAAGCAGATCCATCAACATGGATTTGCATTTGGGATTGGTCACCACCTTCGCATTCGCATACATATTTAAGATTTTAGGGATGGATCCGGAGTGGTCTTGTTCCGCATGGTGGGAAACGATAAGATCGATGTTTTTGATTACCAGATGCTCCAGGTTGTTAATCAATTCATAATCTTTGGAAGGATCGACCGAATCCAAAAGAACGGTCTTCTGATCTCCTTTGATCAGGTAGGCATTATAACTGGTCCCCTCGGGAAGGGGGATAAGCTCGTCGAACAATCTCCGGTCCCAATCTATTGCTCCAACCGAGTAAATATCCGGTCGCAGTTTTCTGAATGACATATTCTTTCTCTCTTTTTTAGTTTTTCTGGCCTATGTTATTCAGACCAGGTCGATTCTCTGATAAAATCCAATTCTTCTTAATATCCTTCTTAAAAGGAACGAAGGAATAGATCCAATTGCATTTCAAACGTATTCCACCAGCTCAAATGAGCTTTTGTCCGACCCGCACACCGGACAGAGCCAGTCGTCGGGCAGTTGTTCGAAAGGCGTTCCCGCCGGAGTGCCGGAATCCGGGTCTCCATTTTCGGGATCGTAAATGTAACCGCAGACGGTGCAGCGATATTTCTTCATCTCTTCTCCTTTTTCTTTAGGCATTCCTTACAGATGCCTTTGAAGTATCCGTGTAATTCCTCGATTATATGTCCGCTCATTTCTTTTCTGGCCAAGTAGGGGCACTCTACGGCGATATCCATTATTTTACCGCACCGGGTACACAAAAAATGGTGATGCGGGGGGTGGTGGTAGTCGTATCTGGTTTCGGTGCCGGTAATGGTTATCGGGTGTATGAGCCCCTTATGGAGGAGTGCATTCAGGGTATTATAAATCGTGGTTTTGGAGATGGTGGGTATCTCCCGGACCAGAGCGTGATAGATCATCTCTGCGGTGGGGTGGATTTTATGTTTCTCCAGATATGCCAAAATCTTGAGCCGCTGATAGGTCGGTTTAAGACCTTGGGTTAACAATACTTTCATGGAATGTGGTGCGTTTGTAATCATTACAAATATGTTTACGATACAAATTAAGTTTTATTGTAAATAATTCTTAATGATAATTCAAAATTTCCCAAATCCATTGGCGGCCTTTCCCTTTTCCATAATTTTAGGTTGTCCCAACCCAAAAGTCAATCTTTTTTTACTTGGTTTAAGGGACTGTACAAAATAAGGATCTTGTTCTACGGGAAAAAATACGCTGGGTGATCACCAACCTTTTGAGAGAGGAGGCAATAGGGGGGAGGTAAGTATTTTGGGCACATAAAGAAAAGAAGCCCACCGGTAGGTGAGCTTCTTTCGTTTATTCAAAATGCCCCTTACGCTCTAAGTTATCTCATCTTTAGTTTTGGATTGTCTAATGTCCACCATTTTAACGTCACCGGCATATTTCACTATCACCGGCTCGACTATTTTGAGGAGTCGATTGGTCACATCTTTAATTCTCAAAGCGCCGGTCTCTATTTTTTTCAATTTGTCAATGGTTTCCGGATTCAACTGCTCCGGTTTGTGCAAAAGCAGCTGGACGTATCCCAAAACTGCGGCTAACGGGTTATTCACCTCATGATTAATGGTGACCGCCGTTTCCACTATGGCTTTGAGTCTCTCGGATTTGATCAGATCTTCCTGGATCTCACTGCCCATTCGTTTTTCCCACAAGGAGTCCCGGGCACAGGCCAAGCCAATCTGGTGGCTTATCGCTTCAAAGAACTCCTCCTCGGCACTCAAGTTCCTGTATCCTTCGATCAAACCGGCAAACGCACCGACTATGTGTCCTTCGCACTTTATGGGGTAGGAGAAAACGGTATGCGGTCCCTCCGCATCCAGAGTGGCAAAGATGGACTCAAGAAATATACGATCTCTCATTCCTCTTATCACCTGTTGATCAAAATCGCGCAATATCTTATGTTTTTCTATCACCCCGGAGGCGATCTCGTGGGTGATCTTTTTGGTCTTCTCCTCCCACAGGGTGATGGAGGCACACTGAAGATTCAGGGTATCCAAAATCCCGTCCAACGCATTCTGCAGTATCTGGCCCATCTCCACCGAGGTGTTGATCTCTTTCGCCAGATTCTTTAAGACCAGGAATTTTTTGTGTTCTATGCTCTTTTCCATTGGTCGGGTCAAGTTCTCCTTGCGATTTTATTCTTTTGACTTTTTGTTACTCCCTCCCGCTGATAAAAAAAAGCCAAGCGCCATTACCACCACTACAAAAACTACGGTTATCCATGTTGCACAATTCTGTTCCATGATCTCCCCCTTCTTGCCTTAGACTGCAACCTTTCTACCGGTTCACTTTTTCCGTTTTTAGTTTCGACGATCATTATAAAAGTCAGCATATATTCTTTTTACCCAAATTTCAATTAAGAAGAAAGCAAAATACATGCCGTTGGAAGGTGGTTGATCTTATGGAGTCTCAACTTGAGATTTAAGCAAATAAAACATACAAATAAATCATAAGTGTATATCTACCTATCACTTAAAAACCTTCTCCAATGTGGCATTTGAATTGCATAGTCTCAATCAACTGGAAGAATAACAAGCGTGGATATATAAAGATGTGCAATAGCATTCATAGAAACTGCAAAGGATGGTTTTCTTCGATTCCCTAAACGAGTAAGAACACTAAAGATAGCAGTTCTAATGGTATCTATAACATTTTACCATATAAAATCTACTTGCCAATAAGAAAAAATAGTTTATATTAAGCATACATGGTTTAGTATCCCTAAAGGCTACAAGTAATGAGATGTCATATTTATACTAATCTTTTTTTACTCAGGGGGTCTTTATGCTAAAACGGTACCTGTTTTTTACATCAATCTGGGCTTTTATCATATTTTTCTGGGCTTTGCCCGCTCTTGCGGAGATGATTGTAGACACCGCCTGGGTGAGGAGATACAACGGACAGGGAAACTCAGTTGATCAAGCTTATGGCATAGCGGTGGATGGTTCTGGCAATGTTTATGTCACGGGAGCAAGCGACGGGAATGGGGAAAATCCTGACTATGCCACCATAAAGTATTATCCCAACGGAGATACCGCCTGGGTGAGAAGATACAATGGACCGGGAAACAGCAGTGATTGGGCTACTGACATAGCGGTAGATGTTTCCGGCAATGTCTACGTGACCGGGTGTAGTTTTGGTAGTGGTACAATCACGGACTATGCAACCATCAAGTATTATCCCAATGGGGATACTGCCTGGGTGAGAAGATACAACGGGCCGGAGAACGGTCCTGACGAAGCCTTAGCCATAGCCATAGATAACTCCAACAATGTCTTTGTGACCGGGAACAGTGGTGCTTATCCCGACCGGGATTACGTCACCGTAAAGTATTATGCCAATGGAGACATAGCCTGGGTGAGAAGATACAATGGATCAACGAATTACTACGGTGGAGCTCTGGACATAGTCGCAGATGGTTCAGGAAATGTCTATGTGACCGGAAGTGGTGGTAGTGAAACATACCAAGACTATATCACCATGAAGTATTATACTAACGGAGATACTGCCTGGGTGAGAAGATACAATGGACCGGGAAACAGCAGTGATTGGGCTACTGACATAGCAGTAGATGGTTCTGGAAATGTCTATGTTACTGGAGGAAGTGTGGGAAGTGGAACATACTATGACTATGCCACCATAAAGTATTATTCCAATGGAGATACCGCCTGGGTGAGAAGATACAATGGACCGGAAAACTTCTCTGATTCTGCTTGGGCCATAGCAGTGGACGGTTCAGGCAATGTTTATGTCACGGGAGCAAGCGACGGGAATGGGGAAAATCCTGACTATGCCACCATAAAGTATTATCCCAACGGAGATACCGCCTGGGTGAGAAGATACAATGGATCGGATGACTACGTCGCTTATGACTGCGCTAATGCCATAGCGGTGGATGGTTCTGGAGATGTCTATGTGACTGGAAGCAGCATTGGCAGTGTGACAGGCTGGGACTATGCCACCATAAAGTACTATCCCGATGGAGATACTGCTTGGGTGAGAAGATACGATGGGCCGGGGCACTCCTGGGATTGGGCTTATGCCATAGCTGTGGATGGTTCTGGAAATGTCTATGTGACCGGATCTAGTTGGGGCAGCGGAACTGACGGCGACTATGCCACCATAAAGTATGTGCAAGGAACCTCGTTTCCGGTTTTATCTTGGGCAGACAAACCCAGCTACTTAACAGATGGCGTTTCTCCGGATACCGGTTTGACTGGCACCCTTTTTACTTTTCGAGTAGTCTACTCAGATTCTAACAATCTGCCACCTCAATCCGGCTTTCCTAAAGTAAACATCGACCTGAATGGAGACGGTGATTTCGATGACGAAAATGAAGGTTCCTTCACCATGGGCATTGCGGATGTTGATACCAATTATGTTGATGGGAGAGAGTATTTGTATAACGCCACCTTGCCGGCAAGTTCGAATTGTCAATATTCATTTTCAGCTAAAAACAGTTATGGACTGGACGCAGTCGGCGAGCCAACCAATTTGAAAGCTGGTCCTGTTATTCTGTCTCCCGATAGTGCACTTGATCTCTATATCCACTCATCCGATATTACCTTTTCCGACCCACATCCAGACGAAGGTGAGAACTTCACCGTGTTTGCCACTGTTCATAACAACTCAGATTCAAATCTGACTGATGTTTCAGTTACGTTTTATCACAGCGAGGAGCTGTTGGATCAAGTCATGCTTTCAAACGTTCCATCTCATGGTTCTGCGACAGCATCTACACAAATCTCTTTTGGTACTAAGGGCTTCTATCCTATCAGGGTGGTAGTGGATGAAGAGAACTCCTTTATAGAATGGAACGAATTGAACAACTTCGCCATGAGACCGGTGATCGTAGGTGATTATGTATTCCCTGGCGGAATTATGGTCGAGGCACAGCTTAATTCTCCGGTTTATCCTCACTCCTGGATAACTGTAACCGGGAATGCTCATTACACCCCCGAATACTTGGGCCCTGTGAGTGGTGCGACAGTCAAAGTCACTGTTCAGGAAACCGGAGCTGAATATACAGATTATACTAACGATCCGGGGAATTTCTCTATCGGATTCTATGGTCCCACCGAACCAGGTAACTATTTGGTGATAGTAGAAGTCACAGACTACACCCTGACCGACTCCACCATCCTGAATCTAAATGTGCTGCCTCCTCAGTCTGGAGTCGATCTGACCATAACAATGACCATGCCTGATACTGGATGCCTCTCAGAGAATGAGGAAAATACAGTTGATGTTAAAATCTTCAATTTGGGTAATCAGGATGCTCAGAATTTCTGGACCTGTATTTATAAGGATGCCTCCCTTTACTACAGGTATTGGGTTAATCAGCTACCCGCAGGTGACTCTCTTCAGCTTGATACAATTGTATCTTTTCCTTCTATAGGATGGCATACAGTTACGGGGATTGTTGATGCCGGGGATTCAGTAAGCGAATACAACGAGGGTAATAACATCAACACAGTCAGCAGGTATGTTAACTGCAACACCCCTGACATAGCTATCATCAATGTAGTTTTCTCAGACCACATGCTCAAAGGGGAAAGACCAATTGATATCACTGCCTGGGTGGTTAACCTGGGAGGTGTGGCTGTCAATGAAACCTTTGGGGTAGTGTTTTCAGATAACGGTATTCCGTTTGACACCCAGTACATCACCTCTTTAGCACCCTGCGGCACGCAAACCGCCTATGTTGTCAGCGAGAACTTTGTCTATTCTGACACCATGTCGCATTCCTTCAGTGTTTTCGCTGATTTTGAGAATGACATAACCGAGTGCAATGAGGAAAACAATATCTACTTCTTCTCGATCAGTGCGTGGCCGGACCTCTGGCCAAGAAATCTTGAATTCTCAAGAGACTGCTTCACCTGGGGAGATAGCCTATGGTTCAAAGTAGATGTCTACAATGTTGGTGAGGTGAAAGCAGAAAGCATATGGATCCGTTTTCTTCTGGATGAAGTCCCGATTGGAGGAGATGTTTTTATCGACTCCATCCTTCCTGGGGCTGGTCACTATGACACAAGGCTTTCCGGAGCTCCTTGGATTGTCCCAGAAGAACTTGATGTGACACATGTCTGCAGGGTGGTCGTGGACCCCGATAATGAGATACCGGAAATCCGAGAAGACAACAATGAATTGACCCGAGCAACACCTGTGGTGCGATGTGGAGATATCACGAGAGATTGCGTAGTGGACATTGGAGATATTATTTACATGATCAATTATTTATACAAGAATGGTCCTACGCCACGTCCTTTACCTGCTGGAGACGTGAACTCCGACCAAGTAGTTGACATCGGTGACGTGGTCTATCTGATCAACTATCTCTTCAAAGGTGGACCAGCACCGGTTTGTTGAAAATCCCGTCCTTCGATTTTCTCAGGATGATGACAGTTTGATTAGGCTCACTGTCCCTGAGCTCAGTCGAAGGGAGCAAGGTCGAACCACCAAGGGCGGGGCTGAAAAATAAACCTCTCCCCCTCAAATCCCCCTCTGCGTTTAGTGGAAAGAGGGACCAAGGGGGGAGGTTTTTTATTACTTCAGTGCTTCCGATGGACGGGAATAATCCCGATATAAACTGTAACTTCTGAATATCTCTTCCAGTAATATCGGTTTTCCTTTGGTGATCAAGCTCACCAAATTCAATGCAATTCCCGGACCGAGCATTAATCCTTGCCCGCAGAAACCTACAGCTACATAGAATCCATTTGAATCTTTGATTTGATCCACGATGGGAACGCCATCCGGGGTCATAGGATAAAGCCCCCGCCAGGTTCTTCGGACTCTGATATTCTTGAGTCTGGGGAAAAGCTGGATCAATCTTCTTGCAGCTTGCAGCAGGAAATCCGATGTAGCGTCTCGGTTATGTCCCGGAATGATCGGCTGAGGTGTGAGGCAAAATACTATATGACCCTCTACCTCCTGATAGAAATAAAAATTCTTTGACCCGGGGAATTCCCGTATGTCCACCACCATCGGATGAAAGAACTGCTTAACCGGCTCGGTCACCCCCCCTTCATGCGAATCCGGCATAACCGGCAAATCCACCCTCATCAACTTCCCGATTTCACGGGCATCTGCTCCGGCTGCATTTACCACTTTCCCCGCGTGATAAGCCCCCTTGCTGGTTTTTACTTCAATCCCCGTGCTATTTTCTTTTTCTATCCCAATGACTTTCTCTTGAAACTTGAAAGTTGCTCCCAGATTTTTCGCCTGCTTATAGAAAGCATGCGCCGCTATCATGGGTGAGAGATTTCCATCTTCCGGCGAGTAAGTGCCGCCTTTTAAGTCCCGAGGATTTATACCCGGAAGAATTTTCATTAACTCTTCTTTATCTAACCAATCTATGTTTAGCCCGAATTTTTTCTGTATCACCAGCAGATATTTTAAGCTTTTTTCGTGCTCTTCAGTATAGACCGGAAAGCTGTATCCGCCCCGGTGAAAATGAATGTCATCCCCATATTCCTCTTTCCACCGCGAAAAAACGTCCAAGCTCAGCTGACAGGTTTGAATCTTCGCCGGATCGGAATGGGTGGCTCTCACCCCGCCGATGGCTGCCTTGTTCTGCCCTTGGCCGGGTGAGGAAAGATCATCTATAACCAAAACCTTGAGCTTCTCCTTAGCCAGGAATAAGGATGTGGGTAATCCCACACTCCCCGCACCGATTATGATAACATCATAATTTGACATTTAAGTTCTGAGCAATGAGTAACGAGTTTTGAGTTTATAATATTAAACTTTGAACCTTAAACCTTGAACGCTTTTCCTTACCCTTGACCCCTTTCCGCCGAAGGCGGATCCGCCTATGGCGGAGAATCCTCGACCCCTTCTTATTTTCCTTCTCCTGCCAACATATCCAGCTTCACCTCTGCCACTAACGGTCTTAAGGTGAACGGGATGACGTCACACAGATCCACCCCCTCCTGTTGGTAAAGCCGCAGGATTAGGGACTGACACGTTTTTCCCCCGCATGCCCCCATACCGCACCTTAAAATCTTGAGCTGGTTTAAATCCATCACTCCACTTCTGATCATCTTCCTGATATCACCCGCCTTGACCCTTTCGCACCTGCAGATGATAGTCTCATCGTCAATGCAAGTAGAGGGTGAGATATCGATCGGTTCGCTGAGTTTGGGATCTTGTATCTTAAATCCCGTTATTTGGGTGACCTTATCCTTGGGGGCTTTTAAAGTAACCAGTATGGTTCGGTCATAAACTTTCCTCTTGGCGATCTTCTCCACTTTTACCTTAGCCACAGAGTTTCCATCCATATCCACAGCGTCCACCTCGTCCCCGACTTTAATGTGTAGATCCAAAAGTTCAAAAGGGACTGTAACCAAGCCATCCGGGTCTTCTCTTCTCAAATCAACCATTGTAATGGCCAATCCCGGGCAGACGGCTACGCATAGAGTACATCCGGTGCACTCATCCTTGACCACTTCTGGGAGGCCGTATATCGGATCACCAATCATTTCAATCATGTCTTTGGGACAGATGTGGATGCAGGGGTCGCAAGGGATTTCCTGGATGCATCGGATGACCGGAAATAATCCGGACTCCAGAGGTTTTATCTCCAAGGTTGAAATCTTACCCGGTTTGCTTTTGAGAATCTCCCATCTTTGATACCATTCTTCCGGAACTGTAACATTTTTCCCCAAAGATTGAGCGATTTGTCTCCCTGCTATTTTGCCTGAAAATATGGCAGCGGATGCTTCGGCAATCTCCAGAGCATCGCCGGCAGAATAGACGTCCATTCCAAACATCTTTGCCTGATCGAAAAGCTCGTTGACCGGATTCAGACCGACCGCCACCAGCAAAGTATCCGCCTGGAAAGTTTTTTCCGTGTCTGGAATCTCCTTGAAGTTTCTATCTACTTCTGCCACAGTCACCCATTCAACTTTGTCTTTACCCCCGGCGCACTTTACCGTGTGGGAAGTCCAGACCGGTATGCCCAATCTCTTTATCTTATCCTGATGAACCTTGTATCCGCCAACCTGAGGCATTGCCTCCACCAGACCGACCACGCCGATCCCGGCTTGAAGAGCATGATAAGCGGCAATGAGACCGACGTTACCTCCTCCCACGATAAACAACTTGTCTGAAGGTCGGATCAAATCACGATTCACCAGAGTCTGGAAAGCTCCGGCACCATACACCCCGGGAAGATCACAAGCCGGGAAAGACAGGGCTTTTTCTCTTGCACCGGCAGCGATCAAAAGCTTTTTGGGATTTATCAGAGTATATTTCGAATCATCCACTACTCCGATCTTCTTATCCCCATAACATGCTACCGCTGTGGTATTGAGCATCACCTGGATATTCGGGAATTTCTCTGTCTCCGCGGCAAGTTGAGTGGCAATGTCAATGCCTCTGGTTCCGGCAAAGCAATCAGCCACTGTGCCGAAAAAGGAATGGGTTTGTAAAACCAGCTTTCCCCCCAAACGGTGCTTGTCGTCCACGATTAAAACGTCGATGCCGTGAGGAGCTAATTCCAATGCCGCAGTGATGCCTGCCGGACCACCCCCGATAATCAATACATCCGTATCGATGATCGGGATAGGTTTAAACTCGTCGGGCAAATCGTCGGATGCCGGCAGCTCCGGGATCCCGTCACAGGTGGTGATCCTCATCCCATCCTTCACCTGGACCATACATCCTTTCACCGGAATTCCATCAGCTATTACCATGCATTGGGCGCACTGTCCATTGGCGCAGAAAATCCCCTGGGAGCTCCCATCCTTAGGGTGGTGTCCGAAAACGTTTATCCCATAAGCGAAAAGCGCAGAGGAGATGACCTCACCCTCTTTGGCATAAAGTAGCTTCCCGTTAAAATAGAAGGGGATTTTTACCTCTCCTTTTACTTCCAAGATGGGATGTTGATCAATTCTATACATAATAGCAGTATTTTTCAGATGGATTGATCTTTTCTATTGACACCCACTGAAAATCAATATTTATACGCAAAGTTAGTTAAAATTTTCACAAAGTCAACAAAATTCCGGAATCGGTAAATTTGTATTGCATTTTCTTGTAATTTATGTTAATTTAATTAGTTGAAATGGAATATTGATTTGATTTTCCAATGACTTGATCTTTGTATCAAAGGAAAAGGGGAGTGGAGTCGGAGATCAGTCAGAATGAAAAATTTCATATAAGGAGGTTAACATGTCAGGTCATTCCAAATGGAGCACCATCAAACGCAAAAAAGGCAAGGCAGATGCGGAACGGGGAAAGATGTTCACCCGGCTGATCAAGGAGATAACCGTTTCCGCAAGAGAAAGTGGAGGGGACCCGGATGGCAATCCCAGACTGCGATCCGCCATTCTTGCCGCAAAAGCCGCTAACATGCCGGCTGCCAATATCGACAGAGCCATAAAGAAGGGAACCGGGGAGCTGCCCGGTGTCTCCTACGAGGAGATCAAGTACGAAGGCTACGGTCCCGGAGGAGTAGCGGTGTTGGTGGAGACGTTGACCGATAACAAGAACCGTGCGGTGTCGGAAATCAGACATATCTTCACCAACAACGGGGGAAACTTAGGTGAGGTGGGATGCGTGGGCTGGATGTTTGAGAAGAAGGGTATAATTCAGGTGGAAAAGGGGAAAGCGGATGAAGAGGAGCTGATGATGTCGGTTCTGGACGCCGGGGCTCTGGATATGAGCACCGAGGAGGATTACTTCGAGATCGTCACTCCCTTCAACAGAGTTGAGGAAGTAAAACAAGCTTTGGATGCGAAAAAAATCCCCTATATTCAGGCGGAGATGACCATGGTTCCCCAGACCACCATAAAGCTGGAGGGGAAGCAAGCCGAGCAGATGCTCCGGCTGATGGAGGAGTTGGAAGATCACGACGACGTGCAGAAAGTATATGCCAATTTCGACATCGATACGGAGATCATGGAGAAGATGAGCGCATGAGAATTCAAATTCCAGTATCCAGTGACAAGGGTCTGGAAAGAAGGGTCAAGGGTAAAGGGTCAAGGGCTAAGGATTCGGGAGACAGTTGTCAGTTATCAGGGTCTAGAAAGAAAGAAGCAAGGCAAACCGGAAACCGAAAACCGGAAACCGGCAGTCTGGTAATTCTGGGAGTTGACCCGGGAAGCGCAGTTACCGGTTATGGATTGATCAGGTCCGATGAAAGGGAAAACGTGCTTCTGGAATGCGGGGTGATCAGGACCAATTCAAAAAGACCGCTTCCGGAGAAGTTAAAAGAGATTTTTGAAGGTTTATCCGAGATTATCTCGGATAAGAATCCGGATCAGCTGGCCATAGAGGAGACCTTTTACAGCAAAAATGCGAAGTCTGCCCTGGTGATGGGACAGGCCAGAGGGGTGGCGATCTTAGCGGCTGCATGCGCCAAACTCCCCGTTTCGGAATATTCCCCCAAAGAGGTGAAATCATCCGTGGTGGGGCAGGGGAGTGCTTCCAAACTGCAGGTGCAGTACATGGTAAAAAATCTTTTAGGATTGAAGGAGCTGCCCCAGCCCATGGATGCAGCGGATGCACTGGCTATCGCTTTGTGCCATGCCCAAAAGATGAGATTGAAGTCTATATTGTCAACCAGAGAATCGAGTTGCTAAGCTGAATCATCGGATGCTATAAAGCAACTTTGTAGCCCGACATATCTTGTTTTGTGGCGGTATGTACCATCTGGTGCATACCGGCGGACGGCTGACGACCGACAGGAAATCTTGAGGGAAAATTGATCGCCTATCTTGAGGGAAAATTAGTAGAGAAATGTCCCACCCATTTGATCTTGGAGGTGAATGGGGTAGGGTACTCGGTTAATATTCCGGTCTCAACGTTCAGCAATCTGGCGGAGACCGGTGAGACCGTTAAGGTTTTGACCTACCAGCACGTCCGGGAAGACGAGCTTAAGCTCTTTGGTTTCTCCACCAAACCGGAAAAAGACTTGTTTGAGCTATTAATTTCAGTAAATGGAGTGGGCCCGAAGGTGGCTTTGGGCATCCTGTCGTTTCTCTCGGTGGGGGAATTTCAAAGAGCGGTATTATCCGAGGATTTGGACGTCTTAACCTCCATCGCCGGCATCGGCAAGAAGACAGCTCAAAGGTTGATTGTAGAATTAAAAGAGAAGCTCGAAAAGATGGATTTGGGAGCGGGTAAGGACTTGAAAGGAAAGGAGGCGGTTCTTATCCCTGCACAGGAAGAAGCGATTTTAGCTTTGGTGTCTTTGGGATATACAAAATATGATGCCAGGAAAGTACTGGAGATGGTGGCTTTGGAATCGAAAGAGAGTCTGCCGCTGGAGGAGATGATTAAAAGAGCATTGAAACATACCAGATGATTATCAAAGTTCAAAAGTTAAAAGTTTCAAGGGTTCAATTTTCAAATGTTTCGTGAGAGAGATTTCGGTAACGATTACGTATCGTTAGTCGTAAGTCGTAAAGAAAGGTTACGAGCATAAAGTCAAATAAGAAATCAAATCAGAGCCGAATCTCGAAACCCAAAATCGTAACCGATACTTAACCGAAATCCAAACCGATAAACGCAACCGAAACCATGACGAGGTAAATTTTGACTCAGAGAGTCACAGTCCCCAACAGATTAGAAGACGAGCTGGAATATGATCTCACTTTGAGACCCATAAAGTTTGACGAGTTCGTGGGACAGAATAAGATCAAAGAAAACTTGAGTATCTTCATCCAGGCAGCTAAGAAAAGAGGAGAACCGTTGGATCATGTTTTATTTTACGGACCTCCGGGTCTGGGGAAGACTACCCTGGCTCATATAATCGCCAAGGAGATGGAGGAGAATATCAAATCCACCTCCGGCCCGGTACTGGAGCGGCCTGCGGATTTGGCCGGGCTTTTGACCAATCTGGGAGAGAGGGAGATCTTATTCATCGACGAGATACACAGGTTAAATCACGTGGTGGAGGAGTATCTTTATCCCGCCATGGAAGATTTCAAGATCGACATCATGATAGAAAAAGGACCTTCAGCCAGGTCAGTTAAACTTTCACTCCATCCCTTCACCTTGGTAGGAGCGACCACAAGAGCGGGTTTGCTCACTTCACCACTGCGGGCGCGATTCGGGGTGGTAAGCCGGTTGGATTATTATCTGCCAGAGGATTTGTACAAGATCGTCTTGAGATCAGCCAGGATATTGAACATATCCATTACCGACGAAGGGGCTTTGGAGCTCGCCAAAAGATCGAGGGGAACCCCCCGGGTGGCAAACCGCCTTCTGCGTCGGGTGAGGGATTATGCCGAGGTGAAAGCGAAAGGAAAGGTCGATCTACAGGTGGCGCAGGATGCTTTGTTGATGCTGGACGTGGACGAGCTGGGTTTGGACGAGATGGACAAGAAGATAATGGAAGTGGTGATAAATAAATTCAAGGGCGGTCCGGTGGGGATCAACACCCTGGCGGTTGCCGTTGGGGAGGAAGGGGAGACCATCGAAGAGATCTACGAGCCGTTTTTGATTCAGGAAGGGCTTTTGAATCGTACCCCCCGGGGAAGAACCGCCACAGATTTAGCTTATAAGCATTTAGGAATTATTAAGGAGAAGGGGACACAGGAGAGTTTGTTGTAGCCGAAAACTCTCTCCACTTAAAGATAGTGTCATATTGTCATTCTGGGTATAATGTTCAAAATGTGTTGCTCAAATAACATTTAACTTGTTTACTGTTATCATTTTAAGAAAATTATTATTAAAGTAGTTTAACAAGCGGGTTGTTATATGAGACAAAAAGAGGTGTCCATATTGTCTGACATCAAAGGTAAAACGGAACGGGAGGAGTGGGCAAGGGAAACAAAGATGGTTGTGTCTCGTCTGTGGTCGCACTTTTGTCTGGAAGAATATTTTAAATAAGTGTATCAGGCAACGCATCTGGTTTATCCGGTGGATTGTTGAAGGTTATAGTATGAGACAGTTGTCACTTCAAAGCGGGCATAGCATTTCAACCATTAGATGTATGATTGGATATTGGTTACTTCGTCCTCCATGTAACACCAGAAATCTTTCGGCACATCGTTATCTTATCTTCGACGGAACGATTCTTGAGCGACACCGGGGGATCTTTGCCATGATGGATTCAGAGAGTTGTTCCGTGTTATATGCTGAACTCGATATTTTAGAAAGTACATCTGATCTTTCTGGGTTTTGTGATTCGTTAGTCCAGCGTAACTTATCTCCTATGAGTGCCACGGTGGATGGAAATCCACACCTAATTAAAATCTTACGTGCCCTCTGGCCTAAGATCATCATTCAACGCTGTTTGGTTCATATCCAACGTCAGGGTCTATCCTGGTGCCGAATTAACCCCAAACGGACCGATGCCAAGCATCTGCGAGAACTATTTCTCCAAGTGATGTCCATTAATACCAAGGTGGAGCGGGATCGTTTCCTGGCTCAGGTGAATGAATGGGAGAAAAAGTATGGACAGCGGATTGCATCTTCTCCCGAGACCGGATGGGTCTTCAGTGATTTAAAACGAGCCCGGAGCATGTTGCTTGCTGCATTACCTGACATGTTCCATTACTTGAGTGATCCCAATATCCCCAAATGCACTAATGCACTTGAAGGATATTTTGCCCGTCTGAAACAAAAATATCGTCAACATCGAGGACTGGTTAAACAACATTGTGATCCATATTTCACATGGTACATATATCTCTGTCCTCGCTAAAAAAACAACACTTTCTGAGCATTATGCCCATTCTGAACCGAGCGAAGCGGAGTGAAGAATCTTGCTTTCACAGCTCATTGAAACCACTGGAGAACGCGCCACTAAAGCGGGTGGGAATTATCACCTCTACAAAGGCGGTGAAAAATGAAACTCCTATTACATGTTTGCTGCGCTAATTGTGCCATTCATCTCCTAGGAACTCTTTTAGATGAAGGGCACGAGGTGTTTGGGTATTGGTATAATCCCAACATCCATCCTTTCATCGAATACCAGAGGAGATTGGAGGCGGTTAAATCCTTGGAAGAGAAAAAAGCTTTTCCGGTATTCTATCAAGATTCTTACGACCTGGAGAAATTCCTTAAAGCAGCCATTCAGGACGTAGAGAATCGCTGCAGGTTCTGTTACAAGATAAGATTGATAAAGACCGCCAAATATGCCAAGGAGAATAGCTTCGATGGTTTCACCACCACGCTTCTGGTAAGCCCGCACCAGCAACACGAGATGCTAAAGGAAATAGGGGAGAAGATCGGTGGCGATTTGGGTATTAGATTTTTCTACAGGGATTTCCGTCCCGGATTTTACAAGTCCAAAGAAGAGAGTAAAAAACTGGAGCTTTACAATCAGAAATACTGCGGGTGCATCTTCAGCGAAAAGGAGAGGTATCTGAAGAAGAATAAAATGGAGAACCTGAAGAATGCATGAGATGATAGGTAAATACCGGCAAAGCAAATTATATGTACCAACATGCAAAAATACTCATCCTTTTATGGCTCCTGATGATTCTGGTCGGCGGGGGCTTGCTTCTTTTTGGTAAAATCCCTTTTTTGGGAAAACTCCCCGGAGACATTCACATTCAGAAAAAGAGTTTTGATTTATTTTTCCCTATTGTCACTTGTCTGGTAATCAGCTTTATTTTTCAGCTCTGGTTTCAATCTATTTCCTTTGGTTTAATAAATGAGAGTAATTTTCACAACCTTCTAACCTCACCCCCTGTCACCCCCTCTCCACATTTGTGGGGGGGACTAAGGGGGAGAGGTCTTCAAAACAAATGCGCCTCTCCCTGCAAGATTTAGATTATCCCCTTCCCAAAGAGTTGATAGCTTACTATCCAACCGATCAAAGAGATCACTGCCGGCTTTTGGTGCTCAACAGAAAGAGCGGAAAATTTGAACATAGGCTTTTCTATCAGGTGATTGATTATCTGCAAGAGGGTGATGGTCTGGTAATCAACCAAACCAA